>OBJA01000094.1_pt1 | contig 89609 bp, 104 predicted proteins | sample 1519751 | NCBI WGS metagenome assembly OBJA01 (sample SAMEA3881238, study PRJEB22517) | soil metagenome | biome: lake sediment; feature: soda lake sediment; material: sediment, water from around vicinity | place: India | collected 2013-12-23 | depth 3 m | reverse complement strand
CTACTTAGAAAATGCCTCTGGAGTACCCTCACCCCTAACCCCTCTCCCGATACATCGGGCGAGGGGAAACGGCAAATCTGAAGGACAAAACTTAAAGCTTGATAATTTGGCAGTTCCCCTTCTCCCAAGGTGTTGGGAGAAGGGCAAGGGATGAGGGTTTGGCTCCATTTTCATTCTTTCACGTGCCCCAGCCCCGCTGGGGTGGCTACTTAGGTTCAACGATGGGAACAAGGATCTGCACCTTTTGGGTCTCCGCATAATCCTTGGCATAACACGCGATCATTCCGACGCCGTTCGAATTCAACTGGACATCCTTCTGCACGATCCAACGGAAAAGATCATCCATAAACGTCGAACGCATCTCAATCATATCGCCTAGATACACAAAGCCTGCATACCATCCACTGGGTACATCACGCCGCTTGAAGCTCTTCGGCGGAGCATCGCCTATGATCCGTTTGCCGGAAAAAACCGTGTAACAACCGCTGGAATCACCGTGGCAATTCACGACACTATAGAAGAATTCATGGTCCAAACACGACAAATCGATGGACTGAGAAAGAAAGCTTTCACTTTCTCTCTTTAAAATATCCCCATAGTTCGGGTCCGCTGTATCCACATCGACGGCGAAGCCCGCTAATTCCTGGGGTTCGAGCGGAATATAGCTCGCCTTTAGGGTGACTCCCCCCATAAAGTTCATGATATCCCGCGACACAATGGAGGCTTTATCCATCCCTTTAACCGCTGGACGGTTCGTCCGATAAGTGCTGGGTGAGATACCAAACTGCTTCTTGAATGCGCGGCTAAAGACCTCCGGATACTCGAATCCCAGTTCAAATGCCACATCCAATACCTTATCGCAGCTGGTCCCAAGCCTTTCCAGGCCCAACGTAAGTTTTCGCCCCAGGATATATTGTTTGAGGCTTTTCCCGACAATTCCGCTGAACAACCGCTCGAAATGGTATTCCGACACATTGAATCTCCTGGAGAGATGCGCCAGCGTAACCTCTTCCCCAATATTCTCTTCGATGTAATCGACGACGTGTTGCATCAGAGCGATATACTGATTCACCCCAACCACCTTCTCCATCGACTTCCGCTAAACGAAACGAAATTGCGATTCGTCTTTTGCTCATGCCATAAAATAACGGCGGCAACGACGAGGAGCACTATTGTTCGATAAGGCTTGATATCGTTTGGAATTCCTATCACTTCTCCAAAGAAGTTTTGGAAGAAATGAAACAATATGCCGGATAGAATGCTTCGTCCATTATTGCGATAGATCCAACCCATAATGATACTGGTGGGAAAGAAATCGACCAAAAAGATGACAAAGAAAAGCCATGAATGATTTAACAGGTTATATTGATAAGTATCCCTGATAAACGCTAAGGGAAGATGCCAAAGAGCCCAAAAAAAGCCAATAACTAGACTGGATTCCAACCAATGATAACCCTTCCCTAATTGATCAAGAGCAAACCCTCTCCAACCCAGTTCTTCTGCAAGGGGACCAAAAAAGATCGTAAAGAGAGCAAATAACATTAAACGGAAGGGATCCGCAACAAACTCTTTGAGTGTAGTGAGTTCGGGAAATGCTCCCGTTGGAAAATAGTTTAACACTAGAGCCACCACAGTGCTTACCGGAATGATTAATACGATCAATCCATACCATGCGATGCCAATCTGTCGAAATCCCATCACCCGCTGCCAAAAACCACGCCAATAATCCATATCGCGTTGGCGAAACGCAAAGAGGATTCCCAAAGACGTCGGCGCAATGGCGCCGACGGCAAAGAACACTTTGGAGATAAGGGGATTCATCCCGAATAGAACGGGCACCATCCACATACTCCATGACCAGCAAAATGTAGACAAGAAGAATCTTCCAATAGAGTTGTCTTTCTTTTTTTTAAGCATTTCCTGTTGGTCCCCCATGAAGTCGACTTCATTCCTAATAGTTTGCTTTATCAACTGAAAATCAATCTCGATTACTCCATTCGTTTCTTCATGATGTTCTCAAATCGCGTATTGCTGATGGGGTGATGACTGATGATCTCCCCATTGTCGATGATACAAAACGTTCCAAACGCGCACGGCGCTTTCTGGACGGTCTCCGAATCCTTTAATTCGACCAGTTCGGCCTCAATATTTAACTTCTTGGCCGTCTCTAAGATCGCCCCGACATTTTTAACCGAATATGGACATTGCGCCGAGCGCATGATCTTGAGTCCCTTGGAGTCTTCATCGATGGCCATTTCTCTAAAGCGCGGATCGGCTTTTTCCGGGTGGAATTTTAAGACCAAGAGCTCAAAATCGGGCTTCGCCGCATCGACTTGGACAAATCCCATTTTTAGAAAGATATCCTTCTTGGCCATAAACGACCCTTTTCGGGTAACAACAACAACTCCGTGCATATTGGCTTTTTCGGCTTCATTAATACATTCATTGATTAACGATGACGCATAACCCTTCCCTTTAAACTCGTTCTTAAAACCGACAAAGATACAATGAATGAACATATATCCTTCCGCATCGACAGGACGGTGCGCATATCTCCCAGGAATGTATTCAATCATTCCTTGGTAACCGCCGGTCTTAGCAACGATGGCCTTTATCCTTAATCCTTTGGGATAGTATTCATTAAACCAATCGATCTTCCGCCTCAACTCCAAGTGCTTCTTCACATCCTTGTATCCGCAGACGCCATAGTCGGCGATATTATCCGGGGTAAGATCGATGATTTCCGCTTCATCATAACGTTGTCTTTCCATAATCTTCTCTCCCTTAAAGATTGAAGTCTTAATATACTACAGTTTTTACACGAGTGCCTAACCATTAAACCTCATCCTATCCTTATCCGTCGGCACTCCGTTGCTGGTCGTTTCCCAGTCTCCTTCCCGCCATCGTTCGTAAACCCGAAAGGCACAGGGAATACCCTTGGCCATGATTAGGTCGCTACTATCCATCAACTGAAAGTGCAGGTGCGGCGCGGTCGAATTTCCTGAGTGCCCCACCCTCCCCAAAACCTGACCCTTTTCTATGCTCTGACCTGCGGAGACTTGAATTGACCCAGTCTGCAAATGAGCAAATAAAGCAAATACATTATCTCTGCATTTCATAATCACGTAGTTGCCCACAACCGTTTGCAATCCGTCCTTTTCGGGATTGAATGTCAACGCGTTTTTTAGCACAACCCACAGATCGCTAAGCCAATGAACTACGGGACGCTCTTCGAGACCGTCCTCGGCTTTTACGATCTCGCCATTACAAGGCGCATAGACCGCTTGCCCCCAGCACAAACACAGCTGCAAAGGAAGGCCAAAGAAAAAATAGCGCAACCCATGGGCATCATAGAAAGGCATGCCTTTCTTCTCCCAGTCAACCTGGTAGAAATCGTATGCATACCGCTGCCCAAGTTGGTCAGTGCCATGACTCGGGATGCTCTTCCCCGGAGTATTAGGAGCCGCCCACTCGCCTCGAAGAGGAAATTCAACAATGATCGGTTTTTCAAGTCCATCTTTTTCCATGATGTGTTCCTTCTCCATCCCATTCATCCACTCCTCTTTTCTCCTTTGGACTTAACCGATTAATAATCGTTTGCCATCCATAAAGTAAATTTGTCGTGTCACATCCTTCTTAAATTTCATTTTGATTTGACAAATCCACATTTCTCCATCATAATATTTATTAGAGAACTATTGTTCTCTAATAAACGGACTGGTCCATCACTTGTCCAAATTCAAACGGAGGTAAAACCATGAAGGAATTTCTATTTAGCGGAGAGTCCAAAACCGCCCGGTTTGTATTCCAGCGATTACTGAACGGAATGGATAGCCCATTCCGAAAGCGTTTCAACGATCCCCAAAGACTCATCACAGCCTCGGGCATTTGCGCGGGTCAGACCGTGTTGGAAGTCGGATGCGGTTCCGGTTTTTTCACGCCTGCGCTCTCGGATGCAGTTGGTGAGAATGGCTTTGTTCAATCCATCGATCTACATCCCATGTCCGTTGAAACAGTCAGCCGTAAAATGAAGGAACTTGGGACGAACAGTGTCAACGTCAGCCAGGCTGACGCCCATCAGACCGACTTCTCCGACGCGTCCTTTGACGCCATCATCTTATACGGTGTCGTACCGGCGCCGGTAATTGCCGAAGATCGATTAAGCGTTGAACTGTATCGCTTGCTAAAAACCGGAGGCGTACTCGCCGTATGGACGGTCGTGCCATTCTGGTATCCCAGCGCCTTCCTAAAGGCCGCACCCTTCACACATTGCGGCAAAGTCCATGGCGTTCACCGTCTCCATAAGAAATGAAATGCTCAAACCAACCCTTAACAAAATGAATGCGCCGCAAAGGGGGTAAAGCATTTGCAGGTATTAAAACCAGAGATCCGAGAGAAGATTCTAGCCGCTGCGGAAGAACTGTTTTATGAAACAGATTATGCAGGGACTTCGATGCGAAAGATCGCTGAAAACGTCGGTATCAGCTTCAGCAATCTCTATAAGTACTTCGACGATAAACAGGCGCTCTTCGCTGCAATCATCGATCCCTTCTACCATCGCATCCAAACCGACCTGACCTCGCTCTTCAACGAGGAGCATCCTCCGATGGAACTGGGGATCATTGAGCGGGTCACCCAACAAATTATCCATCTGGTGCAGACAGACCGAAGAAAATTTGTGATCCTCATGGGACGAAGCACAGAAACTCCTTATGCTAATTTCAGAGATGAGGTCGTTGGGATGCTGGCGAAACATATGTCGAAAAGCGTCAACCCCAACTTGCTAAGGAACGACTTTATCCTACCCGTACTGGCCAGCAATTTCTTTGAAGGCATTCTCAAGATCGCCGAAAGCTCCAACAACGAACCGTCCTTTATCACCGACAACGTCCATACGCTCGTTCGTTATCATATGGCGGGCATAGCTCAGTTCTGTTAATAACAATTCGCCTGTCGGGAGAAAAATCCACTACCATCACGAAATTTATATGTGAATCACATCAATTTTGCATTGGGAGGGGAAGAGATGAACCGACGGGAATTCATCGGGAAAGCAGCCATCGCTGGGGTTGCAATGGTCAGCGCGTTTAAGCTTACTGCTGTACAAGAAGTGGAGGCAGCCAACGAGCCATCATCGCTAGAGCATAAGGAACCCATCGCCAGACAGGTTTTTGGCCGTACGGGTCATCTCTCAACCCTCGCGATCTTGGGAGCGGCTTCTTTTTGGAGCGCTCCGCAGGAAGTCACCGATGCCGCTATGGAATTAGCTCTATCCTATGGCATTAACCATATCGATGTGGCCTATGATTATAATATGGCCGAGGTACGTCTGGGCTCTTGGATTAGCCGTCATGGGCATCCCTTCTTTCTTGCCACCAAATCTTCAGGGCGAACAGCTCGAACAGCACGGCTCGATCTCGAAGGTTCCTTGGAAGCGTTGCATGTGGATGCGATTGACCTATGGCAATTACACAACCTGATCAACCCGGCGGAATTTGAAATTGTCTTCAGCAAAGGCGGCGCTTTGGAGGCAGCCATTGAAGCGCGGCAGAAAGGCATGGTTCGGTTCATCGGCGTGACCGGCCATGGTTTAACCGCTCCGGCAATGTTAAAGAAGGCATTGGAACGTTTCGACTTTGATTCAGTCAGTTTTCCCTTTAACTATGTAATGATGCAAATCCCCCAGTATCGAACCGATGTTGAAGCACTGTTAGTTGAGTGTCGAAAACGAAACGTTGCCATTCAGACCTTCAAAGCAGTGGTACGTTCACCTTGGGGCAGCGATACACGCACTCACAACACCTGGTACAAACCCCTAACCGAACCCTCCGATATCGAATTGGCAACCCATTGGATCCTAGGCCATGACGATCTATTCCTTCAGACCCCGGCTGATACGCGTCTTGCAAGCATTGCTCTTGAGGCGATTTCCCGGTTCAAAGCGGCTCCCACCGAGGCCCAGATGCAGGAACAGGTACAACGTTTGGGTATGCGGTCGTTGTTTTAAGCATCATCCTGTGGTCATCCACGATAGACAAAACCTCTTCCAACGTCGTCATATCCCACGGGTACAATAATCCCTTTAAATCTTTCTCGATGGCTATCTTCGATAAAGCAGCAGCTACCATAGCCGTGGTCTCAAAATCGGAGAACGTCTTAAAGACAATCATTCGATTCTGAGGTTTATTATCAAGAAATCCCTTGACTTCGGCAATAAGCATGGTTTCTTCCGTCTTCAACGGATTATGCTTGATCAATTTAGTCGCACGCTCTTTGGTCCAGGTATCGACGATCCACTTGATCACACCTAAATTCTTTAGTAAGGCGATAAAAGCGTTAAAGAGGCGGCTGTTCCAACCGGTCCAGTAATATACATTTTCCAGCTTTAAACGGCTTGCCACCAAGCTCTTTTCGGCAGAATTAATCCGTCTTACGTGATATTTCCTGTTCAAACCGGGTAAATTGATTTCTCGTTTCAAACGAAATCCGGGTATCGTAACCTTCTCGTTTTGAACCATCATTTCGACGGGTTGAGATATTATCCTAAGCATATCCAAGACACCGGACGCGCCGGCTTTTGCATTCGTGTTTTGAACCAACGCTATATTTACTTCCGAAACCCCACTAAACTCTGCAACCGCCTTCTTCACCAATAAACCGGATAACCCCGGGAAGAACCCGGCCAACATAACAATCGCCGAATCGCTGTCAGGCCTTTCTTCATGGAGTTCTTCAACCCTGCTTACTCCATCGTCAAAAGCAGTTAGATCGATACACTTAATAGATCGTTCAATGCAGACTTTTTGAATGATGGGTTCGCGTTGATTAAACGCAACAATCACAAGATCCATACCCGCGAAGGACCTTGCAAGAGCATCCTCATCATCGATGGGTGTATATCGAAAATCCGCATGAAACTCCATGGCTGTACGTTGCCCGCGTTCTGCACAATAGTCCCCCACAAACAAGTCGACGTTTGGATTGAAGATCCGGATGACTTCCCGGCAGATCAATTGGCCCAGCACTCCTGAAGCTCCCGCCACCAGTATCTTTGGGGCCGTATTCATTGGCAACTTCTCCTTTATTCCAATCCATTTACTTGACTGCTCCCCTCTCCCAAGGTGTTGAAAGAAGAGAGGGCAAGAGATGAGGTTTTAGCCCCATTTTTCATCCTTCCATTGCTCCAGACCAGCTGGGATGGGTGACTCCCTAATAGTAGGAACTGAGCAGCAGATTAATCAGCCCCGTCACACCTTGGCCCCCAATGAAGAAAAACGAAGACAGTCGATGAAACACATTGCTCTTCCAACGTTTTGCCTGCCAATGCAGGGCGAAATGAATGAGCCCAAATGCATTGACAACGATCCATAGAGGTTTCCCCGTAGACTGAAACACATGCCAGATGTAGTAGAAGACCAACGCATAGATGGGGATATGGGCATATAAAAAGATCAATGACTGGGTCCGTTCGGGTAGATGCCTTAAGAAACCAATCATCTGCCATTCCCCTTCATAGCAAGCATCCAACTCATGCATTAAAAGGAAGATGAGATTCAATACGGTCATTAATAATAAAAACGTTTTCACGCAAAACCCTCCAATTCCATTCTCACCCGCATCTTACGTATTGTTTAGGACAAACTCAATATTGGCTTCGATCTTGGCACAAGCCTCTTCCAAGGTGATTTTATCGGAGTAAATGTAACTCACCAAGTGTAGCGTAACGGCGCCATAGATCAGTTCCACCGCCGTATCGATGGGAAAAGTTTCATTGAGCCGACCTTGTTCCTTCAAGGTTTCCAGCTTGGACTTGAGCTTATCCATCAGACGATAATCCACCTTGATAAGTTCATTCATGATCATCGGATTCGACTTCATACTGGTGAAGATAGCCGCCATCGTGACTCTCCAGATCGTTTTGCCAAAGAAATTCAACCGTCGAATATGAGATAACACCATGGTGGAGATGATCGCTGCCGGGGATTCGGCTCCAGGCTCTTTATCCGCCTCCATCTCCTCCAAACTTCCAAGCCCATCGGCCACGGCCAACAAAAAGAGCTCTTCTTTGGACTTAAAGTAATTATAGGCCGTGCCCAAACCGACACCGGCTCTTTCAGCGATCTGCCCGATAGTCGTGTCTTCATATCCCTGTTCCAAGAAGACCTCTCGAGCCGCTGACAGAATCTTCCCACGCAAAACTTGCTTCTTCGCTTCCCGTTTGCTAAATATTAAAGCCACCCCCAGTAATATTATGAATGCATTCATGAATTGATTCATATTTTATTCTTTCTTCGAAAGGAAGTCAATCCGATTTATTGCCCTACAGGCAATAAATTTTCCAAAAAACCTCATGCTCTCCACTCTTCCATTAAGAAAGACGCCTTGCGGCGTCCTTTCGAAAACATAATAAAGGCTTTGATTATTTAACCACGAAGAGCACGAAGTACACGAAGAAACAAAATTAATTTAGTTATATGAGTTAGAAGCCGGAATTCAGAATTCAGGAGGGAGAAGTTGGAACGGTTGAGAAGGCCTTTGCGGGGAGAAAAAATGATTTTTGAATCAACGTATAACTTCCGGAGCATTCTGAATAATGGCTCCTGTCTTCTGACTCCTATCTTGGACGATTCGAATCGTTGTCTTCCCTAATAATTCCTTCAAAAACCACTCCCACCTTCATGTTCTTCATGTGCTTCGTGGTTTGAAAATGTCCCCCAAATATCTACCTTAATGTCTATAAAAAATAAATTCCAAACCCCGAAAATTTATAAATTCTATTATGTAAATAAAAACCATGCGCCGACGTTATCGGCGAATGGTTCGTTGTATTTTACGTTCTATGCTGTGCATCACGAATTATGATTCAATGATGATATAATAAATCAGGATTTAAAATGAAGGAGAATCAACATGTCCTTACTGACTATCTTTACCCTGTGGGTTCTGGGATTTGGCAGCCTTTCCCACATCGCTAAATTTGCAATTGAACAAAGGGTAAACGCTCTGAAAATCCCTATTATCCTCCGATATTACCTTGTTCTAACCCCCATTGTTCTTTTGGAAGAAGCACTTACAATTGAAGTCCCGTACTTCTGGGGGGTTCTGCCCATTCTCTTTGCGTTTTATCTCCTTTTCCTGGTTGTATACCTCTTTCAACGCTATCTATTAAAATCATACATCTCCGCAATAATACTTGCAGGAGCCCTCGGATGGATCAACGAGTTTATTATCGTCGGTCGAGTCCATAAAATACAGAACGCCCTCATCCTTGGAGTCATCTCTTTGATATGTTTTTCTATCTATGCAGTGATGGCTATCATCCCCTCCTATATCCTACAGGAACATCTGAAAAGGTTGGGTCGGCAGAAGAATAATGGATAAAAAATCGCACCAACGAATGTTGATGCAATAAATGGACTTATGAATTTTGTATTCTATGGATTGATAGCAAAAGGGTCATAGGGTTTTTCGATAATCCTTCCGGTAACCACCATCTTAATCTGGTCATTTCCCTCAAACCCTGGGCGCTCGTATTCTACAAAGACGGCAATTCTACCGTTGTAGTAGTACGCGCTGCTCAACCGATATTTTTTAGTCATTTCCCTGCTTTTAGGCAGTTCGGTATCATTCTGCAATAGGAGTTCTCGATCCGAACCGACCTCCACCAACGCCAATTTCATCATCTTGATCGTCCCCTCAAAACCGAACGGATCGACCTTCCCCGTGTCCTTCTCCGTGAGTTGAATCGTGTATTGCTTATCCTCGATGAAAACAGTCTTTGCATTATAATCCACCTGATTTCGATTGGGTCGGTATTGATCAAAGTCCGGATAACTGAAAAGATGGGTACCCTTGACTGCGGTGTCGATCCCAAATCTTCTCAATGCGGGAATTGCTTTCGCCATATTCCTTCGACGCGCTTCCAAGAGATCGTCGGGATCCTCCTCGATAACAGTTATAATGGGCTTCGTTGCATATTTATCATTATCGACATCGATGATATAGATTTTACTATAAGGGAAGCCCGAACCATCTTGAACACCATATAGTTCGAAGGCACAATAATCCCCTTTGGCGGAAAAACCGTAGAAATCCATCGCCGGTCGATCGGCTGCATGAATCATCGTTGTATAGAAAAGCGCCGTCAGAAGCATCAAGAGAAACGCCTTGATCTTCATTAATTCTCCCCCAATACGTCATTCGATTGTATGAAGCATGCTATTCGCTCACAAGAACCCGATAGTGGTATCGATATCGTTCTGCAAAACCCAGCTTTTTATAGAGATGCAAAGCGGGTTCGTTATCCAGCATCACCTGGAGATAGGCCTCTTTTGCGCCCAGAGTTCTTCCGTTCCTTAACATCTCCCTCATCAACTGCCTACCATAGCCAGAATTGCGATGGTCTTCCGCCACAGTGATATCGAACAATCCCATATAATCGCCTTCAAGAACCGCCAACCCACAGCCGATAATTTGTTCTTCCAAAACGAATGTGGCATAAAACCCAGCCGGAACCATGCTATTCAGTATTCTCCGATAAACGATCTGCTTTTCCGGGCTCATCCGGTTAAACTCCGCATATGCCCTAAACCAATCCTCGCTGAATTCATACTCCGTCTTCAAAACCGTGTTGGACTCCTCCGAAAGTCCACTTATGTTCAAGGTTTGAACACTGGTGGGATGAATGATCCGGTACCCCTTCTCGGCCAGCAATTCATCGAGGTTCGTCGGATGCACAAAGGGTGTAATTTTGTAGGTCGGCCGGAGATTTCTGCTTCGATATAGCATCTCGCACTGTTCGATCTTAGCGTGAACATCTTCGGTCGACGGATAGATGGGGTTGACCGAATTGGCCCGGTTGGAATAACCTTCGGCAAACCGTAGGACCCAGCCGTCCATCAATACTGTCTGGAGAGACGGCATCGCGTTCATTGACATCTCTTCGATAAGCCGCATGAAGATACCTCCTCACCTGGGTTTTTTCCGCGCAAGCAATATCTATGGCAAGCCATTCCAGTTATATGGCCGAGCATTCCTCTCCCGATACACCCTATTGGCCTTAAGTTGACGATCCCATTCCATGTTGAGGACTCCGGTCATTTCCATGGTACGCACAATCATGGCTCCGATTGTCCCCAATCGTTCCCATCCTGCGATCTTCGCCAGCAAGGCAGCATCAAACCACTTTTCTCTCACCAGTTGGCGACCAACCTCCATAAAAAGAGCCCGTCTCTCCTCAAGTGCCTTGGCAGTCATTCCCCGCATCCCTTCACTGCCTGCAAGGACCACCGTCCCCATATCATCGGCGCCCAAATCCTTAGCCAACCATGCCAAATACTTCTCCACATACCGTGATTGACATGCTTCGGGGAAACCGGAGTGGACAACAAATGCCATTTTAACTCCGTTTAAAGCATTTCTCAACGACTGCAGCTTTTCGATAAATGCCATCACCGCCCCAGGCATACAGTCGGTATACAAAGGGAAAACCATCAACACAATCTCGGAGTCCTTGAATTTATCGACATAACGGTCATGCTCCGCTGTTTTATTGAGACATAGGGTTTCTACAACAACCTCACTGTTTTGCTGAATGCCTTCAAGAATCCACTCAATGAGGGTCTTTGAATTTCCGCCCATTCCTCTAGGAGAGCCGTTAAATATGGTTAATCGCATGTTCTACCTCCTCCATGCTTCCGTCGGTCATGATAGAAAAAGCCAGTTCGGTCTTGAAGTTGAGGGCAAGCCTCCGATAGATGTCGGTGATGATGCCTTGGCTTTCCTTACGTTCGTGTTCTATGTCGAATAACACCAAACCGAGTTTAGGATACTTCTTATACCGTTTCTTATGATGACATTCACCCTGCACGATTTCGATATAAGGGTGGATGAGGGGAATCAGCTTATCGCAGACCTTTTTAATATTAGAGCTGACGAATCCCATGCGAATGGGAGAAACGAAAACGGTTAGATCCGAACGGATGACACTCCGCAATATGTTGGGCATCTCATCGTTTTGAACACATTTTCCTGGAGTCTTAACCCAACAACCAAAGCATCCACAGCAATATTTGATATCCATCTCTCGGATATTGAAGTTTTCAACCTCCATCTTATCCTTGCATCCATTAAGTACCCCTTGGAACTCTTCTTCAAAGGCCCGATGACCGTCGTCCGTCATCCCATTAATGATGGTGATTCTCTTCATGGCAGCCTCTCCTTTCATTATGATAACTCTCCATAAACTCCTCCAGCTTCCCCCCGCGGAGCGCGGTGGCGGCAATGATATCTCCCCCTACATTTTCCAGGGCTTCAACCGAGGATTGACGGGATGTATCTTCCAACATTCCGGCGCAGATAAAGGACGCCAACCCATGGGTGTAGACGGTCAACTTATCCAGGATATTCTGGAGTTCCTCTTCACTAAAGAGCTGCAAGGTTTGTTCTTTCTTCATTTGCTGCAAATTCTCGGCGCTAAATTCTTTTAAGATATATTGATGGGCATCGTTCTCGATAAATAATGTGCGATAGACAATACCGTAGTCTTTAGCAAATTCCAGCATACCCACGCCGATATTCAAGAAGATATCGGAGGTATACTCCTCTTGGGTGTAGGCCAACAACATTCGAAGCGATTTATTGAGTAAAGTATCCTTTATCTCTTCGATACTGGCAAAGCTGGTGTAGACCGGTGCGGTAGAGCAATTGAGCTTTGCCGCAATCTTTCTAGCGGATATACCCACCAGACCCTCCTCTTTAAAGATTTCAAAGGCGGCTTCAATGATCTCTTCGCGTGTAAAAACAATGTTCTTTGGCATACAGAACCTCCATATATAAAATAACATATGTAATATTACATATGTTAGTTTATTGTAAATCGAACCCTTTGTCAATATGCTTAATCTACCGTTCCTTCTTCACCGATAGCGCCAGCTCTTCCAGTCCACCCATTCGATCGACAAGGACCTTTGCCCCATCCGATATCACCCGGAAGGTTCCCGCATCCAACGGTCGTTCCGTTATCCAATCGGGGGTAGAAATTCCCAGGTCAACCTCGAGACCATCCTGATACCAGACACGCAAAGAGGTCAATCGGCCCCAAACCTCCCGGTCGACTCTGGCGATCTCCCCGTAGCTTTTAAGGAAAGAACCATCCTCGAGATATTTTGAGGGTTGATCCGTCAATAGAACCAGATCGACGTCGGAATCCTCGTGAGCCTCCCCCCTGGCATGGGAACCCACGAGGAAAACTGCCTGAATGTCGTTTTGTCCTTCCGCCCACTTCTTGATATCTCCGACAAAACGTTGAACATCCTTCATAGCCTTCATCCTCCCCGCTTACAACTCCCATCCGCCCGATTCAAACCACCTCCAGATAATACTCGCGAAACGCTTCCCGTTGCTCAAAATCTAAAAAGTCCCTGAACGGTTCACCCGTGGTCTCATCGTATTTCCAGTAGGTTACCCGCTTGGGTTGGACTTCGACGATGATTGTATTCGGCCGATGCGAATATTTATTGAATGAGCCTTCATGGTTCTTCCGATAGGCTTCGGCGAAAAAGGGATCTTCGAGGGATTGGCAAGTTATCTTTGCAACCCCTTCAATCTGGATATTCCCGACACACAGCGCGACATTGGGATTCTCCATGATCTGTCGATACTTTATGAAGTCTTTATCCGTCTGAAAGTAAATCGTCATTCCGTCATTGACGATGCTCATCATTCGAGCAGTTACATGATCCTTAGCGCTTGTCGCTAAAACCATCAGCTTGCTCTTGTTTAAAAAATCAATCGTTTCCTGTTCGGCTTCGATAAAATTCAGTCTCTCCATGTCCACGCCCTCCTTGTAAGTTCAGAACATGCTACCTAGAAAATAACCCTTGTCGTCCTCGTCAGCTTGAATTTTTATCGTTTCACGTGCGTCAGCGGAAGCTGACGTGGCCGACTACTTAGAAAATGCCCTTGTCGTCCCCGTCAACTTGAAAACTGCCTTTCTATTTGGGTCCGGCTTTGTAGTCCAAACTCACCCTTTTTGTTTCCCTCTCTTTACCAAAGAGAGGGAAAAAGGCCTAATCAAGATGGGAATTAGACGTAAGGCCCGATGCCAGAGACTTCGAAGCATATTCTACGTCTCCTTCTCTTTCGCAAAGAGAAGGAGAACGAGGATGAGTTCGGACCCTAATTGCTACCTAGAAAATACGTCTAACTCCGACCCCATAATTCGACACAAACCCTTACCACCAAAGGCTTTGGGTTACTCTCCCCTGTCAGGGGAGAGCAAGAGAGAGGTCTCTCCAATTTTCATCATTCCGTTGCCCCAGCCCCGCTGGGGTGGCCGACTACCTAGAAAATACGTCTAACTCCGACCCCATAATTCGACACAAACCCTTACCACCAAAGGCTTTGGGTTACTCTCCCCTGTCAGGGGAGAGCAAGAGAGAGGTCTCTCCAATTTTCATCATTCCGTTGCCCCAGCCCCGCTGGGGTGGCCGACTACTTAGAAAATACGTCTAACTCTGACCCCATAATTCGACACAATCCCCTACCACCAAAGGCTTTAGGTTACTCTCCCCTGTCAGGGGAGAGCGAGAGAGAGGTCTCCCCCATTTTCATCCCGGAGTCGGCACGACTCCTCATAGCCATCATGCCGCCCAGTGCCCCAGCTCGCTGACGTGGTCGACTACTTAACGCTGCCGCCATGGAATACACACTCAAACACCTTGGTATCGTTGTAGAATATCTCTTCAAAACCGTTGAACCACTCAAACTCGCCTTGAACAACACAGTGGTACTTATATTCACCGTTTTGGTGGACCAACGGCCCGCGGAAGGGATATTCTTTGGGAACCCGCATCAAGCACTCTTTGAGAAAATCTCCGTTGAAACCTTCGGCAAGAATTCGCCCCACATAATTCATGGACCAAAAAGGAATATCACCGCGCCAGAGGGCTTCCTCTCCGGCAAACTTTTCGCCCCCTATGTAAGTGTCGATATATTTCAAATCCCCCTCGACATATTGCAAGTCGTGGGAGTTGGGCCTAGATGGTTCGATCTCAGCCCCTTTGCCTGCGTATGTCGTTCTCTTGGCCCGGAGTAAAAAATCGATGACATCTTCTCCGATGCAATGTTGCGGTTTTGAACCATGATAGGAACAGCCTTCGTCATCTTGTTCCTTTACGAGCTTATCGATGCTGACTTTAAAGAGATCGCTGAGGACGATGAGGTTGGTCATATCCGGATAGGACTGCCCAACCTCCCATTTGGCCACGGCTTGCCGTGATACGCCGATCTTCTCCGCCAGTTTCTCCTGGGACATCCCCTTCTCTTTCCGCAGCACCTGCAATTTCTCTTGAAACTTCACTTCTCAATCACCTCAACTCAAGGATACCGCGTACATTGTGCCGTTTCTACCAATCATGGCTGACAAAGTTGTCAACCCTCGGTTGCATTTTTTCGGACGTCGCATTAAAGTTTCGCCGAACTCCATTCAACCCTCCGCGTCAAGCTTTTTCCAGAACGATGGTGATATATGCCGCAAGAACACCCATTGCCTTTTCATATGTTCGATCTCGAGCTTCATCTCATCGCTATAGCATTTTAGGATCTTATCTTCATCGAAGAGGTGATCCTCGGAATAAACCCGAAGGATTGCCTTCGAGACAGCCAGCCCACTGGCCATGGCAATAGAGATCCCTTCTCCCATTGGATTGATTAGATTGGCCGCCTCTCCCGCGAAGAATGTCTTGCCCCTACCCAGCACCGTTTGGAAATCAGGGATAATGATCGGCAAGGTCCAATACTCTTCCCCAACTTTATCCGTAAGATTCAAATCAAACCCGACTCGTAGATAATCGATGAATCGATCGTGATAAGCCTTTGCATTGCCGGCCTTCTTAACTCCAACTCCGATGAAGACCAGATCATCCTTGGTATTGACCCAAGCGTCATACTCCGAATACGCTTCATTTAAAAATGCATAGAAACACCGGGGATCGAAAGATCCCGTTCCATGATAAAACGCCTGATATGTAACGATATGTCTCGAAACCTCTGCGTTTAGCTTCTTTCTCGACGCGCCGTTAACCCCGTCGCAGGCGACGACGATCCGCCCACGGATCGTGTCCTCCTTCCCGTTACATTTCACTCTAAGCGATACACCTTCGCCATCTTCCAAAAACTCCAAAACCGTCGTTTGGTCCAAGAGCTCCGCACCGCAATCACAAGCCTGCTGGGCCAACCAGTGGTCCAATCGATCCCTCCAGATATTCACACCGTCGTCTTCAAACATATACTCTTTTCCCAATTCGTTTTCGATGACAATACCGCGGGTATTGATCGGGCTGCAAGTTACATCCGTAGGTATCTCCCCGAAGTTCTCCTGGATCAGCTCCTTCGACCTTTTAATTAGAACGCCGGAGCACGATTTATTGCGGGGCAATCGATTCTTTTCGACGATAAGTACGTTGAGTCCGTTTTCCGCTAGTTTTTTAGCAACAATATTACCCGATGGTCCAGCCCCGATAATGATGGCATCATACAACGTTATTTCTCCTTTTCATTCTTCAATAGTTCCTTCTTAGATCTCACGGTAAGGAAGGATACTAAAATACCAGAACCATTCGTTCTCCAACACATACCCTTTTCTTAATCTGTTATCCAAGTGATATGCTTTAAAGTACTGGTCCACGCAGGAATAGAAGAGTTCCAATTTTTCAAAGGAGTACGAATCCAATACGTCGTTCATTAAAGAAAAGAAACTGTCTGGCAGCTTCTTGCATTGTTCCAGTGCTTTGGACAGGTTTTTCACGGAAGGAAACGGAATGTCGTTATCAGCCAGCACCAGACGGCAAGCATAATACACCGTATCGTAGATACATTGGTGGACGAAGAGAAGGTTATCGGGATCGCCATCGGCGCTATACCGTGAGCTCTTCATCAAGGCGTAGAACTTTCGCATCTTCTCTGTCTTTTCGCAATCTAACCCCAGTGAACCAATCTTTAGAATCTCTTCGATCTTTCCGTCACGGGAATAGACGACCTTCGCATGGGCTAGCGACTCTTGGATGCTCTCGTTGCCATATCGCCATGCTTTCTCCAAGAAGTCCTTGGGAATGATCTTACCGTCGACTTCCACCTCAAACGCGCTGGAATCAAAGTCCGTTCCCCAGAAATAATTCTTTGCGGCCTTCTCCCGTGCGAACCGTTCATCGGTCACCACCACAAAGAGGTCGATGTCGGATCGCTCCGTCTCCGTCCCCTTCGCCACCGAGCCGCATAGGATCAGACCCAATATGCTTTCATCGGCTTTGACACTCTCAACGAGCCATCGAATCGTCTCTTCATGACGCGTATTCAATCAAAAACCCCCATGCCTAAAATAATCAAAAAACATCGCAAAGAATTATTCACCACGAAGAGCACGAAGAGCACGAAGGACACGAAGAAACCAAATTATAAACTATACTATATTGAAGAAAATAAACTCTTTCTAGAACGTGATAATTGAATCGTTTCTTCCCCAATTGTTCCTTTCAAAAACCACTTCCACCTTCATGTTCTTCGTGTCCTTCGTGGTTTTAAAGCGTTTCCCATATATCTAACTTTTAGTCTTTAGAAATCATCGAACAGCCCTAAAAACTTATAAATTCTTTTTTGTTATAAAACGTTAAGTATTACTTCGCTTTATCCAAAAATTCCATTATGGCTTGCTGATTCCTCTTGACATAGCCACAACTGGGCGTTGCGCCGCATTTTCTGCATTCCAGATTATAGGCGGAGTTTATGGTCTGGCATTCCGGACACGAATAGTGGTCATGCATGGCTTGAAACCATTTTTCGTAATCTTCCTCCGCAATCCTCTGATGCGAATCCCATAACTCAATCCGATGCGGCCGACAGGATTGAAATGCCTTCAGTTCCTCGCAGGGATAATCGTCGCATTGACCGCAAAAATCGATTCCTTTTTGCGCCACGCATTTTGCCATATTGCATTGTCTACAATAATTGGTGCGGCGGTCGGCGCGACATCCATCGCATTGCATTTCTTCGACGGTTTGTCCATGAAGTTCAGCTAATTGTTTTAGTTTTTCTGGATCCTCGTGGGTTGCGATGAAGATCGAACATGACGGGCAGAACAGCCCGCATACCGCCGAAGTAGTTTTGGTCGGTTGTAGGCTCATCATAAAACCTCCAATGCTTCGTTTTTGGCGCCCTCATTGTGGGTTAGCAACTCCCTCGAAATCACCGGCCAATTCATCAAGAGTATCGTCGGTGACCCGGTATACGGTCCAATCCTCCATGGCTTGGGCGCCGATGCGTTTATAAAAGTTAATGGAGGGCAGATTCCAATCCAAGCACCACCACTCCAACCGGCCGCAATCTCTCTCTTTGGCTAGTTTCGCTAAGAAGGACAGCATGACTCTGCCAAAACCTTCGCCTCTCATCTCTGGCGTGATGTAAAGATCTTCGATGTAGAGTCCTGGACGACCCAGAAACGTGGAGAAGTTATGGAAGAACAAGGCATAACCCACCGGTCGCCCCTGATATTCGCCGATGATAACCTCAGCCGCTTTTCGATGAAACAAAGAGGTTCTCAATGTCTCTTCATCCGCCACCACATCATGCAGTAGCTTTTCGTACTCGGCCAGCTCTTTAATGAACTTCAAAATCAATCCCGTATCTTCCGGCGTGGCGAATCGAATCGTGAAGTTCTCAACTCTAGTGTGATAAATTGTATTTCCCATCTCGTTCTCCTTTTCAAAAAGACAAAGGGTTATCCATGGACTTGAAGTCAGATTAAAAAGAATTATTTATCATTGGACTCCCCGAATCATAAGTTCTCTGTTGTCGCCGTTTTTAAAACGAATATAGCCTTTAATATTGGTTAAGAGATCGGCGAAAGCTTGGGTATACAAATCATCCCTCCCCACATATGTCCAGGTATAAACTCCCCCCACTATCTCTTTTGTATTTCTAACTTCTGTCATAAGGTCAATACGCCACTTGCCTTCTTCCCTAACGAAAAAATGGGGTGATGCAAAAGGCGTGCCAGTAAAGTATAGGATTGCTAAATCCCCGCGCTCTACAATCTCATAAGATTTTCCATACTCACCCAAGAAGATAAAGTCTAAATATGCCGGACTTATCATTAATCGAGAGAGATAACTACGCGTACTCTCAGTAAATAGTTCGATCTCCGGATCGTATATGGGCTGTGATAGCCATTTCAAATAAAGATGATAGGCTTCTAGCGGTTTATTTTGCGGAACATAGATTCTACGTTCGACCTCACTTAGTTGAGAATTTTGCCGACTTTTGTCCATTTGAAGGGTGGTGCTCGCACCCGCTCCACCGGATAAACCACCGTTAACGGGGAGCTTATCCAAGATACGGGGATCAAAGGTTTGGCCCAGAACCGCATCTCGGATTCGCGCTTGCAACAATCGCAGCAGCCAACGTAAGCCAAGAGACTTGTCTCCCGATTCAAAATACAACTTTGCGTGTCGATTGACAAGATAACCGATGAAAGCGTCCGGAAAATATTCTTCCAGTCCATACCCAACTTCAACTTTTAGACGTTCGTCCTTTGTATCGTAAAGAAGCAGCAACCCACGCTCCTGACGAGTCTTCCCGCCGATTCTGAGCTTTTCCATCCAGTAAACAGCAAGCTCTTCGATGGTTTTATCTCCCGTTCCATAAAGAAAAACAAATCGGATATCCACATCGGACTCTTGCATGATCATATCCATATTCCATTCAAACTTTGACCGATCGTACTCTGACAATACACCGGCTTCGTCAATCACACGACGATTACTTCTCACGCGATTTCCCATCACGGTAGCGAGATTTGGCCGATTCAGAGACAAGGTATACCAAATCACACTACCTAAGAGGACGATGGCTATTCCCAAAACGATACAATTCCAATGGAAGAGTCTTGTCTTTGTCATCCGTTTTAACCTCGCTGCCTCAGAAAGAATGTTTCTTTTTCATATCGTCATAAATCCGTCTCAGACCAACACAGATTGGAATCGTTCTCTTAGCCAAGCGCTTCAACGCGTTTTTCCAAGTCAAAATAGTTGAATTAAGAGATTACCTCTTCATCTTCAGAAGCAAAAAGATGATCTGGCAGCCCGCGAAAAGGCCGACTGCCATCATGATGTTCTGTAAAAATACCTTCGCCATTCTTAGCCCAGCTAATACTAAAAATTGACCGCTGATATCGATACCCATCATGATGGGTATTACAACCAAACTTATCAACGTCATAAGAATAAGGATAAATCCTAATTTAGTAAGGTTGGTGATGATCCGTTTACTCGTTCTCATAGTGACTCTTTTCCTTTAACAGATGAATGATATGGCCTAAGGCGATATAGAATAGACCCCACATAAAACTCGTCAGAATTTGGTGCAGTAGGTTCATAAACGAGAATACAATCTGTGTCGTATTCATCGGCTCACGGATAAATCCATTCAACACATCGTAGCGAGCTTTAAAAACTTCCATAAGAATTCCAATGATGATCAGAGCCAACCCGCCATACTTCAAAAGCTTTTCCACATCGAACACAATTAGCTTGAGTTCCTCAAGGATAACGGGTTTCTTCCCGTTGTCCCTTTCTTCAACCGGAGGTAAATCATCGACCAATTCCACATTGCATTTCTTGCAGTAAGTATAACCCTCCTGAAACTCGCCGCGACAAACCGGACAATACATGACCCATCCTCCTCTTTTTGGATAAGTAACTAAATGCTCATTAAATCATTGAATCAACCCAAATGTGATTGGATCTACGACATAAACTCATGCAGAAACAAAGGATGTCTCATTCTAAAATAGCTTTGCCTTATCCGTAACCCCTTCGAAAACGGGCTTGAAGAAACTCCGCTCAAAACTCAAAATGCACTGGGTCCTTCGGGCGTACTCGAGGGCTTCCTGACATTCCGGCGATTCCGGTATCTTGGAACGGTATTCTTCATACGCGGCCAATGAAGGAAAGGAAAAGCTGGCATATCCGATATTATTAGGTCCTTCATGGGGGATGAGATATCCGTGGTGACATCCACCCATCTTGTTCACCCGATCAATCCATAATCTCCCGTAGTGTTCAAATTCTTTAACTTTATAGGGGTCGATAACATACTTTAGAAAACAAGTAACCAATGGTCATCCCTCCAAGTTTATCTGAAACGTCTCATAACTTTTTCCTCTGGAAAAACCTAACCTTGACGCAAGTTTCGCCGAATCCTCATTCGCCGCAAGCCATTTCGGCGTGATATTGTTTTCGATACAATATTGGACAAGCCTCGCGCCGACAATCGAACCCAACCCTTTTCTCCGTAAATTCTCATCGGTTTCGATCTCAATATCAATGGAACTTCTAGATACCGCCATTGAAGTCGCCGCACTGACGATTCTGCCATCCCGTAACACACAGAATCCGACGCCGCGCTGGAGAAAATCATGGATTGAACTAAAGTTCTCAAAGAAATATTCGTTGGGTATGTCATCGGGTAGCTTTTTGCAGAGTTCCTCATTCAATCTTTTGAGTTCATATTCTTTGGGCAATTTATCGATGATCTGAGCCAGCTCTTCAACGGTTACCGTATTCGAACAATATTCGATGAAGGGCAATACATGGATCCTGTCGCCAAACTCATCCATCAATACCTTTCTCCATCTCTCATTCTCCGGTGTAATGATATCGATCGGTTCATACCGCAGAAGAGCGGTGACTTCCTCCAGTTCGGGGTCTCCTCCGAGCATCGTAAAAGCCCCGGTATCAAGTCGGGCGATTCGCGGTCGGGTATCCGAGTCCGCCAACATACGACCGGTATGCCCATCCAATACACTATGGATGAGCACGGTGTCGTATTGATGTTCCGCGAACAAATGGGCGCCGATCTTCCTGTTGGCTAACTCATGAAGCTGTATCATAACAACTCTCCTATCATTCGATTCGAGGGCAAATCCGCACTAGGCCCGAATAGCCACTTGGACGATATGCTCTTCACCGTTCTTCTCAAAGTGCTTATAAATTTGCATTCCAATCTTCTTAGCAACCTTTTGGGAAGGAACATTACGTACCGTGGTGTAAGAGAATACCTTGGGATAGTATAAAAACTTGAATGCATAATCCATACAGGCACGCGCGGCTTCCGTGGCATATCCTTTATTCCAATAATCCTTAATGATATGAAACCCAATCTCCGGCACCGTTTCACCGCCGATATCCTGCATCGTGATGCCGCAATCGCCGATGAACAGGTCGCCTTCTTTTCGTATGACGGCCCATAATCCATGGTTGTATCGCTTGTAATTCTCGATATTCCATCGAATCCACCGCTCAACCTCCGCTTCGCTAAAGGGATGCGGATAAAATTCCATGGACTCCGGATCCGAAAGGACTTTCATGAGCTCCTGCTTATCAGCGATTGTCAGCTCCCTCAGATATAAACGCTGGGTTTCAAGTATTTTCATCGATTTAACCCCTCTTGCCATGTAATTTTAGCCTAATTATTCTCCGTCTCCTTTTTTCAATCGAGTTCGAAAGCAAACGATATTACCATCAGGATCTCTGAAATGCATCGACCTTGCTCCCCAGGAATGAGTCGTTGGAGTCGTAATAAAATCGAGATTCAGGGATTTTAATCGTTCATATTCCTTATCCACATCGTCAACATTAAAACCAAGGGTAAAATTGCCCGAACCCCAGTATCTTGAAAAGTCAAACCGCATATTGTCTTCGGCAGCTTTCTTTGAGTAAATAGCTAAACCGATATCGTCCATCACAAATGAGGTATGAACTCCATCTCCATCGGCTTTCGCTTGCAACACGCCTTCATAAAACCGAGTCAACAAAGGCACATCTTCTGTAATGATACATACATCGGCCATCTTCATTGGATTTCCTCCCATATTTATATCAACCAATTAGCATAACATACCATAGGTAACCTCTTTTTGCGGACCATTCCCGCCAATCCAGCATCCCCAGCACTTAAAACTCTCCGGTCAACGTTCCCTGATGAAAGACCATCTTCCATTGCCCATCAATACACCGCCAAATGGAGCTCCTTAGGGAGTATTTCATCTCTCTTCGGGTTTCGTTATGTTTGATCAGCCCATACGTTGCCAAGACCACATCCGCCGCTAACCGTTGGGTTTTGAAATCTTGGATCTCCCAGTCCAGATCGCTGCTATTAACGATCCCGTCAATATCTTGGTCTTTATTAAAAAAATAGACAGATCCAGAACTGCAAAACTCGAAAAAGTCGTCGGATAAAAGCGCCCTCATTTGATCCACCGAAGAGCGGACTTCGGGTTGGAGCAGCTTGATTTCCAGGTCGTAGATGGGTGGGAAGGAGATATCCATGGTTACACCTTCGTTCGATTTGTGTTTATTCTCACTTTACTTGTAGCAAAATACCACATGTCGACAGATACTCCCTTATCGCTTCTTCCTCATCGCTTTGCTCCGAACTTAATTCAAAGAGTCTGGCGGCGGCGGTTACCAGCAGCCAATCGGATAAGTCTGCTCGGCAGACGCCCATTGCGTTCAGGTAGATGTCGGCGGCGCATTTTTTCATCGCCATGATATGTTTATGATCAATGATCTCGGCAGACGCCGGCGTCATTTCGATGAGATAAACAGTTCGGGCGATATCACCCAAACGGTGACCGCGACAGAGGTTCATGTAATCAACGAGGGTATACTTGGCTTCACTGACAATCACATTGCCGAAATGAAAATCCCCATGACAAAACCCATCCCCATCCGGCAGCGTATCAACAACCGCCATCAGCTTTGATTTGCGTTCCAGGCTCAATCGATCCGTCCGTTCGATGTTATATTTGAGAATCGACGTTAAGCCAGAGGCGGCAGGCAACGAATGGGCCAGGATCTTCTGATGCAAGACCGCCAAGTCCCTTGCGTATCGTTGAACATCCTCCGTCCGCAATAGCAGATCCAGCATGGACTCACCGTCGATCCGGTCATAGACAATACCATATCGCCCATCCTGTACCACCAGTTCATAACTTTTGGCAGCCGGGATATCCAATCCGCTGAGCAACTTGGAGTTTTCATATTCGTGTCGCACACTGCCCAGGGGGTATCCGGCCCTGAAGAATTTGATTACCTTATGTTCGTCAAGTTCAAAGATATCTGCGGTGGCTCCTTTGCCGATTAATGCGCCGATCATTGTTGGTCGTTCTTTTTCTTCATCATTAAATACTCGGTCACACCCTCTTTATACAGATCAGGAATGGCGCCAACCTCTTGGTAGCCAAGCTTTTCATAGAATGTTTTGGCCCGGGGGTTAAAATCGGCGACGACCAAAAAGACCTTTGACGATTCGCTGAAGATCATCGCTTCAAAGCGCTCCATCATCACCCGTCCCACACCCTTGCCCCGATGCTCCTCTTTGATGGCGATAATGTGCAGATACGGAAAGCTGTGAAACGCCCCGTTTTGAATATAGCCGATAAACCCGAGGAACGAATCGTTATCATCGAATGCCGCCAGCAGCTTCCCGGTTTCAACGAACTCGCTGACCGCTCGTAATGCTTTCTCCTCATCCCTAAAATAGACCCTCCCCAACTCTGACCGCATTAAGGCTTCCTTGCAGTCCCCAACGTGTTCTTGTGTTCCTTGGTATAATTTAATCTCCATATCGGTCTCCTCCATGCTCTAACGATTATCGACGTTTTATTTCCAGAGTAATTGTGCGAACAAGTTCCCCTGTCCAAACGCCCGGCAACTTTTTCGGTACAAGGTATTTTCTCTGCGTGTCGGGAACCAGGTAGTGGTCGTACCGGTTCACATAGTAAAAATCCAGTCGATAGCGCCCAGGGACGCCGAACACATCACCCACGATATCATGAAGCTCCACGTATTCTTGGCCGTCTCCGGTTGACACATAGTTAAATCCTCCCTGGAACTGGTACTTCCACCTCAGCCATGTCTCCGGTAACCGTTCGGCATCAAAGCGGGATATCGGCAGCATAGCGCTCCATTCGTTGCTCATGCCCGTTTGCTTCGAATCTTTGACGGGGAAAAATAGCCTTATATCAATGGCTTCACCAGGAGCCAAGGTCTGATAATGACGTTCCTCAGGTTGTGGAACGCGAGCAAATACGATCCGTGGCCGGATTACCTTCTCACGGTGTCCAGACTTTCTTACGCGAACAGTAAAGCCCCATTCCCGCCAGCATTCTCCGAATAAGGTTGGATGGAACAATGATAGTTCCCGGTCTCCGACGTTTCTCAGCGAGACGACCCAATGGATCGCTTCTCCCTGTTTATAAACGAAGTTATGCGAATCCAGCACAAGACGCAGGGGTGAAGACGCCGCTTGGGCGAAGAGCGATCCGCCGATTAGCATGGATAACATGAGACTTAACGAAAAGCTCCGACAGTTCAAATCGGATCTACCCCCTGTTCGATAGCAGAAATACGATGCTAGAGCCCTCGTTTCTATCTTTCTTTGCAACCGGGGAGTCTGCCATCACCATCATAATCCTTTTTTGTGATGGCCCACAGCTTACTGTCCTGAAATCCGGAGTTGCAAAAATAATAATCTTTGGCGTAACCCTCCAAAACCATTCCGACTTTTTCCAAAACCCTGCCGGAGGCTATATTGTTTACAGAATGCGATGCTTCGATCCGATTAAGGCCTATCTCTAAAAATATGTAATCAATGACGGCTTTTACAGCTTCAGTGGTATAACCCTTTGACCAATATTCTTTTGCAAGACAATAGCCCAGGGTTGCTTTCTGATCATAATTGCTCACATTGACAATGCATACGGAACCAATCAGGTCATCCCCGAATTGTATTCCCCATTGGTACGTGAGATCGGACTTATATTCATCAAATACCTCAATGATATATCCACGAGTAAATTCGATACTCGGATGTGGAGACCAGCGTTCGTATTTACAAACCTCAGGGTCGCTCATCCACTGAAATACCCTTTCTGCGTCTTCGGGAAGGATCTTTCGCAATAACAACCGCTCTGTTTTAATTGGCTGAGTACCTTTATGGTTTAACATATAGACTTATCTCCTTTGAATGTAATTTGAAGGATTGAGCAGCCACGTCAGCAGGGATGGGGCAATGGCAACGGAATGAGGAAAATGGAGTCAAACCCTCATCCCTTGCCCTTCTCCCAACACCTTGGGAGAAGGGGAACGGTCAAATTGATAAGTAACTTTCAGATTTAACTGTTTCCTCGCCCGATGGTTCGGGAGAGGGATAAGGGTGAGGGTACTCCAGAGGCATTTTCTAGGTAGTCGGCCACCCCAGCAAGGCTGGGGCACGTGAAAGGATGAAAATTGGAGATAACCTCTCTCTTGCTCTCTCCGACACGGAGAGAGTAACCCAAAGCCTTTGGTGGTAAGGGTTTGTGTCGATTTATTGGGTTAGATTTAGATGCATTTTCTAAGTAGTATTTCATTGAGTAAGACGCATTAAGTCAAAGAAGTATTCTGCTTTTTGGGTTTTATATAGTTTTTCCCATGAACTTAACGCCTCAGGTAAAAATAGATCGAGTTTCTTCAATACATGTACAGTAAAATCAAGGGGAGCAATTCCCGAAGCTGTAATCAAATTTTCATCTGTTACCGCTAGCTCTTCCCTGTAGTATTTTTCGCCGGTATAGTTTGGACACACCATTTTAAGAAACCCAAGATCATTACTGGTATGATACCTTTGATTCAAAAATCCTGCCCTGGCAAGTCCCATTGTTGCTCCACAGATCGCTGCAACGAGCGAACCCTTACTCAAGAACTTTTCAGTTATTGATAAAATTGGATCATGAATCTTATCAAGCCATGTGTCACCACCCGGAAGAATAAGAGCTGCCGCACCATCAAGGTTTAGTTGATCGATCCCAAGGTCGGGCAACAACATCAACCCGCCCATAGTTTTAATAGGCTCTTTCTTATTACTCAGTGTTACAAACTTCAATGGTGAACATCCTTTTTTCCAATATCTTCCTGATTGAATTTCTGCAGTTAGATAACCAACCTCCCAATCGGCCATGGTATCAAAGACATAAAGATAAACGGTATCGTTCATTCTGACATCTCTCTTTCATTACTTTTTCTCTGCCAACCCCGCCGGAAGGCGGACGTTCCATACATCATGTGCCAACCCAATTCATTTTAACTAGCAATAATATATCCTTTACATTTTTGCTATAACATTCTTGACAAAACCAACACCAGCACAAGCATACTAATTAGGATTGATATACGATTATAGATAACAAAGTTATACTTTGTTCCAAAGATTATATATAGGATAATTACTAAAGTTATCTTGCTCTTCAGGAGAAAGCTTATCGTAATGAAGTTTTGCTCCACTTGTGTTACCCAAGAGTATATACGCTCCTATTAGGATTGCGTCTGCCGCATTACCACTTTCTATCACTGAATATAATTGCTTTTTCTCATCTTCGTTAAAATCCCTACTACGTTTAACTGTCTGTAAATAATTTAATAATCTTATTTGAATATCATCCTTATCATCGAGGAGCATTAATAACCACTTAGCAATTTTGTATGCTGCGTTTAATAGCTTTTCATTTTTAGATCCGCCCACATCATACGCAAGAAGCATATTTAGAAGAAGATTTGTAATCTGCTCATAATAAGCCTTGTTCCCAACAACTTTCACAACATCATTATAGATAGCATCATAATTAATGTTAGAGAGTATTAGAAAATTTTCCTTATTCATTATAACAAACTGAGATGTATCAAAAATATCATTCTCTTTATCTTCAACACGTACGGTTATATGGTCATTAAAAAAGTTAGATAAACGATAAAGACCATTCTCTTGCTTTCTTGCAATCAACATAATGCAAAGGTTAGCAATTGTCATTTTGCCAACAGGTTCAATCGTAGATTCGCCAAAAGACACTGCCTTATGATGAACGAAAGTATCTACTAATATTCTTAAATTTACTTCATCTGTATCCGACAAAGCATAACAATCCAAGTCGTCGTCTTTCACTCCCGCCTCATCCAATGCAGCTCGAACATTTTTAAGATATTCAAGATGCTCCTTACATTCATGTATGGAACATTCAATCTCTTCTACGTTTTTTGTTTTAGTCTGAAATACAACTTCACCAACCGTAATAAATCCACTTTTAATCATTTCTATAAAAAAGGTTTGGTCAGTAATTTGTTGCCGTAGTGTTCCCTGCAGATTAAACTTCATGGTACAATTGTTAGTGTCTTTTTTTACTTCAAAAATTGTACTCTCTCCAAAATGAAACTCGTAAAAATCTTTTTTGTGGACAACGCCATAACTGCTATAGTATTCTTTGCCATTGCAAGAGATAGGTTTATCTATGGTTGTTCCAGCAGAAATAATCTTGTCCATTAATCTTACAGGAACTTTTATCCCCAGTTGTATAGTTGCATATATATAGAAACTATGGTTAAAGAAATAATCAAACGGTAGATGTATGTCTTTGCGTGTGCTCGTAAATCCAAAGCTCAGCTCCTTTAATTGTCCCATTTTTTCTAATTGTTCCACAGACATTAATTCTATATTACTAACGCTCTTTTGACGTTCTCTATCGTGCAGAAAATTGATAAATAGATCTACCTTTTCTGTTTTATCTGTAGGAAACAACGTTAGTAATACTGATTTCGTTTTTTGTTTTCCCGCATCATTTAGTAACTGCTTTATCTTGAATGGAAGCAAGTTAGTATAATATATCCTTGTACTCCCATCTATGGCAACATAAACGACAAAGTATATAACCCCATTCTCAGTTAGATACTTACGTAAATCGTCCGTCCGAATCGGATATGTTATTGTATTGTTTGACAAGTCCTTGCTTTCTTTGCCTTTAACTTGTACTGGAACTCGACCCTTGCAAAACTTATTTAACTTGCTGGGTTTAGAGAATACATAAATGCTACCGTCCCAAATGGGTTCTTTATCCCGCTCATTTATGTATGGAGAAAGATAATCTGTAACAGAAACACTTCTTTTTACAGCCGATGTTGCAATAACCTCGGTATCCATTATTCTATTCGACTCCTTTGTATACTTTTTATTAAAATGAACCTTAATCATAACAGACACCTTAACTCGATCACTCTAGGACTGCGTCTTGATAAATTGCATTAACTTAACGTAATGGATTAGAGCCATCACCTTTCCTCTTTGGTCCCAACAAAGCCAAAAGCACGACCTTTCCCAAACCCACGCGTGTATGCGTCTTGTTCTTCCGTCCTTTATTTTTCCAACACCGTCTCCAACAAATCCGACTTAAACATCTGATCGGGAGATATCACTAGTTCCTCTTTGGGAATGTACTCCCCATATCGTTCTTTGAGCTTAGCTTTCACAACCGGATGAGATAAATCAAATTCAGAGAATCTCTGAAGTTTGCCGATTTCAATATTCAAGACGTTTTTGTATATCTTCCAAACCAATTCGGAACAATAAATTCTCTCATCCGACCACTCAAAATATAAATCATAACTTTTCCCCAGATACTTCGCGCCTTCTGCTTTCATTTTCTTTATATTACTCAAAGTCAAAACATCTTCAGCGTTTTTTAGCCTTTTCACAACATAATGCTGGCCTTTTCCGCGTCTTATCCAATCTTGCAAAGGTGTCAATTTGACCGGTTCAACAGCTTCAAAAACATAGAACTTATCACCTTTTTTATATATTAGACCCATATGGCAATACCTCGATTGCGTTGCCACTTGGATTGCTTGACTTTGCGAAGAGGTTGAGGTATGAAAAATTATATCACCATCTCGAAGCTTTGCCGTATCAATGTTACGACAACCGATTAAGCCTAAACATAAAATAATAGTCCATAATAATCTTCTCATTATTTCACGCCGTCCCCTTCTCATCCCAACGATATCCACAATCCCATAACGTCCAATCCAAGTTGACGATATTTTCCTCAAAGACATAACATGGGATTCCTTCTGCTTCCAGTCTTGTTCGCAACAAATGGGCCTCGGTGGTCCACGTGAACGAAGCGATCTTAATCAAATTCGTCTTCATGCTTTAACCTCACGCTATTGCTATACTCGTTTGAAAAAATCCTTCTAAACTACTTCCCCGACTTCTATTATTTTCCTGCCTTTCGTCATAACATTGTCCCATTTTTGGCCTCCTGCCCTGCCACTCCAACATCCAACCATCAAAAAATATCCCTCCCTAAAAGGGAGGGATACAGACAATTTAGATAGCAGTATCGGTGTTGTCATTTATCGGCTTCGAAGGCTATGGTTACTCTCCCCTTTAGGGGAGAGCAAGAGAGAGGTTTTCGCCCAAGACGACATTGGGCAAGGGGTTAAATCGATTCAATAATTACTTCGACTTATTCTTGGAGTACACATCGAAGGCAACAGCCATGAGAAGGACGAAACCTTTGATCGTCAGCTGCCAGTCGCTTCCGACACCCATGATGGACATCCCGTTATTGAGCACGCCCATGACCAAAGCGCCGATGATGGCTCCGATGACGGTACCGATACCGCCCGAGGCGGAGGCGCCGCCGATGAAGCAGGCCGCGATGGCATCGAGCTCAAAGTTCTGGCCCATCAGGGGAAACGCCGAATTAGTCCGGGAAGCAAAGGCGATACCCGCAATAGCAGCCATAACAGCCATGTTCAAATAGACGAAGAAAAATACTTTGTTGGTATTGATCCCCGAGAGCCTGGCTGCCTTCTCGTTGCCACCCAACGCATAGATGTAACGTCCTGGAACAGTCTTCGTCGTAAAGAAATGATAGGCGATGATGAGCACTCCAAGAATGATTAGGATAATGGGGATACCCTTATGGGCAGCCAACCAATACGCGAAGAGATTGATGGCGAATAGGATCAGCACTATCTGTGCGATGAATAGGGGAAATGGAATCATTTCCATTTCATTCTTCTTCTGGTCGGCCCGCTTCTTCAATTGCACTGCGATGTAGATGATGGAAAAGATGATGCTCAGCGCGATCGGCATCAGATTTAGCCCGAAGCCTAAACCATGGAAGATGTCGGTAACAAAACCGGAACTGATTCGTTGGAAGACTTCAGGGAACGGCGAAAGTGTCAACCCTTTGAGCATAGTATTGGTCAATCCTCTAAAGAGAAGCATACCCGCCAAGGTGGTGATGAACGCGGGGATTCGCACATATGCGATCCAAAATCCCTGCCAAATACCGATCACCACACCGGTCAAGAGACCAATCATAATCGCCAAAGTGACATCCATCTTAAGATTGATCACCAGCGTACCGACGATTGCCGCAATGAAGGCCGTCACCGAGCCAACGGAGAGATCGATGTTGCCACCCGTTAGAATACAGAGCGTCATGCCGATGGCCAGAATAAGCACATAACTGTTTTGCAGGATAAGATTCGTCACATTCATCGGCATCAATAGAATGCCGCCGGTGGCGATCTGGAAGAAGATCATGATAACAATTAAGGCAAATAACATTCCATATTGGCGAATATTGCTTTTAAACAGATAACCGATCGAATCGAAGATTGAGGATCTCGCATTAACGTTTTCTACTTTTGCCGTTTCCATCAGCAACGACCTCCGTTACTCTGCATAATGCATCGCATGATACTTTCCTGGGATGCATCCCCGCGATTAAGTTCACCCACGATTCTACCTTCATTCATCACGTATATCCGATCGCACATTCCCAAAATCTCCGGGAGTTCAGAGGAGATAAAGATGATGGACTTCCCTTCGCTAGCCAGTTGATTGATGATGGTATAGATCTCATATTTCGCTCCCACATCAATCCCCCGTGTGGGCTCGTCGAGGATCAAGATATCCGGTTCAGAAAAGATCCACTTGGCCAGGACCACCTTCTGTTGGTTGCCGCCGGATAGGTTTTGTATCTTATGGAATATGCCTGATGACTTAATGTTCAGTTTCTTTCGGTAGGTTACGGCCACCTGATTCTCCAAATCGTCGTTGATGACCATTCGCTTGCTTATCTTCTTCAGACTTGACAAGGAGATGTTATGCTTTATATCTTCAATAAGAATCAGCCCTGCGGTCTTCCGATCCTCCGTCACATAGGCCAAACCATGGTCGATCGCCTGCTGGACGTTGTGGATAGCAAGCTCTTTGCCTTCTTTAACGATTTTTCCGGTGATATGCCGACCATAAACCTTCCCGAATACGCTCATGGCCAATTCAGTTCGGCCCGAACCCATCAGGCCGGATATTCCCACAATTTCGCCTTTACGAACCTTGACATTGACATCCTTAATCACTTTCCGTTCTTCAATCTGCGGATGAAAGACATTCCAATCCTTAATTTCAAAGTAAACATCACCGATTTGGGGTGTCCGTTTTGGGAAGCGATCCACCAGCTCTCGACCGACCATCCCTTTGATGATCCGGTCTTCGCTGATCTCTTCTTTTTTGACATCGATCGTCTCGATGCTCGCTCCATCGCGAAGGATCGTTACCGAATCGGCAACCTTAATCACCTCATTAAGCTTATGGGAGATTAGAATCGCCGTAATACCGGCCTTTTTCAGCTCAACTAAAAGCCTGAGAAGGTTATTGGAATCTTCTTCATTCAGTGCAGCCGTTGGTTCATCCAAGATCAATAGTTTGACATCCTTCGCCAAAGCTTTGGCGATCTCTACCAACTGCTGTTTGCCAACGCCGATATCTTTTATTAAGACATTGGAATTCTCCTTAAGACCCACTTTATCAAGGAGCTCCGCCGCTTTCTTATGGGTTTCTTTCCAGTCAATGATACCCGCCTTGGCTCGTTCATTGCCGATAAACATATTCTCTCCGATGGAGAGGTAGGGAATCAGCGCAAGTTCCTGATGGATGATGACGATGCCTATCTTTTCACTGTCTTTGATGCTCCGAAAGGTGCAATGATTGCCATGAATGATGATATCTCCACTATATTCACCATGGGGATAGATCCCGCTCAGTACATTCATCAGCGTAGACTTGCCCGCTCCATTCTCCCCTACAAGAGCATGTATCTCTCCGGTCATTACTTTGAGATTAACATTGTTAAGCGCTTTAACACCGTCAAAGCTCTTCGTAATATTCCTCATTTCAAGAGCAACTTGCATATTATCCCGCCCTCTGATCATGTTACTGTTTACATTTTTCTACCACATGATAAATACAACCCAAAATAGGTAGTGCTTTTGAACAGATTCATTATTCATGATCTCTGTCCAAAAGCACATTTAGTTTTCAGTTCGGATTAACAAATCTATCTTCCAAGAACATAAATCTGTCAATCCCCATGATTAATCCAGCTCTGCAGCTGTGTAGTAACCGCTGTCGATGAGGATTTCTTCATAGTTGTTGGCATCCGCATAGACGGGGTCGCAAAGGAACGACGGGACAACCTTCACACCGTTATTATAGGTTTCTTCGTCGTTGATCGGCGCTTCTTCGCCTTTCATGATGGCTTCCACCATCTCCACGACTTTGGCTGCCAGGGTACGGGTATCTTTGAAGATAGACATGGATTGTTGGCCATTGATCATAGCAATGACGTTGGGCTTGTCGCAGTCTTGACCGGTGATGATCGGGAAGGGTTTGCTAACGGGATCATAACCAGCGTTCTTCAAAGAGGTAACAATACCAATAGCCAAGCTGTCGTTGGGCGATAAAACAGCGTCGAGTTTCCGACCGCCTGCATAGTTGGCTGTGATCAGGTTATCCATCCGAGCTTGTGCTTTGTCAGATGCCCAGCCATGAATAGCAATGGTGGCGAAATCCGTTTGTTTGCTGGGGATCACGATCTTACCGCTGTCGATGTAGGGCTTAAGAATGCTCATTGCGCCTTGGTTGAAGAAGAGAGCATTATTGTCATCCGGAGAACCGGCGAACAACTCCATGTTAAACGGTCCTTTACCCTCTTTAAGACCAAGATTCTCTTCGATGTATTGACCTTGAATGACGCCGACTTTGAAATTGTCGAATGTAGCATAGTAGTCAACATTCTCGGAGTTCATGATCAAACGATCGTAAGCAATAACCTTGATGTCATTCTCTGCAGCCTTCCGCAGAACATCGGTTAGCGCCGAGCCGTCGATGGAGGCGATAACAAGGACTTTAACCTTCTTGGTGATCATATTTTCTAATTGTTGAATCTGGGTATTCACATCGTTGTTTGCGTATTGAAGATCAACTTTGTAGCCCTTCGCTTCGAGTTGCTCCTTCATGTTAGCGCCGTCTTGATTCCAACGTTGCAAGGATTGGGTAGGCATCGCAACACCGATGAGGTTATCGCTGGAAGCCTTTTTACAACCGACCACGCTCATAACGAGAATAACGACCAGAAGTAAAGATACCAATTTTTTCATTACGTTTTGCTCCTTTCGTTTAAGGGCGTTTCCATTAAAGAACATATAACAAGTTCTTTAATAAGTTATAGATCTAACCGACCACCCCATTTCTTAAAAAAGATTACCTTTTAAGCTAGGGTAGGTAACAAAAATTGATTCTTTCGTAACATACTTTCTTATATTGTTACAATCGAATCAATATCCTTAAAGAATATATCCTGCTTAATCGTTACGAAATTGTTAAATTTACATGAATAATTATAACATAGTTTTTTTTGATTACAACCACATTTGTTAACTTCAACCATAATTCAACTGGATTCCATAGTAATATTACTATACTCGTGAAAATTTTCCTGCCTAATAGCGAAAAAAAGAGATAAAAACCGTTCAGTATAATTTTCCAGGTCTATGCTGGACTTATGCTATTGTGTATTATCTGTATGACTACTATCTGGTCAACGAACAACACTTACTACCCAAACTATTGATCATAAAACTACATCATTATAAAAAGTTGATTCAGCAAGATAGTAGTCAGAAGACAGGAGCCAGTATTCAGAATGCTCCGGAAGTTATACGTCGATTCAAAAATCATTTTTTCTCCCCGCAAAGGCCTTCTCAACCGTTCCAACTCCTGAATTCTTAATTCTGAATTCTGAATTCCGCCTTCTATCTTTATTTCTTCTGATTACTGACTCCTGAGTAATCTTGATAATCATATAATTCTATTTTATCATTATGCCATTTCTTAATACCTGTAAAAATATATCGTATTTCTGGACTTTATTGTTGTAAAATAATCCGAATCATTTACTACCGTCGGGTTAAAGAATAGTAACAACTCCCCCAAACCGTTGTTGCCATTGATTTCATCTTGAATTCTATCATTTGCATGTATTCAAACCGCGAGATCGATCTGTTGAACCGTACCCGCTCCGCCGTTCTCCTTCAGATAGACCCCGGCTCTTCGCATCTGTCCCTGAAGTTGATGGGAAGGGTCTTTGAGACCAAACTCCGCATCGATCATTCCCATGCAGATGGCGCCGACGCCGGCTTCCCTGAGCGTCAAGAGCTGTTCCTTCCTCCGCATCCCTTGTGTCCAGATCCTCAGTCGGTCATAGACCGCATCGCCCTCGTCGATCCAGCAGTTCCCGTTCTCGTCATAGGCTTCCAGCTCAGCAAAGCCGTTGCCGGTCTGCGGGCCAAAGAGTTCAGATCCGTCATTGATCGTCTCATCCCTATTGATATCCAACGCCAGAAAGCCGCTGCCGGACCGGCGTAGTTAATCACCAATGGATCGATCAGTGCATCTCCGGCCTTCACGGAGATGGATTCCCTACTCATAAACTCCCGTTCCATATTGAGCTTAACCTCAAAGGCAATCGACTTCCCATCGGCGGTATGGACTACCCCTTGGGCAGAGAAGGAGAGTTGTTCAATCATTTGTACTCTACGAATCACCCCCTACAGATTTTAACGTTTTTTGTCGATAAATATATAAATGATCCCTTCACGTCCTGAATGGGAGGTCATGATGTTAGTTTAACCCGTCAAAATTCGGGGGAAAGCGTGGCGCATGCGCTTGTTAATCAAAGACCAAAGCGGCTTTACGCTCTTGGAAACGGTTCTTTCCGTTGCGATGATCGCTCTCCTCATTCCCGGGCTCTTTCTCACATGGGAGCTGGCGGAGACGCGTTCTCGCGGCTTGGATCAATACGCCCAGGTCAAAGACGAGCTGGAGACAGCCTATGAGATCATCGCTCGAACACTCCGCGGGCAGGCTATATCCAGTTCCGTCTCTGTTACCCACGGCGGACAAGGAATCTCCTTTACTATGGCCGACGGCAGTACGATGTCTTACACGAGAAGCCATGGCGATCTCATGGAGACACGAAATACCAGCCAAAGGATTCTACTGCGCAACTCCTGTGAAGACGTCAGATTCTCCGTCAACGGCAAAAAAGTCCATATCGAAGTGAAAGGCATCACCCCCTCAGCATGGAAAGGCGAAACCGATGACCTCACCGTCACAGGCTATGTCTATATGAGAAATTAATGAAGGTGATTTAGGGTGCACGATGAGTCCGGTTACATTCTAATTTTAGTCATGGTCATCGTCTGTATCATTACCATGGCCACTGTGCTCTTGGTTGGGCCCACCATGAACGCATCCTTCTTCGCCGTACGTCGTTCAGCTACCGTCTCAGCCCTCGCCATGGCGGAAAACGCCGCCCGTGAAGGACTTTCCAAACTCCATGACGACCCCTCTTTTCGCGGTTCCGGGGAACGATTCTGGGGTGATGAATGGTACCGATTCACCATCATCGATGCTACTCCCGGCACAACCAACGATCTTTCCCTAGATATCCTGGGGCTCGGCTATATCGGCAACGTTGGCCGGGGCATTCGCCTCAGTCTAATCCGGACTGATGTCGATGCTCCCTTTACCATCATTGGCTGGGCAGAAGAAAATCCTTAAAGCACATGATTCTTAAGAATCAAAGGAGAATCCGATGACAAAAGCAGCAATGTTTACCTGTATCCGGCTGGAAACCAACGATATCCGCCTGGCTGTCATCGACCGCCCTGGCGGTGAAGTGTTGCGCCGTGAGTCATTGAACCCAGATTTCCCCATCCTCACCCACGCGGGTTCTATCGCCGAACCCGAACGGTTGGCCGCTCTTCTTCGCCAGCGTTTTCAATCCCTTGATCTGCCTTTAAATGTGAAAGTGGCGATGGGTTTAAAATACCTCGATCTTAAACTACTCTCCTTGCCGGCTTTGCCCCCCGGTGAACGGGATACAGTCATTCGGGACGAAGCCGCTCGTGAAAGCATCTTCAGTTATTCCGGCGAGCCGGTGGCCGTAGCCTACCGTATCTTTAGCCCAGCCGCACGCAGCAGCACCGGACTTACGGTTCTTACCGCCACGACACCCCGCGAAGTGATTCGGAGCATCGTCAGCCTCTTTGACGATGCCGGACTGAAGCTTATCTCCGTGGAACCGAGCTTCATCGGGGTGCAGCGTTATGTGGCAAAACAGATGCCCGACGCGAAGCCGAACCCGGCAGTCCTCGCTGTATTCAATAATGAAGCCGAACTATACGTCTTTAGAGAAAACGCCCCACCCCTTTTCTGGCGTCATCTCGGGGCGGGGGTCGACAATCCCGAACGGCTGGAGACCGATGTCGCCACCTCCCTCAGCCATTATAACGCCCGAGCCGGAGCAGGTACCCAGGTAGAGATCTTACGCCAGATTGGGCGTGAGCTAACGTCGACACTTTCTGTAGGTTCGGAAATACGCCGCCATTCCGGCGAGCTTTGGCCGGATCTGGCGGGAATGGGATTCCATGATGCTAAGGAACCCGTCATGGCCTTTTTCCAGGCAGAAACATCAACCTCTGGGGATGGTCCCGCCTTTTTTACTATGATCGGAGCAGGTCTAATCCTCCTGGCTATCGTTGTCAATGGTCTCTTGGGTTGGCATCTATTCAACGACTATCATCGAACAAATACACTGCACAAAGCCGTTCTCGCCGAGAAAAAGGCGGTAGCGACAGAAAAAGCGTTATTGAAATCCGCTGCCGGCCCATTAAACTCGGTAAGTTCCACGTTTAAAGCCGATGAATTGATGGGCTTGATTCGGGCTGCGATCCCCTCGGGTCTCCGTCTGGAAGAGATTCGAATGGATCCACCAGCCAAAAAACTGGAGATCGCTGGTATCTGCCGAGAGCCCCAAGCCCTCGACGGGTTTTTGAAAAAATTAAAGGAGATCGAAGGCACGTTATTGCTCGATTCCGTCGTATCTCAAGCCAAGCAAAGCACCACAGCAACCGTTTATTCCTTCCGTCTGAACATTACTTTGGAGGGGTCCGGCTATGAATAGAAGAGATATCTTCATCGGTTTCCTTCTAGGACTCGTCCTTCTATGGACCGCTGCTTTCCTTGGCCTCTATAACTGGCAAGCTCAGCGGTTTAAAGAAACACGCAAGCAATTGGAACATGCCCGGGATATGGCCCGTATTGAAAGGCAGTTCCTCAATGAACAGCAACAAATATCGTCGGCGGTTCACTCCTCAGGTCCGCCGGCGCCTGGTCGCACCTATTCCATCCTCGCGGAACTGGCTCAAACAGCCGGGGTCGAGTTGCATGAAGTTGCTATCCGAAACCAATCGGCAAAAGCTGCGGAGCCTATTCCGCCGATTCAGGCCAGCTTGGTCGGGGACTACAATGGAATTCTGCGTTTCTTCACCCTTATGCGGGAACAGCCTGGTGTCACTCTAATCCATATCGGGCTTACAAACACCGGAGGGGTTCCGGCTCGTTCCATCCGAGCGTCATTGCACTTTACCCTGACTTCTTCAGAGGAGGTGCGTCCATGAGAAGGCTCTGTTTAAGCACTCTGGCGGTCGCCGTATTGACAGCCTTTTTCGTCGCGGGATGCCGTTTTATCCGGCCAATGACGATTGAGAGCTATCCTGGGACGCTAATCGCATCCACAGAGACGACCCCCTCCCCCCTCTCTTCGGAAGCCGTTCCAAAGATAATCCATGAACGGACACTGGATGGACGGGCGAATCCCTTCTTGCCGCTGCCGGAGGAGAGGGTTCTTATCGAGAAGGGTTCTCATGAAACTCCAGCGTTTCTTGTTTCACCGACCCATGATCAAAATCTAAGTATTTCAACGATAAGACTCCGCGGCATCGTGCTTGGAGAACCTTCCATCGCCTACGTCGATGATGGTTCTGGCGCTCTTCACCGAGTAACGTTGGGAGACCCTTTGATGGGAGGACGGATAACCCTCATCAACGCCAACGATATCGTGATTAGAGAACCCAATAATCGGGAGATAACTCTCCGCATGGAGGAATCGCCATGAAGCGCCTCATCCTTTGGTCAGTAATAATTATCATCAGCCTAGGAACGCTCAGCAGCATCGGCTTGGCAGATAATCCACCGCCCAACGCGATGCAAAAACGTGTGGATCGGATCAGCTTCTTCAAAGCCGATCTCGTCGCCGTTCTGCAACAACTTGCCGCAGAGTGCGGCTATAACGTCATCATCAGCCCGGAAGTCAGCGGAACGGTCACCCTGCAGATGACCCATCTCACCTATGATCAGGCATTGAAGCTGATTATCCAAGGGCAAGGTCTGACCTATCAGCAAAAGGGTCGGGATATGATCATTGCAAAACCCGGCCAGCTGCCCTCCCACGATAAGATCATCGAAAACTTTCCCTTACATTACGCCGATCCGGCCAAGACGGCCGAGGCGATTCAAAGACTCACCGGCATCCAAGAGATCGCTGCGGATCTGCGAACCCGAACCATCATGGTCAGCGGTTCCCCTGCAATGATGGTCAAGGTGCGGCAGGTCATCGATTATCTTGATCGAAAAATGCCGCAGATCACCATGGAGGTTAAAGTCATCGAAATCTCTTCATCCGCCCTGCGCGAGCTGGGTTCGGAGATGGTATATGACAACAGCTACTTCAACTGGGGATTGGCGAGTTCGGGCTCGGAATTGGTCATCCAAATGATCCGAAACGGCCATAACTGGGGAATCCTCTTCAACAATCTAGCCACCAAAGGGAAGGCCCGCCTCATCTCATCGCCTTCCGTCGCTGCCGTGGATGGCCAAGAAGCCAGTATCCTCATCGGCGAAAAGGTGCCCTTTGAGATCAAGGATACCGAGAACAATATTACCGTGACCTACATGGATGTGGGAATTAAGCTCATCTTTACCCCACAGGTTCAACAAGGCGATGAGGTTCTCTTTGATCTGACAACCCAGGTCAACTCGCTGAAGGAAAAGACCGGCAACTATCATATCATCGGCGCCCGTGAAGTCAGCTCCAAGATTCAAGCCAAGATCGGCGAGACTGTCTTTCTCGGCGGGTTGATTACTCAGAAAGAGCGGGAGACACTCTCCAAAGTCCCGGGGTTAGGCGATCTCTTCCTCGTCGGCAAGCTCTTTCAACGCAAAGAGACCAGCATGGAAGATACAGAACTGATCATCACCATAACGCCGAGATGGAACGAGGCGGTAACGCTCAATACCTCTGGAACTCAGGTGGTGGATGCGCCATGAAGAAACGACTCGGCGAGATCCTTGTCGACAGCGGTCTTATCACCTCAGAACAATTGCAATCCGCGTTGGAAACCCATAAAAAACGCCAGCTTCCCCTCGGCAAGGTGATTGTGGAGATGAATCTGCTTACCGAGACCCAGATCTCCGAATGCCTCAGTCAACAGGCGGGATTTCCCTATGTCAATCTCTCGATCCACCCGGTTCCCCCGGAGATCGTGGCCATGGTTCCAGCGCGGCTGATCCAACGCTACGCCATGGTTCCCTTTGGATTACAGGATGAACGGTTACTGGTGGCCGCCTCAGATCCTGGCAATATTGAAGCGGCCGATGCCATTCGTCAGGTCACCCGGAGAGATCTGGAACTCTATTTTGCCACCGATGAAGATATTCAGTTTGTAATGAACCGATTCTTTGGGCAAAAGCGCCTGGCCGAACAGGCCAATTCACTGGTGATGGAGGCCGAGGCCGAGGTGGCGGCGGTTGTTCAGGAGACTTCGAACGCCAGCGAAGACGCACCCATCGTTAAGTTCTTAAATACGCTTATGAGCAATGCCTTTCGGGATCGGGCCAGTGATATCCATATCGAACCGGGCGAAGATCACCTTCGAATCCGTTACCGAATCGACGGCTCGCTCTATGAGATCATGGGCAACGTCTCTTTGGCGTTTCACGCGCCCATCATCTCACGGATCAAGGTCATGGCCAATTTGGACATTGCCGAGCGGCGCATTCCCCAGGACGGACGAGTGCCCATTGAAGTGGACGGCAAGAAAGCCGATCTCCGCGTCTCCATCATTCCCAGCAACTTCGGGGAGAAGGTTGTCCTTCGTATTCTCTATAAACAAAGTCAGCTTCTGAGCCTGGACGGGCTTGGGTTGGAGGAACGGGATCGGGATATTATCGAGGAGATATTGGCCTACCCATATGGCTTGATCTTTGTCTCCGGCCCCACGGGAAGCGGGAAGACGACGACGCTATACGCTTTTTTAAACCGGCTGAACTCAATCCACAAGAACATAATCACCTTGGAAGATCCCATTGAATACATGCTGCCTGGGATTACGCAGGTCAACACTCAACCCAAGGTTGGCTTGACCTTCGCCAATGGCCTTCGGTCCTTTCTACGGCAAGACCCGGATATGATCATGGTTGGCGAGACCCGTGACGAGGAGACCGCCGAGATCACTGTTCAGGCCGCCCTCACCGGGCATCTGGTGCTGAGCACCATCCATACCAACGATGCGATGGGCGTCGTCAGTCGCTTGCTTAATATGAATATCGAATCGTATCTGATCGCCTCCTCGATGGTGGGCGTTGTCGCCCAGCGGTTGGTCCGGCGCATCTGTCCAAAATGCAAAACGCCGCAAGACTTATCCGATACATTTATCAAGATCCATCGGTTGCCCAAAGACATCCCCTATTACCACGGTAGAGGTTGCGAGTTTTGTAAGAACACCGGATACTTAGGGCGCATCGGCATCTATGAAATATTGAAGGTAAACGATCCCATACGGGAGGCCATCGTCGAACGAAGGTCCCAAACCGCCTTGAGGGATTTGGCCGTCGCCAACGGCATGCGGCTCCTTTCAGAGAGCGGCTTGGAATTGGTAAAACGGGGCATTACCTCAGTGGACGAGGTGCTCAGAGTCACTGCGTTCCGCTGACGGCCACCCCCCCAGCTCCTTCTCTAGCAGGGAAAGAGAGCTTAAGCTATGCTAAATTGACTATGGAACAGACATAATTGGGAATGATTCTTTAAACTGCAGTAAATTAGGGTCCGAACTCATCCTCGTTCTCCTTCTCTTTGCGAAAGAGAAGGAGACAGGGAACATGCTTTGAAGCCTTTGACTATATAATTTTATATCCAATACCGTCTTGATTAGGCCTTTTTCTCTCTCTTTGGTAAAGAGAGAGAAACAAAAAGAGTGAGTTTGGACCTACAGAGTTTGCTTGGATTCTGGAATTAGACTCTGGAGAAGAAATTCAATCACAAATCTCTGATTAAGGACATGTTTGTAATTTTATTCCACGATAAGTTGATGACATTGCCCTCCTAGGGGAGAGCAAGAGAGAGGTTACCAAGGAGGCACCGACTTTGCCGCAATTTCGCTATTCTGCCCGAAATCTTGAGGGAACCGTCACCACCGGCGTCTTGGAATCTGACAGTACCGAAGCAGTCAAAGTCGCCCTGCGTCAGCGCGGCCTCTATGTTACCCGGGTCAAAGCCGTCGATACCCTCATGACGCGGCTCTCCAAGCCATTAGTGGAGCGAGTAAAACCCTTGGAGTTGGTGATGTATACGAAGCAGATCGCTGTTCTCCTGGAAGCCGGCGTTTCGCTGACCGCTGCGTTAGACACCATGCAAGAAATGGCCTCTCCTCGTTTTCAGCCTATTCTACGTCGGGTCATTGAAGACATCAAATCCGGAAAAACCTACTCCATGGCTCTCTCACGATACCCCCATATCTTCTCCCCCTTCTTCATCGGCATGATGGAAGTGGGTGAAGCCAGCGGCCTCTTGGGAACGATGCACGCCAAGGTCTCTTCCCATCTGGAACAGGCCATCGAACTCCGGAAAAAGTTATTGTACGCTTCGCTCTACCCTGGAATGGTTTTTTTGTCGACAATTCTAGGAATTTGTATTATTTTAGTTTATGCTTTTCCCAAAATTGCCGATATGTATAGTAAGAATAAAGTTCCTTTGCCCTGGCTGACCCAAGCCATGATCAACATCTCTTCTTTTTTGACGAACCAATGGTATATTCCACTGGCGGTTGGCTTGGGAGTTCTCTATCTCTTCCTGGGATTTCGTATTCACCATCGCCAACCCTTCAAGAGTTGGTTTGATGGATTGGCGTTACGACTCCCCTTCTACAACAGTTTCTATCGCCAAGTTATCTTAGCCCGTATCACTCATAATCTGGCGTTGCTTTTAAATAGCGGCATAACGATTCTAAAAGCTTTGGAGATCATCAAAACGCTTATGGATAACGGGGTTATCCAGGTCTATCTCGACGATATCATTCGTTCCGTTCGCGAGGGCAAAGGACTCACGGCTCCGCTCCGCCAAAACCGTTTCTTCCCCAAGATGCTCATCTCCATGGTTCGAACCGGAGAAGAATCGGGAGCGCTCTCCGAAATGATGATGAAGGCTGGAGCCTACTACGGCCAAGAAGTTGAGGATGGTGTAAAAACATTAACAACATTGATGGAACCCATGCTTATTGTTTTCGCAGCCGGAGCCGTCTTCCTGGTCTTACTCGCTTTCTATCTGCCGATGTTCCAAATGATCCGCGTCATGTCTCGGCAATAGGATGCTTACACCAACAGATTGCTGAGTAATTGGTTCAGAGGAGGACAAGCTGGTGAACGAGCATGGAGCCACATTGATCGAGGTCATCCTTACCGCAACCATCATTGCGCTCTTGGCCTCCGTCGCCACGCTCGGGGTAAATTTATACATCACTGAGGGCAAGCAACGGATCGTCCAATCCGATTTGGCGTCCCTAAAAGCAGCCGTCCGCCTTTACATTTTGGATAAAGGCTTTCCTGCAACCTTCACGCCCCAGACGGATCTGGTCGACGATTACTTGCCGGAGTTGCCGATCGATCCCTTCTCCCGGGATGGTTCAGGCTATGTCATGACGCTTCGTCAAGATCCATCCGACGGACAGATCAAAGTCTACATCGGCAGCCGAGGACCGAATGGAGTAGCCGAAGCCGGTGGAGGAGACGACATCTATGTCTATGTGCGTTAGCCCGAGCCGTATGTTGCTATGTAAAGACCTGCTGGATCAGGAAGGGTTCACCTTCCTCGAACTGATCCTCGTCATTGTATTGCTTTCAACTCTGCTCTCGGTGGCAACGCTCAATTACTCCTCCCTCCAAGAGCAGACCTTAACCGATCTGGCCCAGGCCGATCTTCAGGTTCTGCGGGCTGCCATCAAATCTTACTATATCAAACACCAGACCTATCCCGACAGCTTAAATGCGTTGATCATTAACCCCAACGAACGTTACCTGGATGAGTTACCTAGGGATAAATTCGGCTCCGGTGAAACCTATGGCTATAGCAAAGATCAACGAAAAATCTGGAGTCGTGGTCCCGATCGCGTGGATGATCATGGCGTCGAAGGCAAGGATATTGTCCTAACCTTTGGCCCGTGAACCATACTGCAGACTTAATGAAAGGAGGTGAAGAAGAATGATGAATTTTTTCCGTAAGATCCTCCGTGACCAACGGGGCTTCACCCTTATCGAACTCATTATCGTCGTCACCATCCTTGCCGTTCTGGCCGGCGTCGCTTTGCTCAACAGTGGCGGCACCGAGGAAGACGCACGAATTGCAAAAGCCAAAACCGATGTTGCTGCCATTGCCACCGCGGTAAAGGTCTACCAAGTCAAGGTGGGCAGTTATCCTGCAACTCTTAACGCATTAATCTCCGATAACGGTGACTACAAAGCCATGTTGGACGAGCTCCCGGAGAACCCCTTTGCAGCGGACAAAGCTTATGTTTATTCCATTGACGCGACAACCGGTGTGGTTACTATCTCCACTAGCGGTACTTCGCCAAAGGTCACCCGAACCTTGAAGTAAACTTTGAGCAAAGACGTAAGCCGGAATTTCGGCTTACGTCTTTGCCATACCCCTCTTGTTAGGAGGAGACTGACGGAAATGCGCATATTAGCTTCTCAGCGCGGCGCCAGTACGCTGGAGGTCATCGCCGCCCTCGCCATCTTCGCCCTGGCCGCTGCCGGGCTCTCTATTGTGCTGCCCATGGCATACGGCAGAGCTAGGCTCTGGAATACCCAGTTTAAGATGGCGCGGGTGCTGGAGAAGCAACTGGAGGATCTGCGCCATACACCTTTTGACGACATCCCCATGGGCGATTCGGGATGGCAGGATAGCGAAGGAGTACAAATCCGGCACAGCACATCGTTTGTGGAGTCGGGAACCGACGCTTCCGCCAGACCCACCTGGATCCCAGCCACTGGAGGCGCCGGTGGACTTCACGGGGTCTACTATGACGATTCCGACTTTACAGGGCTATCCGTTACCCGCATCGATCCCAATATCGATTTTAACTGGGGAAAAAACGCTCCCCACCCCCTCATTCGAAGGAATAAATTCAGCGTGCGTTGGACCGGTTACCTTCAGATTCCCACCACTGGTTCCTATGTCTTCTACACTCGAACATCCGATGGTGCTCGACTTTGGATCGATCATCAATTGGTCATCGACCGCTGGGTAAGACAGAACGCCACCGAATGGAGCAGTGGGAGTATCGCCTTGACCGCCGGCGTCATTCCCATCCGGATGGAGATGTTCTACCATAACCAGGAAGCTGCAGCCCATCTCAGCTGGCAGGGTCCGTCTATTCCCAAACAGATCATTCCCCCCAGCTATTTTTCGAACGGAACAACCAAGATGACCGAGATCGCCATTCGCCCGCTCAACCATGCGCTGACCCTCAATGGGCGGGTCATGCATTACCAAACCGGCATCGCTACAACCCCTCCTGATGTTTCAGCAAATATTGAGTTGCAGATGAAGAACAATTCTCTAGAACCGTCGACCAATACGCTTTATCCCTGGTTTATGCTGTTCAACAATGACGATTCACCGTTGGATCTCAACGATATAACCATCCGTTATTATTATACTGTAGACGGAGAAAAGCCCCAGTTTTATCATTGCGATCATGCTGGACTGCGTTCCGGCCATACTTATCAGAGCGTAACCGCTCTCGTCTCGGGTTCGGCGACCCCAGTAAGCCCACCGGTTGCAGACGCCGATTACTACGTTGAGATTCGTTTTGATGCAATTACTCTACCTCCAGAAGCCTCCGTCGAGATACAGGGGCGAATCCGAAAATCGGATTGGACCAACTATACACAGGCCAACGATTACTCCTTTTCATCCAGCACCACCTACATCCCTTGGACCAAAGCCACCGTTTATAAAGGTGGTCAGCTAATCTGGGGCATCGAACCGTAAATCTATAGCATCCATCACTTCCTGGGCTTTTGGCTCATAGAATAGGTCGACCATGATCTGTTCTTTTGAGTAAAAATGCCGATGGGAAGTGAGCCTAAATGGAGATCTATGTGGTTCAACCCGGCGATACCCTCTTTGGCATCGCCCAACGTTTCGGCGTCCCGTTAGCCGAACTGATTGCGTTGAATCAACTGCCGGACCCCGGTCAACTCGTGGTGGGTCAAGCGATCCTAATTCCCCGTCCACCCCGTTCACCATTGATCTATACCGTCGCCCCCGGCGATACCCTCTCTCAGATCGCAGCCCTCTTCAACACCACCGTCGCTGCCATCGCTGCCGCCAATAATATCGTCGATCCCAATCTGATCTTCGTGGGGCAACGCCTCACCATACCCGATTGGTCACAGGTCAGCTATACCGTTCAACCCGGCGATACCCTCTTCCTCATCGCCCAACGTTTCAATACCACGGCTGAGCTCATCGTCCGCGTTAACCGGATCGCCGATCCATCATTGATCTTCCCAGGGCAAACCCTAATCATCCCTCAACCCATCGCTGTAACGCCGAGGCCAGTTATCGAGACCATGGCCTACATCCATAACTATAACCTGGAGGCGCTTCGACGAACCCTCAATCAAATTGCGCCATTCATCACCTATGGAGCGCTTTTTCACTACCCCGTCGACTGGAGCGGCTCATTTGCGGTCACCGCCAACACTCCCCAGTTTGTAAATCTTCTCCGAAGCTATAATATCCAGCCGCTCATCACTATCTCGAACTGGGGGGCCACCGAGACCTTCGATCCGGACCTAGGCCGCGCCATTCTAGCCAATGACGCGGTAAGGGCGCAAACCATCCAAAACCTCCTGTCCCTCATCGAACAATATGGGTTTGCCGGAGTCAATGTGGACTTTGAGAACATGTACCCGGAGGATCGGCAGCTCTATACCAACTTCATCGGGGAGATCGCAGCCACACTCCGCCCGCGGGGTTATCTCACCACCATCGCTGCAGCGCCGAAATTTGCGGATCTGCCTACACTCCCTTGGGTGGGAACCTTTGACTATGCCGCACTCGGAGAAATCGTCGATTTTATGTTCATCATGACCTATGAGTGGGGCTGGATCGGCGGACCGCCTCAGGCCATCGCCCCTATTAATCAGGTCAGGCGCGTCCTAAACTATGCAACCTCGCTTATTCCGCCCCAAAAGATCATCCAAGGCATCCCGCTCTATGGGTATAACTGGATCATCCCGGACACCCCGGAGACCATCGCCACTACCGTGAATCTGATCAACGTCTATAACTTGGCGTACCGCTTCGGCGGCGTCATTCAATTCGATCCCGTGGCGCAATCGCCGGTCCTGCGCTATACGGATGACACCGGCATCCAGCATGAGGTCTGGTTTGAGGATGCCCGTTCACTTCGGGTCAAGTTTGAAACCGCTCGTGAGTTCAATCTCCGAGGCGTCGGTTTCTGGAGTCCCACCAATGAACCCTACGGTTCCCCCATCACCTGGGCGTTGCTGAACGATATCTTTATTGTCCGGAAATTATAGTATCTGCTCATCGGTTAGCCTTTAGAGCGCCTCAGCCCTACCCCCTCGCCCGATACATCGGGCGAGGGGAAACAGAAAAGATGGCAGGCAAGGACAAAATAGCTTGATATTTTGACGAATCCCCTTCTCCCAATGTTGTGGGAGAAGGGATATGGATGAGGGTTTGGCCCCATTTTTTGCTTTTACAACGTTACCGAGGTTTAGCACTTGGAGCATGCAAAAGGACTGCCCTAGAATATAAGATTTAGGACAGTCCTTTATATCTACACCGAACATACAAGCCAGACTTTAAACGCAGAGGAATTCCTATAAACCCTGCGATTACCACTGAACGTATCCGATACTCGTCGCCACAACAATTACCCGCATGTCGCGATTCACTCCATCACCATGCCGCCATCCACATTGATGACTTGGCCGGTGACATAACGTGCCAGATCCGAGACGAGGAAGAGCACGGCGTTGGCCACATCCTCCGGTTTTCCATAGCAGTTCATGGGAATCTGAGACAACATTTTCTTGGAAAGCTCCTCCGGGAGGACATGGGTCATATCGGTCTCGATAAACCCTGGAGCTATGGCGTTTACGGTCACGCCGCGTTCGGCCATCTCTCGGGCGGTGGTCTTCGTAAGGCCGATCATTCCCGCTTTAGAGGCCGCGTAGTTGGCCTGTCCAACGTTGCCCATCTGCCCGATGACGCTGGCGATATTAACGATCCGGCCAGCATTCTGTCTCAACATTTGTTTGGAGACAAGTTTGGTGCAGATAAAGGCTCCGGTAAGATTGATCCGTAAAACCAAATCCCAGTCGTCCTGTTTCATCATCATCAAGCGAGCATCTCGAGTGATTCCCGCGTTGTTTACCAAAATATCAATCCGGGAGAACCGTTGGACCACCGCTTTGACGACTTCTCGGGTGGACTCCTCCGAGGCCACATCATGCTTTAGCGCCATGGTCTCCACACCATAACACGAGGCGATCTCCTTCGCTGTGGTGACAGCCATCGGTTCATTCACATCAGTAATGACGATCCGAATCTTCTCCGCTGCCAGTTTCTCAGCGATCGCCCGCCCCAGTCCTCGAGCGCCTCCTGTGATCAATGCCACTTTATCCTGCAATCCTAAATCCAATGGGTCATCGCTCCTTTTTTTTATGCTCTCTATGATCGATTTCAATCTCCCTTTGTCGCCGCTTTAAATCGCATTTTCTTACTCCCGCAATAAGCAAAAATATACCTATCGCTATTAAAATTACGCGAGTTATGATACTCAAAAGATCTGTATCGTAATAATCCAGTATTATATATAGTTTCCATTGATGTGTTTACGTCTTTTCATCTTCCGTTTGATCTTTCTAGCAAAGCTCAAACGCATTTCTCCTCCTTTGAAGAATTCCTATAACCTTTTTTAACAAATTTCACAAACTCAATAAAGAGCATTTTTTATCATCGTCCTCCAGTAATCCTCCAACGGATATACTCAGGGAGCTCGGATATGGGGGCAGCTTCCTCTTCCCCGTTAATCTTTGCGATCTCTACGTAGTCAATGAGCTCTGCCGTGGCTTTCTCGCCCAGGATGGTGTTGATGATCATAATAGCGGCTTCGTAGCATAAACCGTACGTGGACTCATCGTAGTCCATGAAGACGCGGATCCCGATGGCATGGGGATCTTCACTGTTGTCCAACGGGACAAAGCCGATCTTCTCCGTGTCGAGGTAGATACCGTAATAATCGGTTTTAAAGTAGCGCCCCATCGGGGGTTTCAGCGCAATAACATTCCAACCCGCGATCTCCGGAGCGGCTTCCACCAATCGGTAGGCCTCGCCGAAGTAAGCCTTATCCCCGCAAGCCGTAATGATCAGGTCCATTGTCTCACCGTCCGTAGAACCGGCTTCAAAGAAGAGATGTTCGTTATACTCATGCAGATGCTCTAAAAGCTCATCGAAGGACTTTTCCAGATCCATCATATCCTGTTTAAAGAGACGGTCTTTGTTATCCAAAAACCAGCGCCAAAACTGTTCCTCTTTGTGTTCCAGGGGACGACAACTCCTTTACACTGTCCAATTAAAAACTTCCCATTATAGTTCCCGAGCCGTTACCATTTTCCTCCTCCGGTTCTTCATAAAAATTCAACACCGAGTAGAGGTAAACTAGCTAATTCCCGCGTATTCATCGTTCAACCCCCCGCTACGGTTACCTTAGCTATGCATACTAGACCGAGTTGAATCTGGAGGATAACCTCACCCCGTACCCCTCTCCGGCGCGGAGAGGGGACATGGTCAAATCTGAAGGTTTTTGGGGTTGTGGACTGAATACTCATAGTTTACCAAAACCCAACACATTTTTGAATGCCCTCTCCGTGTCTGTACGTAATCGGAGGTAGAGTTCGAGGGTGCATTTCAGCCAAAAAGAAAACGCCCTTTCGGGCGTCTTCTTAAGCTTTTGCATTACCCCATAACCACTTCGACCTGGTGGACTTGGTCGTCGTTGAAGAGCGGCAGGACGTTGCCGTCGATGGCCTTGCCGTCCACCCTGATCTCTTTCACGCCTTTACAGACGTGATTCGGGTTCTTCACTGTAATTTGATAGGAGACGCCGCGGTACTTCCGGAAGATCGAGTAACCTTCCCAGGCCTGCGGGATACAGGGATCAACGGCCAAGCCGTCATACTGAGGTTTGATTCCCAGGATCCATTGGGAGATAACGATAAAGTTCCAGGCGGCCGTACCAGTGAGCCAGGAGTTCTTGGCTTCGCCATGACGAACCGCATCTTTACCGGCCACCATCTGGGAGTAGACGTAAGGCTCGGTCCGGTGAATCTCACTGATCTCCTCCACATACGCAGGAGCGATTCGGGTATACAGATCAAAGGCTCGGTCACCGCGGCCGATCACCGTTTCGGCTGCAATAATCCACGGATTATTATGACAGAAGATACCGGCGTTCTCTTTGTATCCCGGAGGATAAGAAGAGATCTCGCCGAGATTGATATAGTACTTGCTGTAGGGCGGGTTTTGCAGCACGATACCGTACTTGGTGTCGAGGCGTTCCTGTACGGAATCCAATGCTTTCTTCGCCAAACCTTCTTCTACGCCGATGCCTGCCATCACGCAGAAACCTTGAGGCTCGATGAAGATCTGACCTTCCTCGCACTCCTTGCTGCCGACCTTGTTGCCAAACGCATCATAGGCTCGGAGGAACCAGTCTCCGTCAAATCCATGCTTGATAGTGGTTTCCCGCATGGTATCGATCCACTTCTGGGCTGCAGCGGCTTCCTGCTGCAAACCTCTCCGTTGGCAAAGCTCCACAAACTCCGGACCGATGAAGACGAACATCCCGGCGATGAAGACCGACTCGGCGACCTTTCCGTCCTTGTCGCCGCTGGTCTGGAACGATTCGTTAGGCTCTTTAGAGAAGCAATTCAAATTCAAACAGTCGTTCCAGTCCGCCTGTCCGATCAGGGGCAGACCGTGGGGTCCAAGGTGGTTCACCACGTGATAGAAAGAACGTTTGAGATGCTCAAATAAGCTCGCTTTATTGTTATCATTGTTATCGAAGGGAACTTGCTCGTCCAGAATCCCGAAGTCCCCGGTCTCTTTGATGTAAGCCGCCACGCCCAGGATGAGCCATAGCGGATCATCGTTGAAACCGCCGCCCACCTCATGGTTGCCCTTCTTGGTCAACGGTTGATATTGGTGATAGGCTCCGCCATCCTCAAACTGGGTGGCGGCAATATCGAGAATCCGCTCCCGAGCGCGTTCGGGAATCTGGTGGACAAAGCCCAACAGATCCTGGTTGGAGTCACGGAAGCCCATGCCGCGGCCGATACCCGACTCAAAATAGGATGCGCTGCGGGACATATTGAAGGTAACCATGCACTGGTATGGATTCCAGATGTTGACCATCCGGTTGAGTTTATCGTCGTTGCTTTGAACCATATACTTAGAGAGCAGATTATCCCAGTACTTCTGCAACTCCGCAAAGGCTTGGTCCACGCCTTCAGTGGTTTCGAAGCGCTTCATCATGGCTTTCGCACGGGTTTTGTTGATGACGCCCGGTTTCTCCCATTTCTCTTCCTCAGGATTTTCGATATAACCGAGAACGAAGACGAACTTCTTCTCCTCACCCGGCTGAAGCGAGATCTTCAAGCAATGGGAGGCAATGGGCGACCAGCCGCTGGCCACCGTGTTTTTGGACTTATTCTCAGCCACCACATCGGGGGCCTCGGGACTGTTGTATAGGCCCAGGAAAGACTCGCGGTCCGTATCAAACCCATCAATGGGAGTGTTTACCCAATAGAAGGCGTAGTGGTCGCGGCGTTCACGGTACTCCGTCTTATGATAGATGGCGGATCCTTCGATCTCCACCTCACCGGTGCTGAAGTTCCGTTGGAAGTTGGTCATATCGTCAAAAGCATTCCAAAGACAGAACTCCACATAGGAATAGAGGCTTACATTCTTCGACGCATTGGAGGTATTCTTTACTGTGATGGTATGAATCTCGGCATTGGTCTGCAAAGGAACGAAGGTGAATTGGTTAACGCGAACCCCATTTCGCTCCCCAGTGATGGAGGTATAGCCCATACCATGGCGGCATTCGTAGAACGAAAGCTCCTTCTTCACCGGCATCCAACCCGGCGTCCAGTAGTCGCCGCCATCGTTGATGTAGAAGTAGCGCCCACCCAGATCCGTTGGGACATTGTTATAACGGTAACGCAGGAGTCGGCGCAGACGGGCATCGCGGTAGAAGCAATAGCCGCCAGCGGTATTGGAGATAAGTCCAAAGAAGTTTTCCGTACCAAGGTAGTTGATCCAGGGATAGGGGGTCTTTGGTGTGGTAATAACATACTCTTTCCTTTGGTCATCAAAGAAACCAAACTTCATAAGCCTTCTTCCTCCTTTAATTCTAATACTTAATAACCATACATCTACTCCAACTCATTGCCTTGCTTTAGCACATGTTCCCCGAATCATGAGCTTTGTCGGAAAACGGAAGATCTTAAACGAAGGGTCTCCATCATGAACAGCCCTAATGACATATTCCACCGCTTTTTTGGCCATGTCATAGACCGGAACATTCACAGTTGTTAAGGCCGGATCCCGCTGGACGGAAATGGGTAGATCGTCGAAACCTACCACCGATATATCCTCGGGTACCCGGATCCCTTCTTCACGAAACGCTTCGATGGCTGTAATCGCCATATCATCACTGGCTGCAAAGATCGCCGTCGGCAGGATTCCGCCTTGCACCAATCGCTTGACTTCTTGATAGGTAGGTCCTTTGAGGAACTCACCCCGCAGAACAAACCCAGGCTCTATCGAAAGTTCGTTGGCGCCCATCGTTTGCTCAAAAGCTGCAAAACGTTCTCGTCCGGAATAGGTATCCATTCGTCCGGCAATCGTTCCGATGGAACGGTGACCCAATTCCATCAAGTAATTTAAGGCATCACGGGTTCCTTCCGCATCTGTCGTATTAAACAAGGCGATATTTGGGAAGTGGCAAAACTCCTCGGTATCGCAGTCGATGATGGCTAATGGATGTCCAAGTCTAGAGATCTCCAGCAAATCCCCGGTATCCTTCTGTGTTCCAACGATAATTCCGCAATCGATGCGTTTTTCCAAAAAGGCTTGACGCACCCGGTTATAATCCTGTTCAGTGTAGACTGTATGAACCAAAGCGTAGTACCCCAACTGGTTCGCGCTGTCAATGACCGTGTCCACAAACGGAGCGAAGTAATTATTCTGATAGATACGATGAGCGCTGGATTTGTCAGCGATACTCACGATAAAAAGCCCGATTGTCAGACTTTCTTTCCCCGCCAAAACCCGGGCAGACGAGTTAGGTACATAGTTATACTCCTCAATCACCTTCATCACCTTACGACGGGTTGATGCGGGAACATTGGAGTAGTTGTTGATCACACGGGAGACCGTGCTTCGGGAAACTCCCGCGAGTTTGGCTATCTCTTCGCTACGCATCTCATCACTCTTCCACGGTATTCCATAAACGCGTGTTCACTCACTAATATATTGGATTTATCAACCAATTTCAAAGGGAATTTAGAAGATTTAGCCGTGCAAAAAAAAAAAAAAAAAAAGAAGGCCACCGAATGGTGGCCTTAAAAAAGAAACCGAAAACCAAAAACTAGAAACCTAGAACCATACCACTTCCTGACTGCCGGCGTGGTCAAGGAAGCGCGAGCATTCGCCTACTCGCCGGCGCCTGACGTATAGGGGATGCTCTATGCCTCCGGAACATCGTAACGCACACATCCAGAGGCTGTAACTATAATTTAACAGAATTTATTGGGGCTTTCAATGTCATCCTCCTGGCATAAATGCTCATTATTAGTTATATTTTCTCATTAAGCCAATTGATCTTATAATTTCTCCCTGTTACGAGTTATTTCTCATAATAAGTCCTTTTTCAAACATCAGCACAGTTAAATAAGGCACTAAACAAGAATATGCGAATATCACTGCAAAATTTCTAAAGGTTATCGTTCTCTGTTCCCTTGAACATCCTGTAGAGAATTCCTTTGATTGCCTTTAATTATCGGGGTTCGGAGGCAATCCTGTCTTATTCTGCAAGGTTCTAAGATTCCAGAAACAATCCAATCGCCAAAGGATGTATCGTTGAAAAATACTAAGCCAGATTGCTCCAAAGAGGACCATCCCCAGAAAACTTTTGAAAAGGTAAGCGGCAATGTAGATCGGCCCAAAAGCAATCACTCCGTTCAAAAGCAAAGCCAATGGAACCCGTAGGACAACCGGGATCTTACGTTGAATCATTAAAAACACCCAATTTCTAATCCGTATTGAGCAATTCTTAATTATTATACAACTTTTCAACTCTTTTTCAAAGAATCGCTTTTAAACCTTTTCTCTCAGATCCCAGTCTGGATTCAGAAATTCTGATGGACCTTTACGTATACCGCAATAATTAAACACCATGAACATGAGAGGATACGAATACTCCAAGTTTAACGCTTTCACCTTCATGCTCTTCATTCTCTTCATGGTTAAAAATATATAGGTTTCTCCGCCCCCAAAACTTCATCTTCATTTAAAAAAGAGCTGTCATTTGAGACAGCCCTTTCTTAAATTTTTGTATTCATTTTCATATCCGAATAAATTAAAAGAGACCTACAATAACCTTATCGCCGGCTACCGCAGACCGTTACGTCGATACCCGCAACCTCTCGGCTACGAACACCCATTACACGGCCTACAATAACCTTTGACCGACCGCCACCGAAACTTGGGCATCCGACTGCAATCTCTCGACTGCAACCGAACACTTTCGCTCCGATAACGATCTTCGCCTCGACCGACATGGATAGGTTTCCCCAGCATGATGATCTCATCAACCACCATACCGAGTTGGCCAACCCATACCGATCTTCGCTTGGACCGACATGGATCCTAGACAAGAACCCATGCCGATCGTTCGCTCGACCGATGCTGATCCGTTAAGTCACTAGGACCGCACCAGCACCGATCTTCGGCTCGGCTACTGCAGATCTCACGTTCATTATAGTACCCCGATTCGCCTTATCTATTCATAAATTATAAGAAAAACTTTTCTTCCCTAAAACGCCTGCTTTATCCTGGTTTCAAGGTCATCCCTTCTTCGATTCTCCGTCTTTACTCGCTATATTCTTCGAAGAACAGGTTGACCCTAATCCACAACCCTTACACCCCTCGCAGGTCGGCCAAACCACCGTGCCGCAACGAGGGCAGCGTTCGAAGATTCCTGCAAGCTTATAGCCACATGATGGACAGAGCTGTCCGTTTTGTTCCATCATCTTACTCACTTCTTTCTTCACATAACCCTAGGCATCCACCGCCATGATTAAAAGATAATTCGGTGTGCAAGACCGCCCACTAAAAATGCGATGAAAAAGCTGCCTACCCAGATCATTACCCCTTCTTTCCATCCCCGCTCTTTGAGGATGATAAGAATCGACGCAATACACGGTACGAAGAGGGTCATGACGATTAAAGCAATCAACGTTTGATGGGGCGTAAGCGTTAGGTCGGTTAAACCCGCCGCGCCAAAATCCCTCCGTAGAATCCCCATGAGAAACGGAGTTGCCGCAGTCTCCGGCAGTCCCAACCAACCCGATATCAATGGACGAGCCCAAGCATTCAAGCGCTCCAATCCACCCCGAAGATGTATCAGACCCAATAAAAGCGAGCCTATTGCAAATAAAATTACTGTTTCTCCGAGAAAATGCTTTGTCTTTTGCCATGTCTTAATCAGAATATTGGTCAGCTTCGGCCAGCGCATCGGCGGCAATTCGATGAAAAGATCCGATGATTTTCCCGGAACAACGCGGTGCAATGCAACGCCGACTCCGCCAAAGACCGCAACAACTATAGCTAAATAAGCAAGGACGTAAGCCGGACCCAAGGGAGCAACCATGCCACTGATCACGCCCAACTGCGCCGAACACGGGATGGCCAAGCCCAATAGCAAGGTTGCGATAAACCGCTCCCGCCGCGAGCCCAGAAGCCGCGTTGTCACAGTGGCCATCGTTACACAGCCAAAACCAAGAATAATCGGAATGATAGCGCGACCATTCAATCCGACCGCCCGTAGGGAGCGGTCTGCCAAAACAGCCACCCGCGGCAGATAGCCCGAATCCTCTAATATCCCTAAGAGCAGGTAAAATCCGACAACCAACGGAAGCAACAGACCGAAGAGATATCCAACCCCCATCGTCAACAAACCATAGGGACCGATCAGCAATTGACCTGGCACGGATTGGATAGGAACGAGTTTGCCTACCCAGAGTTGGATCAAGGGTTCGTAGAGTCCGCCCATGATCGTGTCTTCGGTGAAGCCCACCACATGGGTGGCGATGATTACGCCAAGAATATAAAAGATCCCCGCCAATACCGCGGCCAGAATAGGCAATCCCGTTAAGGGCCGCAGTGTCCAACGACTAAGTTTAATACTGAAACGCGCAGTTTTAGCATTATGTTGCATCACTCGATCGGCAACAGCATCTGCTCTCGCCCGCCGCTCTTGGTAGAGTTTCTCTTGCAGTTCTCCAGGAGCTTGCCCATGACGTTTTGCGATCTCTGCATCGCCTTCGATGATGAGTAGGCGATGACTCTCCGGGATCTCTTCCGGTAAATGGCAGATGGCTTCTTCCATATGTTCATCCCGTATCCCACGGCGAAATCCTCCGGAAGCAACCGCCGTTTTCATTTCGGCTAATCCTTCTCCAAGAATCGCTGAGGCCGGTAGAACCGGTACACCCAATGCCTGGGACAATCCTTGAATATCGATCTCCATACCCTGGGCGCGCGCCTCATCCATCATATTCAAGACCACAAGGACAGGAAGTCCGGCATCGATGATCTGGAGCGTTAAGAAGAGATCCTGCCTCAGTCGGGCCGCGTTGACCACATTGATCACCGCATCTGCATCGAGGATAACGTCGCGAGCGACCCGCTCTTCATCGTTGAAGGATGAGATGCCGTAGACACCCGGCGTGTCAATGATCGTATCGTTATTAAAAAAACCACGGTAGGTCTCTACGGTGGTTCCGGGATAATTAGAGACATCCACGTACTGTCCGGTTAAGTCGTTAAAGAAAACGGATTTACCTACATTGGGGTTGCCAACCAGGACAATGGTACGAGCGTTAAGTTCTTTTTTTAAACTCGATGGATGCATCATTTATGGAACCTCCCTTCAACCCCGAAAGATTTTATGTCGGCTATAACTATGCCTTTTCGCCATTCACCAGAATTTGACGGGCTAGTCCCCGACCAATGGCGATCTGTTGTCCATGCTTGGAGATGATGATGGGTCCACCTGGGATAATCTCATCGCAATGGATTTCGGCGCCTTCTCCAATACCAAAACGAAGCGCTTGCAATCGGGCGGTTTCATCCATAATGTTTCGTATAGAGACTCTCTCGCCCCGGCGTATCTTCTCTAGGGTCATGATCGGCACCTCCCGAGTGATAGCGATAATCATTCTCATTACTATGCAAAAAATAATATGATAATGATTCTCATTTTCATATTACTGCAAGATATTGTCCACGTCAAGACCTACCAAGGTAAATCCTTTGTTAACGACAATTTCGACAATATCCGTATATTTTGAGATGATGACCGACCACATTAAATTGATGAGTTTGGGAGATTTTACGTTCGACAGTCTCCAGTTCATCGCTGTGAAACTCCTCCACTCGCCCACATTTGAGGCAGACCAGGTGATGATGGTGATCACGGTGTCCATATTCGTATCGGCTAAATCCATCCGCAAAATCCATCTGATGAACGATCTCCAGATCCCGAAAGAGTTCCAGCGTACGGTAGACGGTAGCCAGCCCATACTCGGGATGCCTCTCCTTGACCGCCGTATAGATCTCATCGGCGCTCAAATGATGATTGGGATGCTCCAAAAGAATCTCTAAGATAACCGTTCGTTGAGGCGTCAGACGATACCCGCGCTCCTCCATCTTCTCCCGGACTTTTTCCACTTCCCCCATCTGACAATCCATTGGAACACGCCCTTTACCTCACGTATCCGTGAGTTTTTCGTTCTCTTTGGTCATAGATTAATCAATGTATCGCAACTCGCCGCCATTATACTCTCTTTTGGGCTTTATTGTCAAACTTCCTCGCCTCTAACACCTTTTTGCTGGACTAAATCGAAAATCCACAGGAACGATTTCCCCGTGCTCTAAGCTAAACCACGGAATATAAAATTACTAGGACTCGAGAAGGAATTCTTTACAATCCGGAAGAATTTTAATTACTATTCTATATTTATATATATTTTTAAATTGTTAAGGAGGGGTCCGGATGAGCTTTAGACGAGGTGTGTCCTTTGTTTCCTTCATCATTATTATTCAATTGATTCTAGCAGGATGCGGTGGTGGAGGCAGTAAAACAAATCCCCCAGTAGTCGGAACCTATAACACCTATCTTTATGTGGCGACCACGAATTCCAAAGAGGTTAGAGTCTACAACGTGCTTGCCGACGGCAAATTAGACTACCGAACCAGCAATACTTGGGATAATTCTGTTTATGCCGTTAAAGCCAGTCCGAGCGGTAAATATCTGGCTGTGGTTCATTATGAAACTACTAATTCTCGATATCTTCTGGAAACATATGCGATCAATCCTTCCACGGGTAGTTTGATGACGGTATGCGGGAGCGCGTCACTTGAGGCATCCCAACCATTAAATACGCTTTTTACCCCAAACAATAACTTTCTCTACGTTATTGGTTTTGATAACGGAACATACTTTATCTATATGTATCGGATGGGAATGGATGGCGCTTTGACCTCTGCAGGCGAACCCCTCAACCTGGGCAGTTATAGCATCAGAGACCTAGCGGTCTCCGCTGATGGGCGCTATCTATACACTGCAGGTTGGATAGGCAATCCAACCAACGATTACAAAGCCTTCGCTTATCGCATCCATTCAGATAGCGGAGCATTAACCCTAATAAATACTTATAACACCAGCACGTCGCCTAGTTCCGTGATATGTTCTGGAAACAATGTGTTTATAGGATGTTTTAGTAACATTAACGGCTTCACCATCAACGCATCTGGAGAGCTTCTACCGATGACTCCTTCGAGTTTTTCTCCTGAAAAATCCGGCCTCAAACTAAACTGCGTGGATAAGACGGGAAAATATATTTTAGGAACGGACTTCAACCTTGGCTTCGAATCGTTAGCGATTGGAAGCAATGGAAGTCTATCTACTGCTTACACATTCACCCTTGAGAGAGAAGCCTTTGATTTTGTTTTACATCCAAATAATCAGTACTTCTATACGGCTATCTCTGGAGATGGTACCACCAACAATTTGTTTGCCTATTCGTTTAGCCCTCAAAACGGTACAGCATCATTTATAGAGGGATACAGTGCAGGGAATACACCTTGGGATATTGCCATTGCCTATATTCCACAGCGATAATTTAGCACACTTCAAAACGCCTCCACCAGAAATCGGAGGCGTTTTGAAATAATATCGTCATTTATAGCCCATTATTGGATAGGATGGTATGAGCCAATCAGATTTTTGCCCTACAGGCAATAAATCTTCCGAAAAAGGAACTCTGGCTCTCCGCTCTTTTAAAATACAAAAGCCGCGGCTAGCCGCGGCATTTTTTATGGGTTCTTCTTTTGCTTCTTGTTCTTGGCCTGGTTGTTGGGCTCTACAGCCAGATCGGCAGCATACTCTGTGTCTCCCGCTGTTGTCGTCGCTTTAGCGATTTGATCCTTCCCCAGACCGTACTCCATCGCACCACGGTTCTTATTCTTGGCCACATTTTCCCCCCCTTCCCTTTAGGCGTCGATTCCATGTACCGACGTCCCAAAGGTAGTATCTCTCGGGGGATAAGGTTTATTCTACACCAACCAGGCGTTTAGCTCGGATATTACATTCTCTGATCGCGATTTCTTCTTCAAAAGGCAAGAATTGACCATCGCGAACCACCCAGTCACCGTCGACCATGACATGGGCCACATCATGAGGCGTGGCCACATAGACCATGAGGGAGACTGGGTCATGAACCGGAGTAAGATGACTCTTATCGAGATCGACCATGATGATATCGGCACGTTTGCCCACTTCCAGACTGCCGATGGTGTCCTCCATTCCCAGCGTTTTTGCCCCGAGGATCGTCGCCATCTCCAAGGCTTGGTATGCGGGGATGATTTCGGGATTTTGTTTAGCGCCTTTATGAAGAATCGCGGCGGTCTTCATCTCAGACCAGAGGTCGAGCCGATTATTACTGGCGGCGCCATCGGTTCCCAACCCCACCGGAATGCCGGCATTCAACATCTCCGGCACCGGTGCGATCCCTGAACCCAGTTTGAGATTGCTGATGGGATTATGGGCAATACCCCAGCGGTATTTGGCAATCTCTCGGATCTCCTCGTTATTTAACCAGACGCAATGGGCGGCGATAACCTGAAGATCCAACATGCCAGTATCAGCTAGATAAGCAAAGGGCCGCTTCCCATAGCCTTCCATTATTTGTTCCGTCTCGGCCACTGTCTCGGCCAAATGAACATGGATGGCTGCTCCCAGATTCTTCGCTGATGCCACCACTTCACGAAGGAACTCCGGTGTACTGGTATATGGCGCATGGGGTCCCAACATGACCGTTACGCGACCATCGGCTCCTCCATGCCAACGCCGGAAAAAGTCTTCGCTCTCCCGCAGGTTTTGTGGAGCGCTATGAACGATTAAGCCCCGGGAGATGACTCCCCGCACACCCGTCTCTTCCACCGCTCGCGCCACATCATCTACAGAATCGTACATATCATTGAAGGTTGTAATGCCCCCAAGCGCCATTTCTTGGATGGCCAAGCGGGTCCCCCAATAGATATCTTCAGCCGTCAGACGTTCTTCAGCTGGCCAAATCTTCTGTTGTAACCAATCCATCAGGGGAAGATCGTCCGCATAGCTTCGAAAAAGCGTCATGGCGGCATGGGTATGGGTATTGATGAGTCCGGGCAGCACTACATGGCCCGAGGCATCGACGATCTCCGCTCCAGGCATTGGCGGTTGATCCGCAGTTCCCACCGCAGTGATCGCGCCGTTTTCCACGCGGATCATTCCATTCCGGATGATCTCTTTACCCGCGTTCATTGTGATAACTGTTCCTCCACGAATCTCAATCATTCACAAGCCTCCTAACAAACCTCAGCAACTCAATCCAATTTCCAGCTGTTCAAATAGATCTTCTGCGCTTCAGTAAGCTGATCGATGCGAATACCCAATGTGGAGAGCTTCAGCTCGGAGATCTTCTCGTCAATATCGTCCGGCACTCCATAGACACCGGGCTTAAGTTGATCTCGATGTTCATTCAAGTAACGAAGGGCAAGGGCTTGCACAGCGAAGGAAAGATCCATGATCTCCACAGGATGCCCATCACCGGCCGTCAAATTGACAAGCCTTCCATCGCCCAGAAGATGCAAACGGCGGCCGTCTTTTAGGCGGTACTCGGTGACTTTGGGGCGCGCCGTCGTTATTTCGTCGGAGAGTTCCTCCAATGCGACTTTATCGACTTCGACATCGAAATGGCCGGCATTGGCCAGAATCGCGCCATCCTTCATGACGTTAAAATGCTCTTTGGTCAAGACATGGTTGCAGCCGGTCACCGTGACGAAGAAGTCACCGATCGCCGCTGCTTCCACAGCCGTCATGACGCGATAACCCTCCATCAACGCCTCGAGCGCCTTCACCGGGTCCACTTCGCAGACGATCACATTAGCGCCCAACCCTTTGGCTCGGGCCGCGACACCCCGTCCGCACCATCCAAAGCCCACGACGACAACATTTTTCCCTGCCGCTAAAAGATTGGTCGTGCGCAAAATCCCATCCCAAGTGGATTGCCCCGTACCGTATCGATTATCAAAGAGATGCTTACAGCGGGCATCGTTCACCGCCATCATCGGAAAATCCAGTGCGCCATCGTTCGCCATGGCTCGCAACCGAATAATGCCTGTTGTGGTCTCCTCACATCCACCCCGCAGCTTCGGCAGAAGATCTCTCATCTCCGTATGAAGCGTGGAGACCAGATCGCCTCCATCGTCGATAATGAGATCCGGGCCCGGAGCCAGCGTCTTACGGATGTGATCAAAATACTCCTCTGTCGTTGCTCCATGCCAAGCATGAACCCGCATCCCTTGAGCAGCCAACGCTGCAGCAATCTCATCCTGAGTAGAAAGGGGATTGCTTCCCGTCACGGAAACGTCGGCGCCCAATTCCCGAAGCACCAAAGCAAGATAGGCTGTCTTGGCTTCAAGATGAACCGAGACGGCGACTTTCAAACCGGCAAAGGGTTTCTCCTTGGCAAACTCCTGACCGATGGCGTTTAATACCGGCATATGGGAAGCCGCCCAGTCGATCTTCTTCTGGCCCTCTTTTGCTAAGTTTATATCGCGGATCAAATACTCTGACATAAAAGAATCCTCCCTATCTCATCGATTCAATAATCCTTTGTCCCAATTCGTAATCGGCTCCTTGGATCACAAATATTTTGAGATGTCAGCCATGCCTTCAATACAATAGCATTCACGTTCTCCGGGCATCTCATCGATGGCGTTCATGAGGAGGTCGCGTAGTTTCTCCGTGTTCTCTGCCATAAGATCCAAGACTTCCTGATGGGTTAAGGGTTGGGGTGATATGCCCGCCGCAAAGTTCGTTACCATTGAGACATTGCCGTAACAGATACCTAACTCCCGCGCAAGAACGACTTCGGGAACTGCGGTCATGCCGACTAGATCGCCGCCCAACGTGGCCAGCATCCGAATCTCCGCCGGTGTTTCGAAACGGGGACCTTCCATGCAGGCATAGACGCCTCCGTCGTGGGTCGTAAGACCCAGCATTTTCCCAGCGCGCAACAGGGCGCCCCGGACTTCACGGCAGTATGGCTCGGTATAATCCACATGCACCACACCATACTCTCCACCGGTATAAAAGGTGCCCGGCCGTGACTTGGTAAAGTCGATGAATTGATCGACGATAACGCAATGTCCCGGCGCCATCGCCGGGTTGAGACTGCCAACAGCGGTGGTGGCGATGATCCGTTCCACACCCAATTTTTTAAGGGCCAAAAGATTCGCCCGGTAGTTGATAAGGTGCGGCGGAACGGAATGGTCTCGACCATGACGCGGCATGAAAGCGATCTCCTCGCCATGGCGTTCGCCGACAATGACCTTTACCGATCCAAAGACGGTCTCCACCAAAACTTCCCGGACATTCTCCAACATGTCGGGATTATAGAGCCCTGATCCACTGATAATTGCCTTACGCACAAACGATCCCTCCATCCATTTACTTTCTTTCCTGTAACTTCTTAAGTTGTTGGCGAACCTTCAACTCAACCCTATCCGTTAAGCGCTTCTCGGGGATTCCCAACGGCTCCGCCGCGGGTTCGGTATAGGTGGCGGCGCTCTCCCTATGCTCCGTTATAATCTTCGGAACATACGGCGTTTTCTCAAGGAGATCATGGAGGATAACGAGGGCCGCTTCCTTATCCGGTATCCTTCCCTTCCCCGCATTCTCCGGATCCAATTGACTGGAGGGTGGAATCGGGGAACCCACGCACGATGGGCATCCCTCTTCACAAGGGCACGACGCAATGAGATCCAAGGCGGCTTCATAGAGCTCTTCGACGCATAGGAACGCCCGATGAGCAAATCCCATACCTCCCGGATATTTATCATATACGAATACCGAAGGGATATCCGTATTTTTCTGATCCACCACTGAGCCCAAATCCGCCGGATCCGCCATCACAAAGAGCGGGAGCACCTCCGTTAAGACGTTGGCAATACCAAGCAATCCTTCGATCGGATCGCGGCCAAAGTCCTTTACCCGTCGTAACGTCTCCACGGGAGGACAGACCCAAAAAGCATAGGTCTCCATATTCTTTGGAGGAAGATCGATGGAACCAAAACCAAGGCTATCCTTGGAACCGAACTGAATCTTTCGGAAAAGGTAAGGTTTGACCATCACATCGGCTGAGCCAAAAAAGACAGTGGACTTACGCCAAGCCTGTTCCTCTTCCCGTTCGGTGACGCTGATCTGGATCTCTGTGATGGATTGGGTGTAATAATCGTTATCGATCTTATGGACGTAGGCGATCTTCTCTTCCAGATCGAGTTTTCGAACGAAGTAAGTCTCCCCGTCATGCAGATAGATAGCTTGTTCATATAACTGCTGCCACGCGCTGAGTTCATCAGTGGTCCCCAACGACCGAGGAGTCTCTGTCTCATCGATAATGGTATATGTATTCTCGGTGATATTTCGGAGCGAGATCTGCGCCGCTGGAAAACCCCTTCCCTTCCAATATCCCAAACCTTGAACCACCGCGACCTCTCCGGCTTCCTGTAATAGTTCGCGGATGGCTCCGGCGTACTCACCAAAGGCCGCTTCATCTGGTGCAGCAAAGGGTTTTTCAAAGACCGCCGCCCGGAGATGACCCAGGAGAACATGGGGGTTGTCCGGATCGATGACGGCATTCTCCGGCGAACGTTCGAAGATGTACTCTTTATGCTGTAATAGGTACTGATCGATGGGCGCGTTATACCCGATGAAGACCACTAAAGACGGCTCGGAGCCCCGTCCGGCGCGGCCGGCTTGTTGCCAGAAAGACGCGATGGTTCCAGGGTAACCGGCCACCAGACACGCCTCAAGACTCCCGATATCGATACCCAATTCCAATGCGTTGGTGGAGGTTACACCAAGAAGCTCTCCCGAGAAGAGTTGCCGTTCGATCTCCCGTCGTTCCGCAGGCAGGTAACCCCCTCGATATGGTCGAAGCTTTTTAACCAACGATGGATGGGACTTCTCCATATTTTCCGCCACATATCGATAGATAAGCTCAGCCACGACTCGGGCACGTCCAAAGGTGATCGTTGGAATCCTTCCAACGATCAATCGTGTCATCAACCAGGTAGCCTCCGAGTTGGTACTGCGACGCTCGGTCTTTCCTTCGTCAAGATAGGGAGGATTCCAGAGAACGACATGGCGTTCGCCCCGCGGCGCACCATTGTTATCGATCAGTTCGACCTTAAGACCCAGGAGCGCTTCGGCATGTTCTTTGGGATTGGATATTGTTGCGGATGTACAGATAAACGTCGGATCACTGCCATAATGGCTGCAAATGCGGCGGAGTCTCCGCATCACATTGGCCACATTGGAACCGAAGATGCCGCGATAGGTATGAACCTCATCGATCACCACGTATTTTAAATTCCCAAAGAAACGGCCCCAAGCGGCATGTTTCGGCAGGATGCCTTGGTGAAGCATGTCCGGATTGGTCAGGACAATCCTTCCCTCATCGCGAAGCTTTCGGCGGGCCGTGTCCGTTGTATCCCCATCGTATGTTCCGGCCATTGGCGCGGGATTTAATCCATCGGCGAGACGCACCAAACCCTTCAGCTGATCCTGGGCCAATGCTTTGGTGGGATAAAGATAGAGCGCGGTGGTGTTAGCATCCTTGAGATACGTCTCGAGGACCGGCAGATTATAGCAGAGCGTCTTCCCGCTGGCCGTCGCGGTTACAACCACGATGTTCTTCCCTGCTCGGACCCACTCCACAGCCTCAGCCTGATGGGTGTATAGGCGATGGATGCCGCGTTCGGAGAGGGTCCGTCCCAAAGCTTCGGGCAACGCAGGAGATAACTCCTCATAGACTGCCTCTTGAGCCGGGAGAATCTGGTGATGGGCGATCTGCCCCCGATACTCCGGATCAGCGGTCACCGCTTGGAGAAACTGCTGAACGTTCATAGGCCACCTTGCCTCTCTAAAGACATGAATCTATGCTTTTTCGACAAGATAAGAGGAACTTCCTGCCACACCCGGAGAACCTATTGCCTACCATACGCACAAAATACTCCGGAAGGATCTTGGCGCTTTGCTAAACCGCAACGTCAGCAAGATGCTGGCTGACTACATCGCCGCTTTTATCGAACGAAAGGGCTACGAACGTTATGAGCACCATTTCCTCTATCGCCTTCCTTTCCTCCGCCCGAAGGCTAGAGAGGCGATGATCAACATGGGGTATATCATGGGAACGGTTTTGTTGATTTACCTTATTCACTTTTACCTTTAACCATAAGGGCAGCATGACTTCGGCCAATCTTCGGATAATCTTCCACCATCAAACCTAATCCCTTCGCCACTTCCAGGCTTCGCTCGAATTCCTCGGCGCTCACATGCCCCTTCGGCTCCGCTATCAATACTTTCCCTCCGGTTCTTAAAGCTCGATGTATTTCGGAAAAGAGGCGCTCCAGATCCGGCACTTCGTGCACCATGGCAAAGGCTAATATAAAATCCATCATGCCGGCCAAATCGTCAATAAGTAACGACGTTTCTTTACATATACGCGTCTCAATCCGCGAGGAAAGTTCCGTTTTATTGACTCTCTGTCTCAATGCCGAGACCATTTTTTCCTGCAAATCGATACAGAAAACCCGCCCTTCTTCGCCCACAAGACGTGCCATGGGCAAGCTAAAGAAACCCATGCCGCACCCAATATCCATCACCCGCATCCCATGGGTTACGTAGGGATCCAAAATTCGGCCGGGTTGATGGACCACTTTCCTTATGGGATTTAACAGCATATAACCTAACCACCAGGGACATACACCGTGGCTCATTTTCAAAACTCCCTTTACTTTTTAACCCAACGCCGTTGAGATACTAAATCGACTTCCCCGCGTTTCCCATTGAATAGCCTGAAAACCGCACTTCTGAAGCATCGTTATTAGTTCTTTCTCAGAATATATCTTCACATCGCCGTCGGTATAAAGGGGCGAACTGGCGATGCAATTAAATAAGTATCGAAATGGATTAGGAATCCAAGGATCTGCAATGATAACGCACCCACCGGGTTTTAACACTCGTTTCATCTCGTTCAAAACTCTCTTCGGCTTTGGGTAGTGATGAAATGACGCATTACACACCAGCATATCAAAGCTCTCATCCTTCCAAGGCAAACTTTCCGCATCACCCACCCATAATTCCGCTTGATCTCCCAAAACGCTTCGAGCCTTCTGTACCATGCCCTCAGATAGGTCAATGCCTGAGACCTTGACCCCAGGAAACTCTTTTAAAACTCGAACCATCACAGCCCCCGTGCCACATCCCACATCCAATAAGGTTTGAAACCTGTGCTCTTTCAGTTTCTCCATCACACTGTTGTACATCGTTGCACAATACTTGCCATCAAAGCTCTGTTCATAATGCTCAGCCTTATTATCAAAGCCTCTGCGGGTTTTCTCTTTGTAACAACCCGTTTTCTTCATGTCAATACCTCCAAATCATGTATACCTATTTTGAAACATATCCTCCGCCATTTCACCGAAAAAGTCAAAAGTGCCCTTCTTCGCCCGTAATGCCGATTCCATGATATCCTGCAACGCTTTGACCCTGGCCATATACTCCTCTCGGCTCCACGGGAAGATGGAAGTATCCAGCAGGAAACTCATGCCCGTCATGATAAACTCTGCCGTTTCCAGCGGAAACTCCGTGGCGAAAAGTCTTTCATTGTTCCCTTGAACGATAAGCGTAGCTAAGACCGGGGCAAAGGTCTTGATGGACAAAACTAAGCTCTTTTGATGCATCACAATGTTCTCTGGCTTGTGAAGATATTCCAGAAATTCCACATTCTCACGGTGCAAATTTCGGTCAGCTACGATTATACCCTTAATCTTCTCGATGGCATTCGATCCAGCATCATCGATAATTGGCTGAAACACCTCCAGTTGTTGCAGAACTCCACGGCGTATTACAGCATCGAGAATCTCCTCTTTGGATTTGAAGTAATAGTAAAACGTCCCCTTGGCAATTCCCACCTTCTCCAAGATGTCATTGACCGATGTCTCCTCAAATCCCTTAACATTGAAAAGTTCCCAGGCCGCATCCATGATCTCGGCTCTTCGTTCCTCAGGATCTTTTAGAGTTCGTACCATCGCCATGTCTCCTTCGTCGCATAGACTGACCGTCAGTCTAATTATAACATTAGACCGACCGTCAGTCTATATGTGTAAGAATTTTTTTAACCACGAAGACACGAAGTTCACGAAGGACAACTCAAACCAAAATCCACACTTAATTACTCCATCACGGCATAAAACCTTTTACCCGAAACGAATACCTCCAGATTGGACGATGTCCCCTCTCCGCGCCGGAGAGGGGTTCGGGGTGAGGTTATCCACCAGCTTAATCCAAATCCAACTTTCACCTTCATGTTCTTCATGTCCTTCATGGTTTAAGACGTTCTCCGCAGTATGCCTTTGCGTCTGAATAGACACTTCAACTCAGGAATATTTAAGTTCGTAAAAAAAGACCCCAGCATTAATGCTGGGATCTTTTTCTGAAACGAGTTACTCTTCCCTCTTAGTCCATTCCCATGCCGCCGGGCATACCGCCTGGCATCATGGCTGGCTTATCTTTCTCGGGAAGATCGGTGACCAAGCACTCGGTGGTCAACAGCATCGCAGCGATACTGGCCGCATTCTGCACAGCGCTCCGGGTCACTTTAGCGGGATCGACGATACCGGTCTCCATCATATTGACATACTCGCCGACCAACGCATTATAACCGGTGCCGAAGGACAAGGAGCGAACCTTCTCTGCGATGACGGAACCCTCAGCGCCCGCATTGAAAGCGATCTGACGGAGGGGCTCTTCCAAAGCTTTCTTCACGATTTGAATACCGGTGGCCACATCGCCAGAGGCTTCGATCGCGTCAAGCTTTGGAGCCAACTGCAACAAGGTCACGCCGCCGCCAGGGACAACGCCCTCTTCCACTGCAGCGCGGGTCGCGGAGAGCGCATCCTCGATCCGATGCTTCTTCTCTTTCATCTCGGTCTCGGTCGCAGCGCCGACTTGAATGACGGCCACGCCGCCGGAGAGCTTCGCCAAACGCTCTTGAAGCTTCTCGCGGTCATAGTCCGAAGTGGTCTCTTCGATCTGGAGTTTGATCTGGTTGATCCGGTTTTTGATCTCTTGAGCATCGCCACGGCCATCCACGATGGTCGTCTCTTCTTTGGTGATCTTGACCTGACGAGCGGTACCCAACATATCAATGGTAACGTTCTCTAAGGTCAGACCCACTTCTTCGGAGACAACTTGACCGCCGGTGACGATGGCCATATCGGAGAGCATAGCTTTCCGACGATCGCCAAAGCCAGGGGCTTTAACTGCCACAACATTCAACACGCCGCGGAGTTTATTGACGACCAACGTAGCCAATGCTTCGCCTTCGATGTCTTCGGCAACGATGACGAGGGGCTTGCCGCGTTGAATGATCTTCTCCAGGATCGGCAAGAGATCTTTGATCATGGTGATCTTCTTGTCGGTCAAGAGGATGTAAGGATCGTCAAGAACGGCTTCCATCCGCTCGGAGTCGGTGATCATGTACGGAGAGATATAGCCGCGGTCAAACTGCATGCCTTCCACGACTTCCAGGTTGGTGCCCATACCCTGGGACTCTTCAACGGTGATCACGCCGTCTTTGCCGACCTTCTCCATGGCATCGGCGATGAGTTTGCCGATTTCATCATCCGCAGCCGAAATGGCAGCCACGTGGGTGATATCAGCTTTAGAATCGACGGTCTTTGCGACGTTCTTAATCTCATCAACGACCTTCTCGACAGCCTTCTCAATGCCCTTCTTGAGGATCATCGGATTGGCGCCAGCGGCGACGTTTTTAAGACCTTCTCGAACCATCGCTTGAGCCAACAACGTTGCTGTGGTGGTGCCATCACCGGCGATATCATTGGTTTTGGTGGCAACTTCCTTCGCCAGCTGAGCGCCCATGTTTTGGAACGGATCCTCGAGCTCGATCTCTTTCGCGATGGTCACACCGTCATTGGTGATGGTCGGCGAACCATATTTCTTATCGAGCACGACATTACGGCCTTTGGGGCCTAAAGTGACTTTTACAGCATCGGCCAAGACGTTTACGCCTCTTTCCAAGGCATGACGTGCGTCTTCGCCAAATAGAATCTGTTTGGCCATAGGTATTCACCTTCCTCTTTCGAAACTCGAAACTTCAGCCTATGTTTAGCCTTGGACGATGGCCAGAATATCGGATTCCTTGAGAACCATATATTCTTCCCCGTCTAGCTTGACCTCAGTCCCGGCATATTTAGCGAACAAAACCTTGTCGCCCTCTTTAACATCCGGAGTAACCCGTTGCCCGTTATCCATAAGTTTACCGTTGCCCACCGCGAGAACCTTACCCATTTGGGGTTTCTCTTTGGCAGTGTCCGGAAGGACGATACCGCTCTTCGTCTTCTCTTCGCTCTCCAGGACTTTAATGATGACGCGTTCACCCAAGGGCTTCATGTTCATAGAAATTTTCCCTCCTCTCAAAACTTTGTTAGCACTCACTCGCAGCGAGTGCTAATACCTAGTAAAGATTTTAGCCCACCCTTCGACGTGAATCAAGAGCCCTTTTCAGATGATTACGGCGATTTTAGGTTATTTATGGGCATTAGATCCGTTTATCTCTCCACATCAACCTTCCAGCGCTCCTTTTTCGGCTTTATTCCCTTTTTCGCCAGGTTTACCCTTATACGGAGTTTTATCCCGGCATTTTTCCCCCGCGCAATAGGCAAATTCATCATTTTTTGGTAAAAAGCCTAAATTATTTTTTACCCTTTGCCGATAATATTATGCAGTAATAAAAGTTTTTAGCTTGGATCACGGATGATGAATACGACCAAGCAAATTTGATGGATGACAGGAGGTGCCGCTATGCGCATTGGATGGACGCATCCCATACCTCCCTCAACACCGGTGAATAAAGCGCGGAAAGCTCAAACCACGTCTCCGTCAGAGCAAACCGACGACTTTATCCCTTCTCAAGAATTGCGCGCGACTTATAGCCCATCAAGTAGTCCTCCTGCTGTTCAAGAATCAGAACTCCAGGTTAAAAACTATGTGATGACGGTAGTTTTCAGACAGAATTGGGTGGAGAAAAAATCCTCGTCCCTTAATACTGAGCCAAAAACACGCGGGGGCTTTGACTATCAGGATCTATCCTATTGGCAACCGGAGAAAGTGGCTCAACGCGTGATCAGTTTCTCAAAATCGTTGGTTAGCGACGACCCGAAATCCATCGACCATCTCTTATCTTCCGCCTTCAAAGGACTGGATGACGCCGAAAAGATGTTGGGCGAGACCGAGATTCTTCGTCAGACTCGAGAGTCCATTGCCGATGCTTTTCGGGCATGGAAATCCCATCCATAGTCGAGGTGAATAACTTATACGGGTAATTGCAACATTCCAAAGGCGGTTTTAGCATCAATGCTAAAACCGCCTTTTTCAGATGCTTTAAAGGTCGTATGTGCCTTTATAATTGCCTAACCGTATACCCCCTCTGACGCAATAGCGAAATGATCCCTTTCGAACCCACAAGATGTCCAGAACCCACCACGACTAAATAGGTTTTACCACTTTTGATATAGGCTTCAATCTTAGCAGTCATCAATCGATCACGCTCATGAAAGAACTTTTCAAAGTAAACCTGCATGTTTGGATCCTGATCTAAATAGACCAGTTCCTCCATGGCAACCGTATCTCCTATCCGCCAAGCGGATACCATCTTATTGATATTAACCGCGATGTTATCCAAGTTCTCAACGGTATCCAAAAGCATCTTTTCCTGTACGGAATCATCGAAAGAACTTAAGAGATTGAGCTGAAAATCCCATGATTCCATCTCCACAATGGTTTTATTGTCCAGAGCCGCTTTATCCAGAAAATAACGGTCAATACCGTTATTCAGATCCAATCCCGCTTTTTGCAACTCCACATTCAATAGAATCATATGGATAAACCAGGGACGAAAGCTGTTTAATCTTTCTATATCTATTCCTTTGGTATTCAGCAGCTTCTGAATTTCACTATATGATGAAGGCGATAGATGGTTCTTTAGACCATCCCCTTGAGCATAAGTCCCTTTCTCGAAGATAAACTGCTGTATTTCCCCCGGCTCTACCTTGGTAATATCAACTTCAACCGCGAGTAAATCCGACTCTTGGTACGCTGCTTCAATCACAGGATCGAGTTGATGGATTTTTTCTGGAAAGACATGCACTGATCCAAGAATATATGCTTTCGTGTGGACCGTGCTAATCTCCCATAAAAAATGACCATTGCTGTCTTGGGCTAGAGTAAAACCGCCACATGATGCCACCAGCAGACCAACGATGAGTAATACCCAAAGATATGTTTTTTTGTTCACCGAATCACTCCTATTCCACAATATCGTTGAAAAACTCTTGAACTTCCTCTAACGTCGGGCTGTCTAATACACCAGGAAACCGGGTACAGACGATCGCAGCAAGCGCCGAGGAAAAACGGAGGGTTTCTTCGATAGACCAACCCTGGAGCACACCATAGACAATTCCCGCTCTAAAGGAGTCTCCCGCGCCGGTAGTGTCCTTCGTTTCGACGCTAAAGGCTGGAAAACGAGCGGAACCATGTTTATTTCCATAGAGTATCTCGCCTTTTCCTGCGGTCATAATAATCATACCGTCATGATTGGCCACATAGGTTTGGAACAGTTCCTCTACCGTTCGTCCCGGATAACGATGATTCCGAAATTCTCCGGCAATCACTAGATAATCGGAGAGATCCGCAATCTCTTCTCCATAGGGAGGATCCACCGTCACCACCGGTTTCCCGTGTTTCTTGGCCAAACGTGCAACCTCAACCGAAGCTTCATCAAAAAAGGGATCCAAGGATACGACCCGGCAATTTGCCACATCCGATTCATCCGGCATCGCCCAGGTCTTCGTCTCAAAGAGCAATTCGCAATAGGTTCCAAAGTTCGTCCGCGTCTCTGGATCGGAGAAAACCATCTCCCGGACGGTTCGCACGTCTTCTCTACGTTGGATCGCGCTGATATCGATCCCCCGCTTCTCCAGGAAGGCCGCGACCTGTGTCCCCCCAGCATCCAGACCTAGAATGTTTCCCTGTAATTTAACATCTACACCCAACTTAGCCAAAACAACAGAGGAATTGGCAGCTTCCCCGCCGGTCATGGCAAACTCCTCTCCAAGCTCAGCGTAGGTGTCGGCCTTAGGGAAGTTACCCTTTAATACATATAACGTACTGGCGGCAATCATGCCAAAGGCATATACATCCCAAGAGGTTGTCAACGTAATCCTCCTCCAATCTCTTCCATTATAAGGTGCTTTAGACAAGGAAACCAGCTATGTCTTGCCGATTTATTGCTTTATGTTGCTACCCCGCGGGATGTCAAACAATGTTAACCTAGTTTTTGGTTGTTATTGGGAAAATTTCGTGTTTAAATAGATTGTTGTGAATGATAAAAAAGGTAAGTATATGGACGACGTCCCTTATGATCTATGACGTCTTAAAATCCATCTACGGCCACTGCAAGCGAGGTAGAAAGATGACCACAAAAACTCAAGAAAACATCAGAAACATCGCCATCATTGCCCACGTTGACCATGGAAAAACCACCTTAGTCGACTGCTTGCTCCGTCAAGCCGGCACCTTCCGCGAGAACGAACGCGTCGCCGAACGGGTCATGGATAGCAATGATTTAGAGCGTGAGCGCGGTATTACGATCCTGTCGAAGAATACCTCCGTCAACTACAATGATCTGAAGATTAATATCGTGGACACTCCGGGTCACGCCGATTTCGGCGGCGAAGTCGAACGCGTTTTACGCATGGTGGATGGAGCCCTCCTTTTGGTGGACGCCTTCGAAGGCCCGATGGCGCAGACCAAATTCGTGCTTCGAAAGGCCCTGGAGGTCGGTTTACGTATCATTGTTGTCGTCAATAAGATCGATCGCCCGGATGCGCGTCCACACGATGTCCTAAACGAAGTATTTGATCTCTTTGTTGAACTGGAAGCCGACGATTGGCAGCTGGACTTCCCGGTGGTATATGCCTCGTCACGCCAAGGAATCGCTACCATTGATCCGGAAAAGCCTGGCGAAGATCTGCAACCCATCTTTGAGATGATCCGCGATGAGGTTCCCGCACCAGACGGAGATTCGGATCTCCCCCTCCAACTTCAGGTCACTACCTTGGATTATGACGATTATGTTGGGCGAATTGGCATTGGACGCGTCATGAATGGCACCCTCTATGCTAATCAGCTCGTTAGTCTATGCAAACGGGATGGCTCTGTGGAAAAAATAAAGATCGGCAAGATCTGGACCTATGAGGGTCTAAAACGCAAAGATACGGATCGCGTCGGCGTCGGCGATATCGTCGCCTTATCCGGACTTGGTCAGGTTAATATCGGCGAAACGGTCAGCGATGGTGAGAACCCTATGCCCCTTCCATTGCTGTCAATCGACGAACCCACCTTAACCATGACCTTCTCCATCAATGACAGTCCCTTTGCCGGCAAAGAAGGCAAGTATGTTACCTCTCGTCATCTCCGAGACCGCCTTTGGAAAGAAGTCGAGACCAACATCAGTCTTAAAGTGTCCGAGGCCGACACCCCCGACGCTTTTCAAGTCTCAGGCCGCGGCGAATTGCACTTGGCCATCCTCATCGAAACCATGCGTCGAGAGGGCTATGAACTCCAAGTCTCAAAGCCCGAGCCCATTCTGAAACGGGTAAACGATCAGCTCTATGAGCCCTATGAACGTCTTTTCATCAATGTTCCCGAAGAGTTTACCGGTCGCATCATCGAAAACCTCGGCGGACGCAAAGGTGAAATGATCAATCTGCAACCCGCCGGTCAAAACAACACGAAGATCGAGTTTATTATCCCGGCTCGCGGTCTCATCGGATTTCGTTCCGAGTTTTTAACCGACACCAAAGGTGAAGGAATCATGCACCATCTCTTCGACCACTATGGTCCTTGGAAAGGTGAGATCTCCGGCCGCCGTCGGGGCGTATTGATCGCATTTGAAAACGGCGACGCCACAACCTATGGCATTCACAACGTGGAAGATCGGGGCTCCCTCTTTATCGAGCCGGGGCAGAAGGTTTACGCCGGAATGGTCGTCGGAGAGCACAGTCGGGAAAACGACTTGGAGGTCAATGTCTGCAAGAAAAAGCAGCTGACCAATATGCGAGCCAGTTCCTCTGATGAGACCATCCGTCTGACGCCCCCCATTATCTTCAGTCTTGAACGGGCGATGGAATATATTGAAGACGATGAACTCGTCGAGATCACACCCTCCTCCATTCGGATGCGCAAAAAACTGCTTGACCGCAGCGAACGCGAACGCGCCGCAAAGCGCAACAAAGAATAATTCCTTGATAGACCTCCAATACCCAGGAGGTCTATTCATTTTCTCAATCCATGAAATCTGCAACAAAATACCTCAAAATCAGGAAGCATCTTGCCGATAGACATTAAGAAACCATTTTTTCCCTCAAACGATGCAAATAGCTTGCCGGAGGAGATCGATGAAGCATTTACCCGTAGAAGCCGACAGCCCTCTTCGTTCGTCTATGCCTCGTCAAAGAGGGATAAGTATTGGCATTAAAATATGCGTACTCATCATTCTGCTTATCATCGTTGCATCATCCATGACTAACTATATCGTCTATGTCAAAGGATTTCATGCATTGGAACACGAGATCGCTAACCAGCTCAGGATGACTGCTGCAAATGCCGCATTGTTGATCGATGGAGATAGGCACGAATCGATCCGAATCGAACAGAGCGTGGATCATCCCTACTATAGAGAACTCCAAAGTAAGCTTCAAGCCTTCCAACATACAAACCAAGGCAAACTTCGTTATGTCTACACCATTACAAGACAAGGTGATACCTATATCTATCTGGTGGATGCGGCGCCAATCACAGATACAGAGGATCATTCCCCATTAGGCGCTGAATTTCCTATTGGGGATTTCCCCATCGCCTTAAGTGGTTTTCTCCATCCCACGTCGGAAAAGAAACCCACTTGGGATGCGGAATTCAACATCATGTCCCAATCCGGGTATGCTCCGATCCACGATTCCCAAGGAAATGTCGTTGGCATCGTGGGGGTGGATATGGATGTCACGACGATCCGGAATAAAAAAGCGGAGATGGTCAAGGCCACTGCTGCCGCTACAATTGCCGGGATATTATTGGCCCTTCTCTTCGGTCTTCTGTTCTCTCGTTACCTCACCAAACCCATCTTCCTTCTGATTGAAGGCACCGAAAAAATTGCCGCCGGACACCTCGACGCTAGAGTTTATGTCCATCGCAATGATGAATATGGCCGTTTATCCAGTGCCTTCAACAATATGGCCGTCAGCCTCATGGCATCAAACAATGCATTGGATCTTCACAGACAACGGCTTGAGGAACGGGTTGCCGAACGAACTCAGGATCTCGCCCGCATCAATCAAGAGATTCGCGATATATTGGACAATATTGGTCAGGCGATACTCACCGTTAACCCCGATCTACGACTAAACAGTGAGCATTCTCGATTTGCGGAGAGAATCTTCAACCGAACCGACTTTAGTGACATTGGCATTATTCAACTCCTCTTTCCCGAAGGCCCGTCGGAGGAACAGAAGAACCTCGAAGCATGGCTCCAGATGATCTTCTTCAACACCTTTATGTCCTGGGAAGACCTAATACCTCTCCAACCTGTCAATGAGATCTGTTATAGACAACAGGATCCTTCATTGGAAACTGAGATTTGGATTCGCCTTTGTTTTATACCTATCTATGATGAGGTAGGGACGACAGAAGAGCGTCCTCACAAGTTAATGCTGATCATTGAGGATATCACAGAGAATCGGAAACTATCCAGACAAATGGAGGAGCGGGAGCAGGAGTATCAGGACAATATCCAACAAATCTTGGAGTTTATTCAGATGGATCAAGATTTCTTCAGGGAATTCACCCATGAATGTAAAGAGCATTTAAGAGCGATGGAACCCTTATTGCAAGCGTTGTTAAAGAACCCCTCCGATACCGCAGTCATCGACGGACTCTTTCGCCTGGTTCATACCATCAAAGGCAATGCAGGTATGTTCAATCTGGGAAAGCTGGCGGGTGAGGCAAATCGACTTGAGACATTGCTAGCGGCAATTCGTACCGATGATTCGGTATCATTGAATACGTTGACATCGGCATTGAACCACTTCCAAAACGTTTGCAATGAAATCCTCGACTTTTATCAGATGATTCTAAGGGAACGCACCTTGGATACCGGTCGAACCCGTTCACAGCACCGAAGAGAACGAGAGTATATCAAGGCAAAAGCATCGGAAATCCAACGGCTATCTGATTTACTGGAGCAAGCAGCCAACTCAGTCCAGGACCAGGAAAAGATGGCCGAGATCATTCATGAGGCGAAGGATGCTCTGGTTACCATGCAACGCATACCGATATCTCGACTTTTCCAACGGTTATCTCGAATGGTTCAGGATATCTCGGAAGAACTCGGCAAGAAAGTTAATCTGTCGATTGAAAACGAAGATCTTGCCGTTGATGGGGAGTCTTTCGATGCCATTGCGGATTCCATTATCCATCTTCTTCGTAACGCCCTTGACCACGGCATTGAAACGCCGATGGAACGAATCGGGAAAGGCAAGCCCGATACGGGAACGATTATTCTTTCCGTTCGCAACGAGAATGAAAAGATAGCCGTCAGCATCGAAGACGACGGCCAGGGTTTAGATATTGATTCAATCAAGGAATCCGCCCTCAAAAAGGGTTTATCATCGCATGATATCGAACAGATGAGCGAAGAGGAGATCATCAACCTTATCTTCTTGCCGGGATTTACCACCAACCAACAGGTTACTAAGATTTCTGGCCGGGGAGTTGGCATGGATGTTATTCAAAACAATATCGAAATCTCTCTTGGCGGGAGAATTAAGCTAGAGAACAAAAAGGACAGCGGTCTCAAAGTGACGCTGCTCATCCCTGTTAAGAGTCGCTGCCGGGAGGTTTGACATGGCAAACGTAATGATCGTCGATGATTCCGGGATGATGAGACGCACACTCGGTCTTATTCTCGAACGCATCGGGCATACCATCATCACAGAGGCTGCCAATGGGAAGCAAGCCATCCAAGAATACGCACAGCACCTACCCGATCTGGTGACTATGGATATTACGATGCCTACCATGAACGGTCTCGATGCGATGCAACAGATCCTCTTCGATTATCCCGATGCAAAGATCATTGTCATCAGTGCATTAGGACACAAGGATAAGATCTTTGCCGCCATCCAGAACGGCGCTAAACATTATATACTAAAGCCTTTTACCATCGAAAAGGTTGTTTCAGTGGTGGATAAAGTCCTTAAGGAGGGTCGGGAAGGGTCTCAATGAGAAAGACTTTTTCCATCCTTTCTCTTTTCTTCACCGTATGGGGTTTCCCAGGAACGGGAAAAACTACAAGCGGATTCAAAAAAATTGAACAAGGAGTGTGACGACCATTGCCCAATCTCAACCCAATGGAGCTGCAGAATCTCCGGCACTCAATCGGTGCGCAATCCACTGCCTCCAAGCAACTACTGGCTTATGCCCAAGAATGCAATGACCCTCAACCTCAAAGGCTTTTTACAAGAGTCCGCCAATAAATCGGAACAATTCAGCAAAAACCTTATGAGATATCTTTAGTAAACCTACCCTACGCCAATAAAACCCACATCAAGGGGTCTATTCACAAAAACCTCCATTCGGAGGTTTTTTAAATTTTGAACGAACGGTGCGACTGATTCATCTTTGGAAGCTTTATTGCCTGCAGGCAATAAAGCTGATCTCAACCGTAGACTTGAGTGAGGAGTCGTCAGCACCTTGAACCCGCTCTGATAAAACGTTACAATGGAGTATAAAGGCATATCGAAGGGGAGGATAAACCATGCAAAATTTTGAGTTTTTAAGTCCCACAAAGATTATATTCGGTCGCGGAACCGAATCCCAAGTCGGCAACGAGACCAACCACCATGCAAATCGCGTGTTGCTCCACTACGGTTCCGGGAGTATCAAAAAAAGCGGTCTATATCAACGTGTCGTCGATTCCCTAACCAAAGCCGGAGTCGACTTCGTCGAACTCCCGGGAGCCCAGCCCAACCCCAGATTAAGCCTTGTTCAGGAAGGCATCGATATCTGCAGGAAAGAGAAGATCGGCTTCATCCTAGCCGTAGGCGGCGGCAGCGCCATCGATTCAGCCAAAGCAATCGCCGTCGGCGTTCCTTATTCCAGCAATGTATGGGACTTTTACTGCGGCAAAGCGACGGTCAGAGAAGCTTTGCCCGTCGGCGTCGTTCTAACCATCCCGGCGGCAGGCAGTGAAGCCAGTCCCAGCTCGGTCATTACCAACGAAGACGGGTTACTTAAACGGGGTTTGACCACGGACTATATCCGTCCGGTCTTTGCCATTCTAAACCCTGAGCTGACCTTTACGCTCCCTGCATATCAGACCGCCTGTGGAGCAGCGGACATTATGGCCCATATCATGGAACGCTATTTCACCCAAGAACCCGGGGTTGACTTCACAGACCGTCTTTGCGAAGGTTCACTTCGGACCATCATTCAAAACCTCCCTGTGATCCTGGAAAATCCGGAGGATTATGATGCCCGGGCCAACGTAATGTGGGCCGGAACAGTCGTTCATAACGACTTGTTGGGAACCGGACGAATCGGCGACTGGTCTTCCCACGGTATCGAACACGAGTTGTCAGGGATCTACGACGTGGCTCACGGAGCTGGTCTGGCCGTGGTCTTTCCCGCGTGGATGCGTTATGTCTATCGAGAAAACGTCCAACGCTTCGTCCAATTCGCCGTCCGCGTCTGGGATGTGGAGCCCGACTTCGAACACCCGGAACGAACCGCTCTCGAGGGCATATACCGCATCACCAAATTCTTCGAACGCATCGGCCTCCCAACAACCCTGAAAGGCTTGGAGATCCCCGGCGACCGCCTCGAAGAGATGGCCGACAAAGCCACGGGAAAGGGCGCTTATACGTTGGGTAATTTTAAGCAATTGGACCGCAACGATGTCCTGAACATCCTGAAATCGTCGTTGTAATCCACACCAATAACAAAAAATGCAAGGGCGACTCCACGAGTCGGCCACGTCAACAACGGTTGACGCAAGCGAAGGGATGAAATGGGGCCAAACCCTCATCCCTGCCCCTTCTCCCAAAACCTTGGGAGAAGGGGAATGGTCAAATTGGTAAGTAACCTTCAGATTTATCTGTTTCCCTTGCCGATGTATCGGGAGAGGATAGGTTGAGGGTGCTCCAGAGGCATTTTTTAAGTAGTCGCCCACCCCAGCAAGCTGGGGCACGTGAAATGATGAAAAATGGGGAGACCTCTCTCTCGCTCTCCCCTAAAGGGGAGAGTAACCTAATCCTTTGGTGGTAAGGGTTTGTGTCTATTTATGGGGTTAGATTTTGATCTATTTTCTAAGTAGTCGGCCACGTCAACAACCGTTGACGCAAGCGAAGCAATGAAAATCTTAAGTTGACGTGGACGACAAGGGGTATTTTCTAAGTAGATCTACCAAGGGTCCGGGAAACGATAGTGATGCATAAGTTCTATATAAAAAGCAAATTACCCGTGTTTATCCACGGTTTTTTTTGTTTTTTATCCTTAGAAATAGTTCTATACCCCATAATAAAAAAGAAAAGCTTGTAACAACAGTTACAACAACAAGATATTCCATATATATCACATTCATTATTTGCCCATTTAACAATAAATAAACACTGCTAGTAAATACTAGAATCCCTAAAATCAATCCGGTAATTTTTTCCATTTTATATATGGTTTTCAAACAAAAAAAGATGATAAACCCCCAAGCTAAACTAACTAAGACTTTTATCATAATGGCTTTTGCCTCCTATCATCTACCAACTCTTATACCATCTATCAAGAAAAGTAAACATTTGATAAGGTCCTTCCTATTGCTTCCTCCCCCACCTTCCGAAGAGCTTTCATCTCCATTACTAACTTCAAAGCCTGTCAGATCAACAAATCTAAAGGGAGTATTTAAACAATAAGAATAACGATTGTGAAACTTAGGATTAAAAAAACCCATAAGACAAAGCTTTCAGACTCGCAACACCTATTAAAATACGTCCATCATTTGGCCTAAAAGTATAGAGATCTTGTGTTGTAAATCTTGATGTCTCTGGATCGCAAAATCTTGCATCAAAGTAAACCAACCCCAGTACCTTTAACCGGATTCCGTCAAACCAAACGGTCTGTCCGGTTGCGCCACTGACGGTGAGTCGAAATTCCAAGGTGGCGGCGTTGGCTGGCGCATGAACCGTGTGGGTGAATTCTTGCCATTCCAAGGAAATCGTCTTCCAGCCCGTATGCTCTAATCCTAGTCTACGATTTTTTTAGATAGCGTTTGTACTAAGGAAGATATACTTTGGCTTATACTACCAGCATACATGCCGATAATTGCTGTTTCATATAAGCCACTAAGGCGTGGAATTAGAAAAAACGAAATTAGCACAAGTGTAACACCTACACATAAGCTTACTATACTATTTGAAACCCGCCTTAGTAGAATTAAACTAAATACAGTTAGTACAGTTGAAAAAAAAGCAACGATTAAAACATACAATGAACCAAAATTCATAAATAACATCTCCTTATAGTTAATAGCTAAAACTATGACGTCTTGACCATGATTTATTGGTTACAGTTTTACTACAGTAAACATACATATTTGATTTCAAAGACGGTCGGAAACCGAAGGTATAAGTCGTAAAAATACAAATATCTATTTTCCCAGTTTTTGCATCAGGGAAAATGTAATCTTGATAAAATAGCAGCTGTTGCCTATCCAACCAATGCAGCAGCCCATTGCCCCAACGAAGCAGCTACACCAGTCAATGCTCTTATTGCTCTATGTCTTATCTGATCATAAGTTTCCCGTCCAGCCAACCCGGTTGCTACTAAAACTGTATTAAATCCTACCAATGATCCTTCTTTACTATAGACAGCAGTTACTGCTGCATGACAAAAGCTAACCTCTACTCCTTCATTATTAACCACCGATTCTGTCGTTGATTTCGTTAAACGGGAGACACCATCTTTATCGATTGTCCTGGACTACGTATCAGTTGTAATAGTTTTTGCACCACGAAGGGCAAGAAGCTCTTATTATTGTTTCTTTCAACTTATGTCCATTTGAGTTGAACAGCAAATACATGGCGTACCTTATGCTGAATTCATATATGATAATTTCACTATTCCCTTTCATATCACGCTAACACTTCGTGGTCCTTCGTGTCTTCGTGGTTAAAAATATCCATAACTTTGTACTGAATTACGTCAAATTTTCTATTACTCCCTTCAACATTAAAGAGGAGCATTGCCACTCTTTGCATTTCCCTAAAGTGCACTAGATAAAAATCAGCACCCACAACGGCTCGAACGCCTAATGAGAGAATCCCGTCGCACTCCAATGGCAATTCCGCTTGATGCTCGTCTGTGCCAATGACATAAAGTCGCCCTTTTAAAATGTGTAAAGGAATATTGGCACTACCTTCAGCAGCGCTGCCGGATCCCTCGCACAGGGCCGGTCCATAGAACCATGTCCGCCTCACAAAGAAAAAATCGCAATTATCAATTAATAATTTTAGTAACACAAAATAATTCCTAATCTTTTCGAATTGGATCAAATAAAAGAAGACACCCTATAAAAAACGCCATAAAATTAAACATTACAATTTTAATAGCATAGTCCTTATTAAAATGTGCAAGTCCAAGAAAAATAAATATATTTATCGTAAAAATAATTCGAGTAAATAAACAAGTAATTTTATTAAATATAATCTTTTGTGCCATAATACCTACTATAAAGGAAACGAACACTGTAATATAAAAAACTTTAGTCATTTTCATCCTCCAATCCGATTGGGATTTGGACGAGTAAACGTAAATGAATAATCTGAAATATGTTTATTTCCCGGACCATATAAAACCATGCTCTGATGAACATCGCCATTAACTAAGAATTGAAAAGTCATAACAATTGAATCCCCAGCACGTGGCGCAAATTTCTTGCCATTTAAGTCATTACCAAGTTTAGCGAAAAAGAACGACCAATTCGCAACTGAAACAACAATTTGCGAAAACTTAACCATCGGAAAACGTGATAATACAAATGCATATAATCCATCTGTATAGTAATCACGAAATATAACTGAGTTTTCAATAGCTTGTGCTTCCTCTTCCGATAGATTATTTAAGTAGAAGGTACAACTTCCTGTTAATAATCCATACGTCCCTCTAAATACAAGATTTCCGTTCGCATCATAACCTTCTTCAGTAGTTCTTGTTCTCACCCAAAACAGTGTTTTACCGAAAACTGACACTCTACGTGATTCCTTGGTATGAATCATGTAGTTACCTTGTGCATCCGAATAGACGGATGTAGTCCTCGCCCATCCTTCTCCTCTAGTTGCTGTTTCCTTACCGATATTTGCTTGAGCTGAATACGATTTAGATTTATGTCCTGTTGGATCAACCATCCCCAACGGATTATTCAAACAATACGCAAACAAATTCAAAGTCCCAGGCACCCCCGGATTTCCCCAAACCGTATCCCTCGTCACAAACCTACACGTCTCCGGGTCATACCACCTGGCCGCGAAGTATAGTAGCCCCGTCCCCTCGTCTTCCCTTTTCCCCGTAAAATCATAAACTCCTTCCAAACCTGGCACCTTCAACCGGATTCCGTCAAACCAAACGGTCTGTCCGGTTGCACCGCTGACGGTGAGTCGAATTTCCAAGGTGGCGGCGTTGGCGGGCGCATGAACCGTGTGGGTGAATTCTTGCCATTCCATGGAGTATCCTTGCTCAGTCGTGGAGGATTGGGCGATTATCGTGCCTTGAGCGTCTCTGAAGAGGATTTGCGCTTTGGCTCCGGTGGACTGGGGATTGCCGGAGCGGAAATAGCCGGTTAGTTCATACTCCGTATCCGGTGAGGCATAGAGCGATATCGTCTTCCAGCCCGTATGCTCTCCACCGGTCTTTCGGTCGATGCGCAGAGCGGCGCTGCCGTTGATGCCTTCAGTGGGACGGTAGAGGCAGTCGGGATCGATGGTCTGATCGTTATCTGGGAACGGACCTCTCCCTTGCCCTCCCCTAAATGGAGGGCAACCGATGCCTTCGGGGCCTATTTGTTGATTGTTAGCCTTATAAGCCAGAAGTATTGCAGGCTTGAACTAAGCGGTTTAAAACGGATTGTAAGTCATCCAGGACCTCCTCATTCCTAAACCGGAGAATCCTGATACGATCATCAATCGATCCCTACTCAAATCATACACTTCCCGCCCGTCATGTGCGCCACCGTCGAGTTCCACGACCAGACCGAATGTGTAACAGTAGAAGTCGGCGATGAATCCGTAAATAATCTGCTGTCTGCGAAAGTGCAGCCCATCCAAGCGATTCGCCCTGAGTTGCTCTCATAATAAGCCCACCACCGGTGCCATGCTTTCGCGCAAGCCACGAGCGCATTCTTTTTTGACATCAGTGACAGGTTTGTATCCCGCAATATATTGGACTTTCATCGTGGTGATGTCTTTAGCGCCCTTGTAAGTGACGACCGTCTCCATTCAATTTTGGACCATGTCGACACTGTCCGCAGGAATGTTGCTCGCCTTTAGGCGATTGGATTAGGAAGATAAATTTAAATTTTTTGTTTTATTTAAATTTTATTTATATTCATTGTGTTTCTCTATCTAATTCTGTATGATATAATTGATAAAGGTTCTCTCAAAGGGGGAATTGTAATGGACGATAACAGAGTTGCTGTCATCCTGGAAGACCTGCGCTCGCAGTTCAAGGTTTTTGGTGAGGGTTTGCAGATGGTGAACGACAAAATTGACAGGGTTGAGCAGAAGGTTGATCAAGTCGAGCAAAAGCTTGATGCACATATTGAACAAAACCAGCGCGACTTCGAGCAAAACCGCCAAGAACATAAGCAGCTCATGCAGATGATCAATGAATTGGATAATGAGGTTCAAGTAGTCGGCCACGTCAACAACCGTTGACTCAAGCGAAGCAATGAAAATTTTATGTTGACGTGGACGACAAGGGGTATTTTCTAGGCCGAGATTAAGAGGGTTAAGTAACCCTCTTTTCGTTTATGCTGATGATGCTTTTAAGCATGAATATCATTCATTCATTCTTCCGCAATGGGGCGATTTGAGGTTCTTCACTGATGTAACTGCGGGATTTTTTTAAACCACGAAGGACACGAAGAGCATGAAGAATTTGGGCAAGAAGCTCTTGTATTGCTTCTTTCAAATTATGTCCATTTGAGTTGATCAGCAAATACATGGCGTACCTTATGTTGAATTCATATATGATAATTTCACGATTCCCTTTCAGATCATGCTAACACTTCGTGGTCCTTCGTGTCTTCGTGGTTAAAATATCCGTATCTTTGTACAGAATTAACGTCAAACTTTCTATTACTCCCTTCAACATTAAAGAGGAGCATTACCACTCTATGCATTTCCCTAGAGTGCACTGGTTAAAAATCCGTATCCATAGCGGCCTTGAACCTTAATGAGAGAGATCCTCCGTCGCACTCGAGACATCGGCTGTTTTTTCGATGGCAATTCAACTTTGGTGCTTGTCTGTGTCAATGACATAAAGACAACCCTTTTGAAATACGCGAAATAATATTGGCACTACCTTGAATAGCGCCGCCGGATCCCTGACACACCAGGCCGTCCATCTATCTCTAGATCGCTTCGTCAAGTACGATGGGTCCTATTATAACCAATTCAACGACTGCCCCTTCAACCCCACCGCCTCCAGCTGGGTGGATTGAACCAGGTCGCGTTCTTTCGGACACGGGAACCTGGTCTCGAGTTGGAGCGGTAGTGAAGGGAAATTTTAGTTGGGGTCATTATATTAAGCCGGGGATATTCCCCGACTTTGAGTTTAGGCGAGAATGTTGGGTTATGATTAACACGAAGACACGAAGGGCACGAAGAGTTATAGATTAGGCAAGAGCTATTATTACTTCTTTCAAATTATGCCCATTGGAGTTGAAAAGACAGGCACTAATTTATTTTAATCTTAACAAAAGGCGATTCAATTTTAACTTTTTCTTTCTTGATCCCCTTCTCGCTCTCCTCTTCCCGAACAAGAACACAAACTGCTTGAACCATAAAATGATTTGAATCATTAATTATGAAATAAAAATCGGGCCCTAACAAATCGAAACATTTAATAGTTTCATTTTGAAATTGAAGCGTTTGCTCTTTAAAGCTAAATTCTATAAATTCGCTATACGATTGCCGAGGCTCAATAAATAATAAACCATTAAAAAGTCTTTTGTTTTGAAACCACATTATGTAATCAGGTGAGTATTCAATCATATCATTAGGATAACGTATTAAGTTACTACCTTTTTCATTATATATATGAATAAAAAGATCCTCTTTTCTTAAAGACAATGGTTGATCCGTGGTATTTCGAATAGTATATCCAACTTTAATCACTTCACCAATCTTAATTTCCATTTTATCAACAAAAACTTCCAAAGAAAAATCCGTCTCCTTAGCGCAGGCGGTAAAAATATTAGTTAAATAAATGAGCACGAACGCTACTAAAAATAAATTTTTTAATTTCAAAAAAACACCTCCCTTTAATACCTAAACCCATATAGACTCCAAGCCTTACTTATATACCAGAATCGCTTGTATCTGGAGAATTTTACCATCAATTGAGCACTGCATAAACCATGCTTCAATTTCGAATTGTACAATGTCGTATAGATTATTAAAATCTATAATATTGTTTTTACATTGAATACGATGTACCGCTTCGTGTGCTAATACTGCCGCAAAAGCCACAATGGGATCTGCTTTTTCTCCTATAATACTAAGAAAATTGCCAAAATCAAACGAAATGGTGTCTGTTGCAGCTAGTGTATAATCAAGTTCGCAATTTGAGATAGGAAAAACCATCGGGGACTCCGAAATGGTAAGTTGCTGAGACAAACCACGAAAGGAGTTAGTACCCGATGGCTTACTTAAAGAGTACCGCATCCTTCGAAAAAATGCTACTGAGATTTATGACTGAACCCGATCCGATGTTATCCATGTTAGAATGGCTTTGTCACAAACTTATGGAGGTCGAAATCGGCGCTAAGTTAGGAGCAGCCAAGTGACCTGACCCCATTTTATGTACCATCAATAGTGTTAGTCCAGTAACTCTGAAACAAAGATTACGAGACTGTGACTAAGGTCAAAGCATACTCAACCGGTGTTAAGTTACCAAGAGAACTATGGGCACGAAGGGTTATAGATTAGGGCAAGAATTACCTAAACAATTCCTCCATTCTTGCAATGCGAGCTAGATCATAATAATATATAATTCGCAAAGTAATCCCAACCAGTATGAACAAACCAAATAAAGCAACTAGATATTCGGGTAATTTCCATTTGGTAACTGCTTTGCGTAACAGTTTAATAATTATATAAGGTATAACAGATATCGAAACTAGTATGTTTGCTAGATCATAAAAAGTATTACCACTATTTTCAAATAATACCTTTGTTGCAGCGAACAGGAAAAGTACTATAAGAATAACCCTGTCCAACAAACCACTCCCATTCTTATTAAATAAGCAATACATCCTCGCACATGGCCGGTCCATCGAGATTTAGATCGCTTCGTCAAGTACGAGGGTCCTATTATTAACAATTCAACGACTACCCATTCAACCCCACCGCTTCGAGCTAAGTGAATTGGATTAAGCTGACAATCTTTCTGATCGGCAGCCTTAATGAAGGGAATTAAAAATGGGTATTATTATAATAATATAAGAGGACAACAAAACAATTAATTGGGTAAGTATCATATGCAAAGAATCAATAACTTCTTTGGGCAAAAATACAGAGTAAAAAATCGTATACCGATTTAAGTATTTTTCTTTCCAACAACTACTTGTAAACCGATTAACCATATCAAACATAACCAAAATATTATCGATGAGATTCTTTGATACCAATAAGCAATTATACATGTAATAACACCGAAAACCATTATTACAGTAAAAATAATATTAGTGTTTATAGATGTTTTTTTTTGAAAATACATTCTTATAAGTACTCCAAATGATATGGTTATTAATGCTAAACCAATTCTTGCTAAAACATTCATTTTTTCACCCTCATTACATTCTACCTGAATAACTATTAGGCAACCCGTGTTTTACATTTCCCTTTTTGTCTGTTATTTTTGATTCTTCCGTATAACACACTGATGCGCTATTTTTTGAAGCCCTAGCGGTTATCGTAATAGTAATTGTAATAGTATCTCCAGCTTTAAATGAAGGAGGAACTCCTTCCAACCCCGGCACCTTTACCGGATTCCGTCAAACAAACGGTCTGTCCGGTTGCGCCGCTGACGGTGAGTCGAATTTCAAAGGTGGCGGCGCTGGCTGGCGCATGAACCGTGTAGGTGAATTCTTGCCATTCCAAGAAAATCGTCTTCCAGCCCGTATGCTCTCCTTCCTCTTGGATAAAATTTCTATGCCAAATAGAATTTTCCTTTTTTCAGCATCACTTTTCCGTAAATTATGGCAATTATACTATAATTCACACTTGGGATTGGGAAAACCGGGCAGTAACATCCCCGTCAGACCGGGGTAAAGCGGGCGACGTTATGAATCTGAGGAGATACATAATTTGGTTAAAGGTCTCGATATAGACTACTTAGAAAATACTTTGTGTCGTCCCCGTCAACTTGAAAACTGCCTTTCTATTTGGGTCTGCTTTGTAGTCCAAACTCACCCTTTTTGTTTCCCCGTTATATCCGGATGGTATTTGGGCGAGCGGTCACGGATGACGTTAAGCGAGCCTCTCTTTACCAAAGAGAGGGAAAAAGGCCTAATCAAGATGGGAATTAGACGTAAGGCCCGATGCCAGAGACTTCGAAGCATATTCTACGTCTCCTTCTCTTTCGCAAAGAGAAGGAGAACGAGGATGAGTTCGGACCCTAATTGCTACCTAGAAAATACCCTGTGTCGTCCTCGTCAGCTTAAATTTTCATCGTTTCACGTGCGTCAGCGGAAGCTAACGTGGCCGACTACCTAGAAAATACCCTATGTCGTCCACGCCAACTTAAGATTTT
>OBJA01000093.1_pt1 | contig 89899 bp, 75 predicted proteins | sample 1519751 | NCBI WGS metagenome assembly OBJA01 (sample SAMEA3881238, study PRJEB22517) | soil metagenome | biome: lake sediment; feature: soda lake sediment; material: sediment, water from around vicinity | place: India | collected 2013-12-23 | depth 3 m | reverse complement strand
AAGCGAATTTTAAGCGTTGTTTAAACGTTCTATAAGCGATAAAAAGACGCTTAAAAGACGCTTAAAGGACGCTTAAAGGAGGCTTAAATCTAAAATCGAATACAAAAAGGAACCAAAAAGAAACAGGCTGTAATAAAAAGGATATCCGCTTTAGTTAAAAAGAAGAGGCCGACCCTTATGAGACAGCCCCTTGTGATATTAAAAGATAACAATCATCCCAAAATGGACATCTCAGCAAAGATAGATCAAGCGGCCGAATACATCAGACAAGGTAAAGTTGTTGCATTTCCAACTGAAACAGTATATGGTTTGGGGGCAAACGCCTTGAATCCAATGGCTGTTGCAAAGATCTTCGAACTTAAAGAAAGGCCCTCCTTCGATCCGTTGATAGTGCATATCGACAGTCTGAGCTATCTGGAAAATCTGGTATCTAATAGTGACGAAAGAGTTTATAGGTTGGCCGAAAGATTTTGGCCTGGCCCCTTAACAATTGTACTGCCTAAAAGTAAAATAGTCCCCGATATAGTTACATCAGGATTGCCAACTGTAGGCATAAGGATGCCGGGAAATCAGATTGCACTAGATTTAATACGCTTATCGGGATGTCCAATTGCAGCTCCAAGTGCCAATAAATTCGGACGTATTAGCCCAACAACTGCATCACATGTACGTAAGCAGTTGATGGATGTAGATTACATTCTCGACGGAGGCAAAACTACCATGGGTATTGAATCGACCATTATAAGGATAACGGACCAGGGGTTTCAGATACTCCGCAATGGAATTATTACTCACGAAGATATTGAAGAGATAGTTCCATATGATAAAAGTACAATAGCAGATAAGTTAATGGCGCCCGGAATGATGAAATCTCATTATAGTCCAAGAAAAAAACTGCTTATAGCTGATAATGAAAATCTGAAAACAACCAATAAATCAAAAGCTGGACTGATTTCTTTTACCGGCGAACTTGAAGATGGATTTTTTAAAGTTATAAGAGTCTCTGAAAGAAATGACCCACGGGACTATGCAGTAAATATGTTTGAAGCCATGCATACCTTCGAGGATGATACTGAAATAGAGGAAATTATAGCAGAACCGGTGAGCGAAACAGGCATTGGAAAAGCAATAATGGATCGACTAAGGAAAGCTGAATTTAACTGGCGGACATCATAGTCAATTATAGAGGTATTACCTTTTGTATAGAAAACTTAAAAATCTTTACATAAGGAAGGGTATATGTATAGAAAATGTCATTTATACATATACCCTTATCTATTTCTAGTATAACCTTATGCTAATTCTATGCCTTTAGCCTCATTTTGAATTAACCTTGCAGAGGTTTTGTACTTCAAATTTTCAGCGCAGGTAGCCTTGCATTAATAATTATACATTCTTTAAAATTACAGCAGTTCCCATACCGCCGCCAATGCATAGAGATGCCAACCCTAACTGTTTGTTAGTGCGTTTCATTTCATGAATCAGACTTACTGTAATACGGTTACCTGATGCTCCAATAGGATGGCCGAGAGCTATTGCACCTCCGTTAACATTACAGTTCTCTTCAAACCATTGCTCAGGAAGATTGTGCTCCTGCGAAAGTTCTTTAATAACTCCAATTGATTGAGCTGCAAATGCTTCATTTAGTTCGAGAATGTTAATATCCCGCAATGAAAGATTAGCCTTCTTAAGCGCCTTTCTTATTGCAGGTACCGGACCTAAACCCATTACATTAGGATCAACACCACCTTGTCCAACAGCCACAATCTCTACCAGTGGGGTAAGATTGAATTCTTTTACCGCGTTTTCACTTGCAACAAGTACAAACGATGCTCCATCATTGATACCCGAAGCGTTTCCTGCTGTAACTGTACCATCACCTTTAAATGCTGCCCTTAAACCTCCAAGCTTTTCGGGATTAGTTGTTCGGTTAACAAACTCATCAGTATCAAAAGTTACAGTTTCTTTCTTAGTGGTGAAAACTATCGGTACAATTTCCTGTGCAAATTTGCCATTATCGATTGCAGTTGCTGCCTTCTTTTGTGAGTTGTAAGCAAATTCGTCTTGTTGCTGACGGTTAATATTTAGCTTTTCAGCAATATTTTCGGCCGTAATTCCCATGTGTTGCCCAGAGAATGCATCTGTAAGTCCGTCAAGTATCATTGTGTCAACAGCTTTAAAATCGCCCATCTTAACGCCATTTCTAATAGAAGCAGGCAATACATAACAGCTCGACGACATGTTTTCAGTACCTCCGGCAAGTATTAGTTCAGCTTCACCTGCTCTGATGTTGTTGAAAGCTGTGATAATCGTTTTCATACCGCTTCCGCATATCATATTCAGTCCCCATGCAGGAACTTCCTGTGGGATGCCTGCTTTTATGGCTGCCTGTCGTGCAATACCCTGTTTTTGACCTGCCGAAAGGATGTTTCCGACTATGACCTCATCAATCTTTGCCGGATCGATGTGTGTTTCGTCAATGATCTTCTTAATTACCTCAGCAGCCATATCTGCCGGATGCATGTTTGCGAGAGCACCGCCAAACTTTCCTATGGCTGTGCGTTTTGCTGCTACTATATATACTTTCATTTTATTTAAGTTGTTTAATGTTGTCTAATGAAGTTTCCTACATTTGCGGGATTCAAATAAGAATTTGCCACTTTGAACTATTTTTTATTCCTTTTACTCATCTCCTGCGCTATGTATGAAGCAACATCATCAGCATAAGAATTCATGCTAAAGCCTGCATCATAACCAAGCTCTTTTGCCAGTTCATGCGAAATGCGCGGACCACCGCATATAAGTATCACCTTATCTCTTAAACCTTCAGCTTCAAGCATTTCAACCAGTTCGGTAAGATTCTTGATGTGTACATCTTTCTGAGTTACAGTCTGTGATACTAATAACGCATCAGCTTTAAGTTCAATTGCCTTTGCAATGAAATCTTCATTAAGAACCTGACTGCCCATGTTGAGTGTTTCAAACATTTCGTAGCGTTCAAGTCCATAGTGTCCGGCGTAGCCTTTCATATTCATAATAGCATCAATGCCAACAGTATGAGCATCAGTACCGGTACTTGCACCAATAACCACTATCTTTCGTCCGACATTTGTTTTAATGAATTCGTCTGTTTCATGCATGTCCATTACTGTCGACTCAACCTTAGGAACATGTATGGATGTGTAATCGACTGAGTGCACGCAACTACCATAACAATTAAAGAAAGTGAAACCTGCAGTAAGCTCTTTGTAGTAAACTACCTGCGGATTCTCGAATCCCATTTTTCGCATCAGTAGCTTTGCAGCTTCAATAGCTTCATCATTGCATGGCACAGGTAAAGTAAAGCTTATTTGTGTTTTACCGTCATTCATTGTATCGCCGTAAGGCTTTACAGCAGTAAGGTCGAGGGTTTGATCGAAACCTCCCTTGTTCATTGAATATAATCCGCTGCTCATTATTTCTTTCCTCCTTTCATGATTTCAATAAATGGATTACGGTAGTTCTCGCCTTTTTCAACAACACCGTTAAGTCCTTTGCCACCTGTGCGTTGGCGTTTTACATCTGCAAATATTCCTTTTTCGAGAGCATTAAAGAGACCCTCTTTCTCAATCTGTTGCAGAAGAACTAGTGCCTGATCAAGTACACTTTGCGCTCTGCTTTGTATTATGCCACCGTTTCTGAACTCTACTTCATCGCCAATATTCTTCATGTTGTTGAAGATATAGCGGGCATTTTCAATAGCAAGGTATCTGTCGGACATGAAAGGTGTGTGCACTGCCTCAGTTATCATACCCAGTAGTTGTATGCCCTGTCCGGTCCATATAGCGATCTCGTTGAAAAGAGCATTCTGTATCTGACCTTTAAAGATGTTTCCTGTCATGAACTTGGTAGGGGGCATATATTTAAGAGGTGCTTTAGGGAATATCTCTCTTGTCATCTGAGCCTGTGCTAATTCATACAGGAAACCATTGTCCATTTCAGGGTTCATCTCAAATGCATGGCCTAATCCCATTTGCTCTTCCGGAAGTCCGGCAAGTAAAGCAAGCTGCTCGTTTATCAGGTCGCTTGCAAGAACAGTACGTGCTTCCTCATAAGCATCGGCAGTTGTAAGGTAGTTGTCTTCGCCTGTGTTGATGATAACTCCGGCAAAACCGTTTATCACTCTAGAGAAATACTGATCAACCATTGTGCGTTGCATGTTTATATCCCTGAAAAGGATACCGTACAAAGCATCATTTAGCATCACGTCGAGTCCTTCAAGCGCTCCCATAGCTGCTATCTCAGGCATACATAATCCTGAACAGTAATTGCAAAGTCTTATATATCTGCCAACCTCTTCACTAACTTCAAAGAGTGCTTTACGCATGATGCGGAAGTTTTCCTGAGTGGCATATGTACCTCCGAAACCTTCGGTAGTAGCACCGAAAGGTACATAGTCGAGTAAACTTTGTCCGGTGGTGCGAATAACTGCTATTATATCAGCGCCCTGACGTGCAGCAGCCTGAGCCTGAACAACATCTTCGTATATATTTCCTGTTGCAACTATAACATAGATATAAGGTTTTTTACCTTCACCAACATTGGCAATGAACTCTTCACGCCGGCGGCGGTTTGCTCTTATCCTTTCAACACTCGCATCAACGTATGGTGCAAGTGCTTCATTTATCTGATTATTGGCATGTGTTGATACTTTAGTGATATCAAGTTTCTTTTGTGCCACCTGTTCAGCTATCTGCTGTGGCGATAGGCCTGTTTCAATTATCGCATTTCCGATATAGTATAGTACTCCCTGATTTAGAACACCATTGTTCATAAGTTCATCAACCAGTACATTTGGCAATGGTGCCTCATTCTCATCTATACCATCTATACCAATCAGGCGGCATAGAGTGCGTTCAACTGCAACGGTCGAATAGCGGCTAACAAACTTCTGCATGTCGGCGGCTATATTACCTGCTATCTGCCTTGCTTTGGCTACCTTATGGAAATTCAGGCCAAGCTTACTATTTTGCATTTATATTGGGTTTTATTGTTATATAATATGTTGCCTTGTCGAGCAACTCTTTATCAATTTCAAGTAATTCAGCAATTCTTAGTGCTTCGTTAGGTGCATCATGTTGTGTGCTACTGCCGGGGTCACTTTCAATGAGCGAATAGTCCATCAGATCATTGATACTGTCGATAGTAGGTTTAATCATAAGATCTTTTTTTCGTAATCCGGCAACTCTCAAATGGCGGCATTTAACTTGTATGCCACTGTAATGTGTAGTTACCAGACTAATTACATTTTTTTTATCAAGCATTTCGAGCAGTGCGTTAACAAGCGCAAGTCCCTCTTGCGGGTTGGTAGTACTTGCAGGTTCATCAATCAAAGCTAAAATGGGGTTGCCTTCTCTTGCTTTTTGTATTATGTTGTTTATTTTCAACATTTCTGATGCAAACGACGATAATCCGCGAAGCTCCGACTGTTCATCTTCCATGCTTGTCATTATCTCTTCAACAGGTACAATAACAGCTTGTGCCGCAGGCACGTAAAACCCATACTGAAATAGCATTTGCGCAAGTTGAACGCTCTTCAGTAGTACTGTCTTGCCTCCCATATTGGCACCTGTTATAAGGATTGGCGAATTGTGGATAGCTATATCAACCGACTGGTATTGCTTGTTTTGTGATTTTAATATTGCTGCTATTGCAGGGTTAAAGAGGCCTTTATATACGGTTGTATTACCCGGTACAGGCTTTGTAAGTTTAAGGTTTAAAGCAATATTTGCCTTTGCAAGCAGCACATCGAGTTCAGCAGCATTTCGCAGGTCTTCAAGCAGGTTTACAGCAAAGGCTTTTAGCTTATGTGCAAGCTCTTCACGTATTCGGTCTTCAGCTTCTACTATCAGTCCTCTGATCTCACCGGCTTTAATGAGTTTCTCATTTTCAATAGCCGATGTATTGATACTTCTTTCGCTCGTTAGCTGGTTGTAACTTTTACGTAATGAGGCTAAATGGCTATCGTAGGAGTCATAGATATAGAAATGAGGTACCCTCTGCTTGTCGGGGTCAAGTATAAGTATTACTTCCGATTGATCCCTGAACTTTACTCTGTCGGCTTTCAACTCTTCCGTATTTCTTTTTAACCTGTCGGCAATAAGCGCGAATCTCTTGATCTCGAAGAGTCCTATATCATCAAGAACAGTTCCTGATTTCAACGCTTTGAGGGTTCCGGTTATATCGTGTATTTCTGCAAGAGCATGATAAACAGATTGAAGAACTGCCTCATTACCCTGTTCCTTTATGATATCGATAAAACTTTCAACCTTTAGGAGCTCAGTGGTAATGTCATTAACTGATGTCATAAAAGGTTGCTGCATCAGGTAGTGACGACCAACCGTTGAGTGCAGTTCAAGCAGCTCAGCTATATAACGCATACCCGGTGTGCTGTTTAAAGCTTTTGAAAACTCTCTCATGCCGGTTGTTTTTTGATATCGTAAACAGGTATATGCAATGATTCGGTTAGTCGTTTACATAACTCTTCCGAGTTAAGAATATAGCCTTCAGGCGATACCGGGTTAACACAAATTGCCAGTAACCGGGTGCTTAGCAAAACTCTAATCTTATGACCACTATTAATGAATGCCCTGTATGTTTCGGGCTTTACAAATAGTCGCGTGAAATCTCTAATTATCAGCACAGTCTCTTTCTGCTTTTTCTGCATCCTCAAGAAATCAAGCATCCTGTCGCTCACAGCACCTGTTACATAAATTGTGTTACCCTTGCTAAACAGTTTATCTTCATAATCTTTAAGCAGAAAAACCGATGGTATCAAGAGGTCGTTCAGTTCACCATTTTCACCAACAGCGTAAATACCCGAAGTCAAAGTAAGCATCTGATTTAAAAGCGTTTCTTTCTCTTGAGTACCGGCACAATTGTCGCCCAACAGTTCAAACACCGGAATATTTATGAGATCATAAACAAACCTGGTATGACTTACCAGTTTTGGGATGCTGGCCGATACTGCTGCTCCTGTATTAAGAATCATACTTTCGGTAACAGCAGGCGAACCCGGACTTAACCTCGACAAAGCACCATCAACAATAGTGATATCTACATTGTACTCTTTCACGCTGTTTATCACCTTCTTAAGCCAAATTGTATCGGCAGGTCCCGAAAGCATTACCTTGCCTTTTGATAACGCACGTGCAGTAACCAGTCGCCCTAAAGCCGTTCTCCTTTCACTAATATCAAGTATCTCTGCATCAATGCGCTTTCTCTTGTAATGCTTCTCCGACGTAATGAATATGAGCGATTCATAAAGATCGGGCTCAGGCTTCGAAGTTCCGGTAACAATATCAGTTTTTTCGCCATCCACGCCTATTGAAGTTAGGGCAAGCCTCTTGCCTGAGGATTCCAGGCGCCTCAGTATATAACTGAGGCACTCTGTTTTCCCTGTATTTTTCTCCAGTCCGACAATCGACAGGCTCTTATACTTCAATATCTCTTCAATAAATGGCATTAGAACTCCTCATCACACTTTAAACCTCACTATTTATGAAAACCGTTAGCTTCAAATTAATGATTGCGCGTTTTGCGTGATAATCCCTCAGGTTCAAGTGATAGCTTATCGCCTCTGAGCAATGAAGCAACACCTTCAACCGGCTGATTGCAATCTTCACAACGACATTCATTCTTATATTCATCAGGCTCAGTGTAGGTTGTAATAACGCCCTCGAAATTCCTGAGAACTACCTTCCCGGGAGCCTGCGATATAATATAAGTAGGCATTACAGGTGTTTTACCTCCACCACCGGGTGCATCAACAACAAAAGTTGGTACTGCATAGCCAGAAGTATGACCTCTAAGGTTTTCAATTATCTCTATACCCTTTGAAACAGGAGTACGGAAATGCTCAAGACCCATTGAAAGATCGCACTGATAGATGTAGTAAGGACGAACTCTTATCTTTACAAGCCCGTGAACAAGCTTCTTCATTACATGCACGCAATCATTTACTCCGCGAAGCAATACACTCTGGTTGCCCAAAGGAATTCCTGCATTCGCCATACGCTCACATGCTGCTGTCGACTCAGGAGTTATCTCGTTTGGATGGTTAAAGTGAGTATTCACCCACACAGGATGATACTTCTTCAGCATATTTACAAGATCGTCGGTAATTCTTTGCGGACAAACAACAGGTGTTCTTGTGCCAATGCGTATAATTTCAACATGTGGTATTGCTCTCAGCCGCTGTATGATCGATTCTAACATCTTATCACTTACCATCAGAGCATCACCACCCGAAAGTAATACATCGCGAACCTGTGGGGTGCGGGCAATGTAATCAATGCCTTTTTGTATACGCTCTGAAGGTGACTCATTGTCGGTTTGTCCGGCAAATCTTCTGCGGGTACAATGGCGACAGTACATCGAGCACATGTCGGTTATCAGAAACAGAACCCTGTCGGGGTATCTGTGAGTTAATCCCGGTACCGGTGAATCCTCATCTTCATGAAGAGGATCGAGCAGATCGGCAACTGAACGGTGTGTTTCAAGACCGGTAGGCACTGCCTGTTTTCTCACAGGACAATCAGGATCATTCGGATCGATCAACGTAAGGTAGTAGGGAGTAATTGCCATGCGCAGCGTAGAAAGCGACTGCTTAACACCCTCCTCCTCTTCAGCCGAGAGAGGTATAAAACTCTTTAGCTGCTCGAAAGTTTCAATCCTGTTTTTCACCTGCCACTTCCAATCGTTCCACTGCTCATCTGTAGCTTCAGGATAAAATAGCTTACGTCGTGAAATATTATTATCGATCATGGTTTGCATATTATTTGTTGTTCAATGTTGTTCAATGCTTTCAGCGTTCAATGTTGTTTCCTGCATTTGCTCTCAGCTCTCAGCTATCAGCTTTATTTCACCCCTTCTCCCTCCGGGAGAAGGGGAAGGGGGATGAGGGGTTTTGCAAGAACTACACTATTTAAGCATACAACTCCGTAAACACCTTTCTCAATGTTTCGCTTTCGCGTAGCAATTCAAGTGTTATCTCGGCATGTCCGCGGGTGTAGCCATTACCAACTATCATTGTTACATCACTGCCAACTCCTTCAGCGCCAAGGGCAGCTTTTGTGAAGCTTGTTGCCATTGAGAAGAAGTACACCAAACCATCATTCTTTGTGCAAAGGATGCTGGTCATTTCAGTATCAGGAATGTTAACGTTGTTGATACAGATATCAGCCATCTTACCGCCTGTGATCTCTTCAAGTTTTTCAACTATTGGAATAGGATTTGTTGCATCGGCTGAGAATACATAATCGCAGAATCCAAGTGCCTGTAGTCTCTTCGTGCTGGCTTCACCATGTGTTAAACCGATTACCTTACCTGTAACTCCTGCACGTTTTCTTGCTTCGTAGCAGCACAGCATACCCGATTTTCCGCCTGCACCTATAATAAATACAGTATCGCCGGGCTTAACAAGTTTAGCCGTTTGGGCAGGTGCACCGGCAACATCAAGTGCTGATAAAGCCAGTTTCTCAGGCATATCGGCAGGTATCTTAGCGTATATGCCGCTCTCAAACAGAATTGCTTTACCTTCAATATCAACCTGGTCAACCTCTTTACGAATCTCTTTTATCTTATCAATGCGAAGTGGAGTAAGTGATAGCGATACAAGGGTAGCAATTTTATCGCCTACTTTAAGGTCAATTTTACCTTCAAGGGCTGTACCTATCTTCTCAACAATACCTAAAAGCATACCACCCGAACCTGTTACAGGGTTACGGTGCTTTCCTTGTTTTTCAACTATGCCAAGCATAATCTCGGCTATCTTCTTTTCGTCACCGCCGGCCTGTTCTTTGATCTGTGTGAAACTGGCTGAGTCAACATTTAAAGTTAATACATCAATCAGGATCTCGTTATCGTAGATCTCATCCATGTTATTATCAATCTTGTTTGCCGGTTGTGGCAATACTCCTTTTGGTTCAATTACACGGTGTACACCGTATTTATTTCCTTTTTTCATTCGTTGATTATGTATTAGGTTTTATGATAATCGGTTTAATTCTTTATGCTGTTACTAAGGGTTTCAATCCTAAAATAGCGCGTGCTTCTGCCGGTGTTGCAATTTCACGACCTAACTCTTTGGCCATGCGTACAACCTTCTCAACAAGTGCACCATTCGATGGGGCAAGTACTCCTTTCGACAAGTAAACATTGTCTTCGAGTCCAACGCGTACATGTCCGCCATCAATTATAGCAGCCATGGCAAGAGGGAATTCAAATCGGCCAACACCCGCTACAGTATACGTTGCATCGTGAGGTAAGCTTTCGCGGAGGAACACGAAATCGCGTAATTCGCCGGTAATACCACCGTTCACACCCATCACCAGGTCAAAATGCATAGGTTTTTGTATGTACCCTTTCTTGTGTAAACGAAGTGCCATATCTATCATACTCTTGTCAAACACTTCAAGCTCAGGCTTAATGCCGAGTTGTATCATTCGTTCACCGAAGTACTTAATTGTGTTTTCGGTATTGAAGAATACCTCATCGCCACCGAAGTTGAGTGTACCGCAATCGAGGGTTGCCATCTCCGGAAGGAGCTCTGTTGGCTGCAAACGTTCGTCGTTTGTCATTCCTACCGCACCTCCTGTTGAAGGCTGAATGATAACATCGGGAATAACCGCCTTAATGGCTTCAATTATTACCCTGAAGCGTTCCTTGTCCTGTGTAGGTGTGCCATCATCTTCACGTACGTGCAGGTGAATAATACTTGCTCCTGCATCGTAAGCTGATTTAGCTTCGCGAACAAATTCCTCAATTGTATATGGAACTGCAGGATTGTGTTCCTTCATTACTTCTGCGCCACTTATAGCGGCTGTGATGATTAATTTTTCCATAACTATGCTTTTTTGATGCGTTGTGATTTAACCGGTACTACACATGTGCCACTGGCTCGGCAAACTACAATAGGTTCAGCAAGGTAATCGGCTGCCGACTCCGATATGTCAGGTCTTGGCACTATTACCTTGCGTGCTTCGAATGTCATTTTTCTCGAGGAGTTTCCTACCTGGGTGATCTCACCGGTAGCTTCTATATAATCGCCTGCGTATACAGGGGCCATGAATTCAACCATGTCATACGCCTTAAAGAGTCCTTCGTCTCCATCATTGCGTATCAATAATTCTGTGGCAACATCTCCGAATAGCTGCAACATCTTCGCGCCATCAACCAGATTGCCTCCATAGTGAGCATCGTGCGAGCTCATGCGAAGTCTGATAAGTACTTTTTCCATATTTTCCTGTTTTGCCGTTTACCGGTTTGCTGTCCGACGAACCGGTGAACCGGTGGATGATAAATTGATGCTTAATTGTTTTTAATCGCTTGTATATTAATGTTCAAATGAATATTGTTGCGTCAAAATTAATCAGTTTTTTTGATAGAGGCAAAATAAACAAATGCGCCTGTAATGAATTTATTCACTGGCCCGGCGTGCCCGCTTACAGTATGGTAGTATCCGTAACCTCCTCCTTGAGGGGTAACTTGTATAATTGACCCGATGGCCTTATGTTTAATATTAACCTGCGCAACCACACCGCGGCTATTGCTGTGATTATTCGTGGCCACACAAGCCAGTGCAGCGTATAGCCAAGTGTTACAAACAACAATGGGTCTTCGAGCTGCGAATGTGAAATTGCAATATGGTGATTCAATAAATCGGCATCCTGCCGGCTCATGCGCTGTTTCTCGCGCTGATCAATCATTATTGCCGAACCGTAAGCAAGTCCTACAACATTGGCAACCACCCACGAGAAGGTAGTGTTTTTTGGCAACCCCATTAGCTTCATAAGTGGCGACAGCGGGCGTTCTAATAATTTAATCCAGCCAAAGGCCTCCATCAACTGCTGCAGAAAGAGCAGTATGTTAACAAGTATAAGTATCTTTATTACAGTAACCGATATGGAGTAGAACCAGCTGTATAGTGCTGTTGTAAATGGTACGGCAGCCCTATGGTACTCTTTTTGTATCTCGCTTAAACTCCCGGGCATCACCGCGTTTAATATCAGGGCCACGGCAACACTGCCAAGCAGTCGTGCCACATTTATACCTATTGCCGATGAGCCCGTGCGTTTCATTACCGCGGTCTCTATAATGAATCCATGCGATACCAAACACATGGTTGCAAGTATGGTCCCTTCGCGTAGTGGCAAGTCGAGCATGGTAAGCACCGCCACAACCGAGTATATATTCGTGAGAAAGCTGGTTATTAATACTATTGCCGATACCCCCGGTAGACCGAGGTATTTAAAGTATGGCCCGGTAACTCCTGCAATGGCATCAAGCAGGCCAAAATGGTCCATCAGCATCACTGCAAAAGATACAGGCACCGTAATTTTTATAAGCCACCATGCAGTCTTAAGCCCCTTAGGTGCAGAGGTTTTAACACTGTTAACAATAGCTGTGCTGACTTTCGACATGCAGTTTTTTTTTGCCGTTGCAAAGATATTAAAAATTAGTTCAAAGCCTTTTTTTAATACTTTTGCTGCTCACTAATCCGTATGACAACCCTCGAAGTCGTTGCACTTATAGTTTCAGGCGTTTTTGTTGGATTTATAAACACGCTTGCAGGAGGTGGAACAGTAATTTCGCTCTCGCTGTTCATGTTTATGGGCCTTCCGGCCGATATTGCCAACGGCACAAACCGTATCGCGGTTATTCTGCAGAATCTTACTTCAACCTCTTCGTTTCGCCATCAGAAACTTCTCGATACATCAAAGTCATTAAAGCTCGCCATACCTACTGTTATAGGCTCTGTAATAGGCGCGCAACTCTCGGTGCAAATAGATGAAGCTACCTTCAGACGAGCTCTTGGATTAGTGATGCTGATGATGATATTCTTTATCCTCGTGAATCCCGATAAGTGGATAAAAGGACAGGAGGCGCTGAAAGCCAAAAAGATGTCGGTCGTTCAGGTGGTTCTCTTTTTCTTCATTGGCGTGTACGGCGGGTTCGTTCAGGTGGGTGTAGGCTACTTCTTACTCGCCGGTATCGTTCTGGGAGCTGGCTATGATCTCGTGCGGGCCAACGCAATAAAGGGCTTTATCGTGCTCATATATACACTCTTCGCCCTGGTTGTATTCATAGTGAATGATAAAGTGAACTGGCAGTTCGGACTCATACACTCAATTGGCAATGTTACAGGAGCATTTATTGCTTCAAGGTATGCCTTTACTTGGGGCGCGGCCTTTATCAGGTGGTTTATTATCGTACTTATCCTTATCATTAGTGCCGATTTGTTCGAGCTTATCAATATAAAAGCAATGTTTGCTTAACACTAATTCTTTAAAACCTTTGTTATGAGAAAGCTTATATTGACACTTGCAGTAACCCTTTCAATCATCACGGCGCAGTCACAAGGCAAATATGTGCTGGTTATTCATGGCGGTGCAGGTAATGTAGCTGCCGCCGATATGCAGCCGCATGAGGCAAAGGCTTACGCCGATAAGCTGTACGAGGCAATTAAGGCAGGCGAGCTTGTGCTTGCTGCCGGAGGCAATGCAATTGATGCAGTAATTGAATCAGTTAAAGTTCTTGAGAACAGTGAGCTGTTTAATGCCGGCAAAGGTGCTGTTTATAATTACGAAGGCAGGCATGAACTCGATGCCTCTGTTATGGATGGTAATACCATGATGGCGGGTGCTGTTGCAGGCACAACAACCATCATGAACCCTGTTCTGGCAGCACGCATGGTCATGGACTCATCGCAGCATGTTATGCTCTCGGGTGCAGGTGCCGATGCCTTTGCAGCATTGCACGGACTGCAACAGGTTGATAACAGCTATTTCAACTCGTCCAAAGGTGAAAAGGAGTACCTGCGAATAAAGAACAGTGTGCCGACCGAAGGTCGCAAAGGTACAGTAGGCGCGGTAGCCCTCGATGTTCACGGCAATCTTGCAGCGGCCACATCAACAGGCGGAATGACATACAAAAGGTGGGGGCGAATAGGCGACTCGCCAGTAATAGGTGCGGGCACTTATGCAAACAACCAAAGCTGCGCGGTCTCCTGCACGGGTCATGGCGAATACTTCATCCGCAATGCAGTTGCCTACGATCTTTCGGCCCGCATGCTCTATCTTGGCGAGAGCCTCAACACGGCAGCAAGCTACATCATCAACAACAAGCTCAAATCGCAGGGAGGCACCGGCGGATTAATAGCCGTCGACAAAAACGGCAATATCGCCATGCCCTATAATACAAAAGGGATGTTAAGAGGTTTTGTTGTTGAAGGTTCAAAGCCCGAAGTTGTTGTGGGTAAGTAAGAGTATTTTCGCAATTCAATAATTTCGGTTTACTTTATTGGTTTTAAATTCCATTCTGCATTAAGCAGTATTAAACTCACTTTATTAAATATTGAAATGGCTTTTTCCAGGGGATCTTGTTATGTTTCATTCGTGATTGATTCGGACGAACATTACCTTTAGCTTAGGGTAGCCTTAGGTCAACCTTACTTCACGCTTACCTAGCTGAGGTAAGCGTGGAGTAAGTCTATGGTAGCGTATAGGTAAGGTTCATACAAATGAATCCCAAATCAATCACATCTTAAGCTGTCTTTATTCCGTTTAGTGTTTTATTTTTATCTCGACTCTTTTAACTTAGAAATTGAATTTCCATATTATCTATTGGGAGTGGTCAATGCTCTATGTTTATCTAACAATCTTAACTTGATTGAGATATTAGTATTTAGCTTAGGTTTTTAAAGGGAAGAGATAGAAGGAGATTAATTATTAGAGAAACTAAGTTGAGGTTGATGGTGAAATCTCATCTTAATTATAAACTACAAGCTCATAACCGTAGTATATTTTAAGCGCCTTTTCGGGGTGGATAAGGTAGTAGATGATACGCCCAATTGATAGCGCTCCCGTTATTGCTAGGGGTATAAGAATAACATTCCAAAAACCTGAACTTATGTAGGCAAATATAAATAGCCCGAATAACATAAGGATAAAGGTGTGTAACATCGATCGGTTGAAGACCCCCTCCACATGTACTGTCTTGCCTTCATTCAGGATGGTTACCGGTAGTGTATTGCTGTAAAAGTGAGGATATAGCCTTACCTTGATCTCATAGTATCCCTCAGGAAATGTGATGAGCTTTTGCTTGTGATAGTCACAGAAAGTGACATTGTTAAGGTAGATGACACCTTTGCGGAAGAAGAACATCATGGGGTCAAAAGGCCTCTTGAAAAATAATATGACTGGCATATTGGCTTTGGGGGTTTTATATTTACCGCTTGCAAATATAGAATAATCTCAATAAAGTATACATAATTATTAATCTATAATTATTTTCCTCTATTATGTTGCAAAATTATGCTTTCTTATGCTGTCGATCGGTAGCGTTGTACAATGATTCGCACCGTTTTAACTCAATACATATTCAAATATAGTAAAAAGTTAGATTCTTGCAGATATCTGATTATAATTTGTTTATTTTTGGGCTTCAACAAATTCATGTACAACCAAAGTATTATCTAAATGAGAAAAGTCTTTACGCTTGTTACTTTATGCATTGCTTTTGCATACGGTTTATCGGCTCAGGTGCTTGTGAGTACCCAGCCTTCATACAAAAACGCCATATTGGAGGAGTTTACAGGTATTCATTGTACCTATTGCCCCGAAGGTCATGCAATAGCTCAGTCTATTCTTGATGCAAACCCGGGAAGAGCTTTTACTATTGCTATTCACCAGGGCTCTTTTGCTGTGCCTTCGGCAGGTGAACCTGATTATCGTACTCCTTTCGGGGATGCTATTGCCGGTCAAACCGGGTTAACAGGTTACCCCTCGGGTACTGTGAACCGTCATGTCTTTGCAGGTACAACAACAGCTCTTGGTCGTGGCTCATGGGCTGCTGCATGCGATCAGATCATGAAAGAGATATCACCCGTTAATATAGGGATCTCATCGGAGTATGATGCTGCAATACGTACCCTCACTGTTACTGTTGAGTTATATTATACTGCAAATGCTACTGCCGGTACAAATTACATTAACGTGGCTCTTACTCAGGATAGTATTTATGGTCCGCAAACAGGTGGTGGTGCAGGTAGTAATTACCGCCACATGCACATGTTGCGCACATTAATAACCGGACAATGGGGCGACCCTGTTACTACTACTACAGCCGGTTCGTTGGTTACCCGTACCTATACTCTTGTGGTTCCTGAAGCTTATACTAACGTTCCTGCAGTTGTTGAGAATATGAAGGTTGTTGCTTTTGTTACCCGCGATCATCAGGAAGTTTATACAGGCGATCAGGTAAAGGCTATTGGTGGCACCAACATGTTTATCGGGCAGTTCACATCCAACGAATCATATATTCAGCATGGCACAAACGGTACGCTTAAATCATTTGAATTTGATGCTGTTAGTAATATTGAAGGTACACAACCTTTTGAAATATGGCTTGAGCGAGAAAATGCTCCTGAAGGATGGCAGGCTTCATTCACAATTGACGGCATTGAATATACAGAACCAACAGTGGTGATGCTTGACAAAGATGTGCCAATGCCTGTAACTGTTAACGTTACACCCGATGAAACACCCGGTTTCCCCGGCTTTGTTGTTAAGATGAGATCGGTTACTTACCCCGGTGCACCGGTAAGAATGTACAGGGTTATGGTTATATCAAATGTTACCGATTTGGTTGTAAATGGTACCGGCGGTCCGCAAACAACTCTTCATCAGGGAGTATACCTCAACGGACTTGCAGCTGCCGGTGTTAATGCTACTGCAGTGGTTAACGCCACTGTAATGAGCGATATGGTATTTGCCGAGGCTTATGCCGGATTGTATACTATATGGATGAATGTTGCATGGACCTTCCCGTCATTTACCGATAGACAGGCCGAAGCTCTTAAGGCATTCATGAATGACGGTCGTAGTGTATTTGTTGCAGGACAGGACATTGGATGGGATATCATGAGTGGTGCCGATGGCTCTAATGGCACTGATGTTACACGTGATCTTTATACCAATTATTTTAAAGCCTCCTTTATTGATGATGGTTCAACTTCAAATAACAAGTTGAATGCCAACACTGCAGATCCTGATTTTGGCGCAGTAGCTCAAAGCGTTATTGTTGATGTGTATGGTGGAAACATGTATCCTGATGTTATTGCACCTCTTGCCGGAGCTGAAGTAATATTCAATTACAATGATGCAACCAAGAATGCTGCAATAAAGTACGACGGACCTGTTTACCGCTCTATCTATTTTGGTGTTGGACTAGAGATGTTAAGCAATGTAGCTGTCAGGAACGAGATCATAAATATTTCGCGTACATGGTTAATGGAGGAGTTTTCAAATGTTGAGTACAATGATGCTGTTAATGCATTGATGACCGGACAAAACTATCCTAATCCTGCTTCGGAGTACACTTACATCAATCTGAATGAAAAAGCCGCAGGAGGAACTCTGGAGGTTTATAATATGAGTGGTGTTAGAGTTATGAATATAAAACTTGGTAACAGCATACTCTGCAAGGTTAATGTAAGTGCATTACCTTCAGGAATATATACCTACCGTGTTGTTAACGGTAACTCGGTTTCTCAATCAAGGAAGATGAGTGTAGTAAAATAACAGGGCATTGGCATGCATTGCATGCTGATAATGTATGATTGCACAGCAAGAGCAGTAGCCGCGGCCACTGCTCTTGCTGTTTTTAGAAACATTATATAAACTGAGTATGTTGTTTATGCACATTCATTCCTATTGTGTTGTATTGTAAGTGGATGAATACAAATAGTTATAAACCAGGCTAAAATGATCTTTAACCGGTTAGTTAAGTATTTTCTTGAGAACAGGCTGATCACGTACATTCTTCTGGCTTCGTTTATTGTCATGGGGATTGTGTATTCTCCTTTTAACTGGAATACGGGTGCTTTGCCAAGAGATCCTGTACCTGTAGATGCTATTCCTGATATTGGCGACAATCAGCAGATAGTTGCCACCGAATGGATGGGCAGATCGCCGCGCGATATACAGGAGCAGGTAACTTACCCTCTTACCACGGCATTATTGGGAATTGCAGGTGTTAGAACCGTGCGAAGCACATCGATGTTTGGCATGTCGTTCATCTACATCATATTTAATGATAACATCGATTTTTACTGGAGCCGGTCGAGGATACTCGAGAAGCTTAATTCACTTCCGGCAGGCACATTGCCCGAAGGGGTATCTCCGGCACTTGGCCCTGATGCTACTGCCCTCGGGCAGGTATTCTGGTACACTTTAGAAGGCAGAGACCCGAAAACCGGGTTGCCAAACGGAGGTTGGAGCCCCGAAGAACTGAGAACTATACAGGATTACTACGTACGGTACGGACTTGCCGCGGCTGAGGGAGTTGCTGAGGTAGCTTCGGTTGGAGGTTTCGTTAAAGAGTACCAGGTTGATATAAACCCTGAAGCTATGAAAGCTTACGGGGTTTCTGTAATGGATATAATGACCGCAGTTTCGAGAAGCAACCTTGATATTGGCGCCGAAACCATTGAGCTTAATAACGTGGAGTATATAATACGCGGCCTGGGTTACATAAGAAGCCTTGAAGACCTTGAGCAGTCGGTTGTTGCTGTGAGGAACGATACTCCTGTTCGTATAAGAGATGTGGCCATTACATCGTTTGGTCCTGCAACACGGAGAGGCGGACTTGATAAAGGAGGATCGGAAGCTGCAGGAGCAGTTGTAGTTGCCAGGTATGGCTCAAACCCTATGAGCGTTATCAATAATGTAAAAGATAAAATAAGAGAGATAGCACCGGGTCTGCCACAAAAAACATTGCCCGATGGGTCGGTATCAAAAGTAACTATTGTCCCTTTCTATGATCGCACCGGACTTATCAGGGAAACCATAGGAACACTGGAGACTGCTTTATCGCATGAAATTCTGATCAGCATAATAGTAATAATTGTTCTTGTGCTTAACCTGAGAGCCTCTATAATAGTGGCAAGCATTTTACCGATAGGTGTTCTTATGACATTCATACTGATGAAACTGCTGGGCATTGATGCCAATATTGTTGCCCTTTCGGGGATAGCAATAGCTATTGGTGTGATGGTTGATATTGGGATAGTAGATGTTGAAAATATACTGCGCCACCTGGAGATGCCCGAAAACAAGAATGTGCGGGGCAAGAAGCTGCTGAGTGTAATTTATGATGCAACTACCGAAGTAAGAGCAGCTGTTGTTACTTCAATAGCAACAACAATTTTAAGTTTTCTGCCTGTGTTTGCAATGCAGGCAGCCGAGGGCAAGCTCTTTCATCCACTTGCTTACACTAAAACCTTCGCGCTTATTTCATCCTTTTTACTCGGTATCATTGTGCTTCCGACTTTGGTCTATCTTCTGTTTAACATAAGAATTGACACGGGCAGAGTCCGACGGTTCTTTAACTACCTCCTTATTGCTGCCGGTATTCTTATAATAGTAGTCTGGAACCAGATGCTTGCCATTGTGCTAATAGCAGTTGGCATAAACAACCTGATGGCACACAAGTGGGCGCGTTACAATAATGAACTTCCTAATTATATCAACATTGCCATTACAGTACTTGTAGCAACATACTATCTCGCCAGGGAGTGGCTGCCATTAGGTGCCCATAATAGTTTGCTTGTTAACTTCCTCTTTGTGAGTATAATAATTGCAATAGTGATGCTGCTGCTGATGTCGGTAGTAAAATACTATGAATCAATAATGCGATGGGCATTAGTAAATAAGGCTACCTTCCTAATGCTACCCCTGATAACATTGATACTTGGTTTTTTGGCATGGCGACAAATGGGCAAGGAATTTATGCCCTCGCTTAATGAAGGCTCATATTTACTTATGCCAACAAGCATGCCACACACAGGAATAGAGAAGAACCTCGATTACATAAGGAAGCTCGACATGCGTTTGGCCGCGATACCTGAAGTTGAAATGGCAGTTGGTAAATGGGGGCGGGTAAATTCAGCACTCGACCCTGCGCCTGTTCAGATGTTCGAGAATACCATCAACTACAAGTCGGAGTACATTCTTGATGAAAACGGCCATCGCATGAGATTTAAAGTGAACCGCGACGGTGAATACATACTTAAAAGTGGCAATGTTTACAATAAGGAGAAATCATCAGCCGGAGCAATTATTGCCGATAGCCTTGTACCCGATAAAAGAGGCGAATACTACAGGCAATGGAGAGCACACATCAAAACGCCCGATGATATATGGAACGAGATAGTAAAAGTAACAGACCTGCCCGGACTTACTTCAGCACCTAAGCTACAGCCTATAGAAACCCGGCTTGTGATGCTATCGACAGGTATGAGGGCACCTATGGGACTAAAGATTTATGGCCCTGATCTTGAATCAATAGAAAAGGCTGGCTTGATGTTCGAATCGGCTCTTAAAGAGATACCCTCTATAAAACCGCAATCTGTGTTTTATGACCGTGCTGTTGGAGCACCATACATTGAAATAGTGCTGAAGCGAGAAAATATGGCGCGATTCGGGATATCGGTTAGTGATCTGCAGGATATACTGCAGGTGGCAATAGGCGGTATGACACTCTCCACTACAGTTGAAGGACGAGAACGTTTTCCTGTAAGAGTTAGATACGCCCGTGAATTAAGAGACAACCCCGAAGAGCTCGAGAGGATACTTGTACCTGCAATGACAGGGGCACAAATACCATTGGGAGAACTTGCTGATATAAGATATACACGTGGTGCCCAAATGATTAGAAGCGAAAACACTTTTCTTACAGGGTATGTTATATTTGATAAAGTTGATGGAATTGCAGAGGTTGATGTTGTTGAAGAGGCTGCTGAACAATTGTTACAGAAAATTGAGTCGGGCGATTTGGCTATTGGAAAAGGTGTAACATATCACTTTGCAGGCAACTATGAAAACCAGATAAGAGCTGCCCGCCGCTTAGCAATTGTAATACCTGTGAGTTTGCTGTTGATATTCATGCTCTTGTTTTTTCAGTTTAAGACTATTACCGCCTCTTTCATTCACTTCTCGGGTGTCTTTGTTGCCTTAGCAGGAGGTTTTATAATGCTGTGGCTTTATGGACAGGATTGGTTTATGAATTTTGGAATAGCAGGTGAGAATATGCGCGATCTATTCAAGATGCACGATATTAATCTTAGTGTGGCTGTGTGGGTTGGTTTTATAGCGCTGTTCGGCATAGCAACAAACGACGGGGTGCTAATGGGCACATATATTCACCGGGTGTTTGAAGAGAAACAACCGGCCACAGTGACTGAAGTTCGTGAAGCAGTACTCGAGGCAGGAATGAAAAGAGTGAGACCTGCTATGATGACAACCGCTGTTGCAGTTATTGCACTGCTGCCTGTGCTTACATCAACAGGCAAAGGTGCCGATATCATGATCCCGATGGCAATCCCCACTTTTGGTGGAATGATAATACAGGTTATGACAGTTTATGTGGTTCCACTGTTTCAGGCTATATGGCGCGAAAATGCAGTGAAGCGAGATGATAAAAGAGGATTGGTCAATGCTCAGAATCTATAAGACATGAAGAAGTTGATGAACATACGGGTTTTTCTGGTAAGCATTGGCGTGCTGTTAGTCGGTTTCTCATCCGCTCAGGTGAATTATGATGTTTACATGAACGATTCGCTGTTGCAGTACACTAAAATTGTGATAAACAGTAACCCTGCGGTGAAACAACGATATCATGAATACAATGCTGCCCTTGAAAAAGCTGTGCAGGCAGGTGTGCTATCTGATCCCGAATTCACTGCCGGTATTTACCTCACACCAATGGAATTACTGATGGGAAATCAGGTTGCTGATTTTACTCTAATGCAGATGTTTCCATGGTTTGGGGTGTTAAGTAATGCCCGCCAGGAGATGTCGCTAATGGCAAAGTCATCCCTCGAGGTTTATAATGATGCTGTACTGGAGGCAGTATTTGAGATGAAGAGTAGCTATTTTGACCTTTACACTACAGTTAAAGCTATTGAAATCTCAGCCGGGAATCTCGAATTACTGAAGACAATAGAGCACCTTACATTAGCAAGATACAGATCGGGGGTTTCATCTTCACAGGTTATTTCACCATCACAAAGTGTAAATATCAGAAGTAATTCATCCGGTCAACAGATGGGATCAATGAATTCAGGTTCTTCAACTACATCCTCAATGAATTCAGCGCAAAGCTCAACACCAATGACAGGCGGTATGCAGCAGAGCTCAATGAGCAGTAGTGGGGTTACAGGAATTACTGATCTTAACAGGCTTAGGATAGAGATCAATGAACTTGAAAACTCAATTGAACTACTCAACGACAGGAAGAGGACAATTGTTGCCAGGTTTAATGCACTATTAAACAGACATCCCGAATGGCCGGTTGCCTTGCCCGATACAATGTTTGCAGGAACTCTTGCATTAGGTAGTGGAATTAATACAGATAGTCTTCTTTTAGAGAACCGTATGCTATCGATGATCAAACTAGAGCAGGAGTCGCTTAAAGCAAGGATGCTGATGAATAAAAGAATGGGTTATCCGATGATAGGAGTGGGGGTGTCATATTCTATACTTGCACAAAATGAGATGGTTGAGGCCGATATGAATGGTCGTGATATGGTAATGCCAATGTTTAAGATGACTATTCCTGTTTGGCGCAAGAAATACAAATCACTACAAAAAGAGGTTATTGCACAACAAGATGTTGCGCAGGCTCAGTATGAGTTAACAATCAATTCCCTGAGAAGCGAACTGTTTGAAGCTGTTCAGTTATACAATGATTCGAGAAGAAGAATAAACCTGTATGGCACACAATCGGAGCTTGCAAATCAATCCCTCAAAATGATGATCAGCTCCTATTCAGGTGCTGTTTCGCCCCTGTCGGAATTACTGGAAGTGCATCGTCAGCTTTTGAATTATAAACTGTTGTTAGTTCAGGCTGTTGCAGATTGTAACACTTCAATTGCAATGATTCACAGGTTATCGGGCCATTTAACTGCCCCGTTGCCTTAAGATAATTGTGTTGGAGTATGTTGGTTAATACATTTAAAGATAGCATAATGAACAAGAATTTTAAGAAATATCTGATCTACTTACTGATTTTGGGGGCAGGCCTTTTCATTGGCTATTTGATATTTAATGATGGAAAGAGGAATGATAACCAATTTCCGGGTTCAGAGACGAGCCTAAAGGAGTCGATATGGACATGCTCAATGCATCCGCAGATACGCCGTGATACCCCGGGCGATTGTCCGATATGTGGTATGGATTTGATACCACTTAATTCTGTTGAAAGTGATTCGGGTGGTTACGACATGATGTCGGTTCACCTTACTCCCGAAGCCGCTCAGCTTGCTAATGTAATGACAACCATTGTTGCACGACAAAAGCCTGTTAGGAATGTAAGATTATTCGGCAAAATTGCAGCTGATGAAAGAATGCTGCAGAGTATAACTGCACATGTGCCCGGCAGAATTGAACGATTGCTGGTGAGCTTTACCGGTGAGACCATAAATAAAGGACAGGTACTAGCCGAAATATACTCTCCCGAATTAATGGTAGCACAACAAGAATTGATAGTAGCATCTCAAACAAAAGAATCACGCCCTGAAATATATAATGCTTCACGCGAAAGACTATTAAACTGGCGCTTATCAGAAGCTCAAATCAATGAAATTGAACGATCGGGAAAGGTACAATCAACATTCCCCATCATAAGCAATGAAAGCGGAATAGTGATGGCAAGAAGAGCCAATCAAGGCGATCATTTGGTTCAAGGCACTGTTTTATTCGACATTGCTGATCTGTCGAATGTGTGGGCTCTGTTTGATGCTTATGAAAGTGATATAATGTTTCTGAATAAAGGTGATAAGGTAACCTTTAGCTCACAGGCAATTCCGGGAACAGAGTATACCGGGAAGATTGATTTCATTGACCCTGTTATTGATCCCATAAGTCGTGTAGCCCGTGTTAGGGTTGAGGTTAATAATCGTGATGGCAAGTTAAAACCCGAGATGTTTATCACAGGAAATGTGAATGCTGATCTCGATAATTATGAAGGTAAGATTGTAATACCACGATCGGCTGTCTTGTGGACAGGCAAGCGGTCGATAGTGTATGTTAAAACAGACTCTGATGAGGCTATTTTTAGAATGAGAGAGATTGAAACGGGACCGTTTCTGGGCAACAGTTACATAGTTCTTGAAGGTCTTGAAGAAGGTGAGGAGATTGTGACAAACGGAACATTCAGTATTGATGCTGCTGCTCAATTACAAGGAAAGCCAAGTATGATGAACGTGAGGTGAACTACAATGAACTTACAACGTTTATGATAATACTACGCTTCAACATAAAGTGTCTGAAAAAAATAATCAAAAAATGAAAGTTGCATATATAGGAACATATCCGCCAAGGGAGTGCGGCATTGGAACTTTTAATAAAAACATGTTTAAAGCTGCTTCCTGCAATGTTGATCATAACTATGAGGGTTTTGTGGTAGCTATGAATGACCAGGATAAAAATTATGATTATCCCGAAGAGGTTGAATATATAATCAGGCAAAACTCACAGGAAGACTACATCCACGCTGCAAAATATATAAATGTTAGTGGAGCCGACGTGTGCATGCTACAGCATGAGTTCGGGATATATGGTGGTGAAAATGGTGTATACATACTCCCTTTCATATACCGCCTTGAAATACCGTTGGTTGTAACACTTCATACTGTACTTAAAAACCCTTCTTTCAATGAGAAGGCTGTTCTTCAGGAAATTTGTAAGATGGCAAACCGCATTGTTGTGATGAGCCATAAGGCAATAAGTTTCCTTATCGATATTTATGATATTCCGGAGTCGAAGATAGAGTATATTGAGCATGGTGTTCCTGAAATAGTATTCAACCAGGAAGAGACTAAGAAAGAGTTTCGCCTGCTCGATCGTAAACTGTTGCTTACATTCGGTCTGCTGAGTCGTAATAAAGGTATTGAAACTGTTATTAAAGCACTTCCGGAGGTTATAAAAAAGCATCCTAAACTTCTCTATATAATTCTCGGAAAAACACATCCAAATGTTCTACGACACTCGGGTGAGGAGTACCGAATTTACCTTACCAGGTTAATAAATGACCTTAAACTGCAAAATAATGTATTGCTGATTAATAAGTTCGTGAACCAGAAAGAGCTATTTAAATATTTGCACGCCAGCGACATATATGTTACACCATATTTGAATGAAGCTCAGATTACAAGTGGTACATTGGCTTATGCTGTAGGAGTTGGAACCGCTGTTGTTTCAACACCTTACTGGCATGCCGTTGAACTACTAGATGACGGAAAAGGTGTACTGTTCGACTTTAATAATTCACAGGAGTTATCAGAGATTCTGATAGAGCTGCTCGATAATGACAAAAAGCGACTGGCTATGCGTAAAAAAGCGCATGAGTACGGTACAAATATTACCTGGCCTAAAACAGGGGCTAAGTATTTAAGAGTGTTTAACGAGGTTATGGATGAAGATGTTAAGCCCGACAGGAAAGAGATAATTCCTTTTGATATCATGCTGCTGCCTCCGTTTTCACTGGCTCATATTAAAAGGATGACCGATGATACAGGAATAATTCAGCATGCTAAGTTTGGTATTCCTAACCTTAAAGAGGGTTATTGCCTGGATGATAATGCACGTGCTTTGCTTATGGCAATCATGGCAATAAAGCAAAAGAAGGATGCCGTTGCTTTTGATCTTTGTCCAGTTTACCTTAGCTACATACATTATATGCAAAACGCTGATGGTAGTTTCCGTAATATGCTCAGCTTTAACAGGTCATTCCTTGACGACAGAGGGTCGGAAGATGCCTATGGGCGTACTATCTGGGCATTAGGCTACCTTTTAAACCATGCACCTAATGATTCTTATTTCCAATCGGGCAGAATGATTTTCTTCAACGCCTTGCCTTATATATCTCAACTCACTCATATAAGGGCTATTGCAGCTACAATTATCGGTATAAGCTACTATTTGAAGAGCAATCCATCGGACGATGGCATGCTTGAATTGCTAAAAAAGCAGACCGATATCCTTGTTAGCGCGTACGACGAAAACAGCACTTCCGACTGGAGATGGTTTGAAGATGAACTGACCTACGATAATGCCATTTTACCTTTGGCTTTACTTCATGCCGCCGAACATATACTTGATGATAAAGTTGCAGAGGTTGCACTCGAGTCAATGAGCTTTTTGAATGAAATTACTTTCAGCGAAGGCTATTTGTCGATAATTGGTAATGAAAAATGGTACCGTAAAGATGGTGAAAGATCACGATTTGCTCAGCAACCCGTTGATGCAATGGTTTCGGTACTAATGTTCCACCAGGCATTTGTTTTAACTAACGAGCGTAACTATTTGAACATGTTATTCACATCATTCATGTGGTTTCATGGTGAAAATGACCTTCGCTTAGGTCTGTATGATTACGAAACAGGCGGTTGTTGCGATGGACTTGAAAGTTATGGTGTTAACAGGAATCAGGGTGCCGAAAGCACTTTGGCCTATTGGATATCATACCTTACAGTGCTTGATGTTTATGAAGATTATTACAGAAATGATGAATCAAAAAAAGTAAAAAGTCATGTTAATAAGCAGGTACCAGAATAACCCTATTCTTACACGAAATGATGTGCCTTATCCTGTTGCTACAGTACATAATGCGGGCATCGTTAAGCATGAGAATCAATATATTATGATCTTCAGGTCGCATAAATTAAATGGCCGTAGTATCCTTGGAAAAGCGGTAAGCTCCGATGGGTATAACTTTACAGTAGATGCAGAACCTTTTATGGTTCCGGCTACCGAAGGTATATTCAAAGAGTATGAAGAGTATGGTGTTGAAGATCCGAGAGTTGTTCTTGTTGAAGGTGAGTATTTAATCACATATAGTGCATACTCACGACATGGAGTAAGAATAGGACTTGCAAAAACTTCAGATTTTAAAACAGTTACAAGAGTATCATTAATAACCGAGGCTGATTATAGGAATGTAGTGATATTCCCTGAAAAGATTAACGGGCTTTATGTTCGCCTCGATCGACCTCATTCAGAGATATCTCCATGGTCGATATGGGTTTCATACTCCCCCGATCTGATCTATTGGGGTGAGTCGAAGCTGATAATGCGACCTGTGCAATATCATTGGGATGAAATGAAGATTGGTCCTGGTGCTCCTCCTATAAAAACTGACCGTGGATGGCTAAATATATATCATGGCGTATTCCCAACAATGGATGGCAGCGTGTACAGGTTAGGCGTTGCATTACATGAATTGAATGACCCTTCAGTAATCATAGGTGTGGCAGATAACTGGATTTTACAGCCCGAAGATCCATGGGAAATATCGGGTTATGTGCATAATGTTGTCTTTACATGTGGTGCTGTCGCTGAGGATGATGGAACACTAAAACTATACTGGGGTGGTGCCGATACTGTTATGTGTGTAGGAACAGGAAATATTAACGAATTGGTTGATGCATGTTTAAATAATTCGAGGCCTCCTTATTGATATGAAAATTGCAATACTGGCGCCGATTGCATGGCGTACACCGCCTTTAAAGTATGGTCCGTGGGAACAGGTTACTAGTAATATTGCCGAAGGACTTGTATCAAGAGGCATTGACATTACCCTTTTTGCAACGGGAAACTCTAAAACCGGCGGAAAGCTTGAATATATTTCAGAAACAGCTTATGCTGAAGATGAGTCAATAATTCCAAAAGTGTGGGAGTGTCTTCATATTAGTAACGTTATGGAGCAGGCAGATAGGTTTGATCTGATACATAATAATTTCGACTATTTGCCTTTGACTTACTCAAGGTTAATTAAAACACCCATGTTAACCACAATACACGGCTTTTCTTCACAAGGGATCATTCCGGTTTATAAGAAGTATAATAACGACAACTATTATGTTTCAATAAGCAATTCCGACAGATCTTCTGAGCTTGATTACATTGCGACAGTTTATAATGGCATTAAAATAGCTGATTTTCCTTTTGTAGAAGAGCATGGAAAGTACCTGCTTTACTTTGGAAGGATACACCCAGAAAAAGGTACAGTTGAATCGATAGAAATAGCTAATGCAGCCGGAATAAAGTTAATTATTTCGGGGCTTATACAGGATCAGGAATACTTTGAGAAGCAGGTTAAGCCACTAATTGATGGTGTTAATATACAGTTCATTGGAAATTCAGGCCCCGAGGAACGGAAAGCTATACTGGGTAACGCCCTTGCTTTGCTTCACCCTATAAGCTTTGATGAACCGTTTGGTCTTAGTGTAGCCGAAGCAATGATATGTGGTACTCCTGTAATAGCATACAACCGCGGATCGATGCCCGAACTAATAGAAGATGGCAAAACAGGCTTTCTTACAAGTACTATACATGAATCGGTCGAAGCAGTTGATAGAATTAAAAGCCTGGATAGGAAATATGTCTCTGAAAAGGCAATTTCCAAATTTAGTGCTGAGCAAATGACCGATCAATATGTTGATATTTATAAAAGAATAATTGAGAAAAGAATTTAAGTAAAAATACTATGCCCGGAGTAAAGCAATTTATCAGAAGAAAAAAGACACGTATTCAGAGAGATACATCGCGAGTAATATTGCGTGCTCATATACCAACACATCTCGACAGGATTCCACGATTAGCTGGTAGAGTTCTGGCTCTTACTGATAGTCATGCAGTTGATTTGCTAAACGAGATCCTGGCAAGTTTCACCGACCGTCACAGGGATATTGAAACCAAACTCATGGATAACTATGAGAAGGTTGTGCAATATATTGATCCGAGTGAAGAGATATGCCATGAAAAGAAGTTGCTGATAGCTACTTACTTTACCATGGAGTATTCTGTTGAATCGGCCGCCTTATTCAATCCATCGATAGTTGCGCATCCTAATCAGGATAACATAGACCCCGGTGACTTACGGTTTATTATGAGCTTGAGAGCTACCGGTGAAGGACATATTTCATCAATTGTATTCAGAAGCGGGATTATAGAAGCTGATGGCAATATAGTGTTTGACCAGATGAGTCAGTTTGTACAAACACCTAAAATGGTGCGTGATCCATTCTACAGGAAAGATCTGTTCGAGCTGAAGCTGAAGGATATGTCGGTGTGGAATGAAACAAGTTCGGCAATAGTTGAAACATTGCCTGATGTTTTTACTTTTGAAGATCTGACGTTAAGAATTCAGAGTGTTCTTGAAGATCCAGAGTTCCCGAGTGATGACAGAACTTTGGTAAAAGTAAGGTGGTTGGCAAACTCTAATTATAAGATCAGATTTGATGATAAGAGCAAGATATCGGAAAGAGTGATTTTCCCAGTTTCGGAAAACGAAAGCAGGGGTATTGAAGATGCCCGCTTTGTTAAATTCACTGACGACAATGGAGAGATCACCTATTATGCTACCTATACTGCCTATAACGGGTTTAATATTCTGCCTCAAATAATTGAGACAAGAGATTTTAAAACATTTAATATAATAACACTTAACGGTAGTGCTGTGCAAAACAAGGGCATGGCCCTCTTCCCCCGAAAAATAAATGGTAAGTATGTAATGTTAGGCCGACAGGATGGTGAGAATAACTATATAATGTACTCCGATCATCTCCATTTCTGGGATGACCCTATAATATTCCAGCAGCCCGAAGAGCCATGGGAATACGTACAGATAGGCAATTGTGGTTCACCAATAGAAATACCCGAAGGTTGGTTGCTTATAACTCATGGTGTTGGTGCAATGCGCCAATACTTTCTTGGTGCAGTACTTCTTGACCTGGAACACCCGGAAAGGATAATCTCGAGATTGAATGAGCCGCTTCTTTATCCCAATGAAGAAGAGAGAGAAGGCTATGTGCCGAATGTAATATACTCCTGCGGCTCATTGATCCATAACGACAGGCTTGTTATACCTTATGCTATGTCGGATATTACATCGGGGATTGTTACTATTAAAGTTAGCGACCTACTCCGCTGTATGGAGCCGGTGCAGTATGATTAAAGTTTGAGTTTTATCATTATTTTTACCCAACTTATAACAACGAAGCAATGGCCGAAATAAAGACCAAACAGACAACAGCAGATGTTTATGAATTTATAGATTCATTTGCCAATACAGAGCAAAAAAAGGCTGATAGCCGTGAACTTATAAAGTTAATGACAGAAGTTACAGGCTGCGAGCCAAAAATGTGGGGACCAAGCATTATAGGGTTTGGTACTTATCATTATAAATCAGAAAGAAGCAAACAAGAAGGCGACTGGCCTCTTATTGGATTTTCACCCCGCAAACCTGCTATTTCATTGTATGTTTATTCGGGAAGTCCTGAGCATGAGTATTTGCTGAATGATTTGGGCAAATTTACTGCAGGTAAGGGATGTATTTATGTAAAGAAATTATCGGACATAAACCAGGAAGCATTAAAAAAGCTGATGAATGAAACCATCAGCTCCTTAAATATAAGTATGGAAGGTAATTTACTATCCGTCAACTATTATAGATGCAGGTTTCTTGGCATCCATGAATATTAGTTTAGCATTTGGCGAAGTTGCAATAGCCTTTATCATCTCATACTGAAGCTGCTTGTCGCTTAGCCCGGTGCTAAGAATCTTCTGGTAATCGGCTATACCTTGTGCTTCAACTCTTTTACGTTCAGCTTCCTGACGCTCCTTTGCAAGTACAAAGGTCATCTTTTGCGCCTCTTGTTCAGCGTTGATCTTCGATTCAATCGTTGCCTTAACGGATTGAGGCAGAGTAATATTTCTCACGAGCAACTGCTCAAGCACCAGACCTCGTTTCTTGAAATCGTTCTCAATCGATTTGAATATTTTATCCTGAAATTCATCTCGTTTAACGGAATATAGGGCAACAGCATCATAGTATACGGCATTATCACGAATTTTGGTTCTGCATAAAGGTCTTACAATAGTATTTCGGTAATCGGTACCTATCTCTTTAAGAATGCGGGGAGCCTCAGAAGGCAGTACCTTATAAAGCACAGTAAGATCAATTACTACTTCTAATCCATCGGCCGATAGTACCTTTATAGCATCGTCGCCCATCTTATCACCCTCATCATTAACACCTGACATAGTATAATTCTGAGTCCTGATATCAAAGGTAACTACTTCAACCAATGGATTAATAATGTTTAAACCGCTTTGTAAGGTTTTATCACTTACCTTGCCAAATAGCTTTTGTACCCCAACTTGTCCGGGTTCAACCTGATACACTGATGCATAAGCCAGCCCAATTAATAGTAACAAAACTCCGGCAATCCTTACAATGCCTGAATAGCGCACAAAGTTAGGCTCGGTTTTAGCAAAAACTATACCTATAACAAGGACTAAAAGTCCCAAAATTAGAAAGATCATCTGTAAAACGGTTTGTTAGGTTATATACTGTTTTTAATAGAAATTCTCATCAATAATACGAATAAAAGCGAAGAGCGGATAATTATTCCACCTTATGGTAATACTTTAATTTGCTGCCTCTTTGGATGATACAAATTGATGCAAACTTATGTGATAAGCTATATTTCTCCATCTATTGGATGATTTAAAACATAGCAAAACACAAAATTCTATAGATTACCTTTTGCTTTTATGTCCGCCGAAGAAACCCCAGCCACCACTGCCAAGTACAAATCCAAAAGCATACCAGATGCCGTTATTGTTTGGGGCATAAACAGTTATATCATCTCTGAAAAGCATAAGTACCAGATCAACCGGTGCTATTATGCCATGCCATAAGCCCATCCAGAAACCATAAGTGCGACCGGTAAGGCAATCAGTAATAACTTCCTTATTTGCACATGATGAAAGTATAACTACAAATGTCAGTATAATTAATAAAGGCATCAGGCGCCCTGATAAGAATGATTTATTCATGTCGTATTATGTTAGGTGAAACAATCGTAAAATTAAAAACAAAATTGCTTTTATCAACTTGTAGAATTAATCAATTTATTACTATCAACTTCATCTAAGTATGGCAGATTTCGGCTTGAAAACTGCAGATTAATCCTTGGGTACTACAATTTATTTATTTTTTGTTATTTTCCACCTTTGTAATAAAAGTCCATTGAGAGCGGACTCTTTAAGATTTGTTATCTTGTTCCATGATAACATAGTAAAATCATTCTCGTGTTACTATTTATGGGAGGAGTATAATGAAAAAGAGACAACATTTGAAGTTGTCTCTTTCCCTTTAAGAGCTATAACAAACGCTATATGCTCTCTTTTCTGATAAATTGAGCTTTCGCTCTCATCATCTCTTATGATTACTAAACGTCACAGTATCAGGATTGTTTGAAATAAATCATCTTTTTTTTAAAATTTTACTGTTCTTGAAATTTTTATATTAATTGCTATTAAAATGACGTACTAACCAGTTGCAGTTTATCTACATTTAGAGAAATCAATCCTTCTCATAATACATATCATGTCTTGATTCACCTGCTCGGGTTCTCTCGCTATAGCGCACCCTGGCATTGTTCTCCTTAATAAACATCTCTTTAACGTCAGCCTCCGTTGCCATAAATTGCATTGAGTTTGTTATTGACAATGAGATTGCAGTTTTTTCAACTTCATGATTTGCACCAATGTAGGTAAAGGTCCAGTCATGCTTTTTAAGATCTTCAATTATCTTTTTTACCTTCTTGTGATCGAATTCCTTCGAGTCGTTTTCCATACCATCGGTCAATATTGTTACCAACACACTTGTGTTTGACTGATTTTTTATCTCATTGAAGAGACTTAGAGTGCTCAAACCTATAGCATCATATAAAGGAGTGAGTGAGTTAGGGTTAAAGCTATTCTCATCGATTTGGCTTAAGCCTGCCACAGGCTGCTTGTTGAGATGTGTCTTTATTCCCAATCCATTGAAAGTTACAAAGGTTATAAAATGTTCTTGTTCAGGAAATTGCTTTTCAATGCCCTTAATGTTCTGCACTAACTCATTGAATCCATCGATTGTAGCCTTTTTTATCGATTGCATCGAACCACTCTCATCGAGGATTATCAGGTTGTAAATCTTATCAGTTTTCATTGTCTTTGGTTTTTGGTGATTACTTAATGAGCTTATATTCATACGCATAGACAAATATATAAGCGCAATAAGTCAAACCATGACGTTGAAGATTGAATTAGAAATTACCGATTAAATCTTCATGCAACATCTTAATTCTGATTTATAAATAGTGTTGCACTGACCAAATTAATACCATTGAGAAAATAGGCAAAGTTAGATTGTCAACTCCTTTCACACTTATGATTTCTACCAGAGTAAGAATTATGGCGAAAATAAGACCTGCTGCAATAATATAATAACCTGGTAAATTAGATGTTAAGTATGCTGAAGTGGTTAGGATAAAAGTAGTTAAAAAGAAAGCCAGTGATCCTATATAGGTCTTGGGAATATCGCAATCAAGAATTCTAATTTGCTTTGGATCTTTAAAACCGGTACCTACTAAACATGCTATCGGGTCAGAAATACCAAGTATCATAACGGGAAGTATGAAATATAGACTTTCAGAGAAAAGCTCGGCAGTCAGGAAACTCACGTATATTGATATGGGCATCAAAATGCTCCCGATGCTTTCGCGCTGTATATTGTCAATTGATTTAAATATCGTATTTCGTTTGCTGATTAGTAATATCAGAAAGAAAATAAAAGAAATTGCCAACACATACCAGTGGGAATCAAAAAAATATAATAAGCTTAAACTTGATAAACTGCCCAATATATGTGCAAGTTTACGTGTTATTTCTGCTTCCACTGTAAATTTATGGTATAGAAGCTCACTCAGTTTAATAATTATAAAGTAACCTGCAAGATATAATAGTGTGTAGATTAGCTGAATGCTCATATTAAGTGATAATAGTTCAGAATTGTTATTATAGAACCTGAAAAAATCAGACTGTCGAATCTATCAAGTATTCCTCCCTGCCCGGGAAGGAGTTTGCTGAAATCCTTAATCCTAAACTTCCTTTTGCAAATTGAAGCAAGTAAATCACCTGAAAAAGCAGATAAGCATATTAATATGCTAATGAAAAAGGCCTTCATTAGTGTTGTTTCAAGCAAACCTGAAAAAGCAAGTGAAATAAGGCTTGATAATATTATTCCTCCTGCAAATCCTTCAATTGTCTTATTAGGACTAATATTAGGAACCAGTAATCTTTTTCCAAATAATTGACCTGTTAACTGACTACATGCATCAAAAATAGCAACTACAAGATATGTATATAAAAGAATGCTCTGATGCAACTGTGAATATCTGATAAACAGAATTGATAAAGGCAAAAATATCAGCAGTGATAATAATCCTACTAATACTTTACGACTGTAAATTAATGCCTTTACAATCTCGATTAATGCAACAAAACTGATGATGATAGCCAGGTAATAAAATGATGGCAGGAAAAATATTATACTGATTAGAATCAGGTTCACTATTATCAGATAACTAAAATACTTAAGCCAATTATTATGTATTGCTTCAGTCGTTTTATTTCTGTTTATAATGGAGATAAGGATACCACCTAATATGAATAATAGTAAAACTATAAGGAAGATTGTGTTAATCATTCACGGTTTTTTAAAACCCAGTATAAGCCTTTAGCATTCGACTGCATTTGCTTTATAAGGAGTTGTATAATTATATGTTCTGTAAAAGCGACTATCCCCCAGATAATCATGAAATAATAAAAGGAAGTATAAAAGTTAAAGGCAAAAAGTATAAAGAAAAAAAGGCCTTGTATATATCCACCAATCTTCCATGAATAAAGATGAAGACTGGGAAATCTTTTAAATTTTAATAATGACAATAAGTTGGCTAATACAAACAGAGAGATAAAAACATAAAAGCTTGTAAGATGAGGTTCAAATTCTTGAGCTTTGAAGAAAAAAATACCCAAAATGGCAAGAATATAAGTGCCAACATCTGCAATTGAATCTAGTCTTGCCCCAAACTCAGATTGCATATTGAAAACCCGAGCAATCAATCCATCCAAGATGTCAGTTATTAAGCTTATTATCAAGAAGATTACGAACAATTGTTCCTGTCGGTTTAGTAGAAAAAACAGAATAAGTGGGAAGATAACAATACGATATGCAGATAGTATATTTGGTATGGTTAATTTATCTTTTAATCTCATGTTGACTTTATGCTCAAGTTTGCTTAGGAGAATTCTATTTTAAATCGAAATTACAAAAATTATTAGCAATCCAACAGACTACACTTTCTTTAAAACAAAAATGAATTTCTTTATATAATCCTACAATTTTTTATATTTGCTTCATAATTATTGAACTTCTATTGGAATATAAACTATAGATATCCGACTGGACAAGAAAGTTACGAAGCGAATAAGATTTGAATATTAATGAAAGGATGAGTTTTTTAATTGTGACAACCGGAACTTATTAATCATAAGTATATTATTAAGAAATACAGAACAGGATAAATCAACCAAAAATCAAATTAATAACCCAAAACACACACACCACTTATGAAAAAAATTACTCTTATCGTTATTGCATTAATTGCATGCATCTCTGTCACGCGTGTTAATGCGCAAGTAAAAGTTGGAATAAAGCTTGGAGCTGATTTTTCCAATATTAGAATAGCCGATGATGATGGTTCTTTTAACGAAGATGCAGAGGCAAAACGTTTAACCGCTCCGCGACTTGGCTTTTTTGTTGAGATACCTGTTGATGATGAAAACTTATTTGTTCATACCGGTTTATTTGGAGCAGTAAAAGGCTTTACTTATGAGGATACAAGGTGGGTAAAAGATATTACCCCTGCTGATTCAAAAGAGACTGAAATTCTTCTGGCTTTAGATATCCCTATTAATTTTGGGTATAAATATGACTTAGGAGGCGCAAAATTATTTGGCATGGCAGGACCGGTTATATCTTATAATCTTTATACAACACACTTGTATGAGGTTGATGGTAAATTAAACAATGTACATCAATCAATCGGCTCATCAGATGAAGACACATACAAGGCTCTTGATTTTGGTGTAAATGTTGAAGGTGGAATTGAAGTTCACAGGTTCCAGTTTTCTTTGTTCTATAATCATGGTTTAGCGAACCTTTTTAAAGAGAATGATTATGACTTAACAGCAAAGACAAGTGTTTTTGGTATAGCAGCAGCAATTAAATTTGGTAGTGTTGATAGCGGCAGAGGCGGATACCGCAGAAGATAATAATTAACAATTTTAATAAAGATCAAAGCGAAGAGTCGCTATCAATCGTATGATTGCAAGCACTCTTCGCTTTGTATTATAGTACGCTCTCTACTTTTCATTAATGAGTATATTAGGCTTTGCACTAAAAGGTGTACTATACTTTGCATTAATGGGTGTACTATGTCTAGAACTAAAAGGCGCACTTTACTTTACACCAATAGGTGCATTATAATTTGAATTAATGGATTCCTAAGCTATATCTTGAGTTCTCTTCTCTTTGTTATATTATATAGCTTCCCCTACTACAGTATATTCGAGCGACTGTACTTTAAACCTTGTTTATAATAACTGCCTGTTTCATGTGGCATTATTTCACAACAAACTCATTATCTTGTGGTTTGGCATCAGGTATTACCTCACTGCCAAGTACTACTTTTGTGATTTTTTCTTTAACATCAGCTGTTATTACAATCTCATTGCCGGTTAGCCATCTTTTGCCTTTTTCATTAATGGTAGTTACAAGTTTATCCCCATTATATAAAGATACCATCAAAGGAAGTGGCAAATCACCTTTGTTGCTGACTGTTATATCGTAGCGGTTCTTGTTAATTTTTACATTGGTAATGGCCATATCTGGTATGCCGCCAACTTTATAAAGCCATGCACTCCAATACCAATTGAGGTCTTGTTTCGATACATCACTAAAAGTATTGAAGAGGTCAATAGGAGTGGGGTGTTTATATTTCCAACGATCTATGAAAGCCAACAGGCATTCCTTAAATAGTTCACTTCCTAATTCTATTTCAAGCATACGAAATACCTGCTCCGATTTAGCATAATTCAGTATAAAGTAAACTTTTGGATCAAGATAGTGAGTTGGAGTTATAAGCGCGGGTTCGTCTTCCATGCCCGCGTATATTGAGAATGCATGGGTATTAGATTTGGCTATATCAAAACCCGGCGATAATTTTGTTTGTACCTTTTCGGGCATGAATACAACCAATCCTTCATCAATCCAGCCATTCTTTGTTTCATTTGTTCCAACCAGGAATGGGAAATAGGCATGTGCAATCTCATGCGAATGGGCATATACTGTAGTGCCAAAGTCTTCATCGGGACCTACATTTGTTATCATAGGATATTCCATGCCAAAATCACCCTGAAAGGCTGTTAAATAAGGGAAAGGATACGGTATTCCCGGCATTTCTTCCGAAAGGGCTTTTATAGTTTCTCTTGCAATAGATGCTACTCTTTCAAAATGGACACCATTTTCATGGTATGCAACACCTATAGTTGTTCTTTTGCCCGTTGTTTTGTCTGTAATTACGCTTGTTACATCCCACAGATAGTGGTTGCTGAGTCCAAAAGCAAAGTCGGGTACATTCTGTGCTTTATACTTCCAGGCACCTGCATTGGTAGTAATGTTGCCGCGTTTAAGGGTTTCGCTTGTAATAACATGGTTGATTTCATCGGAAGCTGCTGCCTTTGTGTATTTAGAATATATATCGGCATGTAGTAATTCTTTCATGTTAAGTGCTTCGCCGGTAGCCCATACCATGTAATTGTCGGGTACTTTTATTTCAACATCATAGTTATTGAAATCATTATAGAATTCGGCCATTCCATTATATGATCGGGTGTCCCAGCCGTAAATGTCGTCATAAACTGCTATTTGTGGATACCATTGGGCTACGAACATTGTTGTACTGTCGATAGTGCCCATTCTGATAAGTGTTTTTTGAGGGAAGCTGAAATTCCAGTCTATATTTATATTGAGTTTAGAGTGTGGTGGCATTGGTTTTTTTAACCGAACCATCATTAATGTGCCTTGGCGTTTTATCTGCTTCTCATCAGCTGCAATATTATCAACCTGCAATGATGTGATATTAACGCCATCATGTATATCGGCAGGATCAACAGGCACCATTGAATGGCGGTTACCTCCTTTGCGGAAGAGATCCTGGTATAAACGGAATACTATTGTTCGAAGTGTATCATTACTGTTGTTATGATATGTGATGCTACCACTTCCTTTTATTAATTTATTGGCGACATCCACCTCTGCTTTAAGGTTGTAATCAGATGAATTTTGCCAATAGTTCTTTCCTGGGTAACCATCTTTCTGGCGGGTTTGTTTTTCAAAGGCTTTTAAATTGCCATTGGGTATTGTAACTTTATCCTGAGCATTGGCGATACTTACTGTAAAAAGGATATAAAGTGCAGTAATTAAGGAAAGTTTGGTCATTTGTTACATATTTTGAAGCTTAATATGCAATTATAATGCCATTACCTATATTAGAAAAAAGTGTTATGCATTCATACCGGTTATTAATATATAGATGCACTGTAAAGGGCAGGAATATTGAAGCATAGTGGTGTGGCGCATCTGTTTTGTGGTTTAAATTATTGTTGTTATACAAAATAACTGAGGTGTGCTTTATTCGAAGCGACCGATACCGTTCAACGTTATGTTCAATAACGGACAATACATTTAACAGGAATGCCTTAATATCCTAATTAACTTGATGTTTTAGTTATTTATCATGATGGCTAATAGCCCATTTGCTTATTAGCTGTGATATTTGATCTATCCTAATTGGTTTAAGAATATAATCCTGGAAACCTGAGTTTTTAATCCTGGTAATATCGTCTGACATGGCATAAGCCGTAATTGCAATAATCGGGATGGCAGGGTATCTCTTTTTAATTCTTCTGGTGGCTTCATAGCCATCAAGATTAGGCATTTTAAGATCCATGAATATTAGGTCAAAATTACAATTGTTACCTTCAATTATCTCTATTGCTTCCTGTCCGTCGCATGCCCTGGTGAGGTTTATGCCGAGGTTTGTAACTATCGACTTAAATAGCAGAAAACTAACATCATCATCTTCAGCAAGGAAAATGTTAAGTTTTCTTTTAACTTCAATTGGTTGATCAGTTTTAGAATCAGTGTTTCTATAATTCTCAACTGGTTTATAAGGAATTGAGAGTGTAAATACAGAACCTTTAGCTGGAATTGATTCGACTGAGATATTACCGTCAAGCATTTCAGCATAGCTTCGACATATTGATAAGCCTAACCCTGAGCCTTCAAAATCACGGGAGTATGACTGATTAGCTTGTACAAACCTATCAAAAATAGTTTCAATGTGTTCTTTCTGGATGCCCCTTCCGGTATCGGCAACCTTGATCTGCAGTGTATTATCAATGACAATGCAACTTAATGCAATTGATCCTTTCGATGTAAACTTAATTGCATTCTTTACCAGGTTAATGATGATAGTTTCAACTTTGTATGGGTCGGTGGTAATTTTTGCTTTATCGTATGACAGCAATGAATCTATATAGAGCCTTATGTTCTTCTTTTCTGCTTCGGCTTTGAAGAGATCGCATTGGCAGATCAACATCTTGTTAATATCTACCTGATTTTCTTTTAGTTCAACAGCTCCAGCTTCAATTTTCGATATATCAATGATATCTTTAATGGTGTTCATTAAGCGTTCACCGCTCATCTTTACAAGGCGTATATACTCATCACGCTCATCGCCCGAAAGTCCAGGTTGTTGAAGCAACTCCATAAAGCCAAGAATTCCGTTCATTGGAGTGCGTATCTCATGACTCATATTTGCAAGGAAAGCAGTTTTCAATCTATCGCTCTCTTCAGCTTTCTGCTTGGCAGTAATGAGTTGATCCATCATCTCCTTCATCTTCTCTCTGGCAAGTACTTCGTTGGTAACATCACTTGTTACCACGTATCTTGCAGGTCGCCCGTTAAATGTAATATCGTGAGCCACAATGTTCATGTAAACTATTTCACCATTCCTCTTAATGTGCCTCCACGTCCCTGAATTACTAGGCAGATTAGGTTGGGCAAGATGTTGCATCATCATTTCCACATCTTCCTGCGGACGAACATTTAATATAGTTAAATGATCAAGCTCATCAGGTGTGTAGCCATAGAAATTAAAAGCAGCTTCATTTGCATCGAGGATCTTCAGAGTTTCTTTATCGTAAATTACCATCGGCTGCGGATTGGAATTATAGAGACGGTAATACTGCTCTTTTAGTTGCCGCAGTTCGATTTCAAGTTTTGATATATATTCTGCCTCGCAATTATGCTGGTTTGAATCTATATGATTGGGATGATGTATGTTATACTGCATCAGTGGTTTGTGAGGTGCATACTGAAATTGTGTCGGACAAAAGTAATAGCCTTTTTTTAATATCAGACAGTATTCTCTGATAATGTGGAGTTTTTTTTTAAGCTAACTCACAGATTACTCGGTTTTTATCACCTTAACGATGTCTATTTTAGCTCCTCTGGTGAGTTTTATAAAGTATATTCCTTTCTTGATCTCGCTCATAGGGATTTCTGATGCACCTGCATAACTCCCAACAATACTACCCTTTAGATCAATTATATCGACTGAGGTTACTGGGTCATCAGATGTAATGCGCAGATAGTCTCTTACAGGATTTGGGTAAATGCTTAAGCGGTTATCGAATGCTGCTATAACATCAGTGAAGGTTGGCTGATCAAAAAATGCGATTCCGTTGCTTCCAATGACATTGAGGAGTTGTATTGATGATGCTCCTAATGGCTTGTCAACTGTAATTTCATTCCAACGGTTTACTACATTGGCAACGTTATTTATTCTATATGCCGATGCACTGGCTTTGTAGAGTTTAATATCATTTGATGCTTTCACCTCTTCATAGTAGCATATGAGTGTTCCGTCGTTATCCTCAAATATAAAGGGTTGGTGTATGTATGGTAGCGGAGTGTTCATACTATGATCCATTGCGCCGCTGGTCATTATTACATGGTAGCTTTGCCATGTTGCCATATCATCATCCGATACTGCCATAACCAGTATCTTTCGCATATTGATATTGGCAAGCCATGATAGTATTATAGAGTTATCGTTAAGATTTTTAGCGAAACTTCCTGCACTGGGTTGTGTAATTTCAGTTGCAGTTGCTTCTGATAGCTGGTTTTTAACAGGATCGTATATTGCCTTAGCCAAATGACCTTGATTAGTGCGACAAAGAATTGCAACTTTCCCTGTTGATAGCCGTACAGGGTATGCTTCCATTAATCCCCGGCCGTTATAGGTTTTTGGAGTGTTAAGTCTTGTAACTGTTCTGAAATCGGTTGTTGTAAGTATATCGAGAAACCATGGTCCTGAAGATACTTTATCCACATCAGCATATACAATTGGCAGAAGGAATTTACCGTTAGGCAGTGCTATCATACTGTAACATTGCACATTAGTGGCAGGGATGTCAAATAGCAGTCTGTCGTTTAATGTTCTAGTGAAGTCTCTTGAAACATCGGTTGCATATAAATGCTGTTGTCCGTCCTGGCCAATACGCATAGTAACAAACACATACTTCACACCCATATCAATAACTCCGGGCCATGCCCATGTTCTATGCTCAGGGAAGTGTATGAACAACGAAGGCTCACCTCCATTTCTCTTCATGTAAACACCACCCTGATAGCTTGTTTCGGAAGTTGAACAAGCTGAAAATAGTTCAATATAGTCGTTGTTGTCGAGTCTTAAGACATGAGCATTTCTAATTGCCGATGAGAAACCGGGAGAACAGGCAAGTGAAAAGTTTTCCTGTAATAATGAGTGCTCATTGAAGAATGCACTGGTACCGTTTTCCTTCGCGTAATGAATTGCAGCTTTTGCAGTTATAGGATAAACGCTCCATGAAAGAGGCACTCTGCCGGTAATAGCATGTTCTATTCCACCAAAGGGCTCTGTCGATTCAACCTTAACGCTGAAGTCACCTTCTATTTTTATAAATTGCTCAGGCATAACCTTTACATTCCCGATTGTACTGCCAACATTATCTATTACTTTCGACCAATCAATAAGTGTGTTTTCATCCCAGTCTTCAAATCCGGGGTTACTAAAGATGTCTTCTGTTTTAAAGATCGAATCGGGAATAGAAAAAGAGATATCAGCTGCTGTTTTGTTGCTTTTGCTTTCTGCATTCGCGAACTTGTAGCATAACGAGAACAAAATCAAGGCAATTAGAGCGGTTGATTTCACTGTAGTTGGTTGTTGTGTTGTTGCAATACAAAGATCACATACTTATAAAAAGGTGACATTAAATCACCATTAGTAAGTGATTAAAAAATGGTTAAAGTGCAGTCACACAACAACTACCGCATTATTCTGCTATTGGTATTTCCTTACTTTTCGATTGCTAACGAAATAAAGTACCAGATATGATAAAGCCAGGACTATAAGTTGACTCGTGAGTGATATTAAAGAGTTTGAAACTCTGTTAGTATTTATGGGTGCTTCAAAAACTGCAGTCTGTTGATCGGTAGTTTCATCCTCAAACTTGTTGGGATGTGGCTCAATATACTCTTCTGAAAATGTACTTGTTGATGTTGCTATGTTCTTTTCGTTATCCTTGTTGTTTGCCATGTTGATGAGTCTTAACTGTTGTAAATCATTTACTTAATGCCAATTAAGATACTAACAACAGTATTTGAATTTTGTCGTAAATATAACTTATTGCTTTTGGCTGTTTTACTATCGTGCCGACTAATAGATATTAGCCTTTAGTTGAGGGCTGTTGATGGTTGGTTTTAAATTTTGACTTCTAGTTACTGGCTATTAACAGTTAGCTTAAGCTAACAACGATTGTATTGGTTTAAAACTATGTGATAACTATGGCAAAGCTATGTCATCTCTATGTAAAACATAGACATGAGATAGAGTTGAGATAGAGTTGACATAGAGTTGACATAGAGTTGATCCCTCTTTGATATCAATAAAACTCTATAGCGCTATGGGTGCTGCACCTCTTTAATGTCAAAATTGATTTATGGTGCTGCCAATGCTGCCCCTATTTAATGTCAATAATGATTTTTGGCGCTGACAATGCTGCCCCTATTTGATGTCAATAATGATTTTTGACGCTGTTAGTATTGCACATATTTGATATAAAGAATGGTCGATGATGCTGATAGCGGTGTAACTCTTTGATATCAATAATACTCTATAGCGCTATGGGTGCTGCACCTCTTTAATGTCAATAATGATTTATGGTGCTGCCAATGCTGCCCCTATTTGATGTCAATAATGATTTTTGACGCTGTTAGTATTGCACATATTTGATATAAAGAATGGTCGATGATGCTGATAGCGGTGTAACTCTTTGATATCAATAATACTCTATAGCGCTATGGGTTCTGCACCTCTTTAATGTCAATAATGATTTATGGTGCTGCCAATGCTGCACTTGTGGAGCTTCATTTGATGATGGGCTATTGTTTTTTGGTAATAAGTTTAGCGAAATGCAAAATTTATACCGATGTATACAGGAACTAAAAAGCAACAACATTGAACTCCTCGATAAAAAATCGGGGCAGGCAATGTTGAACAACATTAAACAATGTTGAATAACATTGACCTATCTTGAACCACATTAAACAATGTGCTATTAGCTATAGAAGAATGTTAAACAGATATCCCAGAAGTATTATAAATACGGCAATAGTGCCGAAGAAGATGCCAATAAGCTTCCACTTCATTACTTTCTTAAGCAAGGTCGCTTCGGGTAAGGATAATCCAACAACTGCCATCATAAAGGCTATTGCAGTGCCAAGAGGAACCCCTTTGGCCACAAATACCTGTATAACAGGTACAATGCCTGCTGCATTGGCATACATGGGCACTGCCAAAATAACTGCTAAAGGAACAGCATACCATTTATCGGCCGACAGATACTCTGCAAAGAAATTCTCAGGTACATATCCATGCATGGCAGCACCAATACCAATTCCAATGATAACATACAGCAATACTTTTCGCACGATATCCCAACCATCTGAAATTATAACAGGCAGCCTGTCGATGAATGGTGTGTTTTCACCTTCCCATCGTTCACTTTCCTTGTTGGCATTTGCCTGTACCTGTATTACCCAATCGCTTAAGTATTTATCAAGCTTCAGCTTGCCTAAGACAAATCCTCCGATAGTGCCTAACAGGATGCCGCTTATAGCATAAATGAGTGTTGCTTTTATTCCGAAAAGGCCTAAAAACATTGCAATAGCTACTTCATTAACCAAGGGTGATGTGATTAAAAAAGCCAATGTTACACCTAAAGGAATACCACCTTTAACAAACCCTATGAACAATGGTATAGAAGAGCATGAGCAGAAAGGTGTTACCGCACCGAAGAAGGAGGCAAACAAATATTCAAGTCCGTATAGTTTTTTTGTTGTAAGATAAACTCTTAGTCTATCGACAGGAAAATATGCATTAACAGCACCCATCAAACTGCTTATGAGAAAGAGCAGAATAAGGATCTTTACTGTATCGTAGAAGAAGAAATTTATCGCTTCGCCTATATGTGTCTTTGGAGTAAGCTGCAATAGTTGGTATGTAAAAGCATCAACAAGTATAGGTAGATAATAGTAAAGTGATATCAATGATGGTAGCACGATTGAAGTTGAGATAATTAGAATTGTACGCTTTCTCTTTTTATTAATCAACAGCTTATAATCTTGTGCCGATACATTAGTTGTGCTGCCTGCTTCAATTGAGTCGTTTAATGCTTTTATATTACTCATCCTTAATAGCTTGAGTTACATTTCATTTGTGCAAAGGGTTGAATATGCTCAAAAGAAAATCTACCTGAGTTGATCATTTCGTTAATTTCCGAAACAAAATTAATTAAAATGCAACTACACCTGAAACTAAGTAACTATTTTATTTCGCTCTATTGCGAAATAAGAGTTAATTGCCCATAGCCATATAAGATAATGAGACGCTAAAATTAGAAATCGCAATGAGTGAATGCAATCAGGTTGAGGTTGATAGCGATATAAATTTAATGTTTAATTCTCCTTTATTAATGATTATCGGGAGTGCCTTCCCAAATAACAACATCACGTACCATGAAGCTTTCATTCCCAGCTTCGTCGGTACAATAAACCGTAAAATGGTAGTTGCCTTTCTCAATTGGAACACCATTAACTGTTGTGGGAACTTCAATTTCATGATGGTGGATCCTGGTGTTTTTTAGTCCCGATATATCCCATGATCTGGAGAATGACCAAGCTCCATCGGCAGTTGACTTCTTACCATGATCATGGCCATCGAAGTCATCATGTATGTCGATCTTATACGATTTTAAGCTCTCATTATCCGATAAGTCCATTTCAAGGTGAACTCCATATCCAATAAATAGTGTATCACCATTTGCTGGCTCAAATATTTCAATCACAGGTCGTGTTGTATCTTTAGCATCATCTTTGGTACAGGATACAAGGGCTATAGTTGTAATAGCAATTATGGTATAAAGTGTTTTTTTCATGGTTGTATTAATTAAAAGAATATTTAAGTGAGATCTGCACATTTCTGCCGGCTTCGGGAATATGCAGTTTTCTATAATAACTAAGGTGGTTGAAGTATTTTTGGTTAAGTAAATTGCGCAACTGCATTATAATCTCAAACTTAGAAGAGTTTAATTGTTTGCTAACACTAAAACTCAGATTAAAGAGGTTATAGTCGGGGGTTTTCTCTTCATTTCGTGCAACCCTGTTTTGAGCAAATGTATATCGGTGTTCAACTTTTAGGGAGTAACTCTCTTTTTGCTTTCTGATTGGAAGACTGAGGTTCAACGAATTGAAGATTGATGCAGGAGGTGAAAACGGCAGAGGATAACCATCTGTTAAGTTCTGCATATAAACATATTCCAGTCCGCTTTCAATCTCCGTATGATCTTTAAATCTTTTACTTACTGTAAGTTCTCCGCCCCCTACTAATGTTCGTGCCTGATTATATTTATATATCTGACCGGCATGAGGAAGTATCGACCATTGGCCTGTAGGCTCCAGGAAGATGTAATTCTGAAACCAGCTTATAAAAGGACTTAGTGCGAACTGAAAATCATTAGCTTCGTATGTATATCCAGCATCAAACTGATATCCTACTTCCGATTTCAGTAAACTATCGCCCAATTCATGCCGGAATGTGCCATGATGAACACCGTTTGAGGCAAGCTCATTTACAGCAGGCATGCGAAAACTTCTTCCAATATTTACCTTTAAAGTATTGCTCTTGTTAGGATTATATGCTATACCCAATGAACCGGAGTAGTCAGTCAACCATTTGTCAACATCAAAACTTCTGTTTGAATAAAATATAACCTCCGATGGTGAGTATTCATTCTTCCCCAAAAGGTAATTGCCAAGTACTTCATCACGATACTTTTTAATATCAATGCGACCTAAGTCAACCCTTAAACCTCCTATCATCTTCATCCGCTCTGAAAGTTTAAATACTTCAACCACGAATAGTCCCATGGTCAGGCGATTAAATTCCGGCAATAGAAAGCTATAACCGTTAATCCGGTTTGCCTGATAGCCTGTATTTATTCCGATGGTACTCTTTATAGGCGAACTGTTTGTTGATTCGACAGTTACATTAGCTGATATAGTATTGAGGTTAAAATCGAGCTCAAGATCAGGATCATTAACCGGAGGTGCTTGATTACCATAATGAGTATGGAATTTAGACCACTCCTGGCGATGATTCTTTTGATACGCGATATCTGATTTCACAAGAAAACCATCTAACATGATCTCGCTATTGCTGATGATTTTCGTGTGGCTGACATTACTATATGGGAATTCTACATTCCTGCTATCTCCATCATCAATTACCCTCCTTAAATCAGGTATCCCATGAGCTCCGGGATAGAAACCTGTTTTTTGATAAACCTCCGAAAAGAGTAGTCGAGTCTTAAATCGGTCCTTACTGTAAGCTACTTCTGTTGAAACACTCAGTTCATTACCGGCAGTGTTTTTTAGCCGATTGTTAGTAACAGGAAGTTTCCTTGTGAGGTATGTTATTGTATCAACAGGTATTCTGTAATCACCGAAACTCTGACCGGTAAAACGTGCTTTAAAAAACCAGTTATTACGTTTAATTCCACCCATTGCTGATATGCCTATCAGGTCGTTATTGCTTGCTGCAAAAGTTATTACCTCCGACAATGTTGTGTTGTTATGAGGAATCCTTGCAGGCTTTAGTGCAATTACCCCACCAATGGCATCACTGCCATACATAAGACTCATCGGGCCTTTGTAAATCATAACCTGATCAACGCTGTACTGATCAATCTCTAATCCATGATCAGCGCCCCATTGTTGCCCTTCCTGCTTAATGTTCCTGTCGATAGTTGCAACTCTGTTAAATGCCATGCCCCTTATCACAGGTTTCGAGAATCCGGAGCCGATATTCATAGAGTTTATACCCGGAATCATCTCGAGAGTCTTAACCAGATTGCCCGCATTATTTTGGGTTATTTGTCTGTTTTCGAACACTCTAAAGCTAAGAACCTCCCTGTTGGGCTGAATTTTATCAATACTTCTTATCTCAATTACAGGCAACTCCCTCATAACAGGGGTCAGCTTATTATTGTAAGTAGCCTCATCCTCAACAAAAAGAGTATCGGTTTTAGGCTGATAACTAACATGAGAAGTAGTTACAACCACCAATCCCTTCTTATTAAGGTTGAGGTTAAAATATCCCATGCTATCTGAAATAACACCCTGATCATGATTAAGCGAATAAACGGTAGCACCAGAAATTGGTCTTCCCTCCTGATCGGTGATATTACCATGTATGTTATAACCTGTTTGTGCCTGTATATCAATAGCAAGCAATACCGTAAGGTATATAAATAATAGTCTCATTGTTAGTGAAATTCTCTTAGAGCCAATCTTGGCAAAATTGATTAAAGCTGAATTAAGAAACTTATTACCCGACAGGAGGGGCTCTTAAGAGTACTGAGGTGCCGGCAATAATAATTGGACTATCATTTAATGGTAAGCAGCACTCAGAATAACTAATAGTGGTTGGCTCAATTTCTATGATACTATTTTTCTCAAATGGAAGATACTGAAATTCACATATTATACAATGCTCTGCTGCTTCTTTAAACGTGGTTTCGTTATCATCCTGATGATTTGTATTACATTGATGATGATCATAATGATCATGCTGAAGATGTTGATGATACTGATGACTCTTATGCTCGTGAAAGTGCAAGGATTTTATACCCCATGGTATCAGCAACACGATGAGGTACAAGACTACTAATGGACGTATATTTAATGGTGCACTTAGCATATCCTATAATAAACAAGTTAAATGTGATATTGTTGATCCGTCAACTGTCCTGTTCATACAGAAACATCACATTTAGCAGCATTTAACTTTCATTCACACAATGAAGTATAGAAAAAGGACCCAGTAAAACCGAAATTAAATATTGGTGAACTTTATTTATGCAAATTTACAGGTTTTTACGTGGTGCAAGTAATGTGTTTTATCAGGAAACCATCTAACTGAACTTTACATTAATTATCCGGTTTCTTATTAGACATTATAAACTTTGGTATATGAAAATAGGTATAACCGGTGCATCAGGACAGCTTGGACACCATGTAGTCGCAGGACTAAAACAGAATATCGATTCTTCAAATATTGTTGCTATTGTAAGGACTGTTGAGAAGGCAAAAGACCTGGGTGTTGAGATCAGGTATGCTGATTATGAAAAGCCCGAAACACTAAACCAGGCACTACAGGGAATTGAAACTCTGGTTCTTATTTCAGCTAATGAAATCGGTAAGAGAGCTAATCAGCATAAAAACGTAATTGAAGCAGCTAAAAACTCAGGTATCAATTGGATTATATATACCAGTTTGCTTCGTGCTGATTCATCAACAATAAATCTGGCCGACGAACATCTTGTAACTGAGAAGATGATCAAAGAAACAGGCATACCATACACTATACTTCGCAATGGATGGTATACCGAGAACTATGCATCATCAGTGCAAGGTGCAGTAGCACAGGGCGCTCTTATAGGCAGTGCCGGAGAAGGAAGAATATCAGCGGCTGCAAGAGCAGATTATGCTAAAGCAATTGTATCGGTACTTACCACAGGCGATCATAAAGGCAAAACATACGAGCTTGCCGGTGATGATTCATTTACAATGGATGAGTTAGCTACAGCAATATCAGAAGCTACAAACAAGGATATCAAGTATCGAAACCTACCTGTTGAGGACTATGCAATAGCCTTAACCGGAACAGGCATTCCGGAACCAATAGCTAAAGCACTCGCCAGTTGGGATGTTGCAGCATCAAAAGGTGACCTGTATGATAATACACACCAATTGTCGGGGTTAATCGGCCGCAATACAACCGATTACAGGCAAACTGTTAAGGAGATAGTGAAACAATAGGTTAGTTTCTCTTATTTCAGGATTCAATATTGTTCAATTGGTTCAATGTGTTCAATATAGTTCAATTAAAGGGTAACCTAGTTAAGGTAGTGTAGAGGTTTTACCAGTAATAGTACGAATCTTCTTAATAATCCTCCGGCAATACCATTGTCGAGAAGCTGCTATTACGTAACTTACAGTAATTTAAAACATGATAACAATGAACAAGGTCACTCTATTATTTATCTGGCAATTTATCAATTTCTCAAATTGCTCATAATAATTTTTTATTTTTTCTTCCAAACATCTTCATTCATACTTTCACAAGGTTTATTAGTGCATTTTTGTAACTTTGAAAGAAAATAAAGTTGCTATGGGAATACTCCAATGCCCAGATGAAACTGCTGGATACACGCAACACTGCCGACCGTATTCTGCTTGCAGAGCTCTACCGCTTGCTCTCCCAATCGGTGGGGACGATATTTACATCGAGGTTGTGTGATTTCTGCAAAGCATGATAAGCACTATTCGGTAATTGGTTCTTTACCCTTTAGGTTTGAAGGGAGAAGCAGGGCTTATAATGCATCGATTATTGTCAAGCAGTTGATAGGTAATTTGAATGCTACAGTTTTTTAATCTTGATACCTTGAATGAGGAGTATGCTTAGTTATGAATGAAATGCATTCTTAACCCGCTCAATCTCTCCGGCAGGAATTTTAGCTTCTTTTGCTACAGACCTCCAATTGCTTACAGCTCTGATCATATCTTTTAAAATCTTATTAGCAACTTCAGGCTTTAATCGGAAGTATCTGGCAATATCAATAGTGAGTGATAGATCAAGTTCATTGCTGTTTTCTGTTATATTAAGACTTAAACCTCGGCCATACTCGTTAGGATTCATATCGTATGCAGGTGATAGTTTCCATCCCTGAGATGTTAGAAGGAATCCATGATTGCGTAAATGATCATCGGTATTTGAGACCAAAACGTTGAATACGATACGACGCCATAATTGTTCAAGGTCTTCTACATCTCCATGTTGAACTACAAACGCTGCAAGTTCAAGATAACTGATTCCATCTGAACTACCGCTCCCATCATTATAACCTAGTAATGTCATAGCCGAAGCGAAATGAATTCTCTTTCCTTCGGTTGTTCGATCAAAACGTTTCACCAGGTATGTGTGATGATTTCCAGAAAGTTTCACTATTTGAGCTTCAGGAACAATAATGCCACATTGAGCAGCCAATTTATTAAGTACAAATTCCCATGCTCCTGAATCTTTTTCATCAGATGCGCTCGGGAATTTCGCAATCCATAGATCCTTCTTTTGATCAGAAACGCCTGATTTAGGTCGTGCACCACCCAAAGATGAACCAGGCTTAAGTAGCATAAAAAGCCATTTAGAGTATTGAGGATCAAAGATTGAGTCATCACGTTCAATTTGCAGACTTGCATATTCGAGATCGCGCAGAGAGGTAAAGGGTGGAGCTGATAAGCCTTTATTTGAATCTAGGAAAGGACCTTCAATGCTTGTTTTAAATCGTAAACCACCAATACGCTGTTCATCATGAACTCCCAATAAATAGTCGCTTTCGCCAAGTGTTTTTTCTTTTCGCTTCTCGGTTTTGGCTTGCAGAGCTTCTCGTCTTCTCATTAGTAAACGACCCCATCTGTCGGGTGATGAATCAAGAAATAATCCGAAATTAGGTTTGTTTTCATCCGGATATTGTTTTCCAAGAAAAAGCTGAAGATTCGGATCAAGAATAAATGCATGTTGATCATTTAACCAATTGCGGTTATACTCAAATGAAAAAATCTCTTTTCCTCTCACATTATCTACATTAAGCACCCCCATTAAAAGGTGATTATCTAATCCTAACCAATCAGCGAAGACATAAATGACCAGGCTTTCACTTCTTTTCATTGTCATTATTTTTAATTGGGGCCCTTTTTCTTGTAACAATCCCGGCATCTTGTAGCTTTCGGCCTAAAGGATCAGAGGCTGCTATTAGCATTAGATCATTCTGTAGTCCAAGTATAAAAAGTACCTGCAAATAATTGCCCATTGATACCGATGGGCTTCCTGCTTCTATATTACTTACTGTTTTACGCGATATGCCTGCTCTTTCAGCAACTTGAGCGGAACTTAGCTTTCTCCTCAAGCGAGCAAGTTGTATGTTTTCGCCTACAGATTCTAAAATCTTAATGTTTTTTGGTAGGATTATATCTTCACTTTTCATACAATGTGTCTTATAAGTTGCAAATATAAGGATAATTGCGCAAAATTGTACACATTGCTGTTGGTTACTAGCTAAAAGCTATAAGTTATAAGCTATTAGTCGGACACTCGCCTGGCGCTTCGCTTTCCCGAATATAAACCAGGGCATGTTTAGCGCTCAGCACTTAGTACTTTGCTCTACTGAGGTAAATAGCGACAAGTTTCACTCTTCGCTAATAATCTATTACCTTTGATCAAATTTTTATAGTTATGGGAATATTTTCAGCCATTATTGGGAATGCCGGTGAAGTTGATTTAGTGAAACTTCAGTCAGAATACGGTAGGTTGCTTACTGACAATGAACAGATTCAGATGGGTTTTAAGCTTATTCGTGATACTTTTATTTTTACCGATAAGCGACTTATTTTAATCGATAAACAAGGATTAACAGGAAGTAAAACTGAATATAAGTCAATAACTTACAAGAGCATTTCACGCTTTAGCATTGAAACTGCAGGAACATTTGATCTTGATGCTGAGCTTAAAATTTGGGTATCGAGCGAACAACTGCCTTCAATAGTAAAACAGTTCAACAAATCAGTGAATGTGTATGAAGTGCATAAGGTGTTATCAACTTTTGTGCTTGGATAGGACTTAAACCGATAATTATCGCACTAGTGATGACGTTTTAGAAAGCTATTTGTTTATACCAATATTTGTAATTGTATGCCGCCAATTAAAGGATCAGTATTGGTTATTGATGATGACGCTGATGTATTAACTGCTCTTATGCTTTTCCTTAAAGGCGAAGTGCAACATGTTTATACAGAGAGGAATCCGCAAAATGTTATTTCTTTTCTATCTGCTGAACCAATTGACCTGGTTCTTCTGGATATGAATTTTAATGCTTCGGTTAATTCAGGAAATGAAGGATTGTATTGGCTTAAGCGTATAAGGGAGATTAAGCCCTCTTTGCCGGTGGTAATGATTACCGCATACGGCGATATTGATCTGGCTGTTAGATCACTTAAGGAAGGTGCATCAGATTTCGTGGTTAAGCCTTGGCATAATGACCGACTTTTATCGATTATTGCCAATCTGCTTAATAAGCCGGGTAGCAAAAATAGGAATGCTTCATCCGATTCAGGAACTTTCGGTAATTCATCAAGTATGAATAGGATTATCCGAAGGAGTGAACAGATGGCTGACATATTCACAATTATCGATAAAATAGCACCAACCGATGCCAATGTACTCATATTAGGTGAAAACGGCACAGGCAAAGAGCTTATAGCTGAAGCTGTTCATGCCAAATCGCTTCGTAATAATGCTCCTTTTATAAGGGTTGATGTTGGTGCACTTTCCGAAGCACTCTTTGAAAGTGAACTTTTTGGTCATAAGAAAGGAGCTTTCACCGATGCGCGTGAAAACAGGCAAGGACGATTTGTTGCTGCCGATAATGGTACACTCTTTCTGGATGAAATCGGAAATATAAGTCTTAGTCAACAGGCCAAACTGCTTACTGCACTTCAAAGCCGGCAAATTACTCCTCTTGGTTCCAATGAGGCTATTGATGTTAACATACGGCTTATATGCGCCACTAATCTTTCAGCAGCTGAACTGGCAAATGAAAAACGCTTCAGAAAGGATCTTATTTATCGCATTAACACTGTCGACATTATGCTTCCGCCTCTCAGAAGCCGCAAAGATGATATTCCATTATTAGCCGATCATTTTCTTAAACTTTACAGCGAAAAGTATTTTAAGCCCGGGTTAAGAATTTCAAATGCTGCAATTGAAAAGCTTCTTCAATACCGTTTCCCCGGTAATATCCGTGAACTCCAGTATATGATAGAGAGGGCTGTGATCATGTGCGATAATATAGAGCTCAAGCCTTCCGATCTGATTTTCTCTCCAATTGAATATAGTACCGAAGAGCCTGAAGAAGAAAAGGCAACACGTCTAAGCGATATTGAAAAACGAACCATACTCAGAGTAATAGATAAAAACAATGGCAATATTTCGAAGGCTGCGCGCGAACTAGGTATTACCCGTACTGCATTATACCGCAGGTTAAGCAAGTATGATCAATGATATAATACTGAAAAACGGAAAAGCATGACCAACACTACATTAATCAGTATTATTATAGTTGTTCTGATCATTATTGCCCTGTTAGTGATCTTGCTATTTCATTTATCACGTGAATTCAGCAGGTTTGCCGAGTCAGTTAAGTATCGTGATTTTTCCCGGCATTATAAGATTTCGCTAAGAATATGGCCCTTAAAGCAAATGCAAAGGGGCTTCAATCTGATTCAGGATACTTTCAGGGTTGTTGTGAGAGAAAAAGAAACCCAGTATCATTATCTGCAAACAGTTCTTGAGATGGTAGATACAGGTATTCTTTCTTATGAGCAGGAAAGCGGTAAAGTTATTTGGATGAACGATGCGTTAAAGGATATTCTTGGTATACCATATCTTAAAACTATTAACACTCTCCATAAACGAAACCCTGTTCTTCATGACCGTATTATGGCACTTCAGCCGGGCGAAAGAAGTATAATAACAATAAAGAATGATCAGGCAGGCATTAAAGTTGTGTTGTCGGCAACAGCTTTTATAACCGATAATGTACTATACCGTTTGGTTGTTTTCCAGAATGTTCATGAAGCATTGGATGAAACAGAATCAAGAGCATGGCAGAGGTTGCTTAGTGTTATGACCCATGAAATTATGAACTCTGTGGCTCCTATTGCCTCTCTTGCCAGTACATTGCAAAACAGAGTTAGAAAGTTGCCTGATTCAGGAAATGGCCCAATTAGTGACATCGAACTTGGTATTGAAACTATAAAGAACAGGAGCGAAGGACTGTTGCGGTTTGCCGAGATATACAGGAACCTGTATAAAGTTACAGGCGGTAAATTTGTGTTGGTTCGGTTGAGTGAAATATTTGGTAACATTCATCGGCTTATGAAGCCAAAGCTTGAACAACTTGGTATCACAACAGAGATTATTATGAAGGAGCCTTTGCTGGAAGTTAAGATGGACCATGGGCTTATTGAACAGGTGCTGATAAACCTCATGCTTAATGCAATTGATGCAGTGAAAGAAACTCCGCAGCCTTTTATCAGGCTCACTGCTTACACTGATAATGACAATCGGTCGATCATTAAAGTTACAGATAATGGAATCGGCATACCTGAGGAACTTATGGATGAAATCTTTATTCCTTTCTTCAGTACCAAAAAGAACGGCAATGGTATTGGCCTTCCTTTATGCAAGCAAATTATGCAGCTTCATAAAGGTACTATTACAGTTCAGTCGGTTATTAATCAGGGAACTACTGTTTTTTTAAGGTTCTAGCCCATACTTCCGGATAGCCACATTAATCTTATTCAACAGATTTAAGAAATCATTGAACCAACTTCTAAAATCATTCCGATTTTAAGTAGGTAGCCGGTTTAGCACGAGCGGCTTTAATGGCACGGGTACACACTGTAATTAAGGCAATTGATATTGCTATAGCTGCTGCAAACAGAAAGATCCACCATTTAAGGCCAGTAGTGTAGGCAAAATTATTAAGCCAGCGCTCCATTATAAAATAACCTGCTGGTATTGCAATTACTGTTGCTATAAGTACAGGCTTCAACAAGTCGCCCGATAACATCACAACTATATTCTTTACCGATGAACCAAGTACTTTGCGAATGCTTATTTCTTTGCTGCGTCGGGTAGCTGTAAATGAGGCTAGTCCAAACAAACCAAGGCAAGCAATAAAAATAGCAATACCCGAAAAAATTGAGAGTATCTTTTGCTGCCTGAGATCGGCTTTATACAATTCGCCAAATTGCTGATCGAGGAAACTATATTCAAACGGATAACCCGAAGCAACACTGCCGTATATGTTTTTTACTGCTTCCAGGCCCTGAGAAATATTCCCCCCAGCTAATCTTATCAGAACTACTCTCTTGTCATCTTCATAAGATATAACCAGAGCATCTATTTTCTCTTTTAGCGACAGGTAATGAAAATCATCTACAACTCCAATAATAGTCCGCCAATTGCGGTCTCTCATAGTGTTTCTTATCCTTTTTCCAATAGCTTCTTCAGGTGTTAAACCAAGTTTTGAAGCGGCTGTACGATTAATTAATGCTGACTTAACAGAATCGGTTTTATACTCAGGCGACAAGTCTCTGCCTGCTATAATTTTTAATCCAAGCGTTTCAACGGCCTCAAAATCCGAGAATAAAGTACGTGCTTTCAAAAAATCATCATGATCTGTGACTTCGAAGTTGTACATATCGAAAAAGCCTCCGGGTTCGCCTGACATAATAGAAACCCCTGCTACTTCAGGGCGGCTCTCCAATTCCCGTTTGAAGGTAATAGCATTCTGATGTATCTGAGAATTGTCAACTCTCACCAGCACTGTTTGATCTTTATTATATCCCAGATCTTTTTGCCGTATGTACTTCATTTGGCTCATTATAATAATAGTGCCGATGATTAGGATTACTGAAATGGCAAATTGCAATACTACCAGGGCCTGTCGGAACAGTGCGCCTCCTTTTCCTGGGACTATCCTGCCTCTTAAAGCCTGAACAGGAAGAAAGGCTGCAAGTATAAAAGCCGGATAACTTCCAGCAAGGAATCCTGCAACAATTATCACACCCACCAGAAATATCCAAATCATAGGCGATGCCCATGATACTGTTAAACTATATCCCAGCAGTTCATTATAAAAAGGCATTAAAAGGATAAGTAAACCAACTGCAAATATGCATGAGATTAAAGTTATCATCACCGATTCGCCTATAAACTGTATAATCAGTTGCTTACGGCGGGCACCCATAACCTTTCGTAACCCTACCTCCTTGGAACGGTCGACTGCTCTTATGGTTGAAAGATTTACAAAATTTATACTCGCTATGAGCAGAATGAAGGCCGCTATGGATAGAAAAATCAAAACAACACGTTTATCACCATGCTTAACATTATCAAAATCAGAAACTGGTTCAAAATATATGTCGGTTAAAGGGGTGAGGCTTAACTGGTACCTTATGCCCATCTTGCTTAAATCCTTGTTAAGATACTTATCCATAAATGCAGGAAACCGCTCTTCAATTTTCTTTCTGTCAGCATGCTCATCCAGCTTTACATAAGTGAAATTGTTGTTATTTGTCCAACCATTAAACCACTCAGCTCCACTAAGCAAACTAATGGGTATAACCAAGTCGAAATCAAGGTGTGAATTATTGGGAACATCCTTACAAATGCCGGTAACCATAAGAGTGTAGATATCATCTATCCTTACCATTTTACCCAGTGGATCAGAGTCACCAAAGTACTTACGTGCTGTTGTTTCAGTAAGTACAATACTATGAGGGTCATCCAATACAGTGCCGGGATCTCCTTTTATCATCGGAAATGAAAAGAAAGTAAAGAACGATGAATCGGCTACGTACAGTTTCTTTTCGTTGAATGATTTATCTTCAAATGTCATCAACCCGTTTCCGGTCATAATTCTCACTGCAGATTTAATTTCACCCGGAAAGTCATTAAGCAGGGCGGGAGCATAAGGCCCGGAAAGATAAGGACCCGGAGTATCGGATTTTGAACCAGATCTCATAACTCTGTATATAAGCTCCTTATCCTCATGAAATTCATCAAAGCTTAGCTCGTGCATTATGAATAAATATATCATCAAACACACGGTTATACCTATTGATAACCCCAGCACATTAATCAGCGAAAACATCTTGCTCTTAACCAGATTGCGCCAGGCAATCAGTAAATAATTTCTGAACATAAAATTGCTTTTTTAACTATTTATTCTGCTCTTAATGACATCACAGGCTTCATCATTGCAACCCTTACAGTTTGGAAAGTTATCGTGATAAGAGCAATTGCAACAGAAACTAATAATGCCAACAGGAAAACCCACCACTCGATATCAATATGATAAGGGAAATTCTGCAACCACTCAACCATTATAAACCAGGCTACGGGAATAGCAATGGCCGCTGCAATAACTACAAGTTTAAGGAAATTGCCGGTAAGCAGCCTTATTATCCTGAATGATCCTGCTCCTAAAACTTTTCTTATTCCAATCTCCTTGGTCCTCTCCTCGGCATTAAGCGCTGCAAGTGCAAATAGTCCCATGCAGCCTATAATCAGTGCAGTAATAGCAAATATTCCCAGTAGTGCACTAAGCTTCTGTTCGCTTCGGTACATCTTATCGAAACTCTCTTCCAAGAAATCGTAATCGAAAGGATAACCGGGTGAGTAACTATTCCATAGGTCGTTAATCTGTTTCATAGTTTCCTGAATATTTCCTTTCTTCAACTTTACCGCTACTTTGTAAGATATCTGTGGATAAATCTGTATAACCGAGGCGGTTACTTTTTCATGAAGGCTCTTATAATGAAAATCTGCAACAACACCTATAACTCTTCCTTTTTTAACAGGGTTAAGCGAATCGGCAGGCAGCCACTCTTTCCAGTGTATTGGTTTCCCTAAGGCTTCTTCAGGGGTATTAAACCCGAAGTGTTTTACCGCTGTTTCATTAATAATGAATGCCTCTCTTTCATCAGTACCCATCTCTCTCGAAAAATCTCTTCCTTCTATGACTCTCATTCCCAGAGTTTTTATGTAATCGTAATCCCCAATAAATAAATTAATTGGGTATTGAACAGTGCCATTTTCTCCCGGAATATCAACTGTTTCGCCCGCGTAAATATCACCCGGTAATCCATAACCTGATGTTGCTGAAACAACCCCGGTAATCTGTCTTATCTCATTCTTGAATGATTTGAATTTTTCTTCTGATTCAATACGCGATTGAAAAGTTACAACCTGCTCCTTATTAAAACCAAGGTCGGCATTGGTAAAGAATAATGTTTGACGGTAAACTATTATCGTGGAGATTATAAGTAACATCGATAAAGCAAACTGCAATACCACCAGCCCTTTGCGCAACCAAGCTGTGCTAAGTCCCTTATCAGTTACCCTGCCACCCTTCAAAACCTTAACCGGCCTGAAAGCCGACAGCACAAAAGCAGGGTAAAGTCCGGCAAACAAGCCAATCAATACTCCGCCTACAAGCAACAGTAATCCCAGTATTGGATTGGTGATCGGGTTGAACTCAATTGCCTTTCCTGTAAATTCATTTAGCAGGGGCAGTATAAACACTGTTGCAATAACACTTATAATAACCGCTATAACCGAAAGTAATATGGTTTCACTAATAAACTGATGTATCAGTTGCTTACGCTTTGCACCAACTACCTTACGTACACCAATTTCACGCGATCGTTTGAATGAGCGTGCGGTAGCCAGGTTTATAAAGTTGAAACAGGCAATAACAAGTACAAAAACTGCAATCAATGTAAGAGCCTTCACATGAGTGCTACTGCCCCGTATAGCATTATCGAAAGTGAAATCGGCCGATTTAAGGTGTATGTCATGCAAATGCTGGAAGAAAGGCATGAACTCCGATCCTTCGGCTGTGTCAAGTATAAGGATCTCTTTCCTAATATAATCCTTGAAACTCTGCTCTATTTTATTTACATCTGCCCCCGGTTTTAGCTTAACGTAAGTGTATAATTGGTGCCATGTCCAGCTATTAAGTCTTTCAGGAGGTAGCTGTAGCGATGAGAGTGACATAAGATAACTGAAATCAAGGTGAATGCGCTCAGGCAAATCATCAAGCACCCCATCGACCGTAAAATTAGTTTTATCTATTACAAGAGTTTTCCCTATTGCGCTTTGATCTCCAAAATACCTGCGGGCCATTTCCTTTGAAAGAACCACCCTGTTAGGCTCTTGTAATGAATTTACTGCAGTACCTTCAAAAAAATTGAAATTGAAGAGTTCCAGAAACGTAGTATCAACAAAAAATCCTTTGTTCTCGTAGTTTCTTGTTTCGCCAATTTCAACCAGGTACTCATCACTTAACATCATCATCCTGCCAACCATCTCAACCTCAGGATAAACATCCTTAAGGTATGTGCCATACATGGGAGGTACAGGAGTACTGAAAATAGTATTACTGATTTGTTTGCGCTCCTCGTAAAGCCTGTAAATACGGTCGCCATCAGGTATTGATTTATCATACGACAACTCATCAGCAACAAACAGCCCAATTAGCAGGCAGCCTATGATCCCAATGGTCAAACTTGCAATATTTATTACCGCGAACCCTTTGTACCTCATGAAATTCCTTACCGCTGCCTTCAGATAGTTCAATATCATAAAACCTTGCTTTAAGTTTACCACCGGACAATTTACCGGCATAATTCAATGTTATGCTTTAATGTTCTCTGTTATTACCTGGCCGTCGAGCATTCTAACAATCCTGTGACTGTATCGTGCATCATGCTCACTGTGAGTAACCATTACTACTGTTGTACCCGATTCATTTAGATCGGAGAGGAGTTGCATAACCTCGTTGCCATTTATTGAATCGAGATTACCTGTTGGCTCGTCGGCAAGAATCAGTCCCGGACTGTTAACAACTGCCCTTGCAACAGCTACGCGCTGTTGCTGTCCGCCGCTTAATTGCTGGGGAAAGTGATGCCTGCGGTGCATAATTTGCATCTTTTCCAGCACCTGCTCAACCATCTTTTTTCGCTGCGCGCTTTTAATGTTCAGATATATCAGTGGAAGCTCAACATTCTCAAACACTGTAAGCTCATCAATAAGGTTAAAGTTTTGAAACACGAAACCAATGTTCTCCTTACGAATATCGGCCTTTGCGTTCTCGTTAAGTTGAGACGTTTCTATGCCCTTAAGTCGATAACTACCGGCGTCAGGATCATCAAGTAACCCAAGAATGTTTAACAGAGTAGATTTACCGCATCCCGAAGGACCCATAACAGCCACAAACTCACCCTCCTTAACTTCAAGCGAAAGCTTGTTTAATGCCGCAGTCTCCACCTCATCGGTGCGGTAATATTTTTCAAGATTGCTGATACTAATCATTTTGCAGATATTAAGAATTAACAAATTAAACCGGCACAACACTATAAACTATTCAGCCTCCTAAAACAGTCAAAATATAATGCCAAACTTTAAAATGCCCTGTTTTCAACCATTTCAGGAAAATGTTGTCGACTAAAGTGTAACGAAATGATACAGGAAGGTGTATGTAAACGGGCAGATAGTATTAGCTAAATATTATTACTTTAACGTCACAATTTGGCATTTATGAATATGATCTTAGTGGCAAAAAGAGTGTTATGTCGTTTCCAGTAGAGAAGAAATTGTATTTTATTGCTGTTGGTGATGCTGCAGCTAATATCGCGAAAAAGCTTATGAAACAAGGCGTTGAGGCAGGCTTTATGTTTATAGGTAGCCGCATGGACGCATCGGCTGGTGTAGTTAATATTAAGATTGATACGCCACGAATGGAGGTTTTCCCAGGAAGCAAGAAGTTCATGCTAGCTGATTTATCGGTTGATGCTCACTTGCCTTTAAGTGTTACTGATATTCTAAAAGAGAATAACCATTTTGTTGTAGTGTCATGCCTTGGCGGATATGTGGGGACGATGTTTACAGCGAAGATTATGAGATTTCTGCAGAAGCATGGTAAAGACTATTCTATAATTGCTTCTTTACCCTTCAGGTTTGAAGGGAGAAGCAGGGCTTATAACGCATCGGTTGTAGTCAGGCAGTTGACAGGCAATTCTAATGCTACAGTTTTTAATCTTGATGACCTAAATGAGGAGTATGATTTATACTTGCGTGAAGCATTTGATGTGGCCGATTGGAAGTTCATGAAGATTATAAACGATAAATTTAATTTGAAGATGACCATTAAATTCCCTGCACTTAAGCCCATATCACCTAAAGTGCATATACGAAGAAGAAAGTTGCTGGCTTTGCCGCAGGAGCTTAGTTATGAATGAAATGCATTCTTAACCCGCTCAATTTCTCCGGCAGGAATTTTAGCTTCTTTTGCTACAGACCTCCAATTACCTACAGCTCTGATCATTTCTTTTAGAATCTTATAAGCAACTTCAGGTTTTATTCGGAAGTATCTGGCAATATCAATAGTGAGTGATAGATCAAGCTCATTGCTGTTTTCTGATATATTAAGACTTAAACCTCGGCCATACTCGTTAGGATTCATATCGTATGCAGGTGGCTGCTCGTGATTGTGTCGATACATCTTATTGTCGATGCTTGTATAGCCTTGTTGTAATAACGAGTAGTTAGGCTAATGAGTGCACATTCCAGCAAAGGTGCTATTACTTCTTAAGTGCTTAAGGAAGAGCTTAAAGCCAAGTATGTAGTTTTTTTGTTGTAAATTATATAGAAGTTGTAATGTGTATATTAATCATAAAAAAATGAAAACTAAACTGAGTAAATTAATAATGGTTCTTATAGCGACAATGGTTGTTACGTTAGGGTGCAATAGTACTTCGTCTGATAATAACAGGAATAACAATGATACCATGGCTGTTGAAAATCAGCAAACCGGCAATATTAAAGAGGTTAATCCGAAATTTAAAAAGCTGAATAAAGAGGTTGCCGATCATATCAATACTGTTACTAGTCATTATATTCATGTGAAGAGTGCTCTTGTTAATGCCAATCCTGATGAGGCAACTGCAGGAGCTGCCAATATTGCATATTCTTTGAAGAAGTTCGATAAGTCATTGCTTACTGTTGAGCAGCAAAATGCTTATAATAGTTTGTCCGATGCGCTATACTCGAAAGCTAGTACTATAGCTCAGGAGAAGAATCTAGAGAAGCAACGAGTGGAGTTTGCTCCGCTTTCTGATAATTTTTATGAGTTGATTAAATTGTTTGAAACAGATAAGACCTTATATCATCAGCATTGCCCTATGGCGTTTGATAATAAAGGAGCTATGTGGGTAAGCGAAACGAAGGAGATTAAGAATCCATATTTTGGCGATAAGATGCTAAAATGCGGTAGCAATGAAGAGGTTATTGCAAGCTTAAACTAATAAGGTAAAGGTGTATATATCAGCATATAGTTGCATGCTAAAATCTCCCTGAAATTAGTTTGCTGAAAGTCTTTGGTGTATCTTTGCATTATGGAAGTTATTCAGAATAAATTATATAAACAGGCTTACTATCTTGCCTTGTTCACAATATTATATAATTTAGTTGAAGGTGTTATTTCAATGGGTTTAGGATATTCTGATGAAACAATTGCTTTGTTTGGTTTTGGAGTTGATAGCTTTATAGAAGTAATATCGGGACTAGGAATATTGGTGATGGTAAGACGTATACGGCGCTCTGTTTCGGTTCAAAAGGTTAAGGGTGTTCCAACAACCTCTGATTCAGTTACTGTTTTTGAGAAGAAGGCGCTAAAAGTAACAGGAACCGCCTTCTATCTCTTATCAATCGGATTAGCCGCAGGTATTATAGTTAATCTGATAAATGGTCATAAACCCGAAACAACTATGTGGGGTATTGTTATTTCCCTGATTTCCATAATAGTAATGTATTGGCTGGTGTGGATGAAACGAAGTACAGGACGTGCACTTGATTCTCAACCTATACTTGCTGATGCAAACTGTACATTGGTATGTATTTATATGTCGTTGGTTCTGCTTGTTTCAAGTTTGGTGTATGAGCTTACTGGTTTTGCTTACGCTGATGTAATAGGTGCCGCCGGACTTATATGGTTTTCGGTATCAGAAGGAAGAGAAGCATTCGAAAAGGCTAAAGGCAAAGAATGCAGTTGTAGTCACTGCGCTGCTTGAGATCCGGTAAGTTCTACTTTAACTTGATTTTCGGTATGTTTTCCTTTAACAGGTTTGGTGCATTTGCAGCCTTCGCGATGAACACAAAGTGTTAAGCCACAATTCTTGCATGTCCATTTCTCTTTTTCGCTCTGAAGAAATAGACTCATTCCCTGAGTTTTAATTGCTTTAAGGTTTTCGATCAGACTTGTATTATATTTTGTGATGTATCTTTTATTAAGTTGCTTTAAGCGCTGACATGGAAATTTATGGCATTCATAACACAGATGGTTCTCTGTTTTCTCAAGCAGGCTGCACTTGTTAATCTTACAAACACTGCAGTAATGCCTTCGGGCCGAGAAAGATTTGCACCCATCGCAATGATTCTTTTGACGCTGGTATGCAAGACAAGTTGTGCAATTGATGCCACAAGGTGCTATGTCAGAAGGGCTGGCCATACTTTACAAATATATGCAAAATTATGAATTTATTTTTCTATAGGTTAATTTCGAATCTTATTCTTGTAAAAAAATCTAATAGGCGGTAATATAATCTACTTCTCTCATTCGCTTATTTTAATACATCAAAATGATGAATAGGGTCAGTTTTTGGTCGTATGATTTGCATGGATAATAATAAGACGATGTGTGTTAAATTTGGTTGCTGATCTTTTTAAGAATTTTTATATTATTGAAACATAGTACATTACAAGCTTGGATTGTTTAATTTTAAGGAACTATAAACTTGGATGCTCATGAAAACTTGGATACTTATAATAATAATAACTCTGTCGTTTGGAATTGTACATGGGCAGGAGGGAAGTGACACAACGTATAAATCGGAAAATGAACCGCCAAAAGGGAGCTCTCAATATGTTATAACAACTCCTCCCGACCCATTAAATCTTGCTCAATACGAGGCTTCTTTATGGCCCAATCCCTCACTTGAAAACTTTAACATAAAAGTTGATTCTCCCTCTGATAATGAGATAAAAGTTTATATTACTGACTTTATAGGAAGGGCAGTATCGGAGTTTAACGGCATTAACAGGACAACCTTATCATTTGGTGATGACTTCGCACCCGGAATATATTTTGTTCGGGTTAAGCAGGATGATGAGTTTAGAAGCACCTTCAAGATTATTAAGCAATAGGAAAAGATATGGGGTTCAAGGTTGTTTCCCGCAGGTGCGTGATTCAATATTGTTATAGGTATAGCCACCAGGCAGCTTGGAGACTAAAGTTAATGTCTTACTACATCAAGCCTAGATCCAGTTGTGCTTCTTCCGACATCATATCCTGATCCCATGGAGGATCGAAGGTTATCTCTACTGATGCTCCTGTTAACCCTTCGATTGCAGCGACCTTCATCTCTACCTCTAATGGAAGAGATTCAGCTACAGGACAATTAGGAGCAGTAAGAGTCATCAATATATGAGCATGAGAATTGTCGTCGACACTTATATTATAAATTAACCCCAGGTCATATATATTTACAGGAATCTCAGGATCGTATATGCCTTTTAGTCTCTCAATGATGCGATTGCTGAAAGCCTGGGTTTTATCGTGGTTTGTATTCATAAGGTTCTGCAACATAAACTATTATATTGAGTTATTCTTGAATAGCCTGCTTTGTTTTGTACGCAAGGGCATATAACTTAATTTGTTTGATCATCGACATAAGTCCGTTTGATCTGGTAGGTGATAGATGTTCAGTTAACCCGATATCTTTAATGAACTCAGTAGATGCATCAAGTATCTCCTGGGGTGTATGACCTGAAAAGACACGGATAAGTAAATTTGCAATACCCTTGGTGATAACAGCATCACTATCGGCGGTATAATATACATACTGTCCGTCGAATTCTGAATGTAGCCATACTCTTGACTGGCAACCTGAAATAAGATTGCTTTCAACTTTGTTTTTTTCATCAATCATAGGCAATGATTTGCCTAACTCGATGAGATAGTTATACTTATCCATCCAGTCATCGAAGTTCTCAAATTCGGTGACGATAGATCTGGATGATTCCTGTATTTTCATAATGCTCAAGACCGGAAAGGTTGTTTTAAAACTCAGTACTAAAAAAGATTTAATTATTAATGGTATTGTTAACTTATAAAGTTGAAATAAGTTTGGAGATTTGTGAAGTTTTTTATAAAAATAATTCTTCAACTTTTCTAACTGCCTCAATTAGTGCATCTACCTCCGATTTGGTATTGTAGAAAGCAAAAGATGCTCTGATTGTGCCCTGCAAACCTAAACAATCCATGAGTGGTTGAGTGCAATGGTTTCCTGTTCTAACTGCTATACCTAATTTATCGAGGATAGTACCTGCATCATAAGGGTGTATCTTGTTGATAAGGAAGGATACAACCGAAGTTTTTTTAGGAGCTGTGCCTACAATCCTGATGTTAGGATTTTCCGATAATCGCTTGGTTGCATACTGGCACAGACTATCTTCGTAAGCAGCAATATTCTCTATTCCAATTGACGACACATAGTCGAGTGCAGCGCCAAAGGCAACAGCATCGGCTACTGATGGAGTGCCTGCCTCAAATTTAAAAGGTAGTTCATTATAAATCGTCTTTGCAAAAGAAACAGTCTGAATCATTTCACCGCCACCCTGGTAAGGAGGCATGCTGTTTAGAATATCTTCCTTGCCATACAATCCGCCAATACCCATTGGTCCGAATACTTTATGTCCCGAGAAGGCATAGAAATCACAGTCGAGATACTGTACATCAACCTTTATGTGAGAAAGAGCCTGTGCACCATCAACAAGAACAATTGTATTGTTGGCATGAGCCATTTGGATTAGCTCTTTAATTGGGTTGATTGTACCTATGGCATTAGATACATGTGTTAGAGCAAGCAGTCGTGTTTTATCATTCAGCAAGTTGGCAGTAGCCTGTAGGTCGAGAGTTCCATCTGCATTGATAGGAATGACTCTCAGTTTAGCCTGTTTCTCTTCGCAGAGCATCTGCCAGGGAACAATATTTGAATGGTGTTCGAGTTCAGTAACGAGTATTTCATCATCTTGCCTGATGTTGCTACGCCCCCAGGAAGATGCAACAAGATTAATTGCTTCGGTACAGCCACGGGTATATATAACCTCGTGAGTATGACGGGCATTGATGAACTTTCTGATGGTCTCTCTAGCCTGCTCAAATGCAGTAGTTGCCTCCTGGCTTAAATGATGAACTCCACGATGCACATTGGCATTATACGAGGTATAATAGTTTACAATTGCATCGATAACCTGCTTTGGTTTTTGAGTAGTTGCAGCATTATCGAGATATACCAGTTGGCGGTTATTAACTTTCCGGCTTAATATAGGGAAGTCGTTTCTAATTACTTGCGGGTCAATTAATTGTATTTGTTCCATTAGTTTGCTCTATGGTAATTAAATACGGCTCATATCAATCTTGAAAGCCGTTCTCTGCTCTTGTGCATTACAATGTAACACACATTGGTCGCAAATTGATAATTCACCGCGCAATCTTTTCTTAACAAGATCATCAATACGATTGCGAAGTGTTTCTATAGAGATTTTATTTATGATTTCGGCAGCAAAAGCATACATGAGTAACATGCGTGCATTCTCGAAACCAATACCTCTTGAGCGAAGATAAAACATTGCCTGATCATCTAATTGCCCGATTGTTGCGCCGTGACTACATTTTACATCATCGGCATATATTTCGAGGAATGGCTTTGTATCTATTACTGCCTTATCAGAGATAAGAATATTCTTGTTATTCTGATAAGCACTGGTTCGCTGAGCATCTTTACGGACAAGAATATGCCCGTTAAATACACCGCTGGCATGATCATCAAGAATTCCTTTAAACAACTCATTGCTTGTACAATCGGCTACAGCATGATCAACAAATACCTGATTATCGATGTGTTGATTACGATCCATCAGATACAATCCCAGTAAATCGGCATGTGAGCCTGCGCCATTTAATGAAGCATACGATTCATTTCTGATGAAGCCACCATTAAGACTTATACCATTGCTTGATAGTCGTGCATCGCGCTGAAGATTAAACCATGCTGAATTTATGAGAACTGAATGGTTGTTTTTATTTTGAAGTTTGTAATGATCAAGTTGACTGTTTGAACCTATTGAAAACTCTGTAACAGTGTTTATGAAACTGCGCTGATCGTCAATTGAATCGTCGCATTGTACAAGCTGGAGCTTACTATTATTGCCTACGATAATAAGATTCCTGATATTAATAAATACATCATCGTGACTGTTGATAATGCTAACCATCTGAACAGGTTTGTCTATTATCACATTATCAGGTACATAGATAAAAACACCATCAATAGCCATTGCAGTATTAAGTGCCGCAAGACTATTCGCATTATAATCGGCATAACGACCATAATGCCTTTCAACAATCTCCGGAAATTCGGCAAATGCTGCACGAAGACTACCCGAGATCATTCCATTGGCATGACGAGTAATGGTTGAACCACAATTTATATACCAACCATTAAGCACAGTTATAGAAGTTGTATCGAACCCGGGGACTTCACATTTAAAATGCTCTTCGGCTTTCTTGTTAAGTTCAGGTTTTTCTATACCTAATTTATAAGAACGGTCGAGTACTTTCGATAGATCGCTGTTTCGCCATTTCTCAAGTTTAATATGAGGGAAGCCATTCTCTTTAAACAACATAAAGGCGTCGTTACGCTGTGATGCAACACGTGGTGAATCATACCTTGCGAATGCACCTCTGTTGTTATCGAAATAACTTATTATAGCCTCTTTTAAATTCAGGATACTTTCTTCCATGATAAATTAATTCCCTTCGGTTTAAACCAAACTTGCTTTAATCCATTCATAACCACGTTCTTCAAGCTCAAGAGCAAGTTCCTTGCCACCAGTTTTAACGATGGTTCCATCATAAAGCACATGAACAATATCAGGCACAATATAGTCGAGTAGTCGCTGATAGTGAGTAATAACGATAAAAGCGTTATCGGGACGGCGTAACATGTTAACACCGTTTGCTACAATCTTGAGAGCATCAATATCAAGACCTGAGTCTGTTTCATCGAGTATAGCCAATTTAGGCTCAAGCATTGCCATTTGAAAAATCTCGTTCTTCTTTTTCTCACCACCTGAAAAACCTTCATTCACTGAGCGGTTAGCAAGCTTTGCATGGATATCGAGAAGTTTCTTCTTTTCATCCATCTTAGCCAGGAACTCACTGGCAGGCATAGGATCTAAGCCCTTATATTTGCGCTGTTCGTTAACTGCAGTTCTCATGAAATTGGTGATGCTAACACCCGGTATCTCAACAGGATACTGAAATCCGAGAAATATTCCTTCGGCAGCTCTTTCTTCAACCGAAAGGTCATTAAGCTCCTTGCCATTAAATGTTATTTCGCCTTCGGTAATCTCATATATGTCGCGACCGGCGATAACCGATGCAAGAGTACTTTTACCGGTGCCATTAGGGCCCATGATAGCATGTACTTCGCCCGGCTTAACCTCAAGATTAACACCTTTTAAAATTTCTTTGTTATTAATTGATACTCTCAGGTTTTTAATTACAAGCATGGTGGTGTTTATTTTTGTATTCAGTATTTATTTGATATGTATTGATTAACCAACACTGCCTTCGAGGCTTATAGATAATAGTTTTTGCGCCTCAACTGCAAATTCCATTGGCAGTTGCTTTAATACCTCACGGGCGTATCCATTTACGATAAGTCCTATAGCATTCTCGGTACTGATACCTCTTTGGTTGCAATAGTATAGCTGATCGTCAGATATCTTTGATGTTGTAGCTTCATGTTCAACAATTGAAGTTTTATTCTCGGTTTTGATATAAGGCCAGGTATGTGCTCCGCATTTATCGCCAAGCAAGAGTGAATCGCATTGCGAGAAATTACGGCTGTTCTCAGCTCTTTTAGTCATCTTTACAAGCCCCCGGTAGCTATTATTACTGTAACCGGCCGAAATACCTTTTGAAATAATTGTACTTCGAGTGTTTTTGCCTAAGTGAATCATCTTAGTGCCTGTATCAGCCTGCTGGTAGTTGTTAGTAACAGCAACAGAATAGAATTCACCAACTGAATTGTCGCCCATTAGTATCACACTCGGGTATTTCCAAGTTATAGAAGAACCTGTTTCAACCTGAGTCCATGAGATCTTTGAGTTATTTCCTTTGCAGATACCACGTTTTGTAACGAAGTTATAAATACCACCTTCGCCTTTCTTGTTACCCGGATACCAGTTTTGTACTGTTGAGTATTTAACTTCAGCATCTTTGAGGGCAATTATTTCAACTATAGCTGCATGAAGCTGATTCTCATCGCGCATTGGTGCTGTACAACCTTCCATGTAGCTAACATAACTGCCTTCATCTCCAATTATAAGAGTTCGCTCAAACTGACCTGTGTTAGCAGCATTTATACGGAAGTATGTTGATAATTCAACCGGACAGCGTACACCTTTAGGAATATAGCAGAAAGAGCCATCGGTAAAGACTGCTGAGTTCAGTGCAGCAAAGTAGTTATCATCAGAAGGAACAACCGATCCCATGTATTGCTTAACAAGCTCAGGGTATTTTTGTACTGCTTCGGAGAAGGAACAAAAGAGAATACCTTTCTTTTCTAGAGTATCGGTGAAGGTTGTTTTGACTGATACCGAGTCGATAACAGCATCAACAGCAACACCGCTTAATCTTTTCTGTTCTTCAAGCGAAATGCCCAGCTTTTTAAAGGTGTCGAGCAATTCAGGATCTACTTCTTCGAGACTGGTAAGCTCTTTCTTTCTTTTTGGAGCGGCATAATAAATGATGTCCTGATAGTTAATCGGAGGATAACTTAGATGAGCCCAATGAGGTTCGGTCATGGTTATCCATTTACGATAAGCGTTAAGTCTGAATTCAAGTAACCATTCAGGTTCATTCTTTTTAGCCGAAATAAAGCGGATAATATCTTCGTTCAGCCCCTTAGGAGCTGTATCCATTTCTATATCGGTAAAGAAGCCGTACTTGTATTCGCTTTGCGTTACCTCGTCAAGTATATTTTTAGGTTCTTTATCCATTACAAATACTTAATGTCCTATTTAGATTAAATTAAAATAGAATGCAAAGATAGCGTATTTTAAGCAATTATCAGGCGATTTACGCTAAAAAATATGGGAGGATTTTATGTTAAAATTATATTGAAACATGTGCGGTTCAAATCTTTAGCCTTCTTTTTATGAGTTCGCGTACTGCTTTAAAATCATCTGTACTGAATGTGAGAACTTTGCGTGGAGTGGTGCCTACAATTTTACAATAGATCAATAAATAGATAATATTACCTACCAGATAACTTCCATTTGAAGACATAGCAGCTCCGAATCCGCCATATTGAGGTATGAGCCAGTAATTTAGAGCAACATTGAGTAGCAGTGCTGGTACAAATGCCATTAATGCTACATATGGCTTCCCCATCCCTGAAAGTTGTCCGCTTAATATCCTGAATACGATGATCATAAGAATGCCGGGCAGAATGGTCTGAATAATTGTGACACTTCCATCGTAACTGCTGCCAAAGACCAGAGGAATAACGAAGGGAGAAATGATAAATATAAAAAATGACAAAATAGCTCCTGCTGTTAGTGAAAGTCTTAGCAATCGGGCAGTACTTTCGTTCATTGCCTTTTGGTCGGTCGAATTGGCGCTACGTGTCATCACAACAAGACCAATAGCAAGGGGAATTTGCCATAGTAATTCGGCAACACCAACTCCAAGGGAATACAATCCAAGCTCTTTCTTAGTCGACAACCATTGAAGCAACACTATATCGACACGGTAATTAAGCTGTATTACAAAGAAAGAGAGGGCATAAACAACTCCTGTTTTTATAAGCTTTATAATGAGAGGATTTGAGAATGAGATGCTTAAATTATATTCTTCGCGGAGTAACCTGATTGCATATATTGCAACAACCAGATTACTGATCATTAGTCCTAATAGTGCACCAGCTATTTTTAGCTTGAGTAACCATACGAAAATAAGTGCACTAATAAGCATCAACAATGCTGTAAGCCAGTTCATCATATTGGCTTTGCTTAATTGTTCTTTTGCTAGAAAAACTCCACCGGCATATATTGATGCCAGCCGCAAAGGAATTGTGGTAAGCGCCATGCTTATGAGAAAAAGGGTAAAGCCCGATTTAAATAGAAAGACATAAGCTATACTACTAAAGAGTATGCCTGCACCCGATGTGATAATCAGGGTTGAGACTACACCCGAAACTATATCATTCTGATTGTACTTACCCGAACCCATCATGAAGACAGTTGATGGACGAATGCCCATCTGGAAGAAACTCACTATAAGAAGTGGAATTACAAGTATGGCAGTATAAAGGCCATAAGCCTCCGGACCAAGTATTCTTGAAATGAGTACAACTATCAGTAGATTAGCAACAAGTGAAAATACATTACTAGTAAAGACACTTATGATGTCGGTTGAAAAAGATCCTTTTTTATTTTTGGTGGCTGTGTCTCTCACTCGTTAGCTTCGGTTAACTTAAGCGGATTAAGCTTCTTATAGTTTAATCGCCAATAGAATTTAATAAACAGACCAAGAAATACAATTAACCTGTTACGTAATTTAAATGGCAGCTTTTCGCCGAGCATCATCACTCTGTACATTAAAGAAGCATAAATGAGTGAAGGTAAAATCCAGAGGTATAGACCTAAGTCGAACTTCTTGTACACCCTTTGATATCCTGCTTTCTCTGCAGTTTTACCCATTACAAGATCTGCCATTTTAATTTGCCTTGGTGTCATTTCCTTCTTCCACTTATTCATACGCTCGGTTGAGATTGGATTCATAAGACTTCTATGGATGTACCCTATAGCCTCTTCACCTGCATAAACTTTCTCAAATCCCGGCTTCATTTTATAGAACTCAAGAACTTTAGGATCAAATTCCATACCTAAGAAGTTGTAGATCAACTTAAGATGGTGTTCTGGATTGGAGGCAAGATCTTCATACTTTATGGTATATACCAGTTCAGGATGCTCTTTTCTGATCTTCCACATCTTCTTAAGCGCATATTTCCAACGGTATACAACGATGGGCACAACCGGAATTTCGAAATTTACCTTAACAAGTGAGCAGTAATTATCTCTGTAATCACGGGTAATATGAATGATTTTCGAATCGGGGAATAACTCATGAATACGATCAGCGTAAAGCGAGTAAATTGGGTTTTTATCGCTTATCATTTTTATCTCTTCCTTCTCATAAAGCGAATTGTAACTCAAGTAAACTTCGGTTACCATTGCCTTGAATGAGCTCTCACCCTGTAATTTCAAAAGCCGGTTAGTTAGAATCTCACGATCAATAAGCCATTTGTCGAAATACATTTGCTTATATAGATCATCAACCAATTCTCTGATTAGAGTTTCATCCCAATGTTTTACAGAGTTATATTTCTTATAAAGTGCAATGATCAGAGGACTTTCGGGGGGGCTCTGAATATTGGGATGAGCTTCGAATAAAAGCCTCAGTAAAGTAGTGCCTGAACGAGGTCTGCCAATTATAAAGAAGAAAGGTATGTTGTGCATTGTGAGATGTTAGTATGTGTTAGTGCTTGCCAGGTATTCCTGAAGTTCGGGTCCAGACAAGAGTTTTGCTTATGAATCCTAATCCGGAAGTTACTTTTATCGAGTTCTTATTGCTTAACTGAATTTTGCAGTCGAATGTCTTACCTGTTTGTGGCTGATATACTTTGCCACCTTCATAATAACCGGTTTTTGGATTATATTTTAATCCGGTAATCATTGTTGAGCCAACAATATTGTTATTTCGTTTCGACTTGTCTGGGTTGTTTACATCCTTTACTGGCTGTCCTTTATTGTCGGTTAATGTTTTAGACCAGGCCACTTTACCATCATAACGATCACCATTCTTGTAGAATTCAATTATTGTCCCTTTTTGAGCAGTAAGCCAATAACCAATGATATCTTCAGCATTAAGATTGGCGCCTGATATGGGTTTTGCCGATTGCACAGTGGGCTTATTAGCTGCAGGAGGTGTATTACCTTTTTTGTTTAACTCTATAGTTTTGGATCCTGATTGTGGAGTTGAATTTTGTTTTTGCTGAACCTGGGCCTGTAGGTTTGATGTTGCAATAATCCAGGTTACTGTTAAAAGCAATGTAACCAGTCTATTTGTATTCATGAGTTTGATTTTTAAGTATTTCAACGACAACAAAAATAGTTAATTTTTAATCAGTAATATAACATGCCGGCTAAATTGAATATTAGAACAAATGGCCTTATTTTATCACTTTTTATTATATTTTTACATCGGCGAAGTATTCATAATTAACACTGTCTGAATTCATAGTAAATTAATGGTCAAAAGTAAAGTTAGCGCATTAAGCAACCGTTTTTTAGCTGCTCTTGAAAAAGGGGGCAACGCATTACCTCATCCTGCAGTACTGTTTTTATTATTAGGAGTAATTACCCTAATATTATCATCAATTGGCCACTATTTTGAATGGGGAGGCATTAATCCTGCAACTGGCGAATCGGTTAAGGCTATCAATATTCTCTCAAAAGAAGGGATTCATAAGCTGTTGCTTCAAATGGTTGATAATTATACAGGTTTTGCTCCTTTGGGAATTGTTATGGTTGCAATGCTTGGTATTGGTGTTGCAGAAAGTAGCGGGTTGATGAAAGCCCTCATCAATGCCATGCTACTTAAAGCTCCGCCACGAATGGTAACTTTCATGATTGTTTTTACAGGAATTTTCTCTAATACTGCTTCAGATCTCGGCTATATTCTTATTATCCCTATGGCCGGGGTTATCTTCCACTCTTTAGGCAGGCATCCAATTGCAGGTATGTCGGCGGCATTTGCCGGAGTAAGCGGGGGTTTTAGTGCAAACCTGCTAATAGGTACAATTGATCCTTTACTTGCAGGGTTATCAACTGAAGCAGCAAGGATTATTGATCCTGAATATTATGTTATGCCAACGGCGAATTACTACTTTATGGCAGTTTCTACTTTTGTGATTGCTTTTGCAGGGAGCTGGCTTACAAATGCATGGGTTGAACCTCGATTAGGTAAATATACAGGTGATGTGCCGCAAGAACCAATTTCCGATCTTTCTGTCAATGAGAAGAGAGGTTTGAAATGGGCATCATTCGTTCTTTTAGCCTGGGTTGTACTTTTTACTATCGGACTAATTCCTGAGAACGGCTTTTTCAGAGGGCCTGACAATACGATACTTCATTCACCATTACTAAAGGGATTCATTGCTGTTCTTTTCATAGTGGCAACAACATGTGGTATTGTATATGGCTATGTGGCAGGAACTTTTAAAAAACATGATGATGTGATTGCCGGAATGAACTCAAGCTTCAGAAGCCTGATCTCTTTTCTGGTTCTTGTGTTCTTTGCAGCGCAATTTGTTGCATGGTTTAAATGGAGTAATCTTGGAATTCTTATAGCCATTAAAGGTGCTTCTATATTACAGAGCACTGACATCGGACTAATACCATTGGTTATCTTGTTTATTATTTTTTCGGGGCTTATAAATATGTTCATGGGAAGTGCATCGGCTAAATGGGCTATTATGGGACCTGTTTTCATACCTATGTTCATGCTTTTGGGTTATTCGCCGGAGCTATCACAGGCAGTATTCCGCATTGGCGATAGTGTTACCAATGTGATTTCACCAATGATGAGCTTTTTCGCTCTTATAATAGTGTACTATCAGAAGTATGACAATAAGTCAGGTATCGGAACTTTGATAGCAACCATGATGCCTTATTCAATAGTATTCTTTATTGCCTGGACTCTGTTAATGATTATTTGGATAGTAGCAGGATTGCCTTTAGGTCCTGAGGCAGGGTTATACTATCCACAGGTTAATTAGGTATTTGCTTTATACTGCTTGTTACTTCTTGAAAAACTTTCGTACGCAATCAGCTATGTACACTATTTCTTTTTCGGTTAAGGAGTAGAAAAATGGCAGTCGTAAAAGGGTGTCGGTGTATCTTTCAGCATTTGGAAGTGCTCTGGCGCCATGTTCATGTTTATAGTATGGCGATGAATGAAGTGCCAGATAATGAAACACTGCATGTACTCCTTTAGAGTGCAGGTAACTAAGCAGCTTGTCTCTAACATCACCTGAATTTACGGTTATGTAGAACAGGTGCCCGTTGTGGACAGCATATTCGGGAATGTATGGCAGAGTTATATGTTCATCAAGATTACATTCAGATAGAGTTTTAAAGTACTGATTCCAAATGCCGGTTCTTTTTTGTTGTATCTCATCAATATTCTCCAGTTGAGCAAACAAGAAAGCTGCGGTTAATTCATTAGGCAGAAATGAGCTTCCTAACGAAACCCATTCATATTTTTCTACTTCTCCTCTGGCGAAAGCTGCACGATTTGTGCCTTTCTCCCACATTATTTCAGCAGGCATAACTTTATTTGGGTCATTTACTGCGATCATGCCTCCTTCACCAGAGATAATATTCTTGGTTTCATGAAAAGAGAAAGTGCCGAATGAACCTATAGTTCCAAGCTGTCTTCCTTTGTATGTAGCTTCTAATCCCTGTGCAGCATCTTCAACAACAGTAAGATTATAGTGGAATGCAAGCTCCATGATTTTATCCATATCACATGATATACCACCGTAATGAACCACTACTATCACTTTTGTTTTTGGCGTGATTAATTCTTCAATCTTCGTTGAATCAATATTTGGGTTTGCCTTCATGCTGTCGGCAAAGATGATTTTTGCACCTCTTAATGCAAAAGCATTTGCTGTTGAGACGAATGTGAAAGAAGGCATTATTACTTCATCGCCGGGTCTTAAATTACAAAGCAAGGCCGACATTTCGAGCGCGTCGGAGCAGCTTGTAGTGAGAAGAATTTTATTTACACTATATCGTTTTTCGAAGAATTCATGACACTGCCGGGTATAATTGCCATTGCCTGAAAGTTTTCCGGTAACAGCAGCTTGCGAAAGATGATAAACTTCGCGCCCGGTGAAATGTGGTTTGTTGAATGGAATCTTCATTACTGCTGTTAGTGGTTGCTCAACTTTGGCGTAAAAATATACATTTACAAAATATCATCTACAATATGATGATATTTACTATGTGCCGTCGTAAAGTCTTATTATTTCGGGATTAAGCTTAAATGAAATTGTAGATTCTTCTTTCCCCGCATAATCAATTCTGTTTAAAACATATCGCATTGCCTCAGTACGAGCAATTGCTTTATCATTACCTTTTACAATAACCCATGGATTGTTTTCTGTATGAGTAGCTTCAAACATTTTATTTTTGTATTCAGTAAACTCATCCCACATTTGCTGGGCCTTAAGATCTATGGTGCTAAGCTTCCACATCTTAAGAGGATTGGTCATTCGTTCCTGTATTCTAACTTTCTGCTCCTGAATATCAATTGAGAACCAGAACTTAATAAGGATAATTCCGTCTTCATAAAGCATCTGTTCAAAAACAGGTGTTTGTTTGAGAAAGAGCTTGTATTGCTCAGGAGTGCAAAAACCCATAACTGGCTCAACTACTGCACGGTTATACCAACTTCTGTCAAAGAAAACCATCTCACCGGGATTAGGTAATTCTTTGATATATCTTTGGAAATACCACTGACCAAGCTCTATCTCTGAAGGTTTAGGCAGAGCAACAACTCTTATCAATCGAGGGTTAAGGTATCGTGTGAAACGAAATATTGATCCGCCTTTACCGGCAGTATCCCGGCCTTCAAATATTATTGCTACACGAAGTTGGCGGTCGTAAACCCACTTCTGTAATTTGAGTAGTTCAATCTGAAGCTGAGTAACCTCTCTATTATTTCTGTCAGGGTTAATATCATTCATACAATTAATTCAAAGCTTTGGCCAAGGCATAATAAAACTACATCTGTTCGTTATGCTGTCTGCCTTATTAAGATAGCACTTATGGAAATTCAGTAAGCCGCTGACCTTTGTCGTTAAATATAATTTCAAGTTCATTCCAATCGGCGCTGTAAATATAAACCTTATATCTGATCTTTTTCCCGGGTAATTCCATCAGATATGCACTGCCTTTATGCCATGCCTTAAACTCATCCGAATTTAGTTTAGCTATTGCTGGTGCAGGAAGTTTCTCTATATCAAGAGGTGTCTCAGTGCGTTTCCATTCACCCTCGGGAGTATAAAAAGCCTCTTTATAAATATCTCCTTCTTTAAAGGATACAACTATTATGCGGTTGAGGATAGTCCATGAAACTTCTGAGCTCTTACCATGTTGCCGTTCAAATGACTCTCTCAGTTTAGGAGGAAGATTTCCTAAACCTTTACGGTTTATCTGTGCGCTGCAGTATAAAGCGCTCAGCATGATCGACATTATTATCACAGCCCGATACATAATAGAGTAACTGAAGTTATTGTTTTGCAATATTTTTGAAATGATTGTAAACTAATGTTGCTTTTGCTTTTCCTATAACGGCAGCAAGCTCATCAATGTTTGACTCTCTTACTTTTTTTACTGATTTGAATGCTCGCAGCAAGGCTTGTGCTGTTGCAGGACCTATACCATCAATTTCATTCAGTTCGGTTTTTATGAGACCTTTCTCTCTGCGTTTGCGATGGTGGGTTATGCCAAAGCGATGAGCCTCATCGCGCATCTGCTGTATCACCCTTAGCGTTTCCGATTTCTTGTCGAGATGCAAAGGCATTGAATCGCCGGGAAAGTATATCTCTTCGAGGCGCTTAGCAATACCTGCCAACTGAATCTTATTCTGAAGGCCAAGCTTCTCTATACTTGCCATTGCTGAGCTAAGTTGTCCCTTGCCACCATCTATAATCACAAGTTGTGGAAGCTCTTTTTCTTCATCAAGCATACGACGGTAACGCCGGTATATGACTTCCTCCATCGAAGCAAAATCATTGGGGCCTTCAACAGTTTTAATGTTAAAGTGCCTGTACTCTTTTTTTTCGGGGCGTCCGTTTTTAAATACAACAAGTGCTGCAACAGGATAAGTACCTTGAGTATTTGAATTATCGAAACACTCCATGTGGCAGGGAAGTTCAGGAAGTCGCAGATCTTTTTTTATTGTTTCGAGTATCCTGTTTGTTCTTCTATCGGGATCAACAAGCTCTTTCTGTCGCTGCTTGTCGAGCATATAGTATTTCGAATTGCGCTCCGATAGCTCAAGTAATTGTTTCTTATCACCTTTCTGAGGTATGGTAAAAACTACACCGGGTATTTCAACATCGGGTTTTAAAGGAACAATTATCTCTGTAGTGCCTGTTGCAAAACGAGTGTATAGGTCTGCAATTGCAACAGACAATAACTCTTCGTCCGACTCATCAAGTTTCTTTTTGATCTCAATAGTATGAGACTGTATGATAGCACCGTTAATAACTTTGAGGAAGTTAACATAAGCCGATTGTTCATCACGGGCTATAGAGTATACATCTACATTGTTTATCGCAGGGTTAACGATTGTTGATTTGCTTTGATACCTTTCAAGCAACTCAATCTTCGTTTTTAGAATCTGGGCTTTCTCAAACTCAAAGTTATCGGCAAATTGCTTCATTAAAGTAACGAGCCTGTTCTTAACAACGGCAGTGTTGCCTTTTATGATCTCCCTGATATTCTTAACATTCTGTGCGTACTCTTCATGTGTTTGTTTACCCACACAAGGTGCAAGACAATTTCCTATGTGATATTCGAGGCATACTTTAAACTTTCCACTCTTAATGTTCTTCTCAGTAAGTGCAAGCGAGCATGTTCTGCGAGGGTACAGTTGTCTGATAAGATCAAGCAGGGTATGCATTATCTTGGCCGAAGCATAAGGACCAAAGTATTCACTACCATCCTTTATGCAGTTCCTTGTAGCAAATATGCGCGGGAAAGGTTCATTTTTTATTACAATCCAGGGATATGTCTTGTCATCCTTAAGCATTACATTATACCTGGGTTTGTACTCTTTTATGAGGTTGTTTTCCAGCAGTAGTGCATCGAACTCAGTCTTAACAACTATCCATTTTATATCAGTGATCTTCGAAACCATCACCCTTATCTTACCCGATAAAGAGGTGTCTTTATTGAAATATGAAGTTACCCGTTTCTTTAAATTTTTTGCCTTACCAACATATATGAGACCAGCATCTTTGTCGAAATACTGATACACTCCCGGTGAATCGGGAAGTGTTCTTAAGATCATTTCGAGATTACTGTTCTTCATAGTTATGCCTAGTTATTTAAGGTGTTCGAATCCCTGAGCCATTATCGGATACATGCTACCACCGCGACTAACTAGATAATCGCCTTCATCTTTCGAGGTCATATTGCCAATAATCGAGATACCTTTTATAGCTCTTACTTTTTCAAGATCATTAATGTTTACTGTAAAGAGTAGTTCATAGTCTTCACCACCATTCATTGCAGCAGTTGTAGGGTCAAGCTTGAATTCAGCAGCTACTTCGGCGGTTTGAACATCAATAGGAATCTTCTCCTCATAAATTCGTGAACCAAGTCCCGACTGCCTTGATAAATGAAGCACTTCACTTGCAAGCCCGTCGCTTATATCAATCATCGATGTCGGCTTAATGCCTGCCTTTTTGAACAATTCAACTACATCTGTTCTTGGTTCAGGTTTAAGCTGGCGTTCAAGCACATAATCGTTACCTTCGAGTTCGGGTTGCATTGATGGGTTAGCTTTAAATGCCGCTTTTTCTCTTTGAAGAATTAGTAAACCCATATAAGCTGCCCCCAGGTCACCGCTCACACAGATGAGGTCATTTTCATTGGCTGTATTTCTATAAACAACTTCGCCGGCATCAGCCTCTCCAATAGCGGTAATTGATAAGAACAGACCTGCAGCCGATGCAGTTGTGTCGCCACCAACAAGATCAACCTTGTACTTCTCGCATGCCAGACGGATTCCTGAATATAACTCTTCGAGAGCTTCAACCGAAAAGCGATTAGAGACTGATATGCCAACAAGAAGTTGTGTTGCTTTCCCGTTCATTGCAGCAATATCGGAGATGTTTACTACTGCAGCCTTATACCCAAGGTGTTTGAGAGGAGTATATGAAAGGTCAAAGTGCACACCTTCGGCCAGAAGGTCTTTAGTTACAAGGGTGACTTTATCTTTGTGGTTAATAACAGCAGCGTCATCACCAACTGCTTTAACAGTACTGCTATTATGAAGTTTTATATTGGTAGTTAACCTCTCAATTAAACCAAATTCACCTAGTTCAGATAATTCGGTTCTTGCGGGTTTTTCATCATTAAACATGCTTAATTTTTTAGGTGGAAATTATGGAGCAAAGATACAACATAGCAGTTAGATCAATGCTATGATCAGATGGTTATAATAACCTTTATCAATAAGAGTCAATTGGTTGATAAGGAACAGGTTTCAATTGTTAATAAGTTTGCTCATACCATTTGCCTTCACTGTTTTCGTAACATATTATTTCGGGGCGGTGTGTAAGTATAGGCTCTATTAATTTTGCGAAACCCGATCTGAAGTCGTCTTCTTCCAGGAGCAAACGAGGCAGTAAGTCTTCTGTTGCCAATGCCCTCACAGCTTTCTGAATTTTCCCAGAGGTTTCATTGTAACTTTCAACCGTCATCTCATACTTCTGATTTTCAATATCATCTTGCCCCGGTAGTAATCGGTATCCCAATTGAGTATTGAAGTTTATTGCCTTTTTATTATCTCTGAGTATATGGGCATACTGTTTTTGCCAACCCATAAAGTGGAAGTTAATCTCAATCCCTGCAATTGAGATAAAGTAAGGCACAACAGTGTTGAAATATTCAGTGCGTCCAAGGAATAAGCCCGATTCAGATGTGCGCTGTTCCCAGTTGATATTTTTATCGTTAAGCAACCCAATCTTTTCGCCCTTGTAATGAATCATCAGGTAGTTATTACTGAGGTTATTGATTGATCTGAACCATTCTTTCTGTTGCTCTTCTGAAATGATTTCCCTGTATTGCATGTTCAAACGAACAGCATCAGAATTTCGCCAACTCCTTACAAGTTCAATATCCTGCTCTTTAAGACGCTCAAGAGCTATCCCATACTTGAAGACTTTCATCTGTACTAAAATAAGTTATGATTTCAGAACAGTACGAATAGAGTACGGGGGCTTCTTATTCTGCACTATGTAAATACGGGAAAGGTATTCGCCTAAAACACCCAATGAGAGCAGGATTATGCTTGTGGAGAACAATATAGCCACAATAAGAGCTGTGAAGCCAATTGGCACATTGTTAAACAGCTTTTTATAGATAAAAACCATGCCAATAAAAAAGCTGAAGATAGAGAGTATGAAACCTGCATATACCATAACTTTAAGAGGAACAGCTGTATAGTATATCACCAGATTTGAGAACATGTTTATTAGCGATCCTGAAGTATAATTTGATTTCTGATAAGGGCGCTTGTGATGTTCAACAGGAGCATAAGCTATATTTGAGGTGTACCAGTAAAACAGCTCATCGATGTAGATAAAGCTGATTTGATGATGCAGTAGTTGTTTTGCAAGTGCTGATTTTATCAGGCGGAATGATGAGCCATCTCTTTTAGTATTGAAAACTTTATTTGATGATGTCTTAAGAGCAGTGCTGCTGAGGTTTCTCATCATTGAATGCTGCTTCTTTGTGTATATCCCATAAACAAGGTCAGCATCGCTCTCCTGCATCTTGTCAATTAGTTTTAGAATCTCGCCTGGAGGGTTTTGCAAATCATCATCAATTGTTACAATAAATTCGCCTGTAGCAGCAGCAATGCCACACAATGTTGCATTATGCTGACCAAAATTCTTTGCAAGTCTTATTGCAGTAACTCTTTCGGGATTATCTTTCTGTAACTTTGATAGAACCTCCCAGCTATTATCGGTACTCGAATCATCAACAAATATTACATCAAATGATTTTCCCGACAAACTGAATGCTTCGCCAATTTTGATGTAAAGCTCATTTAATGATTCGCTGCTGTTTAAAACCGGAACTACTACTGAATAATCGGGCATAACTTTATGTTTTTATCCACCTCCGAGTATAAGGTTTGTGCCTGATACCCACTTCGATGCATCGGAAAGGTAATATATTATTGTGTTGGCAACGTCTTCAGGTTCTCCTAATCCTAGTATTTGTCGCGCTTCAATCATATCAACTGCCTGTTGTGAATAGTTGGTAGCTGTTTGATCGAGCATAGGTGTTTTAACAAATGCCGGGGCAACGCAGTTTACCCTTATTCCTCTGGGCGCAAGCTCAAGTGCAAGAACCCTGGAGTAAGCTTCTAAGGCTGCTTTTGCACTTATGTACATAGCTCCGCCGACAAAAGGATAGCGTGTTGATATTGAAGAGATAAATAATAGCGAGCAGTTGTTTTTTGCAAATCTCTTCTTAGCTAATAGTGCAGCAGTTAATAATACTGATGCATTAAAGCTTATGCTGAAGGTTTTTTCAATTATTTGAGCAGTGATAAACCTGGCGGGGGAAAGATCTGATATACCTGTACTGTAAACCACTCCATTAAGTTCTGGTATTGAGGCTGCCAGTTTATTTATATCATCCTGTGAGGTAAGGTCACATAGTATCTTAACATGTCCATCTCCGCTGAGCTTATCAAAAGTTTGGGTGAGTCTTTCATTATTGCGGCCTGTAACTATAACTCTGGCACCCATATTCGATGCGCTTACTGCCGTTTGCTGCCCTAATCCCGAAGAGGCACCTGTAACAAGTATTGTCTTTCCCGAAAGGTCAAAAGGATTCATGTTCATATAACTTCTTTAATATCAGCATCTGCTGTTAAGGCTATTACTTCAGGCACAACAATCTTATCGGTTTCCATAAGTACTGTACCCCATGATAATCCTATTCCAAATGCAGAGAGCATAAGCTTTTGTGGTGAAGAACTCAACTCACTTCTAAGTTGCGAAACAAGCGTAAGTGGTATTGAAGCGCAGCTTGTATTTCCATAGTCCCTGAGTGAATAAGGCACCTTCGATATATCAGCTTTAAGCATCTTCCTTATAGTTTCATTTATCAGTTTGTTTGCCTGATGAAATACCAGATAGTTGAATTCATCGAGATTTTTATTGAAGTGTTTAAGTGTTATTTTTATATTCGGGACTACCTCACGCAGTGAGAAGTTGAACACCTCAATTCCGTTGAGTTCAATATGTAAGCGACTCCTGTATATGCCATCGCCATATTTCTTTACAGCGAATGATTTCTTACTAAGTAGATTACGCACACCCCCATCACGAATTATAATAGCTTCATGACCGCTACCATCTGTTTGCAAATTAAACATCATTGGTGCAAAACCTTCACTTAATTCTAAAGCTGTTGCGGTACCTGCATCACCAAACAAAGGGTATGTACTCTTATCACGATATGATGAAGTAACATTCGACAAGTCGCCCACGAGTAATAAGCTTTTCTTTATACCGGCAGTCTTCATCAAACTGCTGATAACCGATAAACCATAAACATAACCTGAGCAGCCAAGATTAACATCAATAGCCAGGCATGTTTTAGGCAAATGAAGTCTGTCCTGTAATATTGCCGAGGTCGAAGGAATAACGTAATCGCGCGATTGAGATACAAACACAAGCAAATTTATCTCTTCAGGTTTCCAGTTGAGCTCTGTTAAAAGTTGAATGGCTGCCTTAAAACAAAGATCGGATGTTGTTTCTCCCTTTGAGGCAACATGTCGTTGTTCAACACCAATAGTTTTGATGAGCAGATCGCGGTCACTGTTTTTTATCCAGCTATAGTCGCGATTATGTAAAATCTTTTCAGGCACACAGGCTGAAATACCTGCCATGCGAATATCAGCAATTTCGAAGAGAGCCATAGTACTTGTATGTGAATAACATCCTTTAAAGGATAAACAAAAATAGTTAAAATTAAAAAGCTAATAGCTTTTGTTGCACAAAATAGAAGTTATAGAAGCTTTTTTAATCAGATTATAATTTCGTGCGATGTTTTTTAAGGATTTTTAACATAAATTTGCGCGCCACTAACTATATATTGCACTTAACGCCATTTATGCCACTAGAGAAAAGACGTAAGCTACTGCTTATAAACCCCTCTTATAAAGCGAGAAAAGGATTTCTTAACGATAATTTAATGCGATTCATGCCTATTGCTTTAGGTGTTGTTGCTGCATTAACTCCCGACACTTGGGATGTTGAGTTTTTAGACGAAAATTATGAGGATTTCCACTATATTGAAGCCGATCTTGTAGGCTTTACTGCTTTTACTTCATCAGCTTTGAGAGCTTATGAAATTGCAAAGATTTACCGCGAAAAGGGTATTAAAACCGTGATGGGTGGTATTCATGCAACTATGTGTACCGAAGAGGTTATGCAATATGTTGATATTGTTGTAACTCACGATGCTGAAAGTGTATGGTCGACAGTCTTAAGTGATTTTGAAGCTGGTACGTTAAAAAAGGTTTATGCCGGTGGATTTGTCGATGCGCATCAAATTCCTAAAGCAAGAAGAGAAATCTACAATAAGTATCCATACTATTACGAACTACTGCAAACTGCAAGAGGTTGTCCTATGTCGTGCGACTTCTGTTCAGTTAGTCAGATGTGCGGAACTAAGTATCGCGAACGTGATGTTGAAGAGGTACTCGATGAGCTTCAGGAAACTAAAGGTCAGTTTATTTTCTTTGTTGATGATAATCTCATTGGAGTTAATAAGAAATCACAGGAGAGAGCTATCCGGCTTTTTAAGGGTATGGTAGAAAGAGGCATTAAAAAACACTGGGTAACTCAGGCATCAATAAATGTTGCCGACAATGATGAAGTTCTTTATTGGGCTAAAAAGTCGGGATGTAAATTATTCCTGATTGGTATTGAAGCGGAAACACCCAAAGCTCTTAAGGAGATGAACAAGAGTATGAATCTTAAAAGGGGTGCCGAAAGTTATGAGCATGCAATAGCAAAATTACATAAACATGGCATAGTTATTCTTGCTACTATCATCTTTGCTATGGAGAGCGATACTATTGAAGATATGTATGCAAGGCGCGATTTTATTCTTAACAGCAGTATCGATTGCTATCAAACTACTATTCTTACTCCCCTGCCCGGGACTGTAGTGTTCGACAGATTAAAAGATCGTATTGTAAAAAAGAACTTTCCTGCCGATTGGCCAAATTATCAGTGGTCGGTACCATTGCTCGATATGCCCAATATGAGCGCTGATCAAATAGGCATTGAGATGAGGAACATCTGGTTGAGTATTTATAATAAAGAGTCTATCCGTCGTAAGATGCTTCGCACCTTATGGAATACAAAGAGCCTTGTAGCAGCATATTACGCTTACTCTACAAATCATACCTATGGTCGTATGATGCTAGAGATGTACATCAAAGATGATCCCGATGCAGTTGATTATAATATGGAGTGGAAAAGCAAACCACGTTCAGCATATTTAAAGATGACCGACAAACTGTTGAGAATCTTTTATTTACTTAAATGGAACAGGCCAACTTTGTAATAACTTTTTTGTGTAAACTTGCACTCTCAAAAATTGCAAGCTTCACAGATGAGTAAAAAAAAGAAACTTCTCCTCATAAATCCTTCTAATCAAAAAAGGGAAGGTCTTGTTCAGGACCCTACCACTCGTATGATGCCACTGGCTTTAGGCATTGTAGCAGCACTTACTCCCGATCATTGGGAGATTGAACTTTTGGATGAGAACTTTGAAAAGTTCACTTTTCGTGAAGCTGATCTGGTGGCCTTTACTGCCTTTACCGCTGCCGCTAAAAGAGCTTACGAAATTGCCAATATATACCGCAAGGCAGGAATCTATACAGTAATGGGTGGTATTCATTCTACTGTTTTCTTTGATGAATCATTGCAATATGTTGATACCGTTATTACAGGAGAGGCAGAGGGTATATGGACAACTTTTCTTGCTGATTATGAAGCTGGTGTTCAAAAGAGATTATATGATGGCGGACAAGTTGATATAAGCATGGTCCCGCATGTAAGGAGGGATATTTACTCAAAGTACCCTTATATTTATGAGTTGGTGCAAACATCAAGAGGATGCCCTATGGGTTGTGACTTCTGCTCAGTTACAAGATTATGTGGTAAAACATACCGGGAGCGGGATGTTGATACTGTTCTTGATGAGCTGGAAAAGACTAAAAGTCCTTTAATATTCTTTATTGACGATAACATCATCAATTACAAAAAAGGTTCTGAAGAGAGAATTATAAGATTGTTTAAAGGAATGGTAGAGCGAAAACTCAATAAAATGTGGGTATCGCAGGCATCAATCAATTTTGCCGATAGCGAAGAGGTGCTTTATTGGGCAAGAAAGAGTGGATGCATGATGATTTTAATGGGTATTGAAGCTGAAACTACACAGGCACTCTCAAACCTTAAGAAGAATATGAACCTTAAGAAAGGAGTGGCATCTTACGAGAAGATCTTCAAAAGGATCCATAAGCATGGTATAGGAGTGCTTGCAACAATGATCTTTGGTCTCGAAAGCGATGATCTTAAAGCTTTATACGCCCGTAGGGATTTTGTTAAACGCAGTAGTTTCGATAGCATTCAGATCAGTATTATGACCCCTGTGCCAGGAACTGCCCTTTATGAGCGAATGAATAGCAAAAATGACATTACCAGAGTAAATTACCCAAACGATTGGCAATATTATGATGGCACCAACGCCATGATCAACATGCCTAATATGAGCCACACTCAAATACAAGAGGCAATGACTGAGATCTGGCTTAGTCTCTATAGTAAAGAAAATGTTCGTAAGATGTTGTTTAAAACTTTGTGGCAAACACGAAGCTTCCGCACGGCCTATTGGGCTTATGGACTTAACCACATGTATAGCAGAATGTTCCTTGAAGGTACATATCACATTGATGCTAGAGGTAAAGATATTCCAAGATCATTTTACCTCAAATTTACCGATAAGGTTCTTTGGCTATTTTACCTCTGGCCATGGAATAAAATATCAAAGACCTTTGCAGGCAGGTATAAAAAACAGTAACTGAAATAGTCTGCTATTCTACCCTCGATTCTATGATCTTGTAAATATCCTCAACAGTTTGTGATGTAGCAATATCTTCAGCGTTTATCGTAACATCATATTCGGTCTTTACCATAGCAATAAGTATCAGAGCGTTAATCGAATTCCATTCAAATACTTCTCTGAAAACACTCTCAGGTTTTAGGGTGCCCGGTTGTATATCATCAAACTCTTCTTCTATGCGAGTTATAAATTCCTGAATATTCATAGTAGGTTATTTTCTAGCCTGCAAATGTAAATAATTATTTCTTTCAATTAAGTCATTGGTTTTTAATTAAGAAGCATTTTTGAAAGATAATAATGTGTATAATTGCACGATAAGAAATGCCGGAAACTTTAGTTAAATAATGGAGTTAAAGAAGAGAAGAAAATTACTGCTCATAAATCCTACTAATCAGTCGCGTAAGGGATTTGTTTATGTTGATAGTATGCGCTTTATGCCTATAAATCTGGGCATAATAGCAGCATTAACGCCCGACCATTGGGATGTTGAATTGCTCGATGAGAGTTATGAGCCTTTCCATTTTATTGAAGCTGATATTGTTGGTCTAACAGCTTTTACATCCAGTGCCTACAGGGCATATCAAATAGCCGATATTTATAAAGAGCATGGCATAACTACTATTATGGGTGGTGTGCACGCCACTATGTGTACCGACGAAGCCCTTGAGCATGTGCATACAGTTGTTCAGCGCGATGCCGAAAGTATATGGGCAGGCGTAATAAAGGATTTTGAAGAGGGGAACTTAAAGCGTATTTATGACGGTGGAAATGTAAATCCCGAGGAGATACCTCATGTGCGTAGAGATATTTTCAAGTATCCATATACTTATGATCTTATTCAAACAGCACGTGGTTGTCCAATGGGTTGTGATTTTTGCTCCGTAACCCTAATGTGCGGACAGAAATACAGGGAGCGGGAGGTTGAGGCTGTTCTTGATGAAATGGAACAAACCAAATCGCCACTGATGTTTATTGTTGATGATAACCTGGTTAACAACAATAAGAAAGCGCAGGAGCGGGCTATCAGGTTGTTTAAAGGTATGATAGCAAGAGGAATAAAGAAACATTGGCTTACTCAGGCTTCAATAAATATAGCCGATAACGAAGAGGTGCTTCACTGGGCTTATAAGGCCGGTTGCCGTTTATTGCTGGTTGGTGTTGAAGCAGAGTCGCCTAAAGCTCTTAAGGAGATGAATAAGAAGCTTAACCTAAAGAGAGGAGTTGATTCTTATGAAAAGGCTTTCGCACGTATTCACAAGCATGGTATTGGAATCCTTGCTACCATGATATTTGGACTGGAAAGTGATACAGTCGAGGATCTTTATGCCCGTAGGGATTTTGTGCTAAACAGCAGCATCGATTCATACCAGACTACTGTATTAACTCCTCTGCCTGGTACCGTGATGTACAAGCGAATGAAGGAAAGTGGAATGATTGCAATGGATAACTATCCTTCCGATTGGGAAAAGTATCAATTTATGTATCCTGTAGTTAATACTCCTAATATTTCGCATATTGAGATGCGGGAGGTTATGAAAGATATTTGGATCAGCTTGTATAAGAAAGATACCATTAGACGCAAGTTGATGAAAACTATTTGGAATACAAAGAGCTTATCGGCTGCTTACTGGACATATGCCACTAACCATAACTATGGGCGCATGCTTCTTGAGCATTATATTGAGAATGAACCCGGCGGATTGAATTATGATATGGAATTTAAGTCAGGTAAGCGTTCAAGGTACCTGAAAATTACCGACCGTATTATGATCTTAATATATAAGCTAAGTTGGGAACGATTACTGGCCAATTATTTCCAGTCGAATAAACACTTGAATAAACAGTAAACCCCTCATCCCCAGCCCTTCTATGTTTTATAAACCCCTCATCCCCAACCCTTCTATGTTTTATAAACCCCTCATCCCCAACCCTTCTATGTTTTATAAACCCCTCATCCCCAACCCTTCTATGTTTTATAAACCCCTCATCCCCAACCCTTCTATGTTTTATAAACCCCTCATCCCCAACCCTTCTATGTTTTATAAACCCCTCATCCCCAACCCTTCTCCCGGAGGGAGAAGGGAGTATGTGGGACACGTAGGACAGTTGGGACACAGCCCAGAACCCAGAACTCAGAACCCAGGACTTTAAATGTTCTTGTGGGACATGTAGGACAGTTGGGACACAGCCCAAAACCCAGAACCCAGAACCCAGAACTTTAAATGTTCTTGTGGGACACGTAGGTCATTTGGGACACAGCCCAGAACTCAGAACTCAGAACCCAGAACTTCAAATGTTCTTGTGGGACACGTAGGACAGTTGGGACACAGCCCAGAA
>OBJA01000092.1_pt1 | contig 89956 bp, 85 predicted proteins | sample 1519751 | NCBI WGS metagenome assembly OBJA01 (sample SAMEA3881238, study PRJEB22517) | soil metagenome | biome: lake sediment; feature: soda lake sediment; material: sediment, water from around vicinity | place: India | collected 2013-12-23 | depth 3 m | reverse complement strand
GACGGCGCGGAGGAGTGTGAGCATGAAACCCCTGGCCCGGTTGCACCATGTGAGCATCCTCGTGGCGGACACCGCCCGCGCCCTGGATTTCTACTGTGGCGTGCTGGGCCTGGAGACCGACGACCGACGTCCCGACCTCGGCTACCCCGGCGCCTGGCTGCAACTGGGCGAGGCGCAGATCCACCTGCTGGAACTGCCTAACCCCGATCCCGTGACGGGCCGGCCCGAACACGGCGGCCGCGACCGCCACTTCGCCCTCACCGTGGACGCCCTGCAACCCTACATCGACGCCCTGGCACGGGCCGGCATCGCCCACACCCTGAGCCGCTCGGGCCGGCGCGCGCTGTTCTGCCGCGACCCGGACGGCAACGCGGTGGAGATCATCGAGCGGGGATAGGGCAGGGGAGGAATGTCACGGATGGGCCTTATCCCTGCTGTCAGTAGTTGATTTTGCGGGGAGCTTGCGCGATTCTTCCCGAAATCACGCGACCGTCATGCCGGCGCAGGCCGGCATCCATGCCGAAGTACCGAACAAGCCGTACGCCGCGCACCCATGTCCAGGGTGACGCGCCACAGAAAAAGAAATGCAACGGCGGACCCAATGCACATAGGTATCTTCAGTACGCCGGCTGTAGTGCCGGACCCGAATCGCGGCACGTACCTGGTCGAGCAGACGGGGTGCGGTCATCTGAGCACCCATGCTCCATTTGCATTTTCCTTTAGGCGCCCTGTCAGGAAGCCAAGTCCTTGGTTGCTGGTAGGGCAGAATGATTATGGAGCCAAAAAATGCCGTTTTCAACGGCGCTTTTCGGCGCCCCAATTTTAGTTAGATGCCAATACTACAAAGAGATATGGAAACTCTTCAAGAAATTGCTAAGGCTCTAGCTGCATTTCTCATTGAACCGAGCGTTCTTGAGCTTCGTGGGTTTATTACATATTTCCTTCAATTTGGTGCAGTTCTCGCTTCGCTGCGTGCGTTATTACCAGTGACTCCGATTAAAGCCCAAATCGGGAGGCCAATTTTTGTTTTTAATTTTGATCTGGCTGCTGAGTCAAAGTTTTACGGGAAATGCGAGGCCCTGTCGCATTTCGAAGATCTTCAGAATGCTGCTGCATCGAATGGAGATAGAACTGTTGTTTGTTATAAAGATTTGAGTGGAGATAAAGATGTAATTAAGGAATTGTCTGAATGGGGCCAGGATAGCTCAGAAGTAGTACCGACGTTTCGGGCGCCTCAGGGTGGAATACACCCTCCGGAGAGATGGGTAAGCGAGTGGAGTGGGCATAGGCACTTCTTCGGTTGCCCAACAGATCGTGGAATTCCATTCTTGTCTGAAGCGATGAAAAAGGGTCTTCTGTCGTCGTTAATGTGGGCATTCCGCGAAAGATATAACTATGAACCGGAGACTAAATGGCCGGGGAGAGATGTAAAAAACTTTGCAATGACATATTGGGATGACGAGCGTTTTACTAGCTGCTTTCTTTGCGAATATTTTGAAGCAAAGTGCGAGTCAGACAAAGAGCGCACAATGGCTATTATGGGAATTGAGGCGGGTGGTAAGACAATAAATGTTGTCCGGTTGCGTAATGACACTCACGAAAGCGTCAATGACATCCATGTTCAGCTTGGTGGAAAGGGAGGGCGTTGCGGGACTGTGGTTAAGAGTGTGGCAGACGTTGAGGGGATGAACATAATAATAAACACATTCGCGTATGCGCGAATATCTATCAAATCAATACCGCCGCAGTCCTCGCGTTTTCTTGTTACAGAAACAAAAGGTCGGCCGCTTCGGTCGCAGGATGTAAAGATTGAAACTCCACTTAGTACAAAATTTAATGTGACGGCGCTTCGGTGGATCGCTGGCCTATCATTTTGCTTTACTGTTTTGGTCGGAATCATCAGTTACTATGGAAGCCCGAGCGTCTAACCATGCGCCCCAGACGCTTAGCGCCGCTGGGCTTAATCGTTATACGAAAATGGGGGAGTAATCGTGCATCAGGATTTAGCTAACGCAACCTTTAGGATTGAGTGTGGCCCAAGTTCTGGAAGTGGCTTCAGCTTTCGTAAAGACGACATCGTTGTTACAAATCACCATGTTATCGAGCCGCATTTGCTGAATGGACATGATGTATTTTCTGTAACTGAAGATGGCAGTCAATTAAAAACAAAACTCCTGAGTTATTCTGATAAGTCGCAGTATGATTTCGCAATCCTACAGCTAATCGATTCTCTTCCATCAAATAGAACTGTATTGCAGCCCAAAGCAGTAGCCGCGGCAAACCGTGGTGTAAGAATTCTTTTTAGTGGGTTCCCTCATGGCATCCATGACCTGCTTGTGCATGAGGCAATTGTATCCGGTCAAGTTAAGCAACATGCATTTTACATTGATGGCTCGGTAAATGGCGGCAACTCGGGTGGCCCGATTGTCGATGCCCAAACAGGTGAGTTAATTGGGATCGTAACTCAACGCAGATTTCTCGGTGCTCAGTCTCTACAAGCGCTTGGCAGCCAAGTTAATCAATTGGCAAGGCATTGCGCAGGCATCGCTAATCGTGGCTCGGTACAAATAATGGGAATAGATTTTGGCCAGTTCGCCAACATGATGGCTCAGGGGCTGGGGGCTATATCTCAAGTCATCGAAGCGAATGCTAACTCTGGTATTGGAATTGGTTTCAAGATTGATTATGCAAACCAAGAATGCGTGAAGCTCGGTTACTAAGTGATCGTATAACACGACGCTCCACCCGACCAAAAACAGCTGCGCGGCTTTCGTCGGGTGAGCTAGGCGTTATCGCGCCGAGCAAAACTCGGCGTATCTTATGGGCAACCGGGACAGATTTATTTGATAAGGAGTGAATGGAGGTCGGTCAAAGCAGCTGTTGACAGTCTTAAGGAGTTGCAGTTCAGCGCTTGACTGAGACCGATGGTAGAGGGTTTTCAGAATGGCACGGAGCGCGCCACCCCCGATGGAATTGATTTCATCAGACAAAAAAGCGAGTGTGGGTACGGCGTTCGTGGTACTTGCGGCACTATGCTGGGGGCTGTCAGGCGGGATCGGTGGGGTTCTCATGGCCGACGGCTGGGCTCCGCTCGTGGTGTCGTTCTACCGGGGCGCGATCGGGCTGTTGTTCGTTCTCGCCTGGCTGGCATCGCGACCGCGCGGCAGCGGATTGACAAGTCGCCGATTATGGTTCTGGTCGGCGGTTGCCGGTCTCGGCGTGGCTGGTAACTTCGCTTTCTATTTCGTGAGCATCGCGGAGGGCAGTGTCGCGGTTGCGGTGACGCTGATGTACTGCGCGCCGGTGTTCGTCTACCTCGTGTCCTTCTCGCTCAAGCTCGAAAGATCCACTCCGCTTAAGTGGGCCGCGCTGGTGATGGTAATGCTCGGCGTCGTACTGCTTACGGGTATTTATGGTGCTGGAGCGGGTGGCGTGACCCTGATTGCCGCCGGTGCCGGTCTGCTCTCCGGGTTGTCCTATGCGGTATTCATTTTCGGCTTCAAGTATGCAGCACCGCACGGCAGCCCGCAGGCGATTCTCGTGATTGCGTTCGCGGTACTCGTAGCCATACTTGTCTGGCTGGCCGATGCCGACCAGGCCGTGGAAGTGCTGGGTACGCCGACCTGGCCACTGTTCGCGGTGCTGGGGGTGCTTGGCGCGGGATTGTCATTCATTCTCTATATCGTCGGCCTGAACCATACCGCGCCGGCCGTGGCCTCGGTTGTGGCAATGGTCGAGCCGGTCACCGCGTCGCTATTCGGCGTACTGGTTTTACAGGAAAGCCTGGTCGGTCTGCAGCTCTTCGGCATGGGACTGATATTGGTCACGGTTACCATACTGAGCGTATGTTCGAGCGAGCGTTCAGAATCTGTCGACTGAAGTTGGGTTAATTGGGTGGGGAAGCCATATAGGTTGTTACTGCTGTGAACAAGCGGAATAATATTCTTGTTGCCCTTCTGTCATTCGCTCTCGTAGACAGCGTTCATGGCGAGGTCTTCCGCTGTGAACTCAATGGAGAAGTGATGTTTTCCGACCAGCCTTGCGGTGCAGATGCAAAGGTGATCCAGGTTGATCTGGATTCAGATGCTGGGGTCGGAACGATTAACATGCAGATTGCCATCAGACATTACCCGTTGCATGGTCACGACTACAAATCAATGCGGGCATCAGGGTTGCAAAATGGGCCAAACGGCCATAGTGGGATGGCGCGCTGGCGTGTCAGTTACAAGTACAGCACGAAGAAATCCATGAATGACTGTAAAATCGATAGTATTCGTACGACGGTTACAGGCAGTATCTTGATGCCGAACTGGGTTGACGAGCGATCCGCGGATCAAGGGTTGCGGCGCCGTTGGCGCACGTTTTATGACGCTCTGATGCGGCATGAAGAAGGGCATATTCAGCATGGCAGGGAACTAGCGCTCATGGTGAATGCGCGGTTGCTGGGCTTGGGGTCGTTACCCTGCGATGAGATGAAAATCCGGACGAAAAGTGAATTTGACCGGGTATATCAGAATCTCAAGGGGCGCGATCAGGAATATGATGCCAGGACCAATCACGGGGAAACCCAGGGTGCGAGTTTCAGAGCCATTTGGGAGTAAACGGCGCCTTATTGAACATCCGGCTGTGAATAAAGGGGGGGATGAAGGGGGCGGATATTATGAAAAGCAAGAAAAGGGGATAGATTTATCTGATCTGAAGTACGTCCGTAATGAAATCTGTCCCCTTTTATTGTTGGAAGAGTTTGAAATCAAGCAGGCATAAGGCGAGGACGCGCTTGCATTCCGGCACTGGCCTGCTAAGACTCCTGTGAGTGCCCGCCCGTTCGTCCGGCCACCGGCTTGCGAGGAGGTTCCCGTATGACCGCCATCACCGAGTGTATCGAAATCAACGCCAGCCCGGAGGCGGTATTCGCGCTGGTGGCCAACCTGTGCCGTCGCGCCGGCCTCAATCCCGCCTGGCGGCTGCTGGAGTGTCAGGTCAGTGACCCGGACGGGGTGCGTGAGGGCACGCGCTGCCGCTTTCTCATCGAGCGGGCGGGGGTGCAGGTGGAACACACCAGCGAGGTGATCCGCTACGAGCCACCGCACCGCATCGGCCTGCGCTCGGAGGTGTTCCCCGACCTGGAGATCCACCTGCTGCTCGAACCCAGCGAGATCGGCTGCCGGCTCTGCCACCAGGAGACCTTCCAGGATCTCGGCAGCCCCTGCAGCAGCGCTGTGCCGGAGCCCAGCGTCTCGCCCCTGGCCTGGCTGGTGGGGCGGCTGTTCTCACCCGGCCCGCGCGCCAGCGCGCCGACCAGCGACAGCCTGGAAACCAGCCGCGTGGAAATCCGTGCCTGGCTGGCCGGTATCAAGGCGGAGCTTGAAAACCCGCGGGGACGAAGCTGATGGCAAGGAACCGCGCATGGACATGACGATCGTGTGCTCCGACGGGAAGACCCGCTTTCGCTGGTGCGCGGCCGCACCGGAGTTTCTCCACTATCACGACACCGAATGGGGCTTCCCGGTCAGCGACGACCAGCGCCTGTTCGAGAAATTGAGCCTGGAGGGTTTTCAGTCCGGGCTGAGCTGGCGCACCATCCTCGCCAAGCGTGATAACTTCCGTGCCGCCTTCCATGGGTTCGACTTCGACAGGGTGGCGCGCTTTACCCGGCGCGACATCGAGCGCCTGCTCAAGGACGAAGGCATCGTGCGTCACCGGGGCAAGATCGAGGCGGTCATCAATAATGCGCAGCGGGTCCGGGAACTGATCAAGCGGGAGGGTTCGCTGGCCGCCTTTGTCTGGCGCTACGAGCCTGATGCGGATCGGCTGGCAACGCAGCAGACCGTATCGGTCTCCGCGGAATCACAAGCAATGTCCAGGGAGTTGAAAAAGCAGGGCTGGAAATTTGTCGGGCCCACCACCCTGTATGCCTTCATGCAGGCGATGGGGCTGGTCAACGACCATGCGGAGGGCTGCGTGACCCGGGCCAGGGTCACCAGTGCGCGCAAGCGCTTCCGGCGCCCATGATGATCGGTTTCCTCGCGGTCCGGTCCGATGAACAGATCGATGCCGTCGTGCGTCTGGCTCGTGAGATCTGGCTGGAGCACTACCTGCCGATCATCGGCCAGGCGCAGATCGACTACATGCTGGAGCGGTTCCAGAGCGCCGCGGCCATCGCCGGCCAGCTCGAGGCGGGGCAGGTGTATTTCCTCGCGCGCCATGGCGAAGCGGATGCCGGTTACCTGACGGTCCAGGCCGCTGACGACGCTGCGGCCCTGAAGATCAGCAATATCTATGTGCGCAAGGCGCTGCGTGGTCTTGGTGTCGGCCAGGCAATGCTGGCCCATGCAGAAGGCCTGTGCCGGCAGCGCGGCAGCGGGCGGATCTGGTTGACGGTGAACCGGGACAACCTGGGGTCCATCGCCTGGTACGAGCGCATGGGATTTCGCAACACCGGGCCGGTCGTGCAGGACATCGGCGGTGGCTTCGTGATGGATGATTTCCGGTTCGAGAAGGCCCTGTAGGTGCGGACTCTGTCCGCGACCGGGGAAGCCGCGCGAGACCCGGGGCGGCTCACCCGTCCAGCCAGTCCGGCAAGCAGTGAATCGGGGGCTGGCGTGGGCGTGGGTCCTGCTACGCGAGTGAGTATGTCTGTAGAGCCCGGTGCGGGAAAACCGCACGCCGGGCTCTGTGCAGGGGGCGCCGGGTAACCGGCGTCGCTGCTGCGACGGCCTGGAAGAGGAGTGATGGTGCAGTTCCTAGAGCTTCGGATACCGCCTGTTCTGCAGCTGATCCTGATTGCCGTTGCGATGTGGGCGTTGAAACAGGCATTTCCAGCGCTGGAGGCGCCCATTCCCGGCTCGATCGGCTTCACGGCCGGCTTTGTCGGGGCGGGTTCAATCGTTGCATTGCTTGGGGTGATCGAGTTCAGAAAAGCGCGAACGACCGTTGATCCGCGTTTTCCCGAAAGGACGGAAAGAATGGTGGTGAGCGGGGTCTACCGTATCAGCAGAAATCCCATGTATCTCGGGTTCGTCCTGATCCTGCTGGGGTGGGCCTGCTGCCTTGCTAACTCTTTGTCATTCCTGCTTATTCCGGTCTTCGTGTATTATATCGATCGCTTTCAGATCCAGCCCGAGGAAAGGTGCATGCTTTCGAGGTTTGGAGATGAATTCAAAGCGTATGCCGCCAGGGTGCGCCGGTGGATTTGAAGCCAAACCATCGACATCATGCGACCCACCCATCCGCTGCGCTCCTGGACGAACCGTCCTCTCAAGTGGAGCGTTGAACATTACCATAGCCCTGCATAAAAGGAGTGTCAGATGAGTACCAGAGAAGTGTCTTGTCGTTGTGGCGCGGTGAAGCTGGCAGTTTCAGGCGATCCGATTGCGCAACTGTATTGCCATTGCGATGACTGTCAGGCGGCCCACGGGGCCGCCTATGTGCCTGTAGCCATCTATCCTGCCCAGGCTGTAGAGGTCGTCATGGGCAATCCCGCTCCGTTGGCCGCGAATACACTTCCAAGGATGCGCTGTACAGAATGCGGCACGCATCTGTTCAATGACGTTGAAAGCCATGGTCTCCGAAATATAAACGGGTATCTTTTCCCGAGGGAGGCGTTCAAGCCGCAATCTCATGTTCATTGCAAATTTGCTCTTCTTCCGGTTGTGGATGATCTGCCGCATTACAAAGGGCTTCCATCGGCATTTGGCGGATCTGATGAGCTTGTTGCCTGGTAAGTGGCGGTTTTTCAACGCTTCGCTCCAGCCGATGTCAAGCGACGACGCGGACCGCCCCGGCTGAGCAAGGCATTGTGCCTGAAGGAGGCGACGTGTGATGTCTGGCCTGCGAATTGATGACCTTTCGCCGGAGCAGCAAGAACTTTGGCGGCGGGTCACTGGCTTGTGGGCCATGACCTTGGAACGCAGCGCCGACAACCTTCGGAGCGCGCTCCATCCTCAGTACGTTGGCTGGGATATGAACAGCCCCGCCCCTCATGGCCGAGAGGCGGCAATCCAGTCGGTATCAGGCGACACACCTGTTGTAAAGGACTACCAGCTTACGCCGCTCAGTATTGAGGTGTACGATCATGTCGTTGGGATCGTCCATTACACCTATTCGGCTATGCTCGCACCAAAGGGCGCGGGCGCTTTCCGGGTAACCGGAAAGTGGACAGAGATCTACCTCAAGCAGGGTGGTGAGTGGCTAATGATCGGGGTCGGCGGAAGGCCGGATAGTTTGGCAGGAGGTTCAGGTGCATCCGTGTAGAAGCGCAGCAAGGCCCAACAAGTGCTTTCAATGGACCACTAAAAAAGCTGCGCATTATGCCATTTTCTGTATCGTCCCGGTTGGGCGCCGACGGCTTTACCCAATCATTGCAATACCCCTCCTGTAGGAGCGCCGCTCCTACAAGGTGCGTGCCCGGCCACACCAGCGGCGAAGTCCAGCCACGGCACCTGAACAGGGCTTTCCTGCTGCCAATACACGGCCGCGCAGGTGTACTACGTTACATGTATGCAACTGACGGGTTTAGTGCGACAAGCTAAAATACCGGGCCGCAGTCGGATGCGCACGGTGTCACAACGAAGCCTCACTCCGAGATGCCGCAATCGTTGCATCGGTTCATTGAGTTTCTGAAACATGCTGGCGAACGTCTTGTTCCTTTTGATCCTGCTGGCCGGTCTGGCGCTGACAGGCTGGCGCGCGCTTGACCGGCGTGCCGATCATCAGGCGATGAAGCGGTTGGCGGCCGCACAGCCGTCCAACCCCAGATATTTCGATCCCGCGATGGTCGCGGCGCTGCCGGAACCCGCCCGGCGTTATTTTATCCACACGATCACGCCCGGCACGCCGCTCCAGACGGTGGCCCGCATCACGATGACTGGACGGTTCGGGATGGGCGCCAGTGACAAACCGAACTACATGGACATGGCGGCGACACAGATCCTGGCGCTCCCTGGCGGATTTGTCTGGCAGATGCGCGCGCGGCGCGGGTGGCTGCGTCTGTCCGGCTCGGACAGCGAGTCCTGGACACGATTCTGGCTGATGGGGGTGGTGCCCGTGGCCAGGATGGGGGGCGATCCGGATCACGCGCGTGCGGCCTTCGGGCGTTATGTGGCCGAGGCGGTGTTCTGGACCCCCGCGGCGGTGTTGCCCGGTCCTGGCGTGCACTGGGAACAGGTGGATGCGGATTGCGCCCGCGTCATCGTCAGCCATCGAGGCCTTACGCAGGCAGTCGATGTCACGGTGGCGCCGGATGGTCGGCCGACCCAGGTCCGGTTCGAGCGCTGGAGCAACGCCAACGCGGAGAAGCAGTACCGGCTGCAACCGTTCGGCGGCTATCTCTCGGCGTTTCGGGAGATCGCCGGTTTCCGCCTGCCGACGCATGTGGAGGCCGGCAACGAATTCGGTACGGATCGGTATTTTCCGTTCTTTGTGGCGGACGTGACGGAGATTGTGTTTCCTCATGACTGATATGCGCACATCGGTCGGTGGCTTGCGGCAATGGGTGCTGGCGCACCCGGTCATGGCCTTTCCGCTGGTCTATCTCGGCTGGGCCTACCTGTTCTGGCTTCCCGTGCTGTTCTCCAGCTCGTCCGTCTGGTCCTTGCCGAACCTGTGCTGGTTCCTGGCCGGTGGCGCGAGCCCGCTGATTGCCGGGCTTGGCCTGGCGGCACTCACGGGTGGTAAGGCGCAGCTCCTCGATCTGGGACGACGACTGGTCGATTGGCGGCGCATCCCCGGCAAGTGGTGGCTGTTGATCATTGTGTTCTGGCTGGCGTTCGATGTGGCGATGGCCGGTCTGGCGGTGTTGCTGGGGGTTACCGACGCGCCGCTCGATGTCCATTGGTCGCTCGTTGCCAATCCGGGTATGTTGCTGTTTCTTCTGCTTCTTTCATTCGTGTTCCCGGCGGTCGAAGAGGTGGGTCTGCGTGGCTACTATCTGGATGCGCTGCAGCAACGACTGGGCCTGACCGCGGCGGGCCTGATCAACGGTATGGTGTGGGCGGTCTGGCATGCGCCGTTCGTGTGGTTCACCGGTTACTATGCACACACCACGTTCGATCCGGCACTCTCGTGGTGGCTGCCGATGATCGTCGCCCATACGCTCCTGATCGTGCATGTCTATAACGGCACACAACGCAGCATCCTGGCAGTACTGATCTTCCATGGCATGATGAACTTCACCGGCGAATGGCTGCGCATCTCGCCGGACATGTATCCCTTCATGCTCTCCGGCAATGTCCTGCTTGCGGTCCTATTGATCGCGCTGTGGCAACATGAATAGCATCCAGGCTCAGGAAGCCGGGCGATTTCCACACCCACATGGAGGCGCATATTGCCGAGTTTCGCGGTAAATATGTCAACGACGTTGAAGCGTTGGCCGTACAAGACCAACTCGCCGAGGAGCCCGGGATGCACCGCCGCTATTCTGGCTTCTACGCCTATGAAGTGTTCGTGGCGCGCCGTCCCTTTCACGGTCGTGGCCCGGGATGATGGTCCTTTCTACGGTCTCGTTAGCCATCAAGGAGATGAATGCAGATACCTTTCACCATAGATCAATTCTACAACGTCTTCCGAGATTACAACGAGGCGGTCTGGCCGATTCAGCTATTCCTGGTTGGGTTGGCTCTGGTCGGCATCGTGTTGTTAGTGAAGCCGCGCAACTGGAGCCATGCGGTAGTGTCGGGTATTCTGGCCGTGCTATGGGTGTGGATGGCGGTCGCCTACCACCTCGCCTTTTTTGCGAGGATCAATCCTCTGGCATACGTCTTCTCCGCTCTCTCGCTCGCAGGTGCGGCAGTCTTTATCTGGGAGGGAGTGGTGCGTTGCCGGCTTCGCTTTGAATGGGGCAATGGCATTCGATCGTGGATTGGGGCAATGCTGATCGGCTTTGCGTTGGTCGTGTATCCGGCTTGGTCTTGGGCTGCTGGGCACGCCTATCCATATATGCCGACGTTCGGTTTGCCTTGTCCGACCACGTTGTACACTGTTGGTATGCTCGCCTTCCTGGTGGCGCCTTACCCTCGGAAGACGCACCTTGTACCTATAGTGTGGAGTGTAATCGGAGCCCAGGCGGCTTTCCTGTTGGGTGTGCCGCAGGATCTCTCACTCATAGCTGCGGGGCTGATCGGGATGGTGCTACTCGTGCGAAACGATCGACAGGGTGTGCGGGCCAGAGGGGTGGCGAGTGATGGTGGATAACAAGTCCATGCCGAGAGCCGTGTCAGCTTGCTTTGGTCGCTGACCCCGGCTGTTCGGTATCTGCAACGCTATGGGAGAACAGTGGAATGAAGATCAGAGTTCTTTTCCGTACCCTCGTTATGGTCGCCGCCTCTGCTGGGGTACAAACCGCTTTCGCCGCTGGTGACTTGACGGCGCAGACGCCGATCGAGGTAAAGGTCTTGCTTGGGGATCATGCAAATGCACTGCGGTTTTCTCCGGATAGGATCGAGTTGGAGACTGGAAAGCTGTACAAACTGCTTCTGCATAATCCAAGTGATATGGCGCATTACTTCAGCTCGGAGGGCTTGGCGCGCGCGGTATTCACGAGAAAGGCTCAGGTTCTCGGGCCGGATGGCAAAACAATTGCTGAAGTGAAAGGCCTCATCTCGGAGATCGAAGTCTACCCGGGCGGTACAGCAGAGTGGTGGTTCGTGCCCGTCAAGACGGGTGTTTTCAGTGATCTCAAGTGCACAATCAAAGGTCATACGGAAGGTGGGATGGTCGGTATTGTCACCATCAAGTAGTTCTCGCCTGCCCAACTAGTGTACTAACGCGGATGCCTGGAAGCGACAGTCCGCACGCGAGGCGCCGCCATGTCCAGCCTCATAATGGTGAGGAGCGTGAGTATCCACCCAATCATTGCAAACCCCTTCCTGTAGGAGCGGCGCGAGCCGCGAATATTCGCGGCTCGCGCCGCTCCTACAAGGTGCGTGCCCGGTCACACCAGCGGTGATTTCCGGCCACGTCACCTGAACAGGGCTTTCCTGCTGCCAACACACGGCCGTGCAGGTGTGCAACGTTACATTCATGTAACTGACGGGTCTATAACGCTGCGCTCTGTCCGATGCCAGTCCGTATCGCGCTACACTGGCTGAACTTGTCGTTTGAGTGAAAGGAGGTCTCGTCACATGGGCTACCAGGAAGCAGTGAGGAGTACTTGGCACCACACAGAAGGCGCATTGTCTGATGAGGCGGCGATGCTGAAGGAGATCGTCCGTTACGCCTCGCTTGCGCCGTCTGGTCACAACACGCAATGCTGGAGATTCCGGATCGAGAATCGTTCTATCACCATCCTGCCTGATCTGTCCCGGCGCACGCCGGTGGTCGACCCGGACGATCACCATCTCTATGTGTCGCTGGGCTGCGCAACTGAAAACCTCGTCCAGGCGGCAAGAGCGCTTGGGTACTCGCCCAACTCCGATTTCGACGCTTCATCCGGTGCAACCAGGGTCGTGCTGGAGCGGTCGGCGGCAGATGAGTCGCCCTTGTTCAAGGCGATCCCATATCGGCAGTGCACTCGAGCCGGTTTTGATGGCCGGCCGCTGAGGAATGAGGAGCTTCGGGTGCTGGAAGCATCGGGAACGGGGCCTGGTGTTCGCGTCCTGTTGCTTACGGAGCGCGAGGCCATGGAAAAGGTTCTCGAGTATGTCGTGCAGGGCAACACGATGCAGGTCAACAATCCCGCCTTTGTGCGGGAGCTGGAGAGCTGGATTCGCTTTGGTGACGGGGAAGCGATCCGGACGGGTGATGGACTGCCCGCGCGCGCGACAGGCAGTCCGCCTGCTCCACGCTGGCTGGGCAGGATTCTGTTTCGTGCGTTCTTCCGCGCAAAACCCGAGAACGACAAGTACGCACGTCATATCCGCAGTTCAGCCGGAGTTGCCCTGTTCGTCTCTGAAGTCGATGACAAGGCGCATTGGGTGGAAGCGGGCCGTTGCTACGAACGGTTCGCTCTGCAGGCAACGGCACTGGGAATCCGGAACGCCTTCGTGAACCAGCCCGTTGAGGAATCCAGCCTGCGTCCCGAGTTCGCCAGCGCCTTCGGGTTGGGAGGTGGAAGAGCGGATCTCGTCGTCCGGTTCGGACGCGGGAAGGAAATGCCGAAATCATTGCGGCGGCCGCTGGAAACGATGTTGATTTGAGCGTCCACCCTGGCTGCTGCGTCAGCGCGGACCGCAGAAAGCATGCGTGCCGGGACGCGCCGGCGGGCGGTGCGCCCGCGTGCCATCAATCCAGGTACTGCAGCAGGGTCTCCCGCAGCTTCTCCTCCTGCGTCGCGTCCAGCACCGAGCCGTCCTCGTTGACCACGTAGAACACGTCCTCGGCGCGCACGCCGAAGGTGGCGATGCGGGCGTTTTCCAGCGATACCCCGCAGGCGTTGAAGGCCTGGCCGATGCGGGACAGCAGGCCGGGACGATCGGCGGTGATGACCTCCACCATGGTGCGTTCGCTGGGTTCGTGGTCGGGGAAGCGCACCTGCGTGGGCACGGGGAAATGCTGGTGTTGACGCGGCGGACGGCGGGTCACGGGCGGCGGGGTGGTGGTGCCCGTGCGCAGGCGCTTGAGCAGGGCCTGGCGGATCTCTTCGCTGCGGAAGGGGCCCTGGATGGCGGCACCTTCCCGTTCCATGATCACGTAGGTGTCGAGGGCGCAGCCGGCGCGCGAGGTGACGATGCGCGCGTCCATGATGCTGAGCCCGAGCTGGTCGAGCAGCGCGGTGGTGAGACTGAACAGGTGACTGCTCAGGCAGGTATAGAGGAACAGCTGGGTGCCCCCGCCCTGGGGCAGGGGGCGCAGGTCGACCAGGGTGTCCTGGTCGGCGGGTGCGCCGAGGATGACGCCCGCCTGCCAGGCGATCTCGTCGGGGCTGTGGCGCAGGAAGTAATCCTCCTCCAGGGTGTCCCACAGTGCCTGCACGGCGGCCGGGTCGAGGCCGGCCTGGCGGATCAGTTCCCGCGCCTCTTCCTGGGTGTCGCGAATCCAGTCCTCCTGCTCGACGGGCTCGTCGAGGCCGCGGCGCAGGGCCTGGCGCGCCTGCAGGTAGAGTTCCTGCAGCAGGGCCTCCTTCCAGGAGTTCCACAGCTCAGGGTTGGTGGCGCGGATGTCGGCCACCGTCAGCAGATACAGGTAGTCCAGTCGTACCGGGTCGCCCATCTTCTCCGCGAAGCCATGGATGACGGCGGGGTCGCTGATGTCCTGGCGTTGTGCGGTGGTGGACAGCAGCAGATGGTTGCGCACCAGCCAGGCCACCAGTCGGGCATCCGCATCTTCCAGTTCGTGCAGGCGGCAGAAGTCGTAGGCGTCCTGTGCCCCCAGCTCCGAATGGTCGCCGCCGCGGCCCTTGGCGATGTCGTGGAACAGGCCGGCGAGGTAGAGCAGTTCCGGCTTGGGGATGGTCTGGATCACCTCGCTGCACAGCGGGAACTCGTGGGCGAAGCGCGGCACGGTGAAGCGGCGCAGGTTGCGCACTAGGAACAGGGTGTGTTCGTCCACGGTGTAGACGTGGAACAGGTCGAACTGCATCTGGCCCACGATGCGGGCGAATACCGGGATGTAGGCCGCCAGCACCCCGTAGCGGTTCATCTTGCGCAGCACCAGGGTCAGGCCCCTGGGCTGGCGGAGGATCTCCATGAACAGGCGGCGGGCGCGCGCATCCTGGCGGAAGCGCTCGTCGATGAGGTGGCTATGGCTGCGGACCAGGCGGATGGTGGAGGCGCGCACGCCCTTCAGCCTGGGGTGTTGCTGCAGCACCAGAAACAGCTCGAGCAGGGCATGGGGCTGGTGCTTGAAGATCTGTTCGTTGCGCACCTCCAGGTAGCCGCGGATGGCCTGGAAGCGCATATTGATGATCACCGGCTCGGCCGGGTCTTCGGCATGGAGGATGGCCTCGTGGAACAGCTGCAGCAGCATTTCGTTGAGGCGATTGAGTTCCTGCACGTTGCGGTAGTAGTCCCGCATGAAGATCTCCACCGCCTGCTGGTGGGCGCTGTCCCGGTAGCCGAGTTCGCGCGCCAGGGTGCGCTGGTGGTCGAACAGCAGGCGATCCTCGTGGCGTCCGGTCAGGGTGTGGAGGGCGAAGCGCACCCGCCACAGGAAGGACTGTCCCTGGGCCAGGGCGAGGAATTCGCGGCGGGTGAGGAAGCCGTGTTCCACCAACTGCTCGAGCCGGTCGGCGCCGAAGTGGCGCTTGGCCACCCAGCCCACCATGTGGATGTCGCGCAGCCCGCCCGGGCTTTCCTTGATGTTGGGCTCGAGCTTGTAGGCGGTGTCGTGGAACCTGGCGTGGCGCGCCTTCTGCTCCGCGAGCTTGGCGGCGAAGAATTCCTGGCTCGTCCACAGGCGGTCCGGGGCGGTCGCCGCGCCCATGGCGGCGAACAGGTCCGGATCCCCGTCGAGGAAGCGTGCTTCCACCAGGTTGGTCATCACGGTGACGTCCTGGCGCGCCTGGGTGGCGCACTCCCCGGGGCTGCGCACGCTGTGTCCCACCTCCAGGCCGATGTCCCAGAGGAAGGTCAGGAAGCGCCGCAGGTCGTGCTCGTAGGGGGCGTCGCCGGCGCCTTCGGGCAGCAGGATCAGCAGGTCGATGTCGGAGCCGGGCAGCAGTTCGCTGCGGCCGTAGCCGCCCACGGCCACCAGCGCCAGCTCGCCATGGTGGCGGATCTGCTCGCGCCAGGCCCGGGTCAGGAGCTGGTCCACCAGCCAGGTGAGGGCGCGCACCAGTTCCGCCGCATCGGTGCCGGCGGCGAACTGGCGCCGCAGGGCCCCGTGGCCCGCCTCCAGCGCCGCGCGGTAGTGCTGGATGTCCCGGGCGGTGCCGGTCCCGGGCTCCGGCAGGGAAAACCACTGGCTGTGGGCGGGGGCGGCGGTCACGGGGGCAGGGTGGGCGCCTTCAGAACTCTTCGTCGGGGCGCCGGGTCAGGACCTCGTGGCCCGTGTCCGTGACCAGGATGGTGTGTTCCCACTGGGCCGACAGGCTGTGGTCCTTGGTGACCACGGTCCAGCCGTCCCGCAGCAGCTTGGTGTGGCGCTTGCCGGCGTTGACCATGGGCTCGATGGTGAAGGTCATGCCCGGCTCCAGCACCAGCCCGGTGCCGGGCTGGCCGTAGTGCAGCACCTGGGGGTCCTCGTGGAACTCGCGGCCGATGCCGTGGCCGCAGTATTCCCGCACGATGGAGTAGTGGTGGCTCTCGGCATGGCGCTGGATGGCGTGGCCGATGTCCCCCAGGCGGGTGCCCGGCCGCACCAGGCCGATGCCGATCCTCATGCTCTCGTAGGCCACCCGGGCCAGGCGCTGGGCGATCACCGAGGGCTCGCCGACGAAGAACATCTTGCTGGTGTCGCCGTGGAAACCGTCCTTGATGACGGTGACGTCGATATTGAGCACATCGCCGTTCTTCAGCACCTTGTCGCCGGGGATGCCGTGGCAGACCTGGTGGTTGAGGCTGGTGCAGATAGACTTGGGGAAGCCCCGGTAGTTGAGGGGGGCGGGGATGGCGTCCTGCACGTTGACGATATAATCGTGGCAGATGCGGTCCAGTTCGCCGGTGCTGATGCCGGCCTGCACGTGGGGGCCGATCATCTCCAGCACCTCGGCGGCCAGGCGGCCGGCGACGCGCATTTTCTCGATTTCTTCCGGGGTCTTGATGGTGACGGGCATGGGGTTTCTGCGGCTCGGGGGGCGTATGCCCGTAAGTGGCGGTAAAGATTGTCGTTCCGCGCAGTGTATGGTATAAAGTCGCGCTTGTTAAGCCGGGTCTCCCTATTCCCCTGATCGGTCAGCGGGAATGCCCCGGCCGGACAAAATCCACGCATGCACCGGCAACAGCTCGCGGGGTGCCCGAACCGGAAGGCCAGGGTCGCGATCTGGGGTGCATGTCAGCCACAACCCCTACAACGGAGCAATCCCATGTCCAACGTAACCATGCGCCAGATGCTTGAGGCCGGCGTGCATTTCGGTCATCAGACCCGTTTCTGGAACCCCAAGATGGCACCCTACATCTTCGGCGAGCGTTCCAAGATCCACATCGTCAACCTGGAAAAGACCCTTCCGCTCTACAACGATGCCATGAATTTCCTGGGCAGCCTGGTCGCCAACCGCGGCACCGTGCTGTTCGTGGGCACCAAGCGTTCCGCCCGCGACACCATCCGCGAGGAAGCCATCCGTGCCGGCATGCCCTATGTGGATCACCGCTGGCTGGGCGGCATGCTCACCAACTTCAAGACCGTGCGTCAGTCCATCAAGCGCCTGAAGGATCTCGAGGCCATGTCCCAGGACGGCACCTTCGAGAAGCTGAGCAAGAAGGAAGCGCTGATGATGCGCCGCGAGATGGAAAAGCTGGAACGCAGCCTCGGCGGTATCAAGGACATGAACCGTCTGCCCGACGCCATGTTCGTCGTCGACGTGGGCCACGAGAAGATCGCCGTGAACGAGGCCATCAAGCTGGGCATCCCGGTGGTGGCCGTGGTAGACACCAACAACTCGCCGGAGAATGTCGACTACGTGATCCCGGGCAACGATGACGCCATCCGCGCCGTGCAGCTCTACGTGCGCGGCGCCGCCGATGCCATCATGGAAGGCCGCAACACCATGGCCCACCGCGCCACCAGCGAGACCGACGACTTCGTCGAGCTGGATGCCGACGGCAACCCGCGCGTAGCCAGCAAGTAAGCGGCGCGCATCCGCAGGGGAGGCTGCCGTTGCGGCAGCCTCCCTGCAGTGAAACACACGAATTCGTAAGGGGAACAGCAATGTCTATTTCTGCAGCGCAGGTAAAAGAGCTGCGCGAACGTACCGGCTCCGGAATGATGGAATGCAAGAAGGCGCTGGTGGAAACCGCCGGCGACATGGAAGCGGCCGTGGAGCTGCTGCGCAAGTCCGGTGCCGCCAAGGCCGACAAGAAGGCCGGCCGCGTGGCCTCCGAGGGCCTGATCATGATCGAGGTCAGCGCCGACGGGAAGCGTGGTGTCATGGTGGAAGTGAACAGCGAAACCGACTTCGTCGCGCGCAAGGATGAGTTCCAGCAGTTCGCCGCCGCCGTGGCCCGTCGCGCCCTGGTCGACAAGCCCGCCGACGTGGCGGCCCTGGCCGCCCTGCCGCTGGCCGATGGTGGCGAGACCATCGAGGAGGCCCGCAAGAACATGGTGGCCACCATCGGCGAGAACATCACCGTGCGCCGCATGGTCGCCATCGATGCCACGGCCGGCACCCTGGCCCAGTACCTGCACGGCGGCCGCATCGGCGTGCTGGTGGAGGTGCAGGGGGGCAACGAGGACCTGGCCCGCGACATCGCCATGCACATCGCCGCCAGCCGCCCGGTCTGCGTGGACGAGACCCAGGTGCCCCAGGAGCTGCTCGACAAGGAACGCGAGATCTTCATCGCCCAGGCCCAGGAAAGCGGCAAGCCCGCCGAGATCATCGAGAAGATGATCGACGGCCGCATGCGCAAGTACCTCGGCGAGATCACCCTGGTGGGCCAGCCCTTCGTCAAGGACCCGGACCAGGCTGTGGGCAAGCTGCTCAAGGCTGCCGGCGCCAGCGTGGTGCGCTTCGAGCGCCTGGAGCTGGGCGAGGGCATCGAGAAGAAGCAGGAAAACTTCGCCGAGGAAGTCATGGCGCAGGTGCGCGGCGGCTGAGCGCCGCTGCGTGCGCCGGACAGGCGTGTCACCGGGTCCGGCCGGGCCGGCCCGGGATGGAGGTACTGCAGGCAGGTCAATGGGGTCGCAATGCGACCCCATTGCACACATGGCGCCCGGAGCGGAAAAGTACGACAATGCTCCCCAGGCCCGTAAAATAGTGAAGCCTTGCATTAACTATTTTATCTAACCAATCGAAATACATATAAAAATGTCTGAAGATAAGCCGGCGTACAAGCGAATCCTCCTTAAACTCAGCGGCGAGGCCCTGATGGGCGAGGGCGAGTACGGCATCGATCCCGCCGTGATCGGCGCCATGGCCGAGGACATCGCGGCGGTGGTGGGCCGCGGGGTACAGGTGGGGCTGGTGATCGGCGGTGGTAACATCTTCCGCGGGGCCGGCCTGGCGGCGCGCGGCATGGACCGGGTGACCGGTGACCACATGGGCATGCTGGCCACGGTGATCAATGCCCTCGCCATGCAGGACGTGCTGCAGGGCAAGGGGGTGCCGACCCGGGTGATGTCGGCCCTGTCCATGGATCAGGTGTGCGAGAGCTACGTCAAACGTCGCGCCGTAGAACGCCTGGCGGCCGGCGAGGTGGTGATCTTCGCCGCCGGCACCGGCAACCCCTTCTTCACCACGGACTCGGCCGCGAGCCTGCGCGCCATCGAGATCGGGGCCGACCTGATGCTCAAGGCCACCAAGGTGGACGGCGTATACAATGCCGACCCCATGAAGGATCCGGCCGCCACGCGCTACGACCGCCTGAGCTTCGACGAGGCCATCGAGCGCCGCCTGGCGGTGATGGACACCACGGCCCTGGTGCTGTGCCGGGACCAGCACATGCCGGTACGGGTCTTCAACATGCACGAGCGGGGCAATCTGGCCCGCATCATCCAGGGTGAAGACATCGGCACCCTGGTGGAATAAGGACGCAGGATCATGATCGAAGACATCAAGAAGGACGCCCGCGAGCGCATGGCCAAGAGTGTCGAGGCGGCGCGCCAGGAATTGAGCAAGATCCGCACCGGCCGGGCCCACCCGAGCCTGCTGGATCACATCACGGTGGAGTACTACGGCAGTCCCGTGCCCATCGGCCAGGTGGCCAACGTGTCCGCCGAGGACGCCCGCACCCTGGCCATCACGCCCTGGGAGAAATCCATGGTGCAGGCCATCGAGAAGGCCATCATGACCTCGGACCTGGGCCTGAACCCCAACACCGCCGGTGCCGTGATCCGCGTGCCGCTGCCGGCCCTCACCGAGGATCGCCGCAAGGACCTGATCCGCGTGGTGCGCCAGGAGATGGAAGGGGCCCGCGTGGCGATCCGCAACATCCGTCGTGACGCCAACGGTGATCTCAAGGATCTGCTCAAGGAAAAGGATATCTCCGAGGATGACGAGCGTCGCGCCCAGGAGGCTATCCAGAAACTTACCGACCAATACGTTGCGGAAGTGGACAAGCTGCTCGAAGCCAAGGAGGCCGAGCTGCTGGAAATCTGATCCGCGGTTTCCCCTATGGCTCACACACCCAGCAACCCGGATTCACGCCTGCTGCAAGGCGACGTGCCGCGTCACATCGCCATCATCATGGACGGCAACGGGCGCTGGGCGCGCCAGCGGCACCTGCCGCGTCATGCCGGGCACCGCGAGGGCGTCAAGGCCGTGCGCCGGGTGGTGGAGGCCTGCAAGCTCCAGGGGGTCGAGGCCCTCACCCTGTTCGCCTTCAGCAGCGAGAACTGGCGCCGTCCTCAGCAGGAGGTGGGCCTGCTCATGGAGCTGTTCCTGCATACCCTGAAGAAGGAAGTGAACCGCCTCGACCGCAACGGCGTGTGCCTGCGCTTCATCGGCGATCGCAGTGCCTTCCCCGCCAAGCTGCAGACGCTGATGAATGCCGCCGAGCTGCAGACCGCTCCCAATACCGATCTCACCCTGACCGTGGCCGCCAACTACGGTGGTCGCTGGGACATCAGCCAGGCGGCCCGGCGGCTCGCCGAGCGGGTGGCGGCGGGCGAGTTGCCACCGGAGGCCATCGACGAGGATGCCCTGGCGGCGGAGCTCTCCCTGGCCGACCTGCCCGAGCCGGACCTGTTCATCCGTACCGGCGGCGAGCAGCGCATCAGCAACTACCTCCTGTGGCAGCTGGCCTACACCGAACTGTACTTCACCGATACCCTGTGGCCCGCCTTCGACGCCGAGGCCTTCGAGGCCGCGCTGCGTTCCTTCTCCGGCCGGCAACGGCGCTTCGGGCGCACCGGGGAGCAAGTGGAGCAACTCAAGGGTGCTTAGGCAGCGCATCCTCACCGCGCTGGTTCTGATCCCGCTGGTGGTCTGGGCGGTGTTGCAGCTGCCCACTCAGCAGTTCGCCGCCCTGCTGGCGGTGCTGGTGCTGATGGGCGCCTGGGAGTGGAGCAACCTCGCCGGCCTGCGCACCGCCGTGGCCCGCGTCCTGTACGTGGCGCTGCTGGCCCTGGCCCTGTGGCTGGCCTGGTGGTGGCATGGCCAGCCCCAGGCCCGGGGCATCCTGGTGCTGGGTTTCATCGGCTGGCTGCTGGCGCTGGCCTGGATCAGCCGGCCGGACTTCGCCCGCGACCACGACGCCCTCAAGGGCGTGGCGGGTTTCTGGGTGCTGGTGCCGGCCTGGCTGGGGCTGGTGCTGCTCCACGGCCACCCGACCGTGGGCCCGCGCCTGGTGCTGTTCCTGATGGTGCTCATCTGGGTGGCGGACAGCGGGGCCTATTTCGCCGGCCGGCGCTTCGGCCGCCACAAGCTGGCGCCGCGGGTGAGCCCGGGCAAGACCTGGGAAGGGGTCTACGGCGCGCTGGCGGCCTGTGCCCTGGTGGCCCTGGCCGGCGGCTGGTGGCTGGGCGGCACGCCGCGCCAGCTGGTCAGCTTCCTGCTCGTCTGCCTGGTCACCATCCTGTTCTCCATCGCCGGCGACCTGCTGGAAAGTCTGATGAAGCGCCAGCGCGGCATCAAGGACAGTGGCCAGCTGCTGCCGGGCCACGGCGGCGTGCTGGACCGGGTCGACAGCCTCACGGCCGCCGCACCGGTGTTCGTGCTCGGCCTGTACTGGACGGAACTCTGGGCGGTGCTCTGATGCCTAACCAAGTTGCACGCAAGGGAATCACGGTCCTGGGCGCCACCGGCTCCATCGGGGTGAGCACCCTGGACGTGGTGGAGCGTCACCCGGACCGCTTCCGGGTGGTGGCCCTGACCGCCCACCGCGACGTGGAGGGCCTGTACCGCCAGTGCCTGCGGCATCGCCCCGACTACGCGGTCATGGCCGACGCCGATGCCGCCGGGCAGCTGCAACAGCGCCTGCGCGGGGAGGGCGGCGGGATCCAGGTGCTGGCCGGCGTCGAGGGCCTGGTACGGGTGGCCGGCCTGCCGGAGGTGGATACGGTGATGGCGGCCATCGTCGGCGCGGCCGGCCTGCTGCCCAGCCTGGAGGCCGCCCGTTGCGGCAAGCGCGTGCTGCTGGCCAACAAGGAGGCACTGGTGATGTCCGGGGCATTGTTCATGGAGCAGGTGCGCAACAGCGGCGCCGTGCTGCTGCCCATCGACAGCGAGCACAACGCCATCTTCCAGTGCATGCCCAGTGGCTTCGTCAGCGGCCAGGTGCCGCGCGCCGTGCGCCGTATCCTGCTCACCGCCTCCGGCGGGCCGTTCCGTACCACGCCCCTCGAGCAACTGGTCGGGGTGACGCCGGAGCAGGCCTGTGCCCATCCCAACTGGGACATGGGGCGCAAGATCTCGGTGGATTCCGCCACCATGATGAACAAGGGCCTGGAGGTGATCGAGGCCTGCTGGCTGTTCGGCACCGACGCCAGCACCATCGAGGTGGTGCTGCACCCCCAGAGCGTGATCCACTCCATGGTGGACTATGACGACGGCTCGGTGCTGGCGCAGCTGGGCAATCCCGACATGCGCACCCCCATCGCCTACGGCCTGGCCTGGCCGGAGCGCATCGACTCCGGCGTGGCCAGCCTGGACCTGGCGGCCATCGCGCGCCTCGACTTCGAGGCCCCCGACCTGGCGCGCTTCCCTTGCCTGCGCCTGGCCTACGAGGCCTGGGAGGCGGGCGGCACCGCCTCCACGGTGCTCAACGCGGCCAACGAGGTGGCGGTGCAGGCCTTTCTGGATGGTGTCTTGCCCTTCACCGGCATCCCGCGCCTGATCGAGGATTGCCTGGGCCGTTGCGCCAACGGCCCGGCCACGGACCTGGAGACCGTCCTCGCTGCCGACGCCCAGGCCCGCGCCCTGGCCCGGGAACGCCTGGGCGTCGCCACGCGGAGCCTGGCGGGATGAGCGGCTTCGGGCTGTCCCTGCTGTGGTTCCTGGTGGCCATCGGCGTGCTGGTGACCATCCACGAGTTCGGCCACTTCTGGGTCGCGCGCCGCCTGGGCGTGAAGGTGCTGCGCTTCTCCGTTGGCTTCGGCCGGCCCCTGTGGAAGCGGCGCTTCGGCCGGGACGCCACCGAATTCGTGATCGCCGCCGTGCCCCTGGGTGGCTACGTGAAGATGCTCGACGAGCGGGAAGCCCCGGTGGCGCCCGGGGAACGGGAACGGGCCTTCAACCGCCAGCCGGTGGGCACGCGCATGGCCGTGGTGGTGGCCGGCCCGCTGTTCAATTTCCTCTTCGCCATCGCCGCCTACTGGCTGATGTTCGTCAGCGGCGTGCCGGGCATCAAGCCGGTGGTGGGCGAGATCGCGCCGGCCTCGCACGCCGCCAGCGCGGGTTTCCAGCCGGGGGATGAGATCCTCGCCATCGATGGCCGCGCGGTGGCCAGCTGGGACATGGCCCTGGTGGAGCTGCTGGAGGCGGCCCTGGACCGCCGCGAGAGCGCCGTGGAGGTGGATTCGCCGCAGCAGGGGCGGCGCCTGCTGGTGCTCGACCTGCGCGATGCGCCGGAGGTGCTCGACAAGGGGGGTGTGTTGCAGAACCTCGGCCTGTCGCCCTGGGTCATGCAGCTGGCGCCGGTGATCGACCGCACCCTGGAGGGCGGGGCCGCCGCCGCGGCGGGTCTGCAGGCCGGCGACCGCATCCTCAGCGCCGATGGCCAGGCCATCGAGGACTGGTCCGCGTGGGTCGAGTACGTGCGCAGCCGCCCCGGCCAGGAGATCGCCCTGCGCGTGCAGCGCGACCAGGCCGAGGTCGCCCTGCGCCTGGTGCCCGAGGCGGTGGAGGAGGAGGGCGAGACCCTGGGACGCATCGGCGCCTATGTGCGGGTGCCGGAGGGTGAGCACCCCCTGCGCACGGTGGTGCGCCATGGCCCGCTGGAAGCGGTGCCCCAGGCCCTCGACAAGACCTGGTCCATGAGCATCCTCACCCTGCGTACCCTGTGGGCCATGGTGACGGGGCGCGCCTCGGTGGAGAATATCAGCGGACCCATCAGCATCGCCCAGTACGCGGGCATCTCGGCCACCATCGGCCTGGCTTATTTTCTGGGCTTTCTCGCCGTGGTGAGCATCAGCCTCGGGATCCTGAACCTGCTGCCCATCCCCATACTGGATGGGGGGCACCTGATGTATTACTGTATTGAGCTTTTCAAGGGCAGTCCGGTATCGGAGGCGACCCAGGCGCTGGGACAGCAGGTGGGCATCCTCATGTTGATCGCCCTGATGGCGCTGGCCTTCTATAACGACCTGGCCCGCCTGCTGGGCTGAAGCTCTTCATTCCTCCATTACAAGCGCTGGATAACTGAATGTTACGGACATTGCGGGTACTGCTCATCCTCCTGTTGTTCACCGGGCAGGCCCTGGCCTTCGAACCCTTCACCGTACGGGATATCCGCGTCGAGGGCCTGCAGCGCATCTCCGCGGGCACGGTGTTCAACTTCCTGCCGGTGCAGATCGGCGAGGACTTCGACGAGGGCAAGTCCGACGAGGCCATCCGCTCCCTGTTCCGCAGCGGTTTCTTCCGCGACGTGACCCTGGGGCGCGATGGGGACGTGCTGGTGGTCGCGGTACAGGAGCGCCCGGCAATCGCCAGCATCGGCATCGAGGGCAATAAGGATATCGAGACCAAGGCCCTGCTCGATTCGCTCAAGGAGATCGGCCTGTCCGAGGGCCAGATGTTCAACCGTTCCCTGCTCGACAAGCTGGAGCAGGAGCTGCACCGCCAGTATTTCAGCCGCGGCAAGTACGGGGTGCGGATCCAGACCACAGTGACGCCGCTGGAGCGCAATCGGGTCGGCATCCAGATCGATGTCGCCGAGGGCCGCGTGGCGCGCATCCGTCAGATCAACATCGTCGGCAACGAGGTGTTCGACGACAAGACCCTGCGCAAGCAATTCGAGTTGAGCACGCCCACCACCTTTTCCTTCTTCTCCAAGAAGGACCAGTATTCCCGCCAGAAGCTGGCCGGTGACCTGGAGTCGCTGCGTTCCTGGTACCTGGACCGCGGCTACATCAATTTCAATATCGAATCCACCCAGGTGTCCATTTCCCCCGACAAGAAGGACATCTATATCACCATCAATGTGACGGAGGGCGAGCAATACCGGATCAAGGAGGCACGCCTGTCGGGCGACCTGGTGGTGGAGCCGGAGGAACTGTTCCCCCACGTGCTGATCAATCCCGGCGATGTCTTCTCCCGCAAGCAGATCACGGAATCCGTCACCCGCCTGGGAGACCGGCTGGGCAACGAGGGCTACGCCTTCGCCAACGTGAACACCATGCCCGAAGTGGATGACGAGAACCACGAGGTCACCGTGGTGTTCTTCATCGACCCCGGCAAGCGGGTGTATGTGCGGCGCATCAACATGCTCGGCAACGTAAAGACCCGCGACGAGGTGCTGCGCCAGGAGATGCGCCAGATGGAGGGGGGCTGGTTCTCCTCCAGCCAGGTGGAACGTTCCCGCACCCGCCTGCAGCGGCTGGGTTATTTCGAGGAAGTGAACGTGGAGACCCCGCCGGTGCCCGGCAGCACCGACCAGGTCGATGTGAACTACTCCGTGACCGAGATGCCCTCGGGCAATGTCACTGTGGGCGTGGGCTTCTCCCAGACCTCCGGGGTGCTGCTCAATGCCGGCATCACCCAGGACAACTTCATGGGCACCGGCAAGCGGGTCAGCGCCACGGTCAACAACAGCAGCGTGGACCAGGTCTACAGCTTCTCCTTCACCAATCCCTACTACACCATGGACGGTATCAGCCGCAGCCTGGGGCTGTTCTCGCGCAAGACCGATGCCGGCGAGGCCAACCTGGCGGACTATTCCACCGACACCTGGGGCCTGAATGTCAACTACGGCATCCCGATCAGTGAATTCAACACCATCCGCCTGGGTGCTGAGGTGCAGAACATCAGCATCACCGAAACCCTGTTCTCCCCCCAGACGGTGAGCGACTTCCTGGATACCCATGGCAACGACTTCCTGTCCTTCAAGCTCACCGGCAGCTGGTCCAAGGACACGCGTAACCGCGCCATCTTCCCGGATCGCGGCGGCCTGCAGCGCATCGGCGCCGAGGTGGCGATCCCGGGTTCCGACCTGGAGTATTACAAGCTGAACTATCGCCACCTGCGTTACTTCCCGCTGTCGGACAGCCTGACCCTGTCCCTCAATGGTGAGCTGGGCTATGGCGATGGCTACGGGGACCTGGAAGACCTGCCCTTTTTCGAGAACTTCTTTGCCGGCGGGGTGCGCTCGGTGCGCGGTTTCCGGGATAATTCCCTGGGACCCCGCGACCCGAACGCCATCGATCCCATCGGTGGCAGCTTCCGCACCGTGGGCAATGTGGAACTGTTGTTCCCGGTACCCTTCGCCGACGGCTTGCGCTCGGTACAGTTGAGCGCCTTCCTCGATGTGGGTAATGTGTTTGCGGACGTGAAGGATTTCGAAGCGGATGAATTACGCGCCTCGGTGGGCCTGGCGGCGATCTGGATCTCGCCCGTAGGTCCATTGGCGATCAGTATCGCCAAACCGATCAACGAACAGAGCGGGGATGACACCCAGACCTTCCAGTTCACCCTCGGCGCAGGGTTCTGATCCGGAATTACGATAGTGAGGAGATGTATCGTGAGTATGAAAAAACTGATGAAGCAGACGCTGGCCGCGGCCGCGATCATGGCCCTGTGCAGCGCGCCGCTCATGGCGGAGATGCGGGTCGGCGTGGTCAACACCGTCAAGTTGATGGAAGAGGCGCCACAGGCCCGTGACGCGCAGAGCCGGATCGAATCCGAGTTTGCCCCCCGCGAAAAGGAACTGGTGGCGTTGCAGCGACAGATCCGCGACCAGGAGGAAAAGCTCAATCGTGACGGCGCGGTCATGAGCGAGGCGGAACGCACCAAGCTCGAACGCGAGGTGCTGGGGCTGCGTCGCGACCTCAATCGCGCGCAGGACGAGTTCCGCGATGACCTGAACATCCGCCGTAACGAGGCGCTGTCCAGGCTGCAAAAGGTGATGTACGACGCCACGGTGGCCCTGGCCAAGGAGCAGAACTACGACCTCATCCTGGGGCAGGGCGTGGTCTACGCCAGCGACAAGGTGGACATCACGCCCCTGGTGCTGAAGAAGCTCAACGCTGAATTCCGACCGGGCAACTGAGGCCTGGTACGGAGCGGTGGCCATCAGCCTGGCGGATCTGGCGGCACGTCTCGAGCTGCCCTTTCAGGGGGATGGCGAGGTGCGCCTCGAGGGTGTGGCCACCTTACAGAACGCACTGCCCGGGCGCCTGAGCTTCCTGGCCAACCCGCGCTATCGCCAGTACCTGGCCGGCACGCAGGCGGCCGCGGTGGTCGTCGCGCCGCAGGACGCGGAGCACTGCCCGGTCCCGGCGCTGGTCAGCCCCAATCCCTATGCCGCCTATGCCCGTGCAGCGGCCCTGTTGTATCCTCCCGCGCCGCCGCAACAGGGCATCCACGCCACGGCCTGCGTGGACGAGCGGGCCCGGGTCGCCTGCGATGCCTGGATCGGCCCCATGAGTGTGGTCGAGGCCGGTGCCGTGGTCGGGGCCGGGGCCCAGGTCGGCCCCGGGTGTGTCATCGCCCGCGATGTCCAGCTGGGCGAGCACAGCCAGCTGGTCGCCAACGTGACCCTCTGCCATGGCGTGCGCATCGGGCGCCGCGCACTGCTCCATCCCGGTGTCGTGATCGGCAGTGACGGCTTCGGCATCGCCAATGAAGCCGGGCGCTGGATCAAGGTGCCCCAGGTGGGCGGCGTCGTCATCGGCGATGACGTGGAGATCGGCGCCAATACCAGCATCGACCGCGGCGCGGTGGAGGACACGGTGCTGGAGGATGGCGTGAAGCTGGACAACCAGATCCAGGTTGGGCACAACGTGCGCATCGGGGCCCATACCGCCATTGCCGGTTGCGTGGGCATTGCCGGCAGCGCGCGCATCGGTCGTCACTGCGCCATCGGGGGTGGTGCCGGCATCCTGGGCCACCTGGAGCTGAGCGATCATGTACAGGTCACGGCCATGACCCTGGTGACCCGCTCCATCACCGAGCCGGGGGTCTATTCCTCCGGGGTGCCGGCCCAGCCCGGCAAGACCTGGAACCGGAACTACGCCCGTTTCCGCGAGTTGGACGAGCTGGCGCGGCGGGTGCGGGAACTGGAAAGGAAGCTGGCCGGTCCGGATGAGACCTAGGCATTGTCCGGAGAATTGCCATAACACCCTGTAGGAGCGGCGCAAGCCGCGATGGTCGCGGGCAGGGTCCACTGCTACGGAAACCCGGTTCGCGGCCAAAGGCCGCTCCTACAAGGGGCCTTTCCCATGGCATACTACGCGGGTTGCTGGCCAGGACCTTGCGGCCATTTACGATTGACCGCTGTTTTTGCCACGCGGATACGGAGCACAACAGGCGATGAGCCCCTCAACCATGGACATACACGAGATACTTCGGCACCTGCCGCACCGGTATCCCTTCCTGCTCATCGACCGCGTCACCGCCTTCGAGGCGGGTAAATCGCTGGTGGGCTACAAGAACGTCACCTACAACGAGCCCTTCTTCCTGGGGCACTTCCCGCAGCGGCCGGTGATGCCGGGCGTGCTCATCCTGGAGGCGCTGGCCCAGGCCACCGGTCTGCTGGCCTTCCGAAGCCTGGAGCGCGGCGCCGAGCGCAACACGCTCTATTACCTGGTGGGCATCGACCAGGCGCGCTTCAAGAAACCGGTGGAACCCGGTGACCAGCTGGTGCTGGAAGTGGACCTGCTGCGCACCAAGCGCGGCATCTGGGTGTTCGATACCCGTGCCAAGGTCGACGGCAAGGTCGTCGCCAGTGCGGAAATCATGTGCACGGAAAGGGAAATAGAGGCTTGATCGATTCACGCGCCGTCATCGACCCTGCCGCGCGCATCGCGCCCGGTGTCATCGTGGGTCCCTATTCGGTCATCGGGCCCGATGTCGAGATCGAGGCAGGTTGCCGCATCGGGCCCCACGTGGTGATACGGGGACCGACCCGGATCGGCAAGGACAACCAGATCTTCCAGTTCGCCTCCATCGGCGACGCGCCACAGGACAAGAAGTACGCCAATGAACCCACGCGCCTGGAGATCGGTGACCGCAACGTGATTCGCGAGGGTTGCACCATCAACCGGGGCACGGTTCAGGACCGCGGCGTGACCAGCATCGGCAATGACAACTGGATCATGGCCTACGTGCACATCGCCCATGACTGCATCGTGGGCAACCACACCATCTTCGCCAACAATGCCTCCCTGGCGGGGCATGTATGCATCGAGGACCATGTCATCCTCGGCGGCTTCACCCTGGTGCACCAGTACTGTGGCGTCGGTGCCCATGCCTTCACCGGCATGGGCAGCGCCATCGCCAAGGATGTGCCACCCTACATGATGGTGTCCGGCGCGCCGGCCCACCCCCACGGCCTCAACAGTGAGGGCCTGAAGCGGCGGGGTTTCTCCGGCGCGGCCCTGGCCACGCTCAAGAAGGCCTACAAGCTCCTGTACCGTTCCGGATTGTCCTTCGAGGAGGCGGTGGAGAGGATCCGCGCCCTGGAGGCGGAATGCGCCGAGATCACCCCGTTGCGTGAATTCCTGGAACGCCAGACCCGCGGCATCATCCGCTGAGGATATGAGCCTTTCGGCCTTGTACGCCTTCATCTCCGTCATTCCCGCGAAGGCGGGAATCCAGGGAATTGAAAACCTGGATTCCCGCCTTCGCGGGAATGACGGGGCATACGGGTCATTACGAGTGGTGGCCCGGTCAGTTTCGGTTGATCTCCCGTCATGCGCATCGGCATAGTCGCCGGCGAGGCCTCCGGGGACCTGCTGGCGGCGGACCTCATGCAGGCCATACGGGCGCGGGTGCCCGATGTGCAGTTCGAGGGCATCGCCGGGCCGCTGATGCAGGCCGCCGGCTGCCAGGTGCTGTATCCCGCCGAAAAGCTGGCCGTCATGGGCCTGGTGGAGGTGCTGGGCCATCTGCCGGAACTGCTGCGCATCCGCCGCAACCTGCGGCGTCGCTTCCTGGCACGTCCGCCGGACCTGTTCATCGGCGTGGATGCCCCGGATTTCAACCTGGCGCTGGAACGGCGCCTCAAGGCCGCGGGTATCCCCACGGTGCATTATGTCAGCCCGTCGGTGTGGGCCTGGCGCCAGTATCGCGTGCGCAAGATCGCCCGCAGCCTGGACCTGATGCTGACCCTGTTCCCCTTCGAGGCGGACTTCTACCGCGAGCACCAGGTGCCGGTGCGTTTCGTGGGCCATCCCCTGGCGGACCGCATCCCCGAGCGTTGCCAGCGGCGGGCGGTGCGGCTCGCCCTGAAGCTGCCGGAGCGCGGCCGCATCCTGGCGCTGCTGCCCGGCAGCCGGCGCAGCGAGGTGAGCCGGCTGGCGGAACCCTTCCTCCGTACCGCCCTCTGGCTGCGCCAGCAGTTGCCGGACCTGCAATTCATCGCCCCCCTGGCCACGGCCGCCACCCGCGAACAGTTCGAGGCCATGCGCCGGCGCGTGGCCCCGGACCTGCCGGTGACCATCCTGGAGGGACAATCCCGGGAGGCCATGTGCGCCGCCGATGCGGTGCTGCTGGCCTCCGGTACCGCGGCCCTGGAATGCATGCTACTCAAGCGCCCCATGGTGGTGGCCTACCGCCTGTCACCGATCACCTATTGGCTGGCGAGGCGCTTGTCGACGGTGTCCCATTACTCCCTGCCCAACCACCTCGCCGGACGGCCGCTGGTGCCGGAGATCATCCAGCACGAGCTGAGCCCGGAACGGCTGGGCGAGGCCCTGCTGGACTACCTGCGCGACCCGGAGGCCAGCCGTGCCCTGGTGGCGGAGTTCACCGAGCTGCATCACCGGCTGCGCCAGGACGCCAGCGCCACCGCCGCCGATGCAATCCTGCAACTAAAAAAACCGGGGTCAGAGACCAATTTTCTCTAATATTTAGAGAAAATTGGTCTCTGACCCCGGTTTTTTGGGGTTGGTTATGAATGTGACATTCGACTATGCATTGCCTGTCCACACGGTGCTGATTGCCGGGGTCGACGAGGTGGGGCGTGGCCCCCTGGCCGGTCCGGTGGTGGCGGCGGCGGTGATCCTCGATCCGGAACGGCCCATCGCCGGCCTGGCCGATTCCAAGCAGCTCAGTGAAAAACGTCGCGAGGCCTTGTCCGAGCAGATTCTCGAGCAGGCGCTGGCCTGGCACATCGCCCGTGCCGAGGTGGAGGAGATCGACCGCCTCAATATCCTGCAGGCCAGCCTGCTGGCCATGCAGCGTGCCGTGCAGGCCCTGGATCCCCAGGCGGAGCTGGCGCTCATCGATGGCAACCGCTGCCCGGCGCTCGCCTGCCCGGCCCAGGCGGTGGTGAAGGGGGACAGCCGTGTCGCGGCCATCAGCGCGGCCTCCATCATTGCCAAGGTGGCCCGTGACCGGGAGATGGTGGCGCTGGACCGGGAGTATCCCGGCTATGGGCTGGCCCGCCACAAGGGCTATCCCAGCCCCCAGCACCTGGCGGCCCTGCAGGCGCTGGGGATCACGCCCATACACCGTCGCTCCTACGCGCCGGTGCGGCGTGTGCTGGGTCTGGAATAGCCGGTTGGTCGGGCCGCCGCCCGACGAACCATGACGATGCCACAAACCTTCGACAAGGAGATTCGGAATGGAAGAGAGATTCCGCGTGAAAAACGTGAAATGCGGCGGCTGCGCGGCCGCGATCGAGACGGGATTGAAGACGCTGCCGGGCGTGCACAGCGTGCAGGTCGTGATCGAGGGCGGCGAGGTGACCGTGCAGGGGGATGACCTGCAACGGGCCACCCTGGCGGCGAAGCTCGGCGAACTGGGTTATCCCGAGGCCTGAGTCTGCGCGGCCAGGCTCAGGCGGCGTGGATGCGGTGCGAACCGATGTCGATGGGGGTGGCTGTGGCGCTGCGTTCCAGCCCCAGCCGGCGCCGCGCGCTGAAATCCGAGAGGACCGCGGAGGCGCGGCTCACATAGGCCTTGTCCAGGCCGATGGCCTGCTCGATGGCCTCGACGCCGCTGATCTCTCCCATGTCCAGCAGTAGCTTCCCCATCTCGAACAACACCTCGGGGCTGTCCTGGTCTCGCTCCAGCAGGGTTTTGTAGATGTGGATGCATTGTTCATCCGGCAGGAACCGGCTCACCAGGCGCGCGTAGGAGAAGGCGGCGGGGCCTTCCAGCAGGTTGGCCTGGAAGCGTTCGTGGAGCTGGTCGAAGCGGCTCTGCTCGTCACGGAAGGCCTGGTGGCGGGCCCGCCAGACGGGATTGATCTCGCTGCGCCATTGTTGATCCAGTTCCTGCAGCATCTCCTGCAGCCTGCGTCCATGCAATACCGTCATGGCCACGTCTTCGGGCAGGGCGAAGAAATGCAGCTGCGTATAGCCCAGTGCATCGAGGCGCTGGGCCAGGGTGGGGCATGGGTCTTCGACTTCATCCCGCACCGTCAGTGCCTTGAGCAGCCAGCGCTGGGCGTCCTGTTGCTGCAGGGTGCTGCGCAGTATGGGCTCGAAGTTGGAGAAGGGGCGTATGGTGGGGTTCGGTTTCCGATCGGCGGTCTTCATCAACAGGGGCCAGAAGCACTGCTCCAGGTAGGCGCCACAGACCTCCTCGGCGGCGATGATGGCGAGTACCTCGATGTCCTTGACCAGCGCGATGGCGTACTGGTCATGCAGCAGGGCATGCTGCCGTGCCACCGCGTTGGACCAGCGCTGCAGCAGCGGGTGGTACCAGGCCGCGAAGGCACGCAGCAACCAGGCACCCGGCGATACCCGGCCATGCAGTGCCTGGCTGCACTGTTCCCAGTCCTGGCGCAGGCGCACCAGGCGACGGGTGCGCGGGTCGGCGACACCGGCATGCTGGCCGATGGCGCAATGCAAGGCCACCCGCAGCTGCTTGCGGCTCAGCATGTGCAGCAATGGCACGCCCAGACACAGGCTGTGTTCGTGGCGTGACAGGAAACCGTTGCCGGGTGTGGTGATGACCTCGAAGTGCGCGCTACGGGTCAGCAGCACCCGGTCGATATCGGGTGCCGCGAATTTCCTGACTCGCCGCTTGATCATGGCATACAGCTGGGGCGCATCGTGGGGGCCGACCGCGACCCCCTTGGGCGGTTCCGGGCGCAGCTTCCAGAGTTCGAGGCAGGCCCAGGCCAGCAGCAGGGTTGCCGTGCCGGTGGCCAGCACCAGGGGTGAGGTCCAGGAAAAGGATGGCGACCACAGCAGGCCGGCCGTGAGAAGCCCGGATCCCAGGGCCAGCAGGGGCAGGGCATACAGGAAGGCCAGGCCGAGGCCGGCCACCAGTTCCAGCCCCAGGTGGTACAACCGCGGCTTGCGGTCCGCCAGCTGGCTCGGGCAGAAGCGCTTGTGCCCGGTGTCCCGCTCGGAGCGGTCAGGCTGCCACCATTGCTGGGTACGGGATGCCATGCTGAACCTCGCTGTCTTGCCGTGGATCGGATCTCACCTGCGATCAGTATCGGCAGCCGTGGGGATTCAGGAAGGACGGGGTTCACAGTTTGGTGCACCTGGCCTTTGGATGCCGCGAACTGTGAAGCCGTTCAAAAAAATATCAGCGGCCGCAGGCCGCTCCTACAGGCCGGCCTGGTCCGGTTCGCCGCAGCGGTGGAGGATGGTGGCCCGGGCCCGGTCACGCAACCTGACCGCCGCGGAGAAGCGTTCCCGTTCCTCCATGACGGGCGCCGCGGCGGGGATGGGGGTGTCGATCATGAGGCTGATGGGGCCGTGGCGCGGGAACCAGGTGTTGGCCCGCAACACGTTGCGGGTGCCGCGCAGGGTGAGGGGCACCAGGGGTACGCCGGCCTCGGCCGCGGCCAGGAAGGCGCCCAGGCGAAAGGGCAGCAGGCCCGGGTGGCGGGTGAAGGTGCCCTCCGGAAAGTAGCAGGCGATTGCCCCCGCCTGCAGTCGCGCGGTGACCGCGCGGGCATCGGCCACGCTCTGCTCGTGACGGAAGCGTTCGACGAAGCAGGCGCCGATGCCCCGCAGGAAGACCCGGGCGAAGAGGTTTTTTTCCAACTCCGCCTTGGCTACGAACATGAGGGGGTGGGGCAGCAGGGCGCACAGCACCAGGCCGTCGATATAGCTCTGGTGATTGGCCACCAGGACACAGGGCTGGCCCGCCGGCGGCAGGTGTTCCAGGCCGCGGACACTGACCGGCAGGCGACTGGTGCGCAACAGCAGGCGTGCCCACAGGCGCATCCAGCGCCAACGGGTCACCCGGCCGGGCAGCAGCGCGACCCCCAGCCAGGCGGGGATGGCAAGCAGGATCAGCCACGACCACAGCCAGCCGGCATAGAGCCAGGCGCCGCCGTTGCGGCGCAGGCGGCGCCAGCGCGGACCCAGCGATTCCAGGCCCAGGGCCAGCAGCTGTCGCCAGGGGGCGGGGGCCGGCTGGTCGAGGCGCCCCTGTTCGTAGAGCTCGCGACAGGCGGAACGGCGCACCTTGCCGCTGGAGGTCAGCAGGATGGTATTGGGCGTGGCCAGTACGATGTCGTCGGCGGGATCGCCACTCAACTCGACGGCCAACACCTGTATGCGTTCGCGCAGGGCATCCCGCGCCTCCGGATCCTTGAGGCGGGTCTCCGCCAGGATCACCAGGCGTTCCGTGCCGCTGCCCGCGTGCCGGCTGCCGAATACCGCCACCCGGCCGCGCCGCACGTCCTCCAGTTCGCTGACGGCCTCTTCCAGTTCGTGGGGATAGAGGTTGCGTCCGGCGCGGATGATGATGTCCTTGCTGCGGCCGGTGAGGTAGACCTCGCCGTCCACCAGGTAGGCCATGTCCCCGGTGTTGAGCCAGTCACCGGCGAACAGCCGCTGGCTGGCGGGACGGTTGCGGTAGTAGCCGGTGGTGGCGCAGGGACCGCGGAACTGCAGCGGCCCCTGCCGGCGCTCAGGCAGCTCCCGGCCGCCTTCATCCACCACCCGGAGCTCGTGCTCGGCCAGGGGCAGGCCGCAGGCGACGAACTGCAGGGCATGTTCGTCCCCGGGCGCGGCGGGCAGGGCATGGCCGGTGGTGGCGAAGACCTCGCGCTGCACGCGATCGATGCGCGGGCCCCGTCCCAGGGGCGGGAAGGCCAGGCCGACACAGTTCTCCGCCAGGCCGTAGACCGGCATCATGCTCTCGCGGCGAAAACCGTGCGGGCCAAAGCGCTCGCAGAACTGTTCGGTGGTCTCGGGATACACGGGCTCGGCGCCGTTGAAGGCACAGCGCCAGCTGGCCAGGTCCAGGTCGGCGATCTCCTCGTCACGCACCCGGCGCAGGCAGAGTTCGTAGGCGAAGTTGGGGGCTGCCGACAGGGTGCCGCCATAGCGCTCGATGGCACGCAGCCAGCGCACCGGCCGGGCGATGAAGGTGAGGGGGGACATGACCACGAAGAGGCTGCCGTAGTAGAGGCTGCCCAGCCAGGCGCCGATCAGGCCCATGTCGTGGTACAGGGGCAGCCAGCTGACGAATACATCGCGGCTGCTGGCCTGCACCGCCCGGCCCATGAGGCGGATGTTCGCCACCAGGTTGGCATGGGACAGCACCACCCCCTTGGGGTCACCGGTGCTGCCCGAGGTGTACTGCAGGAAGGCAGTGTCCGCGGCCTGGATGGCCTGGGCCTGCCAGTGCCCGCCCGGCCGGTCGAGTTCCGCGACGGTGAGCACCTCCTCGGTGGTCTCCGCCAGGGACTTGAGCAGGCTGGTGAAGGTCTTCGCCTCATCCACCGTGACCAGGATGCGCGCCTGGCAGTTGCGCAGGATGCCGGCGTGGCGGCGCAGATGCTCGGCGACCTGCGCCCGACGTGCCGGCGGATACAGGGACACGGGTACGGCGCCGGCGAGCAGGATGCCGTAGAAGCTGAAGAAATACCCGGGGCTGGTGGGCAGCATGAGGGCCACCGGCTCGCCGCGCTGCACGCCACGGGCCTGCAGTGCGGCCGCGATGTTCACGGCATGCTCCCACAGCTCGCCGTAGCCGATGCGCTCGCCCTCGCCCTCATCCTGGTAGAACTGGATGTGGGTGCGGTCCGGGTGCTGTTCCACGTGCCACTGCAGGACCTCGACGAGGGTGCCGGCCGCATGGGGCTCGCCCTGCAGTTCCCCGCGCATGGCCGCAGGCCCCGGGCCTGCCTTCCCGGCTGCGGGCCGGGGGGCGGCAGCGCGCAGGAAGCGCAGCAGGTCGCGGGGGGTTTCGATCTCAGCGTAGACCTGTTCCGGCAGGGTGGTGGCGAAGCGTTCCCCGATGCGGGCGATGAACTCCACCCGCGCCAGGCTGTCGAGGCCGATGTCCCGCTCCAGGGAACTGTCCAGGCTGATGACCTTGCCGCCGCCCCGACTGCGATGCAGTTCCGCGGCCAGCTCGTCCAGCACCTCGAGGATGCCCTGTTCCAGGTCGGCGTCCGTGGTTTCGTTCATGGGGCTATTCTACATCGCCTTCGTAGCGCTCCACGGCGCGGCGGCCACGGGGCAGGTTCACGAACAGGCTGACGAGGAAGGCCAGGGCGAAGAAGACGGCGCAGAGCAGGATGGCGTTCTGCAGGCCGACCCAGGCCTGCAGCAGGCCCACGCCGAGCAGGCCGAGAATGGCGGCGAGCTTCTGGGACAGGCCCCAGAAGCCGAAGAATTCCGCCGCGCGGTCCCGCGGCGTCAACTGCCCGACGATGGCGCGGCTGGCCGACTGGGTGGCGCCCAGGCAGAGCCCGGCGGCGATGGCCACCACCTGGAACACCTGCTGCATCTCCCAGGCATGGCCGGCCCGGTTCAGTGCCCGGGTCAGCTCCGGCGTCCACCAGATGAGCAGGATGGCGCTGACCCAGAACAGCAGGGTGAAGTTGTAGGTCAGGCGGCCGCCGAAGCGGTCTTGCGCGAAACCGAACAGCAGGGCACCGAGGGTGGCGGTGACCTGCACGGTGACGAAGGTGAGCACGCGCATCTTCTCGTCCCAGCCGATCACCTGGGCGCCATAGATGAAGGTGAAGGCGACGATGATGTAGATACCGGACATGGCGAAGAAGGCCGACAGCAGGAACACCGCCAGGTCGCGGAAGCCCCGCAGTTCCAGCAGCGTGGTGCGCACCCGCTGCAGGCCCAGCCGCCAGTAGCCGTCGATCACCGGGGCACGGGCACTGTCGCGTTCGCGCAGCCACAGGAAGGTGGGAATGGCGGCCACCAGGAAGAACGCAGCGGCGAAGGGCCCCACCCAGCGCACGTTGTCGAAGTTCTCCCGGCTCACCTCACCCAGGAACAGCAGCGCCAGGCCGGTGGCCACCAGGCCGCCCACGTAGCCCAGCGCCCAGCCGAAGCCGGAGATCCATCCCAGCTCCTCCGGGGGGCCGAGGTCGGGCAGGAAGCTCGCGATGAAGGATTCACCGATGGAATAGGCGTAGTTGGACGCGACGATGAGCAGCACGCCCAGCAGCACGTAGCCCGGTGCCACGAAATAGAGCAAGGCGGTGCTGAGCACGGTGGCGATATAGCTGATGAACAGGAAGCGCTTGCGGCGGGCGGTGAGGTCCATCACGGCGCCCAGCACCGGCGCCGTGATCACCACCAGCAGGTAGCCCGTGGCCAGGGACAGGCTCCACAGCAGGTTGCCGAGCCGGTAGTCGTGGTGGGCGTCGCCGACGATGACGCGGGTGAACAGGTCACCGAACACCACGGTGATGATGAGCAGGGTATAGGCCTGGTTGGCGAAGTCGAACATCGCCCAGCCGAAGATTTCCTTGCGGGAGGCGCGTGGCGTCATCGAAGGTCCGGGATGGGGAGCAGGGGAGGATGGTAGCCCAGCCATGGCGGGGAAGTATATCATTCGCCCATGTTCACCCTGCACCCACAACTGCAACAGGACTGTATCGAGCTGGGCCGCTTCGATCTGTGTCGCCTGCTGCTGCTCAACGATGCCCGCTATCCCTGGTGCCTGCTGGTGCCGGAACGGGAGGACATGCGCGAGATCTACGAACTGGCGCCGGAGGACCAGATCCTCCTGCAGCAGGAATCGGTGCGTCTGGGCCGCTACATGGCGGCGGAATTCAGCGCCCACAAGCTGAACGTGGCGGCCCTGGGCAACCTGGTGCCGCAGCTGCACATCCATCACATCGTGCGTTACCGTCACGATCCCGCCTGGCCACGGCCCGTATGGGGCCTGGGGGAGGCGGTGCCCTACGACGAGGCGGGGCTGCGGGCCATGCAGACCCGCCTGCGGCCCCTCACCGCCGATTCGGCATCGTCAAAGCCCTGATCACCGCGGTGACGCCGGTTTCGCGGAGAAATCCTTTGGTTATGATCGGTCTACACCCAACTATCGCCTGATTTCGCCTGTAGGAGCGGCCTTGGACGCGAAGGTTCGCGGCCAAGGCCGCTCCTACAGGGGCCCGAACCGGCGTACACTGCCAGTGTATTTCCGGCGCACTGTCCACGGCCGCCGCGCGAAGATTTCTTCGCGTCCCTTGCGCCCATGCGGTGAATCGGTAAAGCATCAAAGTCAAGCCTTGCAAGCCCGCGGGCAATTCCGGAAACTCCCCCCATGCCCGTTCCCTTCGTTCACCTGCACCTGCATACCGAGTATTCCCTGGTGGACGGTATCGTGCGCGTCAAGCCCCTGGTCCAGGCGGTGGCGGCGGCCGGCATGGCCGCCTGCGCCGTCACCGACCAGTGCAACCTGTTCGCCATGGTGAAGTTCTACCGTGCCGCCATGGCGGCCGGGGTGAAGCCCATCATCGGCTGCGATGTCTGGATCCAGAACGAGCAGGAACCCGCCAAGCCCTTCCGCCTGGTGCTGCTGTGCCAGGATCGCCAGGGCTACGACAGCCTCAACCGTCTGGTGTCGCGCAGCTACATCGAAGGGCAGCACCTGGGGGTGCCGGTCATCGAGCGTGCCTGGCTGGCGGACAGCACGGCGGGGCTGATCGCCCTGTCCGGCGGCCGCGCCGGTGACATCGGCCTGGCCCTGCTCGCCGGCCGCGAGGGGGAGGCCGCGGAACGACTGGCCTGGTGGCAGGGGCTGTTCCCGGGGCGCTTCTACCTGGAACTGCAGCGCACGGGGCGCGAGGGGGAGGAGGACTACCTGCATGCCGCGGTGGCCCTGGCGGCGGCCCGGGGCGTGCCCGTGGTGGCCACCAACGACGTGCACTTCCTCCGGCCCGATGATTTCGAGGCCCACGAGGCGCGGGTATGCATCCATGATGGCCGCACCCTGGACGATCCGCGCCGCGCCAAGCGCCATTCCGAGCAGCAGTACCTGCGTACGCCGGAGGAGATGGCGGAGCTGTTCTCCGACCTGCCCGAGGCGCTGGAAAACAGCGTCGAGATCGCCAAGCGCTGCAACCTGGAACTGACCCTGGGGCAGAACTTCCTGCCCGATTTCCCCGTGCCCGCGGGCATGACCATGGACGACTATTTCCGCGCCCAGTCGCGCGCGGGGCTGGAGCAGCGCCTGGCGCGCCTGTTCGACGTCGATGCCCCGGACTTCGCCGAGCGGCGCAGACCCTACGACGAGCGCCTGGAGATCGAGCTGGACGTGATCATCCAGATGGGCTTCCCGGGCTACTTCCTCATCGTTGCCGACTTCATCCAGTGGGCCAAGGCCAACGGCGTGCCGGTGGGGCCGGGGCGCGGTTCCGGCGCCGGCTCGCTGGTGGCCTATGCGCTCACCATCACCGACCTCGATCCCATCGAGTACGACCTGCTGTTCGAGCGCTTCCTCAACCCCGAGCGCGTGTCCATGCCCGACTTCGACGTGGATTTCTGCATGGAGGGTCGCGACCGCGTCATCGACTACGTGGCGCAGCGCTATGGCCGCGAGAAGGTGTCGCAGATCATCACCTACGGTTCCATGGCCGCCAAGGCGGTGGTGCGCGACGTGGGCCGCGTGCTGGGCCATCCCTACGGCTTCGTGGATCGCATCGCCAAGCTGATCCCCTTCGAGATCGGCATTACCCTGGACAAGGCGCTGGAGCAGGAAGAGGCGCTGCGCGAGGTGTACGAGAATGAGGAGGAGGTGCACACCCTGATCGACCTGGCCAAGAAACTGGAGGGGCTGTCACGCAACGCCGGCAAGCATGCCGGGGGCGTGGTCATCGCGCCTTCGAAGCTCACCGATTTCACCCCGCTGTACTGCGAAGCGGGCGGCCAGAGCATCGTCAGCCAGTTCGACAAGGACGACGTGGAGGCCGTCGGCCTGGTGAAGTTCGACTTCCTGGGCCTGCGCACCCTCACCATCATCGACTGGGCGCTGCAGACCATCAACGCGGACCGCGCCCGTGCCGGCGAGGATCCGGTGGACATCACCGCCATCCCGCTCGACGATCCCAGGGCCTTCACCCTGCTCAAGGCCTGCGAGACCACGGCGGTGTTCCAGCTCGAATCGCGCGGCATGAAGGACCTCATCAAGCGCCTGCAGCCCGACGTCTTCGAGGACATCATCGCACTGGTGGCCCTGTTCCGGCCGGGGCCGCTGCAATCGGGCATGGTGGACGACTTCATCAACCGCAAGCATGGCCGCGCCAGGGTCGAGTACCCCCATCCCGACCTGGAGCCCATCCTCAAGCCCACCTATGGCGTCATCCTCTACCAGGAACAGGTGATGCAGATCGCCCAGGTGCTGGCCGGCTACAGCCTCGGCGCCGCCGACCTGTTGCGCCGCGCCATGGGCAAGAAGAAACCCGAGGAGATGGCCAAGCAGCGCGAGATCTTCATGGAAGGCTCGGGCAAGCGCGGCGTGGCGCCGGAGACGGCCACCTATATCTTCGACCTGATGGAGAAGTTCGCCGGCTACGGCTTCAACAAGTCCCACTCGGCGGCCTATGCCCTGGTGTCCTACCAGACCGCCTGGCTGAAGGCCTACTACCCGGCGGCCTTCATGGCGGCGGTGCTGTCGGCGGACATGGACAACACCGACAAGGTGGTGAACCTCATCGAGGAATGCCGCAGCATGAAGCTGGCGGTGGTACCGCCCGACATCAACCGCTCCGGTCATGCCTTCACGGTGCGCGACGACCGGACCATCATCTATGGCCTGGGTGCCATCAAGGGCGTGGGGCAGGCGGCCATCGAGGGCATGATCCAGGAGCGCCTGACCCAGGGCGGGTTCCAGGACCTGTTCGACCTGTGTCGCCGGGTGGACAGCCGCAAGGTCACGCGCCGCGTGCTGGAGGCCCTGATCCGCGCCGGCGCGCTGGACAGCTTCGGCGAGACCCGCGCCACCCTGATGGAGGCCCTGCCCCAGGCGGTGAAACAGGCGGAACAGCACCAGCGCGATGCCGTGGCGGGGCAGGACGACCTGTTCGGCGGCGGGGCCGTGTCGGCGCCGGTGGCGGTGGAGATCCAGCGCCTGCCCGAATGGGACGACGACCTGCGCCTGAGCGGCGAGCGCGAGACCCTGGGCCTGTACCTCACCGGCCATCCCATCGATCGTTACCTGCCGGAACTGGAGGCCATCACCAGCGGCAGCATCGCCAGTCTCACCGAGCAGGCCAGCCAGGGGGGGGGCGGCTCCGGTGGCGGCAATGGCCAGGGCGGCGGCTATGGCCGCAGCCACGAACGCAAGGTGGTGATGGCCGGCCTGGTGGTGGACCTGCGCACCCGCGTCACCCAGAGTGGCGCGCGCATGGCCTTCCTGACCCTGGATGACCGCAGCGCCCGCATGGAGGTGCGCGTCTTCACCAAGGTGTTCGAGCAGTATCGCGCCCTGCTGGCGCGGGACCGGGTGCTGGTGGTGCAGGGCGGCCTGGGACTGGACGACTATTCCGGCGAGATGCGCATGACCGTGGAGCAGGTCTACGACATCGACCAGGCGCGGGAACAGTTCGCCAAGTGCCTGGTGCTGAACCTGGAGGCGAGCCAGGCCGGCAATGGCTTCGTGCGTCACCTGGAGGAGGTCCTCAGCCCCTTCCGGGAAGGGCCCTGCCCGGTGCTCATCGACTACCGCAATGCCCAGGCCTGCGCCCGTATCCCCCTGGGTGCCGGCTGGCGCGTGCACCCCACCGACGAATTGCTGCACCGCCTGCGGGAATTGGGGGGAGAACAGCAGGTACGGGTGGAATACCAGTAGCCTGCGTGACCATGGATTCCGGCTTTCACCGGTATGACGAAACGGTGGCGGATCCGTTGTTACCCGGTGCAGTTTGCGGTCGGACAGGGTAAAATGCGCCGATCTGCCCAGAAAACCTCGTAAATTCCCGGTATCAAAGGCCCATGAACCTCAATTTCCTCGATTTCGAACAGCCCATCGCCGAGCTTGAAGCCAAGATCGAGGAGTTGCGCTTCGTGGGCGACGACGCCGAGATCAACATCAACGAGGAGATCACCCGCCTGCAGGAGAAGAGCCGCAGCCTGACCAAGACCATCTTCGCCAAGCTCACCCCCTGGCAGGTCTCGCAGCTGGCGCGCCATCCGCAGCGCCCCTATACCCTGGACTACGTGGGGCACATCTTCACCGATTTCCAGGAACTGCACGGCGACCGTGCCTACGCCGACGACGCGGCCATCGTCGGTGGCCTGGCGCGCCTGGAGGGGCGGCCGGTGATGCTCATCGGCCAGCAGAAGGGACGCGACACCCAGGAGAAGATCCGCCGCAACTTCGGCATGCCGCGTCCCGAGGGCTACCGCAAGGCGCTGCGCCTGATGCGCATGGCCGAGAAATTCGGCCTGCCGGTGCTGACCTTCATCGACACCCCGGGTGCCTACCCGGGCATCGGGGCCGAGGAGCGCGGCCAGAGCGAGGCCATCGCCCGCAACCTGTTCGTCATGGCGGAACTGCGCACCCCCATCCTCTGCACCGTCATCGGCGAGGGCGGTTCCGGCGGTGCGCTCGCCATCGGTGTCGGCGACCGGGTGTTCATGCTGCAGCACGGCACCTACTCGGTGATCTCCCCCGAGGGCTGCGCCTCCATCCTGTGGAAGAGTGCCGACAAGGCGCCCGATGCCGCCGAGGCCCTGGGTATCACCGCGCCCCGGCTCAAGGAGCTGGGGCTGATCGATGGCATCATCCCCGAACCCCTGGGCGGTGCGCATCGCGACGTGGAACAGATGGCCGCCACCCTGAAGCAGACCCTGCTCCAACAGCTGGATCAGCTCGAACGCATCCCGGTCGACAAGCTGCTGGCCGACCGCTACCAGCGCCTCATGTCCTACGGGCATGTGAAAGAGGGTTGAGGGGTGCGTGGGCAGCGGGTGATGTTCGTATACCCGTAGGAGCCCACTCCGTGGGCGAATGCCGATCCGGCACTCTTGTCGGGATGACATTGACCTACCACACCCATTCGCCCACAGAGTGGGCTCCTACAGCTTGTCGCAGTTCTTGCGCCTGATTCGCCACCATGCCCTTTGACCCCGCTCATCTGCCTGACCGACTCAATGCCCGTGGTGCCAGCGCCTGCTGGGTGGCCTTCAGCGGCGGCGTGGATTCCCATGCCCTGCTGCACGCACTCGCCAGCCGGCGAGGCGAACTGGCCATGCCCCTGGGCGCGGTGCACGTGGACCATGGCCTGCACGGGCACAGCCCCGCCTGGGCGCAGCATTGTCGCCGGGTGTGCGCCGGGCTGGACCTGGAGTTCGTGCTGCTGTCCGGGGATGCGCGTCCGGCCCCGGGGGAAAGCCCCGAGGCCGCCGCCCGCGACCTGCGCTACCACCTGCTGGCCGACTGGCTGCCGGCCGGCGCCCTGCTGCTCTCGGCCCATCACCAGGACGATCAGGCGGAGACCCTGCTGCTGCAGCTGCTGCGCGGTGCCGGCCCCAAGGGCCTGAGCGCCATGCCGGGTGCCGCGCCGCTGGGACGCGGTACCCTGTGGCGGCCCTTGCTGGACTGCGGACGGGCGGACCTGCTCGCCTATGCCCGGGAGCAGGGGCTGGATTGGCTGGAGGACCCCAGCAATGCCGATACCCGCCTGGACCGCAATTTCCTGCGTCACCAGCTGCTGCCGGAACTGAAGACCCGTTGGCCGGCCGCCGCGGCCGTGCTGGCGCGCAGTGCGGAACTGTGCGCCGAGGCCGCGGAGCTGCAGGAGCAGGTGGCGCGCCAGGACCTCGCCGCCGCCGCGGGGGATCGGTCCGGCACCCTGTCGGTGACGGCCCTGGGGCGCCTGCCGGAGGCACGACAGCGCAATCTGCTGCGCCACTGGCTGCGGGCCGCCGGCTTCTCCCTCCCATCCCGCGCCGTGCTCGGCCGCGTCCTGGCGGAGGTGCTGGGGGCGCGGCCCGACGCCGAACCCTGCGTGCACTGGCCGGGATGCGAGGTGCGTCGCTACCGAGATGCCCTGTTCGCCCTCGCGCCCCTGGCGCCGCCGCCCGGGGGCCAGCCACTGGACTGGTCCCCGGAGGAGACGCTGGAGCTCGCCGGTGGCACCTTGCGGGCTGACCCGGTACCGGGCCAGGGCCTGCGGCTGGCGCCCGGCACGCGCCTCCAGGTGCGCTTCCGCCAGGGTGGCGAACAGCTGCGGCTGCCCGGTCGCGAACACCGCCACACCCTCAAACAACTGCTGCAGGAGGCCGGGGTGCCGCCCTGGGAACGGGAACGCCTGCCCCTGCTGTACCTGGGGGAGGAGCTGGTGGCCGTGGCCGGGCTGTGGGTGGCGGCAGGGCACCTGGCCGGGGAAGGGGAGGCCGGCTGGAAAATCCTTTGGCGGCTCCCGTAGGGGCGGCCTCTGGCCGCGAATATCACGGAGGCCGCCATGCCCCGTAGGAGCGGCCTCTGGCCGCGAACACGCGTCAACCGACGCATTCGCGGCCAGAGGCCGCTCCTACACACCACCGGAAGCCTTGCACGCGTGAGGTGCGAATCTGTCCGGGAAACCCATCACCCGCAAGGTAAAAAAAACCTGTCCCCGCGCCCGCCTTTGGCCACAATGGCGATTGTCCGCACCGCGCCGTTCTGGTAGCCTTTAGTCCCGTCTCGCGATGCCCCGCGTCGCTCCCGTTTCGAGCCTTCACCGGCTCCGCGTTATCCGGATTTTCATGACCCGATATATCTTTGTCACCGGCGGTGTGGTGTCCTCTTTGGGCAAGGGCATCGCCGCCGCCTCCCTGGGCGCGTTGCTGGAAGCGCGTGGTCTCAAGGTCACGTTGATGAAGCTCGATCCCTACATCAACGTGGATCCCGGCACCATGAGCCCCTTCCAGCACGGCGAGGTGTTCGTCACCCACGACGGGGCCGAGACGGACCTGGACCTGGGGCACTACGAGCGCTTCATCCGCACCACCATGTCCAAGGCCAACAACTTCACCACCGGCCAGATCTACGAGAACGTCATCCGCAAGGAACGCCGCGGCGAATACCTGGGTGGCACGGTGCAGGTGATCCCGCACATCACCGACGAGATCAAGCGCTGCATCCTGGAAGGTTCCAGGGGCGCCGATGTGGCCATGGTGGAGATCGGCGGCACCGTCGGCGACATCGAGTCACTGCCCTTCCTCGAGGCCATCCGCCAGATGGGCGTGGAGCTGGGCCATGACCGGGTGCTGTACATGCACCTGACCCTGCTGCCCTACATCTCCACCTCCGGCGAGATCAAGACCAAGCCCACCCAGCACTCGGTCAAGGAACTGCGCTCCATCGGCATCCAGCCCGACATCCTGCTGTGCCGCGCCGACCGCGAGCTGCCCGAGGACGAACGGCGCAAGATCGCCCTGTTCACCAACGTGGAATCGCGTGCCGTATTCTCCGCCGTGGACGTGGACAGCATCTACAAGATCCCCGGTCTCTACCACCGCCAGCACCTGGACGATATCGTGGTGGACAAGCTGCGCCTGGACCTGCCGCCGGCCGACCTTTCCGAATGGGACCAGGTGGTCCACGACATGGAGCATCCGGAGGCGGAGGTCACCGTGGCCATGGTGGGCAAGTACGTCAACCTCACCGAGTCCTACAAGTCGCTCTCGGAGGCCCTGATCCACGCCGGCATCCACACCCGCACGCGGGTGCGCATCCGCTATATCGACTCGGAGCAGATCGAGGACCAGGGCGTCGACCTGCTCAGGGACGCCGATGCCATCCTGGTGCCCGGTGGCTTCGGCGAGCGCGGCGTGGAGGGCAAGGTACAGGCGGTGCGCTTTGCCCGTGAACACAAGGTGCCCTACCTGGGCATCTGCCTCGGGATGCAGGTGGCGGTCATCGAGTATGCCCGCGACGTGGCCGGCCTCGAGGGAGCCCACAGCACCGAGTTCAAGCGCGACACCCCGCACCCGGTCATCGGCCTCATCACCGAATGGCGTACCGGCGACGGACGCGTGGAGCGGCGCAGTGAGGCATCGGATCTCGGCGGCACCATGCGCCTGGGTGGCCAGGACTGCCGGCTGGCCGAGGGCAGCCTGGCGCGCCAGCTCTACGGCAAGGAGGTGATCGTGGAACGTCACCGCCATCGCTACGAGTTCAACAACCAGTACCGCGAGCGCCTGCAGCAGGCGGGCCTGGTGATCTCCGGCACCTCCGTTGACGACTCCCTGGTGGAGATGATCGAGCTGCGCGATCATCCCTGGTTCCTGGCCTGCCAGTTCCACCCCGAATTCACCTCCACGCCGCGGGACGGGCACCCCCTGTTCTCCGGCTTCATCCGCGCCGCGCGCGCGTACCGCGAAGGCGGGCAGGGCGCCACCCGGCAGCTGGCCGGGGCCGATGCCTGAGCGCCGACCGCCAAGGACATTGAAGTATGAACATCTGTGGTTTTGAGGCGGGCCTCGAGTCCCCCTTCTTCCTGATTGCCGGCCCTTGCGTCATCGAGTCCGAGGCGCTGGCCCTGGATACTGCCGGGCAGTTAAAGGAAATTGCCGATAGTCTCTCCATCCCCTTTATTTACAAGTCATCTTTTGACAAGGCCAACCGTTCCTCGGCGGCCAGCTTCCGTGGCCCGGGCCTCGAGGAGGGGCTGCGCATCCTGGAGAAGGTGAAGCAGCAGATCGGCGTGCCGGTGCTCACCGATGTGCACGAGGACACCCCCCTGGACGAGGTGGCCGCCGTGGTGGACGTGTTGCAGACCCCGGCCTTCCTGTGCCGCCAGACCAATTTCATCCAGAACGTGGCGCGGACCGGCAAGCCGGTGAACATCAAGAAGGGCCAGTTCCTCGCCCCCTGGGACATGGTCAACGTGGTGGACAAGGCGCGCGCCACCGGCAACGAGCAGATCCTGGTCTGCGAGCGTGGTGTGTCCTTTGGCTACAATAACCTGGTCTCCGACATGCGCGCCCTGGCGGTGATGCGCAATACCGGTTGTCCGGTGGTGTTCGACGCCACCCACTCGGTGCAACTGCCGGGCGGGCAGGGGAGCCGCTCCGGTGGCCAGCGGGAATTCGTGCCGGTACTGGCGCGTGCGGCGGTCGCGGCCGGGATCTCCGGCCTGTTCATGGAGACCCACCCGGACCCGGAGCAGGCGCTGAGCGACGGCCCCAATGCCTGGCCGCTGCCGCACATGAAGGAACTGCTGGAGACCCTGAAGGTGATCGACCTGGCGGTGAAGGACCGGCCCTTCGCCGAAGCGGACCTGCTGGGCGGTTGAGGCCAGCCGGCCCCCTGTAGGAGCGGCGCGAGCCGCGATGCCGTATGCCATGCCGATTCGCGGCTGGCGCCGCTCCTACGGGTGCGCTGCGCACCTCCCGGAGAACCTGGCTAGATCCTTATTTAAGAATAGTCAATAACCATTTGTAATTGGAGTTTAAATGTCACAGATCGTCGATGTTCGTGGACGGGAGATCCTGGATTCCCGTGGCAACCCCACGGTGGAAGCCGATGTCATCCTGATGTCCGGTGCGGTGGGTCGTGCCGCCGTGCCCTCCGGGGCCTCCACCGGCACCCGGGAGGCGGTGGAACTGCGGGACGGCGACAAGGGCCGCTACCTCGGCAAGGGTGTCACCAGGGCGGTGGAGTTCGTCAACAGCGAGATCCGCGAGGCCCTGGTGGGGCAGAACGCCCTGGAACAGGTGAAGATCGACCAGATCATGACCGACCTGGACGGCACCCCCAACAAGTCGCGCCTGGGCGCCAACGCCATCCTGGCGGTGTCCCTGGCCGTGGCCCAGGCCGCGGCGCGCAAGGCCGAGGTACCCCTCTACAAGCTGCTGGGCGGCCGCGGACCCTTCCAGATGCCGGTGCCCATGATGAACATCATCAACGGCGGCGCCCATGCCAACAACAGCGTCGATCTGCAGGAGTTCATGATCCTGCCGGTGGGCGCGCCGACCTTCCGCGAGGCGGTGCGCTACGGCGCCGAGGTGTTCCATGCCCTGAAGGCGGTGCTGCACGGCCGCGGCCTCAATACCGCCGTCGGCGACGAGGGCGGATTCGCCCCCGACCTGTCCTCCAACGAAGCCGCCATTGAAGTCATCCTGGAGGCCATCGACAAGGCGGGCTACAAGGCCGGCGAGGACATCTGGCTGGGCCTCGATGCCGCCAGTTCCGAGTTCTACAAGGACGGGCGTTACCACCTGGAATCCGAGGGCCGCGACTTCAGTGCCGCCGAGTTCACCGACTACCTGGCCGACTGGTGCGATCGCTATCCCATCCTGACCATCGAGGACGGCATGGCCGAGAACGACTGGGATGGCTGGAAGGTCCTCACCGAACGCCTGGGCAAGCGCGTGCAGCTGGTGGGCGACGACCTGTTCGTCACCAATACCTCCATCTTCCGCGAGGGCATCGACCAGGGCATTGGCAATTCCATCCTCATCAAGCCCAACCAGATCGGCACCCTGTCCGAGACCCTGGATGCCATCCTGATGGCGCGCGACAACGGCTACAGTGCCGTGGTATCCCACCGCTCCGGCGAAACCGAGGACGTGGTCATCGCCGATATCGCCGTGGGCACCAGCGCCAACCAGATCAAGACCGGTTCCCTGTCCCGCTCCGATCGCGTGGCCAAGTACAACCGCCTGATGCGCATCGAGGACCAGCTCAAGGACAAGGCCGAGTATGCCGGCCGCGCCGCCTTCAAGTTCCTGGCCTGAGGCGTGCGCGGTGGGCGGATAGCGTTCGGGTAGCAGGCGATGCGTTATCTGTTCCTGGTGTTGCTGGTGCTGTTCCTGTTGCTGCAATACCGCTTGTGGTGGGGGGACGGCAGCTTCGCCGATGTCTGGAACCTGCACCAGGACGTGGCGGAGCAGCGGGCCGAGAACGATCGCCTGCGCGAGCGCAACGAGGCCCTGGACGCCGAGGTGACGGATCTCAAGCAGGGCCTGGAGGCGATCGAGGAACGCGCTCGCGAGGAACTGGGCATGATCAAGGAAGACGAGATCTTCTACCAGATCATCGAGGAAGAGCGACAATAAGTTGTCGGGCTGAAGCCCGACCTACAGGGTGGTGCAACCTGCCCGGGTGCGCTGGTGTAGGTCGGGCTTCAGCCCGCCAGGGTCTAGCCGCATGAAAAAAGCAAAACACTGGGCCCTGATCCCCGCCGCCGGTGTCGGCCGTCGCATGGGCACCGACATCCCCAAGCAATATCTTCCCCTGGGCGGAAAGACCGTGCTCGAGCACAGCCTCGATGCCCTGACGGCGCACCCGGCCATCGATGGCCTGGTGCTGGTGCTGGGTGCGGAGGATCCGCGCGCCGCCCTGTTTCCTGACCAGATACAGGGCAAGCCCCTGATGCTCGCGACAGGTGGTGAGGAACGCAGTGACTCCGTATCGAGCGGCCTGGAGCGGCTGGCCGGGGAGGCCGATGACCAGGACTGGGTGCTGGTGCACGACGCCGCGCGCCCCTGCCTGCGCCAGGAAGATCTCGACCGGCTCATCGAGACCCTGCGCGAGCATCCGGTGGGTGGCCTGCTGGCCGTACCGGTGCGCGACACCATGAAACGCGCCGATGCTGGCAACCAGGTCCGGGAAACCGTGGACCGTGATGGCCTGTGGCATGCGCTTACACCGCAGATGTTCCGCCTGGGCCCCTTGCGCCAGGCCCTGCAGGCGGCACGCGAGCAAGGCCTGCCGGTCACTGATGACGCCTCCGCCATGGAACGGGCCGGCCAAAGGCCGTTGCTGGTGGAAGGCCATGGCGATAACCTCAAGATCACCCGTCCGGGAGACCTCGCCCTGGCGGAATTCTATTTGCGGCATCAGGAGCGGTTATGAGAATCGGTCAGGGCTTCGATGCCCATGGTTTCCAGGAGGGTGGCCAGCTGGTGTTGGGCGGGGTGCGCATCGACCACCCGCAAAGCCTCGCCGCCCATTCCGACGGCGACGTGGTGATCCACGCCCTCTGCGACGCCCTGCTGGGGGCCGCGGGCCTGCGTGACATCGGCCAGCATTTCCCCGATTCCGACCCGCGCTACAAGGGTATCTCCAGTCGCAAGCTGCTGCAGCAGGTGGTGCAGCTGGTCCACGTGAACGGCTACGAGATCGGCAACGTGGATCTCACCATCATCGCCCAGGCACCCAAGCTGGCACCCTTCATCCCCGACATGACCGCCAACCTCGCCAACGACTGCCGGCTCGACACGGGACGCGTCAACATCAAGGCCACCACCACTGAACAGATGGGCTTCACCGGACGCGGCGAAGGCATCGCCGCCATGGCCGTGGCACTGCTGCAGGAGCAGGGCGACTAGTGCCGTATCCAGCGGTCATAATGGCCACGGAACCACACGGAAACACACGGACTGTGGTGATGCGCTTTTTTATTCTTCCGTGTGTTTCCGTGTGGTTCCGTGGCCATTTTTCATGCCCGTGAACGACGATGTTGCGGCATTACCCCACGCCTGGGGTGGCCCCGCCGGCCGGGCCCGCCTGCGTGCGGCACCCGAGGACTTCCAGGTCACCGAGATCCCCGTCTGCCTGCCGGACGGGCAGGGCGAACACCTCTGGCTGCGGGTGCGCAAGCGCGACAGCAATACCGAGTGGGTGGCGAAACAGCTGGCGCGCTGGGCCGGCGTGGGCCCGGCCCAGGTCAGCTACGCCGGCCTGAAGGACCGCCATGCCGTCACCGAGCAGTGGTTCTCCATCCACCTGCCGGGCCAGCCCGATCCCGACCTTTCCACGCTGGCCAGCGACGAGTTCCAGGTCGAGGAGGCCGCGCGTCACTCCCGCAAGCTCAAGCGCGGCGCCCTCAAGGGCAACCGCTTCGTGTTGCGCCTGCGTGACTGGCAGGGTGACCGGGAGTTGCTGGAACGGCGCCTACAAAGTATCGCCAGCGGCGGCGTGCCCAACTATTTCGGTGAACAGCGCTTCGGCCACGACGGCGGGAACCTGGAACAGGCCCGGCGCCTGTTCGCCGGCGAGCTGAGGAAATGCCCCCGCCACCAGCGCGGCCTGTACCTGTCGGCGGCCCGCTCCTGGCTGTTCAACCGGATCGCCGGCCTGCGCGTGGCGGATGGCAGCTGGAACCAGGCCCTGCCCGGGGATTTCCTGCAGCTCGACGGCCGCCACGCGGGCTTCGTCGCGGAGGCCGATGATGGCGCACTGGCGGCGCGCTTGAACGCCCTGGAAGTGCACCCCACCGGTCCCCTGTGGGGGCGGGGTCGGGCAAAGACCGGCGAACCCCTGACCCAATGGGAGGTCGAACAGCTGGCGCCCTACACTGAATGGTGCAACGGGCTGGAGCGTGCCGGCCTGGAACAGGAACGCCGTGCCCTGCGGGTGCGGGTGGAGGACCTGCGCTGGGAGTGGGAGGGTGCAGGGACCTTGTGCCTGGCCTTCACGCTGTGTGCCGGGGCCTACGCCACCATGGTGGTGCGTGAATTGGTGGAGGATATTCGAACGTTGTAGGGGCGACCGGCCGGTCGCCCCTACCGTTGATTGGTTTGAAAAGGAATTCATGCCATGAAATATTCGTGTGCACGGACGACCAATCGGTCGTCCCAACGCAACCGCCGCTCCATCCGGCTGCCTGGGTATGATTATTCCCGGGCCGGGGCGTATTTTGTGACCCTTTGCACACAGGGTCGGTCATGCCTGTTCGGGAATATCGTGGACGGTGAAGTATGGTTGAACAGATTTGGCGCCATTGTTGCCGAGGAGTGGCTGAGATCCGCCGAAATCCGGGATGAAATCGAACTGGACGAATGGGTGATCATGCCCAATCATTTTCATGGCATTGTGGTAATTACCGATAAGACGGGCGACCCACGGTGTACGGGCGACCGGCCGGTCGCCCCCACGGGGCCTCGCCCGAATTCCATTGGTGCATTAACGGGCGGATTCAAATCTGCTGTAACCAGACGCATTAATGAATTACGCAATATGCCCGGCCAGAAGGTATGGCAACGCAATTATTGGGAACACATCGTCCGCAATGAACTGGAATTGGCACGCATCCGTGAATATATCCAAAACAACCCCGCACAATGGGAATTGGATGCATTGAACCCCTCCAACGTGCGGGCACCCGGCGGACATCCCAATCCGTAGGGGCGACCCATCGCGTACGGGCGACCGGCCGGTCGCCCCTACCCCGAACGGCGGACCGGGTGTATGGGTGGCATGCCGCCACGTACGGGCGACCGGCCGGTCGCCCCTACAGCCGTTTCAGCAGGACGTAGACGGCGCCGGTGCCGCCATCCACCGGGCGGGCGGTGGCGAAGGCCAGCACCTCGTCGCGCTGGCGCAGCCAGTTGTCCACCTTGCCCTTGAGCACCGGGCCCCGGTGGCTGGAGCCGCGGCCCTTGCCGTGGATGATGCGCACGCAGCGGATGTGGCGCAGCCGGCACTGGTAGAGGAACTCGCTCACTGCCTGGCGGGCGACGACCACCGTCATGCCGTGCAGGTCGAGTTCCGCTCCGACCGAGAACTGGCCCCGGCGCAGCTTGCGCAGCAGTTGGTGCTGCAGGCCGGGGCGGGCGAAGCCCAGTTCCTCGCCGGTATCCAGTTCCCAGGGTTCGAAGAGGTCGGACAGGGTGTCGCGCAGCACCGCCTGCTCGTCGGCGAGGGCGAAGCGCGGGCGCGGGGCGGGACGGGGCGTAGCGGGTGCGATCCGGTCGTTCGTCACGGGGACGACGGGGCCGACGCTGGCGCGGAACAGGTCGCGGTCTTCCGGACTGAGAAGCGATTTTTTGCGGGACATGGTGTGTGCGTGAGGCGTCCGGATACGGGGCCAGCATACTGGCGTCACGGCGTTCTGCCAACCGCTGCCCCGGCGGGGCTGGGAGAACCGCCGTTCTTCCCGTATAGTACTGGTCTGCATGAAAAAAACAGGCGGTCCGGGGAGACCGGGCCGAGACCATGAGAATTCTGATCAGTAACGATGATGGCTACACGGCGCCCGGCATCCGCTGCCTCGCCGAGGCGCTCGCCACCATGGGCACCGTGACCCTGGTGGCGCCGGACCGCGACCGCAGCGGTGCGTCCAATTCCCTGACCCTCACCAACCCCATCCGCGCCACCGAGGTGGAGGAGCGGGTCTATTGCGTGGACGGCACGCCCACCGATTGCGTGCACCTGGCCATCACCGGCCTGCTGGACGAGGACCCTGACATCGTGGTGTCGGGCATCAACGCCGGTGCCAACCTGGGCGACGACGTCATCTACTCCGGCACCGTGGCGGCGGCCATGGAGGGACGTTTCCTCGGCCTGCCGGCCATTGCCGTGTCGCTGGCCTCCCATGCCCCGACCCATTACGAGACGGCGGCGCGGGTGGTCCTGGAACTGGTCAGCCGCCTGACGGTGGACCCGCTGCCGGCGGACACCATCCTCAACGTCAACGTGCCGGACCTGCCCTGGGACGGGCTCCAGGGCTTCAGTGCCACGCGCCTGGGACACCGTCACAAGGCGGAACCGGTGGTGCGCGCCCAGGATCCGCGCGGCCGTACCGTCTACTGGGTGGGGCCTTCCGGTCCCGAGCAGGATGCCGGGCCGGGCACCGACTTCCACGCCATCCGCAACGGCCTCGTCTCCATCACGCCCATCCAGGTGGACCTCACCCGCCACGATGCCATCGACAAGGTGGCGAGCTGGCTGGGTACGCGGCTCTGAGCCGCCACGCCATGCAGCACGGCACCCGCGGCATCGGCATGACCTCGCAGCGCACCCGTGACCGGCTGGTGGAGCGGCTGCGCGAGGAGGGGATCCGGAGCCCTGCCGTGTTGGAGGTGATGCGCGCCACGCCGCGCCACCTGTTCGTGGACGAGGCGCTGGCCAGCCGTGCCTATGAGGACACGGCCCTGCCCATCGGCCATGGCCAGACCATCTCCCAACCCTATATCGTGGCCCGCATGACCGAGCTGCTGATCGAGCGGCAGCCGCAGAAGGTGCTGGAGGTGGGTACCGGTTCCGGCTACCAGGCGGCGGTGCTGGCGCAGCTGGTCCCCAAGGTGTACACCACTGAACGCATCGAGGCCCTGGCGAGCCAGGCCCGGCAGCGCTTCCGCCAGCTCGGCCTGCGCAACGTGCGCGCCACCCTCAGTGACGGCAGCCTGGGCCTGCCCGACTTTGCACCCTACGACGCCATCCTCGTCACCGCCGGCGGCGAGGCGGTGCCCGAGGCGCTGCTGCAGCAACTGGCACCGGGCGGCCGGCTGGTGATGCCCGTCGGCGGCCGCGCCAGCCAGATACTGACGCTGGTGGAACGCACCGGGGAAGGGTTCGTGCGCGAGGTGCTGGAGCCGGTGGTGTTCGTGCCGCTCATAGGGGGCACGGTGCGATGACCCTGTTCACCCGCCTGTACGACCGGGTGATGCAATGGGCGCGGCATCGCCATGCGGCCTGGTACCTGGGTGGCCTGAGCTTCGCGGAGTCATCCTTCTTTCCCATCCCGCCCGACGTGATGCTGGCGCCCATGAGCCTGGCGCGGCCGCGGCGCGCCGGGTTCTATGCCCTGATCACCACCCTGGCATCGGTGGCCGGCGGGCTGCTCGGGTATGCCATCGGGCATTTCGCGCTGGAATGGCTGGCCCCCCTGATCGGGGAGGGCGGGCGCTGGCAGGCCCATTACCAGCATGCCCTGGCCTGGTTCGCGGAGTGGGGCTTCTGGGCAGTGTTTCTCGCCGGTTTCTCACCCATCCCGTACAAGGTGTTCACCATCACGGCCGGCGCCCTGGCCATGCCCTTGCTGCCCTTCGTGCTGGCCTCGTGCATCGGGCGCGGCGCGCGCTTCTTCCTGGTGGCGGGCCTGTTGGCGTGGGGCGGGCCACGCATGGAGGCCATGCTGCGCCGCTACATCGAATGGCTGGGCTGGCTGTTGGTGCTGCTGGCACTGGTCGCATATCTCGTGGTGCGGAATTCATGATACGGTCTGTCACGGCCTGGTAGGTGGGTTCCTGCGCCTCGAAAGTTTCGCGGCCAGTGGCCGCTCCCACTGCTGGTATGCAACCCATGCAACGAGGTTCGGATCAACTCCTGTGAGCAGGAACCGCGCAGTATTGAGACTCGTACATTCACTGCTGCTGGTCGCAGGCCTGCTGTCGTTCGCGGGCTGTACCAACGTCGTGCATGCACCGGTGGCCGATCGCAGTGAACGACCGGGCTGGTCGCCCAGCAGCCACCGCGTACGCCCCGGAGAGACCCTGTACTCCATCGCCTTCCAGTACGGCATGCGCTATGAAACCCTGGCGCAATGGAATGGCATACGCGCGCCCTATACCATCAAGGTCGGCCAGACGCTCAAGCTGCATCCGCCGGCCACGGCGAGCCGTCCGCCTCCCGCCAACAGGTCCAGTACTTCAGTATCTTCTGATACGACAAAGAAAGCGCCCGCCACGCCGGCTGCACCGCGCCCGTCCCCTGCACCAACGGCACCACCGCCACCGCAAAGCACGACGTCAATAAGCTGGCAGTGGCCCGCGCAGGGAAGGATTTTGCGTACTTTTCAGGTGAATAGCCACGGCAAGAAGGGCATTGAGATCGAGGGTTCGCGGGGGCAACCGGTACGGGCCGCGGCGTCGGGACGGGTGGTCTATGCGGGCAGTGGACTTGTCGGTTACGGCAGGCTTATCATCGTGAAGCACGACGCACGTTTTCTCAGTGCCTACGGTTACAACGACAAGCTGTTCGTCCAGGAAGGATCACAGGTCCACGCAGGACAGGTGATCGCGGAAATGGGCAGTAGTGGAACCAACCGGGTACAACTGCATTTCGAGATTCGCAGGGACGGAAAACCGGTGGATCCATTGCAATACCTGCCGCGACGCTGAACATCCATGTCGCTACCCGTAATGGCACAGGTCAAGGGGAAAGTTGTGGAGTGGAGGACGTAGGACCGCCGACGTCGCAGGGTTATGCCGGCGGCTATTCACGCAACAGGATTGTAGCGAGGTGGATCATGCCCAAGACCAGCAAGATCTCCAACCGACAGGATGCCGGACGTTTTCACCACCATCCTGCCGTCACATCCGCAATGGATGAAGCAGCCGTCGCCGACACGGAGAACCAAGAAGGCGATACCGAACCCGATAGCCGGCCGGAAGTCTATACCGCCGGTGAATATTCCGACACGCACCCCGACGCAACCCGGCTGTATCTCAGCGAGATCGGCTTCTCCCCGCTGTTGAGCGCAGAGGAGGAGGTCTACTATTCACGCCTGGCGCAACGGGGCGAGGAATCGGGCCGTCGGCGCATGATCGAAAGCAATTTGCGCCTGGTGGTGAAGATCGCCCGCCGTTACATGAACCGGGGGCTCGCCCTGCTGGATCTCATCGAGGAAGGCAACCTCGGGCTGATCCGCGCGGTGGAGAAGTTCGATCCCGAACGCGGGTTTCGTTTCTCCACTTACGCTACCTGGTGGATTCGTCAGACCATCGAGCGGGCCATCATGAACCAGACCCGCACCATCCGTCTGCCCATCCACGTGGTCAAGGAGCTCAACGGTTACCTGCGCACGGCACGCCAGCTGGCGCAGCAGCTCGACCACGAACCCAACGCGGAAGAGATCGCGGCGGTGGCGAACAAACCCGTGGACGACGTCAAGCGCATGCTGGGGTTCAACGAGCGGGTGACCTCCGTCGACATCCCCATCGGCCGTGACTCCGGCAAGTCCGTCATCGATTCCGTGCCCGACGAGAACAACCCCGATCCCTCGGAACTCCTGATGGACGAGGATGTGCTCGCTAATCTCGACAGCTGGATCGGGCGGCTCAGCGACAAGCAGCGCGAGGTGCTGGAGCGTCGCTTCGGCCTGCACGGGCACAAGGTCTCCACCCTGGAGGAAGTGGGCAGCGAGATCGGCGTGACCCGGGAACGGGTGCGGCAGATCCAGATGGACGCCCTGAAGCGGCTGCGTGAGATCCTGGAAAGCGAGGGCTTTTCCTCGGAGGCCTTGTTTTCGTAGGAGCGGGCTCTGCCCGCGAACCGTGTGCCGGTCCGTTCGCGGCCGAAGGCCGCTCCTACAGGGGATGGTGGTGCCTGTAGGAGCGGGCTCTGCCCGCGAACCTTGCGTGGCACCACCCCTTCACGGCTCGCGCCGCTCCTACAGGTGTCATCGGGTTGTCGCGGCCGGGCTTCACTCGATCATGAACAGCGCCGCCACCACGCGCCGGCCTTCGCCCAGCAGGATGTTGTAGGTGCGACAGGCGGCGGCCGTGTCCATGACCTCCACCCCGATGCCCTGTTGCAGGAACACCGCCAGACACTCGGGGGCGGGAAACCGCTGGCGCGCCCCCGTGCCCAGCAGCAGGATCTCCGGCTCCAGTTCCCGCAGGGCCTCCAGGTGCGAGGGGTGCAGTTCCCCGAGGCTTGGCGCCCAGTCCGGGATCAGCCGATCGGGCGTCACCACCACGTGGCGGTCGATGGCGCGCTCGTTGACCAGGATCCGGCCCGGCTCGTAGGCGCGGATGCTGTTCTGGTCGGGCAACTGGTCCTGGGCGAAACGCATGGAGAGACGATACCGGGGCAGGGTGGGGGTTTACAAGGTCGGCCGGGCGATACCCGCGCCACCTATGGGGTCTGTCCCCTTTTCCGCGGCAATCGGCTAGTATGCGCGGCATGCAGACCGACGAAGAACGCAAGCACCGGGATTTCATCCTCGGCAATGTCATCCTGGGCCTGGCGGCCCTCATCCTGCTGTTCATGGGGCCGCTCTGGGAGCGCCTGGGGGTCTGGGCGCTGATCCTGTGGATGATCCTCGCCGCCCTCGGGGTGTACCTGATCACCAAGGACAAGGACCAGCACCCGGGTCCTCCCCTGTAGGAGCGGGCGCTGCCGTGATTGGCAGTCAGCCGCGTACCCTTCCCTTGTAGGAGCGGGCTCAGCCCGCGAATGTCTGCCACGACGGTTCGCGGGCAGAGCCCGCTCCTACCGGGAAGGAAGGCACGCAGCTGGCAGGGATTTGCGGACAACCGTCGCGCCTGCAGCCCCCTGCGGCGACGATTTTTGCGGTCGCATCTTGTGTCGGAACCGCAATTTCAGTAATGTGCCCTGTTTGACTCTATGTCATTGTTTAGCCTTCTGTAACCGCTGCCCCGAGTGCCAAATTGAACGACGAATTCGCCAGAATCAAGCGCCTGCCCCCCTACGTATTCAACATCGTCAATGAGTTGAAGGCCAAGGCCCGCGCGCGCGGGGAGGACATCATCGATTTCGGCATGGGCAACCCCGACCGGCCGACCCCACCCCATATCGTCGACAAGCTCGTCGAGGCGGCCCAGCGCGGCGACACCCACCGCTACTCGGTGTCGCGCGGCATCCCGCGCCTGCGCCGTGCCATCTGCACCTGGTACAAGCGCCGCTTCGACGTGGACCTGGACCCCGAGACCCAGGCCATCGTCACCATCGGCTCCAAGGAGGGCCTGGCCCACCTGGCCCTGGCCACCATGGGGCCGGGGGACGCGGTGCTGGTGCCCAACCCGGCCTATCCCATCCACCCCTACGGCTTCGTCATCGCCGGGGCGGACATCCGCCATGTGCCCCTGACCGAGGGTGTGGATTTCTTCGAGGCGCTGGAGAAGGCCATCAAGGATTCCTGGCCCAAGCCCAAGATGCTGGTGCTGAACTTCCCCGGCAACCCCACCACCCAGTGCGTGGAACTGGACTTCTTCGAGCGGGTGATCGCCATCGCCCGCGAGCACGGCATCTGGGTGGTGCAGGACATCGCCTACGCCGACCTGGTCTTCGACGGCTACCAGGCGCCCTCCATCCTGCAGGTGCCAGGTGCCATGGACGTGGCGGTGGAGTTCTACAGCCTGTCCAAGAGCTACAACATGCCGGGCTGGCGTGTCGGCTTCATGTGCGGCAACCAGACCCTGGTGGCGGCCCTGGCGCGCATGAAGTCCTACCTGGACTACGGCACCTTCACGCCCATCCAGGTGGCGGCCATCACCGCCCTGGAAGGCCCGCAGGACTGCGTGCGCGAGATCGCCGCCGTCTACGAGAGCCGGCGCGACGTATTGTGCGACGGCCTCAACGCCCTCGGCTGGAAGGTGGAGAAACCCAGGGCCACCATGTTCGTGTGGGCACCCATCCCCGAGCAGTACCGCCACCTGGGCTCGCTGGAATTCTCCAAGCGCCTGCTGGCGGAGGCCAAGGTGGCGGTGGCGCCGGGTATCGGCTTCGGCGACTACGGCGATACCCACGTGCGCTTCGGCCTGATCGAAAACGAGCACCGCACCCGCCAGGCGGTGCGCTGCATCCGCGAAATGTTCCGCAGGGACGAAAAGCAGAAGAAAGCCTCCGGAGGGGAATGAGTTTGAAACCGGTAAACGTAGGACTCCTGGGACTCGGCACCGTCGGTGGCGGCACCTTCAACGTGCTGGCCCGCAACGCCGAGGAAATCACCCGCCGTGCCGGGCGCGGCATCCGCATCAGCCATGCCGCCGCGCGCGACTATGATCCCGCGCGCCTGCCCGGCATCGCGGACATCCAGGTCAGCGACGATGCCTTCAGCGTGGTGGAGAATCCCGAGGTGGATATCGTCGTCGAGCTGATCGGCGGCTACAGCCCGGCCAAGGAGCTGGTGCTCAAGGCCATCGCCAACGGCAAGCACGTGGTCACCGCCAACAAGGCGCTCATCGCCCTGCATGGCAACGAGATCTTCGCCGCCGCACAGAAGAAGGGCGTGATGGTGGCCTTCGAAGCCGCCGTGGCCGGCGGCATCCCCATCATCAAGGCCATCCGCGAGGGCCTGGCCGCCAACCAGATCGAATGGCTGTGCGGCATCATCAACGGCACCGGCAACTTCATCCTCACGGAGATGCGCGACAAGGGCCGCGACTTCGACGACGTGCTGAAGGAGGCGCAGGCCCTGGGCTATGCCGAGGCCGATCCCACCTTCGACGTGGAGGGCATCGATGCCGCTCACAAGCTCACCATCCTCGCCTCGCTGGCCTTCGGTATCCCGCTGCAGTTCGACAAGACCTACACCGAGGGCATCACCCGCATCACCCGCGAGGATGTCGCCTATGCCGAGGAACTGGGCTACCGCATCAAGCACCTGGGCTTCTCGCGCCGCACGGCGGCCGGCGTGGAGCTGCGCGTGCACCCGACCCTGATCCCCGAGCGGCGCCTGATCGCCAACGTGGACGGCGTCATGAACGCCGTGCTGGTGAAGGGCGATGCCGTGGGTCCGACGCTGTATTACGGCGCCGGCGCCGGTTCCGAGCCGACCGCCTCCGCCGTGGTGGCGGACATCATCGACGTGGTGCGCACCCTGACCGCCGACCCGGAGAACCGCGTGCCGCACCTGGCCTTCCAGCCCGGTGCCCTGGCGGACCTGCCCATCCTGCCCATGGAAGAGGTGGAGACCGCCTATTATCTGCGCATGCTGGCGGTGGACCGCCCCGGCGTGCTGGCCGACGTGACGCGCATCCTCGGCGATTCCGGCATCAGCATCGAGGCCATCATCCAGAAGGAACCGGCCGAGGACGCCACCGATGTGCCGGTCATCATGCTGACGCGCCAGGTCAGGGAGAAACAGATGAACGAGGCCATCGCCCGCATCGAGGCCCTCGATGCCCTGCACGGCCCCGTGACGCGCATCCGGGTGGAGCACCTGGACGCGTAGCAGGCACCATGTTTCGACAAGCACCTGTAGGAGCGGCCTTGGCCGCGAATAACCGCCAGAAGATTCGCATCCAAAGGGGATAGATATATTTGAGGCGCATCATTTCAAATAAATCTGTCCCTTTGAAATCCGCCCTGTAGGAGCGGCCTCTGGCCACGAACGGCTTCGCGGCCAGAGGCCGCTCCTACAGGGTAATACAGGTTGAACCTATATTCTTACTTGACCAGGACCACCGCCATGCCCTTCCGTCCCCGCTACACCGGCCTCATCGACAAGTACCGCGACCGCCTGCCCGTGCACGACGACACGCGCATCATCAGCCTCGGCGAGGGCAACACCCCGCTGATCCGCCTGAACAACATCCCGCGCGAGATCGGCAGGGAAGTGGACATCTACGTCAAGTACGAAGGCCTCAACCCCACCGGTTCCTTCAAGGACCGCGGCATGACCATGGCGGTGACCAAGGCGGTGGAAGAGGGCAGCCGTGCCGTGATCTGCGCCTCCACCGGCAACACCTCGGCCGCCGCGGCCGCCTACGCGGCACGCGCCGGCATCACCGCCTTCGTGCTCATCCCCGAAGGCAAGATCGCCATGGGCAAGCTGGCCCAGGCCATGATGCACGGCTCCGTGGTGCTGCAGATCCGCGGCAACTTCGACGCCGGCATGCGCCTGGTGAAGGAAGTGGCCGCCGAGGCGCCGGTGACCATCGTCAACTCCATCAACCCCTACCGCCTGCAGGGCCAGAAGACCGCCGCCTTCGAGATCATCGAGGAGCTGGGCCGCGCGCCCGACTACCACTGCCTGCCCGTGGGCAACGCCGGCAACATCACCGCCCACTGGATCGGCTATTGCGAATATTCGGCCGCCTCCGGCGAGCATGTCACCGCGGCCTGCACCTTCTGCAAGGGTCACTGCACCTACGCCGGCGGCGCCATCGTCGGCAACCGGCCGAAGATGGTCGGCTACCAGGCGGCCGGCTCCGCGCCCTTCATGCGCGGCCACATGGTGGACGATCCCGACACCGTGGCCACCGCCATCCGCATCGGCCATCCCCAGTCCTGGGACCAGGCCTGGAAGGTGCGCGAGGAATCGGGCGGCTGGTTCGACGAATGCAGTGACGAGGAGATCCTTGCCGCGCAGAAACTGCTGGCCCAGAAGGAAGGCGTGTTCTGCGAGCCGGCCTCCGCCGCCTCACTGGCCGGTGCCCTGCGCGACATCAAGGCCGGCAAGATTCCCGAGGGCAGTTCCGTGGTCTGCACCCTGACCGGCAACGGCCTCAAGGACCCGGACACCGCCATCGCCCAGAGCCAGGGCGGGGTGGTCACCATCGATGCCGCCCTGGAGCCGGTGAAGGCCGCCATCCTCGGCAACATGAAATAAGGCCGAAGTGGCGCCAGGCCCTGGATGACGCGCCGTGCCCGCCCTTCGGACCGCCCCCATCCCCCGGGACGGGGCGTTTTCCACGGGACAAGCCATGCCCCCGACACAACTGACCCTGGTGGTGCCCGGCCTGCTCGGCCCCTTGCCCCCGGGCGCCCAGGCGCTGCCGGCGCCGCCATTGCCGGGATTGCTCACCCTGCTGGGCGCGGCACGATCCCGGGGCGAGGGCACGGGTGAACTGGAACCCTGGCTGTGCGCCCGTTTCGGTATCGCGCCTGAACCGGGCGGCGACTGGCCCCTGGCGCCGCTGCTGGCGGCCCAGGAACTCGGTGACGCCGGGACGGACTACTGGCTCTGTGCCGATCCCGTGCATCTGCGCGCCGACCGCAGCCGGCTCATCCTGTTCGGACCCGAGGCGCTGGGGATTCGCCAGGCGGAGGCGGATGCGCTGGTGGAGGGCTTCAATGCGCTGTACGGGCCCGATGGGCTGCGACTGTATGCCCCGGCGCCCGGGCGCTGGTACCTGCGCCTGGCGCAGGCGCCGCAGCTGTCCTGCACGCCCCTGGCGCAGGTGATCGGCCGGGACATCGAGGGTCGCCTGCCCCGGGGCGAAGCGGCCAGTCAATGGCATGCCCGGCTGAACGAGATCCAGATGCTGTTCCATGCCCATCCCGTGAACGAGGCGCGCGTGGCACAGGGCCGGCCGGCCATCAACAGCCTGTGGCCCTGGGGCGGGGGACGGATGCCCGCCCTGGGACAGGCGCCGGATGCCTGGGTCTGCAGTGACGAGCGATTGGCACAGGCCCTGGCAGGGGCCGCCGGCGTGCCGCTCCTGCAGGCGGACGGCGCGCTCGAGGACTGGCTGCCGGGTGCCCTGGCGCGCGGCCCGGGCCTGGTGGTGCTCGATGCCTGTCGCCGGGCCCTGCGCTACGGGGACCTGCCGGCCTGGCACCTCGCCCAGCAGGAACTGGAGCAGCGCTGGTGGGCGCCGTTGCAGATGCTGCGCCGCCAGGGCCGGTTGCCGCTTCTCAGGCTGGTGACGCCACCCGGCACCAGCTACGAGATCGGGGCACCAGGCTGGCGGGAGCGGCTGCGACGGCGGCATCCCCTGCCGCATTACCTGGTCCCATGACCGGTATACCGTAGGAGCGGCCTCCGGCCGCGAACCTGCTTGCCAGAGCAATTCGCGGCCGGAGGCCGCTCCTACATAGTTGAACGACAGGAAAGCGACATGAGCCATCGCATCGTGCGCCGCCCCCTCGACCCGGAGGCGGCGCGGCGTTTTCCCGGATTGCATCCCGTGCTGGGCCGGATCTATGCCGCGCGCGCGATCGTCACGCCGGCAGAACTGGAGACCGGCCTGCAGGGCCTGCATCCGCCGGAACTGCTCGGGGGCCTGCCCGCGGCCCTGGAGCTGCTGGAACAGGCCCTGCGGGAAGACTGGCGGATCCTGATCGTCGGCGACTTCGATGCCGACGGGGCGACGAGTACCGCCCTCTGCATGCGCGGCCTGCACCTGCTCGGTGCCCGCCAAGTCGATTACCTGGTCCCCAACCGCTTCGAGTACGGCTATGGTCTGACGCCGGAGATCGTGGCGGTGGCAGCGGCACGCGAACCGGACCTCATCCTCACGGTGGACAACGGGATCTCCAGTCTCGACGGCGTGGCGGCGGCACAGGCGCGTGGCATCCGTGTACTGGTGACCGATCATCACCTGCCCGGCGCGCAGCTGCCGGCGGCCGACGCCATGGTCAACCCCAACCTGCCCGGCGATCCCTTTCCCAGCAAGCACCTGGCGGGCGTGGGGGTGGCCTTCTACGTGCTGCTGGCACTGCGCGCGCGGCTGCGCGACACGGGCTGGTTCAGCGAGCGGCAACTGCCGGAACCCAACCTCGCCCAATTGCTGGACCTGGTGGCCCTGGGCACGGTGGCCGACGTGGTGCCGCTGGACCGCAACAACCGCATCCTGGTGCAGCAGGGGCTGGCGCGCATCCGCGCCGGCCAGTGCGTGCCCGGCATCCGCGCGCTCATCGAGGTGGGCGGGCGCAACCCGGCGCGCCTGGTGGCGGGCGACCTGGGCTTCGTGGTGGGGCCGCGCCTGAACGCCGCCGGGCGCCTGGTGGACATGGCCCATGGCATCGAGTGCCTGCTGTGCGACGATCCCGCCCAGGCCTTGCGCATGGCGCGCGAACTGGACGACCTGAACCGCGAGCGCCGCGAGATCGAGGCGGACATGCAGGCCCAGGCCCTGGCCACCCTCGAGCGCCTGAGCCTCGACGCAGACCGCCTGCCCATGGGTCTGTGCCTGTACGATCCCGAGTGGCACCAGGGCGTGATCGGCATCCTCGCTTCGCGCATCAAGGACCAGGTGCACCGCCCCGTGATCGCCTTTGCGGCGGCGGGTGAGGGCGACATCAAGGGCTCGGCCCGCTCCGTCCCCGGGGTCCATATCCGCGATGTGCTGGACGCGGTGGCCGCCCGCCACCCGGACATGATCCGCAAGTTCGGCGGCCATGCCATGGCGGCCGGGCTCTCCCTGCCGTTGGCGCAGCTCGAGGGATTCCAGGCGGCCTTTGCCGAGGAGGTGGCACGGCACCTGGGCGAGGATGACCTCCACGGTGTGCTGCACAGCGATGGCGAGCTGGAGGAGGGGGAGCTGGAACTGGAACTGGCCGAGGCCCTGCGCAATGCCGGTCCCTGGGGACAGGGGTTCCCGGAACCCCTGTTCGACGGCCAGTTCGAGGTGCTGGATCGGCGCATCGTCGGCGAACGTCACCTCAAGCTGCGCGTGCGGCCGGCGGGGGGCGCGAGGCCGCTGGAGGCCATTGCTTTCTTCCAGGCCGAGCATGCCGACCTGTGCCCCGGCGAGCGGGTGCGGCTGGCCTACCGCCTGGACGTCAACGAATTCCGCGGCGTGCGCTCCGCGCAGTTGCGGGTGGAGTTCGTCGAGCGTTAGCCTGGACTATACGGCAGCTCATGAATAGTCCAGGCTAGACCCGGCGGCGCAGCAGGCCGAACAGCCCCAGCAGACCGGAACCGAGCAGCCAGAGCGCGGCGGGCACCGGCACCGGGTGCACATCGGGGCCGACCAGCTGGACCCCGCTCACCAGGATCGCCAGGTCGTGGTGGTTATGGGGACCACCGCCCACCACGTTCTCCCAAGTGAACAGGTAGCTGCCGCTGAACTCACCCGCGGTCACCCGCCAGGCCTGCAGGGTGGTCTGGGCATAGTCATCGCCCGGGACCAGCGCGCTGGAGGCGGGAATGGGCTGGCTGTCCAGGCCGAAGCCGAAGGGGGCACCCAGGTGGCCCAGATCGACGGGACCGGATTGGTAGCCCGTATGCTTGTCGAGGATGGAGGCGAAGCCACCATCGGCATCGACGATCCCGAAGCCGCGAATGAAGCCGGGCCAGGCGGTCAGGGAGAAGGCGCTGATGGTGCCGGCGCTGTCGAAGCGCAGTGGTTGGTCGGTCCCCAGGGCGGCGAGGTTTTCCAGGCCGAAGAAATCATCCAGCAGGCCACTGGGCTGCTCGAGGTCGGTGACCCCGCTCGCATTGGACTGGACTGGCTTGGCGTAGGGGGTGCCGGTAAAGACCAGGGCGCCCAGGATCAGGGCGGTGACAGCCAGGGGACGAAACCTCATTTTGTACTACTCCTCCAGGTGGGGTGATGGCAGTGTTTACCCCTTGATAGACCGTTAAGTAAGCAACTACTGCGCCAAGAAAAAAATATCCCATACAGACAAGCAGTTGGCGATGTCACCGGACACCCCGGGTCGAGCAGAGGCGAAGAACGTAAAAGTATCTGACAAAACTGCCAGATCCACGCTCGAAATGAGATGCGTAAGCCCTTGAATGACGAACGTAGGACGGCCGGGAATCGGCCTGTAGGATCGGAAGCCGCCGATTCCTATGGAAAAATCATTATCGGAATTAGCAGGTTACGAATTCAGTATATACTCGGAAGCTAATGTTCAACCACAAGCAAAAAAACGTAATATTCTCCGACACGATGTCGGGCGTCTTGTACGCCCGGCCGCGCGACCCCGGTTTGGCCGACGTCGGGACCAGGCCACGGGGAAATGTATATCCGGGCAGTTAAGCAATTGAACTACCGTTAAAAAGATGTTTCAGCCGCTGGTGTGCCGGCGCGCAGGGTAGTATGATGGCGCGCCTGTTTCCACCCATGCCATGAAGTGACCCATGCTCGAGATCAATCCCGTCCAGAACCGCATCCACGACCTGCAGGAACGCACCGCGTCCCTTAGGGGGTATCTTTGACTTCGACACCAAGCAGGAACGCCTGATCGAGGTCAGCCGCGAACTGGAGGACCCGGGCGTCTGGAACGATCCCGAGCGCGCCCAGGACCTGGGGCGCGAACGGGCGCGCCTCGCAGAGGTGGTTGAGACCCTGAGCGGCATGGATGCGGGCCTGCAGGATGCCGCGGAACTCCTGGCCCTGGCCGCTGAGGAACAGGACGAGGATACATTGCAGTCCGTGGTTGCCGACCTGGATCGCATGGAGCGCGAGGTGGAAGGACTGGAGTTCCGCCGCATGTTCTCCGGCGAGATGGACGCGGCCAATGCCTTCCTCGATATCCAGGCCGGCGCCGGCGGCACCGAGGCCCAGGACTGGTCCGAGATGCTGCTGCGCATGTACCTGCGCTGGGCGGAGCGCCGTGGCTTCAAGACCGAGATCATCGAGGCCTCGGACGGAGAGGTGGCGGGCATCAAGAGCGCCACGGTGCGCGTTGAAGGCCCCTATGCCTACGGCTGGCTGCGCACCGAGACCGGCGTGCACCGCCTGGTGCGCAAGTCCCCCTTCGATTCCGGAAACCGCCGTCATACCTCCTTCGCCTCGGTGTTCATCAGCCCCGAGGTGGACGAGGATTTCGAGATCGAGATCAACCCGGCGGACCTCAAGGTCGACACCTATCGCGCCAGCGGCGCCGGCGGCCAGCACGTCAACCGCACCGAGTCCGCCATCCGCATCACCCACGTGCCGAGCGGCATCGTGGTGGCCTGCCAGAGCGACCGCTCCCAGCACAAGAACCGCTCCACGGCCATGAGCCAGCTGAAATCCAAGCTGTACGAAATGGAGATGCAGAAGCGGCGCGCCGAGCAGCAGACCCTGGAGGACAGCAAGGCAGACGTCGGCTGGGGCAGCCAGATCCGCTCCTACGTGCTCGACCAGTCGCGCATCAAGGACCTGCGCACCGGCGTGGAGACGGGCAACACCCAGGCGGTGCTGGACGGCGACCTGGATCCCTTCATCGAGGCCAGCCTGAAGAGCGGGCTGTGATTTTCGAATAATGAACTGATTGCTTATGCGTCAGTGCTTGTGACTACAATCGAGACACGTCATTCCCGCGAATGCGGGAATCCAGTGGTTTAAACCCCATGGATTCCCGCATTCGCGGGAATGACGGGGTAGTACCCCCGTGCAAATGGCGAAACTGGCAAGACAAACCGGACAGCAGAAGATCACACCCATGAACGACGAACAGCAACTGGACGAAAACAAGCTCATTGCCCAGCGCCGCGAGAAGCTGCGGGAGCTGCGCCAGGCCACGGACATCCCTTTTCCCAACGACTTCCGTCGCAACGTAACCGCCGGCGAGTTGCACGCGGAGTACGACGAGAAGGACGCGGAATACCTCGCGGCCAACCCGCGCCGGGTGGCGGTGGCGGGGCGCATGATGGCCAAGCGCGTCATGGGCAAGGCCAGCTTCACCACCATCCAGGACATGTCCGGGCGCATCCAGCTGTTCCTGCAGCGCGATGCCCTGCCGGAAGGCCTGTACCAGCAGTTCAAGGGCTGGGACATCGGCGACATCGTCGGCGCCGAGGGGGTGATGTTCAAGACCAGGACGGGCGAGCTGTCGGTGCAGGTGGACAGCCTGCGCCTGCTGACCAAGTCCCTGCGCCCGCTGCCGGAGAAATTCCATGGCCTGAGCGACCAGGAGACCCGTTACCGCCAGCGCTACGTGGACCTGATCATGAACGAGGTGTCGCGCAAGACCTTCGCGATGCGCACGCGCCTGGTGCAGTACATCCGCAATTTCCTCAACGAGCGGGATTTCCTCGAAGTCGAGACGCCCATGATGCAGGTGATTCCCGGTGGTGCGGCGGCGCGCCCCTTCGTCACCTTCCACCACGCCCTGGACATGGACCTGTTCCTGCGCATCGCGCCGGAACTGTATCTGAAGCGGTTGGTGGTGGGCGGCTTCGAGCGGGTCTACGAGATCAACCGCAACTTCCGCAACGAGGGCCTGTCCACGCGCCACAACCCCGAGTTCACCATGCTGGAGTTCTACCAGGCCTACGCCGACTACAACGACCTCATGGACCTGACCGAGGCACTGCTGCGCGGCCTGGCCCTGGAGCTCCTCGGTGACACCCGGGTGCCCTACCAGGGCGAGGTCTATGACTTCGGCAAGCCCTTCGCGCGCATGACGGTGAAGGAGGCCATCCTGCATTTCAACGCAGACATCCGCGCCGGGCAGCTGGAGGATATCGCCCAGGCGCGCGCCCTGGCGGAAGGCCTGGGCATCCAGGTCAAGGACAGCTATGGCCTGGGCAAGATCCAGATCGAGATCTTCGAGAAGACCGCCGAGCATCTGCTGAAGGATCCCACCTTCATCACCGCCTATCCCACCGAGGTGTCGCCGCTGGCGCGCCGCAACGACCGGGATCCCAGCGTTACCGACCGCTTCGAGTTCTTCGTCGGCGGCCGCGAGATCGCCAACGGCTTCTCGGAACTGAACGACGCCGAGGACCAGGCCGAGCGCTTCCGCAAACAGGTGGAGGAGAAGGAGGCCGGGGACGAGGAGGCCATGCATTTCGATGCCGATTACATCCGTGCCCTGGAGCACGGCATGCCGCCCACCGCCGGCGAGGGCATCGGCATCGACCGCCTGGTGATGCTGTTCACCGACGCACCGTCCATCCGTGACGTGTTGTTGTTCCCGCACATGCGGCCGGAATGAGCCGCCATCGGCCCGTAGGAGCGGCGCAAGCCGCGATTAGCTGAGGGTTTATATCGCGGCTTGCGCCGCTCCTACAGGGGTATATGCCTGGTCTCAGGCCGACAGGCACACTTGGTTCTTGCCTTCCCGCTTGGCGAGGTAGCAGGCCTGGTCGGCCGCCTTCACGACACGCCAGCCATCTCCGCAGTCGGGTTCCAGCGGGGCGATGCCGATGCTCACGCCTGCGCGGACGACCGTGTCGGCATCGGGGGTGAGCCGGAATTCCTCGATACGCTGCCGGACCTGCTCGGCGATCTCCCGGGCCTGCTCCAGCCCGCAATTGCGCAACAGCACCGCGAACTCGTCACCGCCCAGGCGGGCGAGATGATCCCCCATGCGCATGCAGGACTCGATGGTGCGGCACAGGCCCACCAGCAACTCGTCGCCCGCGGCATGGCCGAAACGGTCGTTGATGGACTTGAAGTCATCCAGGTCGATATAGACCAGGCAATGGCCGATGTGGGTGCGCCGTGCCTGTCCCAGGGCCCGCTCCAGCACCTGGCCGAAGCCGTTTCGGTTCAGGACGCGGGTCAGCGGATCGTGGGCCGCCTGCCAGGCCATGCGGTCCGACTCCCGCTTCTGCCAGGTGACGTCGCGGAAGATATAGGCCACCTGCGCCAGGCGCCCCGACGGGGCATGGATAGGGGCGATGATCTCCTCGATCAGCAACTGGCCACCATTGCGCTGACCCAGGCAGAGATAACGGCTCGCGCGGCTGACGGTGCCCAGTGTCTCGGACAGGAAATCCGGCGTGGCCAGCGGAGCAACAGAGTCCATCTCGCGCAGGGCATAGATCCTTTCCAGCGGCTGCCCCAGGGCCTGTGCCTCGCTCCAGCCGGTCATCTGCATGGCCACCGGGTTCAGGGACAGCACATGCCCGTCGGCATCGGTCTTGATGACTCCATCGGTGATGTTCTGCAGGGTGAGTTTCTCCAGCTCCTTTTCCTCGAACAGCGCCGCCTCCACCCCGAGGATGCGGCGTCGTACGAGCAGCATGGCCCACAGGGTAAGCCCCAGGACGACGAGGGTGACCCCACTCAGCAGCCAGAATGCATTGCGCACATCGCGGCTGGTCTCCACGGCCGCGAGCCGGGTTTCCTCCCGCACCAGGGCCAGCAGTTCGTCGAATACCGTGAGCAGGAGATTTTCCAGCGGCAGGTCGTCACGGATCATGTCCTCGATCTCCTGTACCTGCCGGTCGACCAGCCGTGTCAGGATCTCCTCCTGCAGAGGTTGGGTCGTGCGTATGATCTCCAGTGCCCGCCCCAGTGCCTCGCGTTCCGGCCGGGACAAGCCCACGGCCAGCAGCCGTTCGCGCAACTGGATGAATTCCACGGCCAGTTCATTGAAGCGCAGGAACTCCTCGTCCCGTACCCAGGGGTCATCCTTGAAATAGGCCGCGTACATGCGCAGGGAGCGCTCGCGGATCACACGGCTCATTTCATGCAGCAGGTCCACCTTGATGTTGTGGTGTTCATGGATGATGGTCACCTTGTCGCGCAGGATGGTGACATAGTTGATGCTGACCAGGGCCAGGGTCAGCATCAGCAGGCTGACGATGGCCGTGCCGATCATCAGGGTTGCGGGTGTCTGGGTCTTCATCGGGCAGGGTGGCCTACCCGCCGGCGGTCGGCGGGCGCCTGACCCTGGCGGCTGGTACGATGTTCGCTCAAGCGTTCTCCGCCGCGGGGAAGGGGTAGGGGAGTTGCTCGTAGTGCAATGCGGGACCGTCCTTGGCGCCCAGGCGCACATCGCCCTGTTCGGCGCTGGCGATCTGCAGTACCACCAGCAGGGAATGGCCGCCATCGGGATGGACCTCGGCATCCATTACCCTGCCGACACTCTGGTCGTCACCCGCGGCATCGTACAGGTCCTGGCCGATGGCGGGTTCGGAGCCGTCCGGGACACGGGCCAGGTACATGCGGCGCTTGAGCTTGCCCAGGTACTGCATGCGCGCCACCACCTCCTGGCCGGGATAGCAGCCCTTCTTGAAGCTCACCCCGTCCACCAGTTGCATGTTGGCCATTTGCGGCACGAAGGCCTCCACGGTCTCCGGGTGGATGGTGGGCAGTCCGGCCTGGATCTCCAGCAGGTTCCACGGACCGGCACCCACGGGGGCGCAATCGACGTTGAGCGCATTCCAGATCCGGCAGGCGGCATCGAAGTCGGCATAGAGTTCGAAGCGGGGATGGATGCCGGGCACGCGGATGGCGAGCAGGTGATCGTTGCGCACCACCTCGTCGTTCCGAACCGGTGGCGTGAGCCCGCTCGCGCGGGCAAGTTCATCCTCCACACCGGGCCCGGACAGGCCGATGGCGATGAAGGTATCCACACTGTCCTCGATGGTGACCCGGGAGCGCAGCACGAACATGCGCAGGCGCTTGACGGTCGTCTCCACCATGCTGGAGGGCATGCGCAGGTAGAAGCTGTCACCATGCTGGAATACCCGGAAATTCGCCAGCATGCGCCCCTTGGGGGTGCAATAGGCGTTCAGCAGGCTGTGTCCCGCGTCGATGCGTCGCATGTCGTTGCTGAACTGGCCTTGAAGAAAGTCCCGGGCATCCTCGCCATGCACGGCCACCAGGCTGTAATGGGACAGGTCGGCGAATACATTGCCGGTCAGGGCCACGCTCCGTTCCCGCTTCGGGTTGCCGAAACTGAGCACCTTCCCGCTGGCATCGAATTCGGCGCCGGCATCGGCGAGAAAGTCCTTCCATCCTGCTTTCATGGTTGCGGTGCTCCCGACTACAAGAATGAATATTGGCGCGATCCGCCAGCCTATGCGAATTCTGCGCCGTTGTCAGCCGGCGTATCCTGTGGTTTTCGCCCGCTGGAGTTCACCGGACGGGGGTGGTATAAACCTACCACATTTGCGCATATACATGGAGCCATGGCCAGGACGCAATCCGCACCGAAATTCCTCGATCTGCTGCGCATCCAGATGCCGGTGGGGGCCGTGCTCTCCATCGCGCACCGTATCTCGGGCGTACTGCTGTTTCTCGCCCTGCCCTTCATGGTGTACCTGCTGGCCCTCTCCCTGCAGGGGCCCGCGGGCTACGCGCTGGCCATGGACAGGCTCGGCAGCCTCCCGGTACAGCTGCTGCTGATCCTGCTGGCCTGGTCCCTGTTCCACCACCTGCTGGCGGGCATCCGCCACCTGCTGCTGGATATCCACATCGGGGTGGAGAAACGCACCGCGCGCCGCTCCGCCTGGCTGGTGAACCTGGCCGCCCTGGGCCTCCTGGCCTGGGTGCTGGCGGGGCGCCTGGCATGAGTCGTGGCGCGCAGGGATTGCGGGCCTGGCTGCTCCAGCGCGTAACGGCCGTCTACCTCGGCCTCTTCAGCCTCTACCTGCTGGGTTTCTTCCTGGTCGCGCCACCGGGCGACTACCCGCAGTGGAGCGCCTGGACCGGGCAGCCACTGGTGGCCATCGGCCTGGCCCTGTACGTCATCGCCATGCTCCTGCATGCCTGGGTGGGGATGCGCGATGTGCTGATCGATTATGTCCATCCGGTCGGGGTACGGCTGGCACTGCTCGGGATCATGGCCTTCGTCCTGCTGGGCTGCGGGCTGTGGGGCCTGCGCGCCCTGCTGCTGAACTCCACGCTATGACCGGATCCGGAACGAATCACGAAAAGGATTGCCATGGACCTGCCACGCCGCAGCTTTGATGCCCTGATCATCGGCGCCGGCGGCGGTGGCCTGCGTGCCGCGCTGCAGCTGTCCCAGGCCGAGGCCCGGGTGGCGGTGGTATCGAAGGTCTTTCCCACCCGGTCCCATACGGTGGCGGCCCAGGGCGGGGTCAATGCGGCCCTGGCCAATGTGCTGCCCGACAACTGGCACTGGCACATGTTCGATACCATCAAGGGCAGCGACTACCTTGGCGACCAGGATGCCATCGAGTACATGTGCCGCGCCGCGCCCCACGTGGTGTACGAACTCGAGCATTCCGGCGTGCCCTTCTCGCGCCTGGACGATGGCAGGATCTACCAGCGCGCCTTTGGTGGCCAGAGCCGCAATTTCGGCGGCGAGCAGGCGGTGCGCACCTGCGCCGCCGCGGACCGTACCGGCCATGCCATCCTGCATTCCCTCTACCAGCAGAACATCCGTGCCCGAACCCATTTCTTCGACGAGTTCTTTGCCATCGACCTGCTGCACGACCAGCAGGGCTATTTCCTCGGCGCCCTGGTGCTGGAGATCGCCACCGGCCGGCCGCTCGTCATCGAGGCGAAGACCACGCTGCTGGCGACCGGCGGCGCCGGGCAGCTGTTCCGCACCAATACCAACGCCCTCATCAACACCGGCGATGGCATGGCCATGGCGCTGCGCGCCGGCATCCCGCTGCAGGACATGGAGTTCTTCCAGTTCCATCCCACCGGCATCGCCGGCAAGGGCATGCTCATCACCGAGGGCGCGCGCGGCGAGGGTGGCTACCTGCTCAATGGCGAGGGCGAGCGCTTCATGGAGCGCTACGCGCCCAATGCCAAGGACCTCGCCAGTCGTGACGTGGTCAGCCGCGCCATCGCCACCGAGGTGCGGGAAGGCCGCGGCTGCGGGCGCCACAAGGACCATGTCCTGCTGAAGCTCGACCACCTGGGCACGGACATCGTCGCCAAGCGCCTGCCCGGCATCCGGGAAACGGTCAAGACCTTCCTTGGCCTGGACCCGGCCGAGAGCCCCATCCCGGTCTATCCCACCGCCCACTACACCATGGGCGGCATCCCCACCGATCGCCATGGGCGGGTGGTGGTACCGGAGATGCAGGGGGCCGAGGAGCCGGTCCCGGGGCTCTATGCCGCCGGGGAATGCGCCTGCGTGTCGGTGCACGGCGCCAACCGCCTCGGCGGCAATTCCCTGCTGGACATCCTGGTGTTCGGCCGGGCTGCCGCCAATCACATCATCGAGCATCTGCGCGAGACGCGTTACCATCGGCCCCTGCCCGAAAGTGCCACCGAACCGGCCCTGGCGCGGCTGCTGCGCTGGGAGCGGCAGGGTGGGGACGAATCGGTGGACGAGCTGCGCAAGGCCCTGACCCGCATCATGGAAGAGCATTGCGGCGTGTTCCGCAACGAGGAGGTCATGCGCGCCGGGCTGGACAAACTCGTAGCTCTGCAGGAGCGCCTGCAGTATGCCTGCATCCAGGATCACAGCCAGGTATTCAATACCGCGCGCATCGAGGCGCTGGAACTGGAGAACCTGATGGATATCGCCCTGGCCACGGTGAGCTCCGCCCTCGCGCGCCAGGAAAGCCGCGGTGCCCATTCGCGCATCGACTACCCCGAGCGCGATGACACGCACTGGCTGCGTCACAGTCTGTATTACAAGGACGGCATGCGCATGGACTACAAGCCGGTGCGCATCAAGCCCATGACCGTCGATTCCTTCCCACCCAAGAGGCGGGAATATTGACGCTGTCATGGCAAAATTTCGCCTGTAGGAGCCCGCTCCGCGGGCGAATGGTCGCTGGCGCATCCGTTTCGCCCGGAGGACCGGGCTCCTACAGGTGGTGCGCTGGATCACGCCTCACTCCCCACCAGGAGCCAACATGAGATTCTCGATCTACCGCTACGATCCCGACCGGGACGCCAAGCCCTATATGCAGGATTTCGAGCTGTCGGAGGAGCAGGTCGAGCCGGGCATGATGCTGCTCGATGCCCTGCTGCTGCTCAAGGCCCAGGACGAGACCCTGAGCTTCCGCCGTTCCTGCCAGGAGGGGGTGTGCGGCTCCGATGGCATGAACATCAATGGCCGCAACGGCCTGGCCTGTATCACCCCCCTGCACGAGCTGAAACAGCCCATCGCACTGCGGCCACTGCCCGGCATGCCGGTGATCCGTGACCTGGTGGTGGACCTGGAACCCTTCTACCAGCAGTACCGGGCCGTGAAACCCTACCTCATCAACGAGGATCCGGTGCCCGAGGTGGAACGACGCCAGTCTCCGGAGGAGCGGGAAAAACTCGATGGCCTCTACGAATGCATCCTGTGCGCCTGCTGTTCCACCTCCTGCCCGTCCTTCTGGTGGAATCCCGACAAGTTCCTGGGCCCGGCGGCGTTGCTGCAGTCCTGGCGTTTCCTGGCCGATTCCCGCGACCAGGCCACGGAGGAGCGGCTGGACAGCCTGCAGGATCCCTTCCGGCTGTTCCGCTGCCATACCATCATGAACTGTGTCGAGGTCTGTCCCAAGGGGCTCAACCCGACCAGGGCCATCGGTAACATCCGCCAGCTGATGGTGAAGCGCTCACTGTGAATGAAGGCGAGTACAACCGGCTCTACTGGCAATGCCGGCGCGGCATGCGCGAGCTGGATCTGCTGTTGCAGGCCTTCCTGCGCCAGCGGCGGGATGGACTCGATGCCGCCACCCTGGCCGGCCTCGAAACGCTGCTGGGCTACCCCGACGCCGTGCTCCTGGAATGGTTGATGGGCCGGCAGATCCCCAGCGACAGGGAGGTCGCACAACTTGTCCGACAGATACGCGACACCGCTGCGGCTTGAGTTCCGCCAGCCCCGCGGGTGGTTCCCGGCCCTGGTCCTGCTGCAGCTCCTGGCACTGGTCCTGCTGTGGCGGCTGCCCCTGTCCTGGCCCTGGCTGGCCGCCTTGCTGGTCCTGTGGTCGCTGGCCGCGCGGCAGAGCCTGCGCGCCGGCGGTACGCGGCGCCTGGTCCGCGCCATCTGGCTGGAACAGGACGCCTGGCACCTGTGGTTCGCCGATGGCCGCGCCAGTACCGCACGCCTGTCGCCACGGTACTTCCTGCGTGGGCCCCTGCTGCAGCTGACCCTGCGACTGGAGCAGGGGCGGGCCCTGCCGCTGACCATCCTGCCCGGCATGCTGCCCCGGGAAACCCTGCGCCGCCTCAAGGTGCGGCTGCGCCTGTTTGCCGGCAGCTGATCGCCTCGCATACCATGGGGCGGTCTGGAACGAACACGGGTAGTGCATGGCGACCGAGATCGAACGAAAATTCCTGGTGCGCAACCGGGACTGGTACCGGCAGGCCGATGCCGGCACGCCGTTCCTGCAGGGCTACCTGAACGAGGATGGACGCAGTTCGGTGCGGGTACGCATCGAGGGGGAGCGGGCCAACCTCAACATCAAGAGCGCCAGCGCCGGCATCCACCGGCAGGAATTCGAATACCCCATCCCCCTGGAGGATGCCCACGCCATGCTGGCCGGGCTCTGTGTCGGCGGCCTGATCGAGAAGACCCGCTACCGGGTGCGGCATGGGGGGCACCTGTGGGAGGTGGACCTGTTCGCCGGGGACAATGCGGGCCTGGTGGTGGCCGAGATCGAGCTCCAGCACGAGACGGAGGCCTTCGAGCGTCCTGACTGGCTGGGGGAAGAGGTGTCCGACGACGCGCGTTACTACAACCATTTCCTGGCGCGGCGGCCCTGGAAGGACTGGCGATGAGGCGGCGGCACTCCGGCGGCTCGTCCCGTCCAGCGCCACCACCCTTTGGTAGGAGCGGCCTCTGGCCGCGAACGGCCCGGCAAGCTCCCGGTTCGCGGCCAGAGGCCGCTCCTACGGCGGTCCCGCCGGTCGTGTCGGCGGATCCGGTCCATGCCCCCGTCCCGCCGGTCGTGTCGGCGGCCCTCGCCCACAGGATGTTCCTGGTGGCCGGCCTGCTGCTACTGGGGCTGTTCCTGGCCGCCTGCAGCCAGCCCCGGGACGAGGTGATCCGCTTCGCCATGGGCGCGGCGCCCACCAACCTGGACCCGCGCTTCGCCACCGATGCCGCCTCCGCCCGTATCAATCGCCTGCTGTACCGCCCCCTGGTGGATTTCGACGAACAGGCCCGTCCGCTGCCCGCGCTGGCGCGCTGGGAACGGCTCACGTCCCTGCACTACCGCTTTCACCTCGGGGAGGCCGGCCGTGAGTTCCACGATGGCAGCCGCCTGACGGCGGCCGACGTGGCCGCCACCTATGCCTCCATCCTCGATCCGGCCACCGGCTCACCCCACCGGGGTGGCCTGGAACTCATCGCGCGCATGGAGGTGCTGGACGAGGATACCCTCGATTTCCACCTGTCCCGCGCCGATCCCCTGTTTCCCGGCTACCTGGTGATCGGCATCGTCCCGGCGCGGGCCATCGCCGCGGGACATCCGTTGCAGGACCGGCCACTGGGCAGCGGCCCCTTCCGCCTGCAGGCCTGGCCGGAGACGGGCCGCCTGCAGCTGATACGCCGGTCAGATGGTCAGACGCTGGAATTCCTGCTGGTCCGCGATCCTACGGTACGCGTCCTGAAGCTGCTGCGCGGCGAGGTGGACATGCTGCAGAACGACCTGCCCGCCGAACTGGTGCGCTATCTCGCGGCACGGCCGGAACTGCAGGTGCGGCAGCGGCCGGGCAGCAATTTCTCCTACCTGGGCTTCAACCTGCAGGATCCCGCCACCGGCGACCTGCGCGTGCGCCGCGCCATCGCCCACGCCATCGACCGCGAGGCCATCGTGCGCCACGTCCTGGGCGAGGCCGCGCGCCCGGCCACGGCCCTGTTGCCACCGGATCACTGGGCGGGCAACCCGGACCTGGCCCAGTTCGAACACGACCCGCAGCGGGCCCGGGAGCTGCTGGCCGCGGCGGGCTACGGCCCCGATCGGCCGCTGCGGCTGAACTTCAAGACCTCGGCGGATCCCCTGCGGCTGCGCATCGCGACGGTGTTCCAGCAGCAATTGTCCGAGGTGGGCATCGAGGTGCGCTTGCAGAGTTATGACTGGGGTACCTTCTATGCCGATATCCGGGCCGGGCAGTTCCAGCTCTACAGCCTCGCCTGGGTCGGCATCAAGACGCCGGACATCTTCCGCTATGCCTTTCACAGCACGGCGCTGCCACCGGGCGGGGCCAATCGCGGACAGCTGGACGATGCCGGGGTGGACGCGCTGATCGAGCGGGCCGAGGCGGCGATGGACGCGGAGGGCCAGGCCGGCAGCTACCGTGCCCTGCAGGCACGCCTGCTGGAGATACTGCCCTATGTCCCGCTCTGGTACGAGGATCATGTCTACGCCGCGCGTGCCGATGTGGAAGGCTACCGCCTGGCGGCCGACGGCAACTACGACGGGGTGCAATGGGTGCGGCGCAGCGCCGCACCATGAGGTCCGATATGGAAAGGCAGATCCAGATCAGTCTCGCCGAGCAGAAACTCTGGCTGCTCGATCCCGGCGGTGTGCTGGACGAGTGGAGCATCTCCAGCGCCCGCAACGGTGCCGGGGAGCGCTCCGGCAGCGAATGCACCCCGCGCGGCTGGCACCAGGTGCGGGCACGGATCGGCGCCGGCTGTGCGCCGGGCACGGTGTTCGTCGGCCGCCGGCCCACCGGCGAGTGCTATTGCCCCGAGCTGGCGCGCGCCCAGCCGGAACGTGACTGGATCCTGAGCCGTATCCTGTGGCTTAGCGGACTGGAGCCCGGCCTCAACCGGCTCGGGGAGGTGGACAGCATGCGCCGCTACATCTACATCCACGGTTGCCCCGATGAATGTCCCATGGGGGTGCCAAGGTCCCACGGCTGCATCCGCATGCACAACCGGGACGTGATCCGCCTGTTCGACCAGGTGCCGGCCGGGACCCGCGTGTGGATCGGAGAGGAGGCCCTGGGGCGCCCCCGGTGGCGGACCGCGCCCGCCTAGCCTGGACTATTCATGAACGACCTACTGCGGTCGCCGATCTACCTGAAAAGCGCGCGCGTGCTCCCTCCAGGTGCTCGACATACTGTCGAGTATGCCTGCGCGCCTTCCGGTCCGCGCCACGCGCGCTTTTCAGGCATCTCCACGCCCTCGCTACGGCAGCTCATGAATCGTCCAGGCTAGGGTCTGTGAACCCGTCAGTTGCATAACCCGCATGGCCGTGTATTGACAGCGGGGAGGCCGGTATTCACCGGTAGTGCAATCCGGCACACAGCCTGTAGGAGCGGCGCGAGCCGCGATGATTGGTCGTCCTTCCAATCGCGGCTTGCGCCGCTCCTACCTTCAGGGTTTTGCAATGATTGGGGCAACAGGCCCTAGGTGGCGAGTACCAGCTCGGGATCCGGGCCTTCTTCCTGCACCTGGGTATGCCAGGGTGAATTTTCCAGCCAGGCGATGAAATCCCGGGCCGGTAGTGGCCGGCTGATGTGGTAGCCCTGGACGATGTCGCAACCGAGCCGGTCCAGCATGTCGATGACCGCCGCGCTCTCCACACCCTCGGCCACGACCCGCAGCCCCATGTTGTGGGCGAGGTCGATGATGGACCGGATCAGGATGGCGTCGTTGTCGTCCTGCTCCATGTCCTGGACGAAGGAGCGATCGATCTTGAGTTCGTCCACGGGCAGACGCTTGAGGTGGGACAGGGAGGAGAAGCCGGTGCCGAAATCGTCGATGGACAGGCAGACCCCGATGGCATCCAGGGCGCTTACCACGTCCATGGCCCGGCTCACATCGGTCATCATGGCGCTTTCCGTGATTTCCAGCACCAGCTGATCCGAAGGCACCCGTCGCTTGCTCAACAGGTTGGCGATCTTGCTGGCGCACAGGGCATCCTGCAGGCTGCAGGTGGACAGGTTCACCGCCACCTGCAGGTGCAATCCCTGCTCGTACCAGAGTTCACACTGGCGCAAGGCCTCGTGCAACACCCAGTCAGTGAGCGGGAAGATGAGACCGCTCTGTTCCGTCAGGGGAATGAACTCGTCAGGAGGCACATAGCCATACTCGGGATGTTGCCAGCGCAACAAGGCCTCGACCCCGTCCACCTGCCGTGTCTTCAGGTTCAGTTTCGGCTGGTAGTGCAGTTCCAGCTGGTGCTTTTCGATGGCGGCGCGCAATTCCGCCATCAGCGTCAGGCGGCGTACGCTGTGACGGTCTTCCCGTGGTTCGTAGATGGCATACCCCAGGTTGTGTTCCTTGGCCTTGTACATGGCCACGTCGGCGTGCTGAAGCAGGGTCTCGGCATCGGTACCGTGGTCGGGATACATGGCGATGCCGATGCTGACGTCGATGTCGAGGTCCACCCCGGCGGTGGGGATGGGGGTCTCGAGGCAATCGATGATCTTCTCCGCGCAGCGCTGGGCCCGGCTCAGGGGGGTGTGGGGCAGCAGCAGGGCGAATTCGTCGCCGCCGAGGCGGGCGATGGTATCGCTCCTGCGCAACAGGCCGCTGACCCGTTCCCCGACGGTCTTGAGCAGCAGGTCACCACTGTGGTGCCCCAGGGTGTCGTTGACGTCCTTGAAGCGGTCCAGGTCCAGGATGAACAGGCCGACCGGGTGGCCGTGGCGATGGGCCTCTTCCAGGGTGTGGGTCAGGCGGTCGAACAGCAGGGTGCGGTTAGGCAGGCCGGTGAGGCTGTCGTGCAGGGCGCGATGGGTGAGGGCGGTGGTTTCGGCATGGCAGCCGCGGGCAATGCGTTGGGACAGCAGGAGGGCGAGCCCGGAGGCCAGCAGCAGCACCAGCCCGCCGGCGAATACGAGCCGGGAGAGGAGGTCGTGGGCGAGCAGCGGATGCTCCCGGGTGGAAGGTTGCAGCAGGCGCAGGTGGTAGTCGGTGCCGGGGCTTTCCACCGTGACCCAGACATGATCGCGCCCTCCCTGGCGGACGTGGCCGGCCCGCTGCTGCGGGTCCGTCAGGTGTGGCAGGCGGCGGGGCGGGGTCCAGCCGCCCGGCTGGCGGCTCAGCATCACCCCGCCGAGGGGCTGGACCTGCAGGACCCAGTCCGGGCCGGTGGTTTCCCGCAGGTGGGCCAGGGCCGTGGCGGCGGGGATGCCTTCCTGCAGCAGGAGGCCGAACTGCCGGCCCAGATGTTCCGCGTGAAGGCGTACCAGCGCGACTTCTCGCCGGTCGGCCGCGGCCGTGGCCTGGTGGTGGGCCAGGGTGCCGAACAGCAGCAGGGTGGCCAGGACCAGGCCGGTGGAGTTCCAGAACAGCCGGGCGCGGAGGTTCATGATCGACACTCCGCGGCCCATGGCGGCTGCCGGGTTCCGGGCCAGGTGCGCTGCTGCCTGGTGCGGGGATGTCTCATGTCGTGACCTTGCGGGTGCCTGCTGTCGTGATTGTTGTTATAGCGCCCGGGCGGCACGCTCCTTTAATGACTTTTGTTATACAGGCAATTGAAGGAACGATAAATTTTTTTCGATTCCCGGCCCAGGATCAGGTAGCATTGGGCTGGCGGGCTGTAGGGATGGACAGCCCGAACGCGGGCTGGGGCCGGGGGGCCGCAACAGCGCCGCGCGACACAACGATAACGCGTATCCCATGGCACGAATCATCGGCATCAGCAGCGGCAAGGGCGGGGTCGGCAAGACCAGTATCAGCGTCAATCTGGCGCTGCAGCTGGCGAGCCAGGGCCAGCGTGTGTGCCTGTTCGATGCCGACCTGGGGCTGGCCAACGTCAACATCCTGCTCGGCCTGCAGCCCCGCCATACCCTCGCCGACGTGCTCGAGGGCCAGGTGACCCTGCGGGACATCGTCATCCAGGGCAAGGACGGCATCGACATCATTCCCGGCAGTTCCGGGATCGAGCGCATGGCCGACCTGGAACCGGACCAGATGCAGGAACTGGTGTCCACCTTTGCCGACCTCGATGACTACGACTGGGTGTTGCTGGACACCTCCTCGGGCATCAACCGTAATGTCCTGTGTTTTTCCCTGTCCGCACCGGAACTGCTGCTGGTGGTCAATACCGAGCCCACCTCGCTTACCGATGCCTATGCATTGCTGAAGCTCCTCTACCACAACGACTACGCCGGCGCGGTGCGGGTGGTGGTCAACCAGTGCAAGTCGCTGGCCGCCGGGGAGCAGACCTACGACAAGTTCCGCAAGGCGGTGAACTTCTACCTGGAGCGGGACATCCCCCTGCTGGGGCTAATCCCGCAGGATGCCGGCATGCCCGAATCCGTGTCCGCCCAGCAGGCCCTGGTGCGGCGCGATCCCGACGGGCGCGCGGCGCGGCGCCTGCGCCAGCTGGCGTCCGACCTGCTGGCCCTGCCGGCCCCCGCGACCCCCGTGGTCGACATGGAACACTACTGGGCCGCCTACCTGAAATGCCTGCGCGGTGGCAGTCTGCGCGGGGTGCGCCAGGAAGCACCGGTGAATCGCGCCGCCGGCCGGCCCGACCCGGCACCGGCCGGCCCCGAACCCGCGGTGGCCGCCCTGCGCGCCGAGATCATGCCGGTGCTCGACGAACTGGCCAGCGCCCTGCGCTCGGTATTCGACGAATTGCGGGAGATTCGCGCGGAGCTGGACGCCCGCCCGGAGGCGCCGCGCCACCCGGGGTCGCACGGCGCCGACCCGGTGGTGGTCCTGCCGGCACGCGGGCCCTTTCGGCGCCGTGCTGCCGATGGCTGCCGGCAACCGGAGGCCCTGCGCAAGGTGCTGGGGTCCTACCAGGTGCAGTGTGAACAGCTGGCGGGTGCCCAGCCCATGGAACTGATGCGTTTCACCCGGCACTCCGGTCAGCCCCTGGTCTGTGCCTATCATGCGGCGGGGGATGATACCCTGTCCGATCCGGGGACCCGGCGGGCCCAGCAATCCTGAGTACCTGGGCCGGACGCGGCCCCTGGGAGCCGGTCGACCCAGCGCCAAACGGACTTCGCCCATGCTGCCTTACCTCATCCGACGACTCGCCGGCGCCCTGGTGGTGATCCTGGGGGTCAGTTGCCTGGTATTCCTGCTCATCCAGCTGGTCCCCGGGGATCCCGTGGAGGTCATGCTGGGCGAATCGGCCTCCAGCGCGGACCGCGCGGCCCTGCGCGAGCAGCTGGGCCTGAACCAGCCGCTGCCGGTGCAGCTCTGGAGCTACCTCTCCGGCCTGGTGCGTGGTGACCTGGGGGTGTCGCTGTTTTCCCAGCGCCCCATCGGCGAACTGCTGCTGGAACGCATCCCCGCCACCCTGCTGCTCACGGTCGCCGCCCTGGGCTTCGCCCTGCTGCTGGCCGTGCCGCTCGGCGTGCTGGCGGCGCTGCGCAAGGACAGCCTGTGGGATACCGGCGCCATGGGCTTCGCCCTGTTCGGGGTCTCCATCCCCAATTTCTGGCTCGGCCCCCTGCTGATCCTGGTGTTCTCCCTGTGGCTGGGCTGGTTCCCCGTCAGTGGCGCCGAGGGCCGCGGCGCCTGGGTGCTGCCGGCCCTGACCCTGGGCACCGGCCTGGCGGCCATCCTGTCACGCATGGTGCGCAGCAGCCTGCTGGAGGTGCTGCAGGAGGACTACATGCGCACGGCGCGCGCCAAGGGCCTGTCGCCGACCCGGGTGGTGTGGGTGCACGGGCTGCGCAACGCCCTGCTGCCGGTGATCACCCTGCTGGGCCTGCAGCTCGGCGCCCTGCTGGGCGGCGCGGTGATCACCGAGACGGTGTTCTCCTGGCCCGGCATCGGCTCCCTGACCATCGAGGCCATCCAGCGTCGTGACTACCCGCTGGTGCAGGCCTGCGTACTGCTCATCAGCCTCGCCTACGTGCTGGTCAACCTCGGCACCGACCTGGTCTATGCCTGGATCGACCCGCGCATCCGCCTGGGGGAGGGCGACTGAATGCTGCACCGCGTTGCGCTCGGCGTGCTCCTGCTCTGGGCCCTGCTGGCCCTGTTCGTGCCCTGGCTGCCCCTGCAGCCCAATGTCATGGAACTGGAGCACATCCTCCAGCCGCCGGGGTCAGGCGCCTGGCTGGGCCATGACGACCTGGGGCGCCCCCTGGCCGACCGCCTGCTGGCGGGGGCACAGACCTCCTTCTGGGTCGCCCTCTGGGTGGTGCTGGTATCATCGCTGCTCGGCACCCTGCTGGGTACCCTGGCCGCCTACCTGGGTGGCTGGCTGGACCGGCTGCTGGTGCAATGCATCGACATCATGCTGGCCTTCCCGGGCATCCTGCTGGCCATCGCCCTGGCGGGCATGCTCGGTCCGGGCATGGACAACGTGGTGATCGCCCTGAGTGCCGTCGGCTGGGTGGGCTACGCGCGCCTGAGCCGCGCGCAGGTATTATCCCTCAAGCACCGTGACCATGTGCTGGCGGCGCGGGCGCTGGGCAGCGGCACGCCCACCATCCTGGTGCGCCACCTGCTGCCCCTGATGGGCGCACCGCTGATCATCGAGGCAACCTTCGGCGTGGCGGCCGTGGTGATCGCCGAGGCGGGCCTGTCCTTCCTGGGTCTGGGCGTGCAGCCGCCCGATGCCTCCTGGGGCAGCATGATCCGCGACGGCACCCGCTACATGCTGGTGGCGCCGCACATGGTGCTGGCACCGGGCATCGCCCTGTGGCTGGTGGTGATGAGCATCAACCTGCTGGGTGACCGGCTGCGGGACTGGCTGGATGTACGCAGCCGGTAACATGTGCCACCTGTAGGAGCGGCCTTTGGCCGCGAATGCTGTGCAAGTCATTCGCGGCCAGAGGCCGCTCCTACGGGTGACGATACTGATCAGGATAGGAGAAGCGAATTGAGTCTCGGCCCGGTAATGCTGGATGTGGCGGGCACCGCACTGAGCGGGGAGGAGCGCGAACTGCTGCGCCAGCCCGCCGTGGGCGGTGTGATCCTGTTCAGCCGCAACTTCGAATCCCCGGAGCAGGTATCCGCCCTGGTGGCGGAGATCCATGCCCTGCGTTCACCGCGCCTGCTGGTGGCGGCGGACCAGGAGGGTGGCCGCGTGCAGCGTTTTCGCGATGGCTTTACGCGCCTGCCGCCGCTGCGGCGCCTGGGGGAGCAGTACGATCGGGATCCGCGCCGCGCGCGGCAGCTGGCGGAGGTCACCGGTTGGCTGATGGCGGCGGAGTTGCGCGCCATCGGCATCGACCTCAGTTTCGCACCGGTGCTGGACCTGGATTACGGCGTCTCCACGGTGATCGGCGACCGCGCCTTTCACCGCAAGCCCGAGGCGGTGGCCGACCTGGCCCAGGCCTACCAGCGCGGCATGCAGACCGCCGGCATGGCGGCCACCGGCAAGCACTTCCCCGGCCATGGCGCGGTGGCCGCAGACTCCCACCACGAACTACCCGTCGACGAGCGTTCCCTGGCCGAACTGGAATTCGCAGACCTGCTGCCCTTCGAGCGCCTGGTCCACCAGGGCATGAAGGCCTTGATGATCGCCCACGTGATCTACCGGCAATGCGATGCCCTGGCCGCCGGCTTCTCGCCGTTCTGGCTGCGGACCATGCTGCGCGGACGCTTCGGTTTCCAGGGCGCGATCTTCAGCGACGACCTGCACATGGCCGCGGCGGCCTGCGCGGGGGATTATCCCGACCGTGCCCGCGCGGCCCTGGCGGCCGGCTGTGACATGGTGCTGGTCTGCAACGCGCCGGAACAGGCGCGGCGGGTGGTGGCGGAGCTGCGCGACCACCACGATCCCGCGGCCATGATGCGGCTGGTGCGCCTGCACGGCGGTGGCGAGGAGACCGGGCTTGCGGCCCTGCAGGCCCGCGAGGAGTGGCGCCTCGCGGTGGAGGCGGTGCGCTCCTACGACCCCGAGCCCTTGCTGGACATGGACCTGTAGGCGCCATGATGCGCACGGCCCGGGACGGTGGTGCTGGCTCATGGAGGTCTCTATAATCGCCGGAACACTGCGCGGAGGGAGTTGGAGAAATGGCCGACAAGCTACTGATCATCATGGTCAATACCGATCCAGCCAATCCCACGGAGCTGGGCGCGCCCTTCTTTCAGGCGACGGTGGCGGCGGCCATGGAGTACGACGTGGAGATCGTGCTCACCGGGCGCGCCGGCGAACTGGCCAAGGCCGGGGTCGCGGAGGGTATCGTGCTGCAGCAGGGCACCGAGCGGACCGTGTACGATTACATCAAGGATGCCTACGAGGCAGGCGTCAAGTTCAAGGTCTGCACGCCGACCCTGGAACTCTGGGGTGACGAACTGATTCCCGAGATCGGCGAAACCGTGGGTGGCGCCTATGTCATCAGCGAAGCCATGGATGACAACACCGTAACCTTCACCTACTAGGCATACCGATTTCCCATGAGCAATCCCCTCGAGCAGGCCCGGCAGGTATTGCAGGAGGCCGACGAACTCTACAGCGCCACCGAGGTGGATGCTGCCTTCGATGATCTCGCCCGGCGTATCTCCGCGCGCATGGGTGCGGACAACCCCGTGTTTCTCTGCGTGCTCACCGGCGGCATCATCCCCGCGGGCCAGCTGCTGACGCGCCTGGATTTCCCCCTGGAAATCGATTACCTGCATGCCACCCGCTACCGTGGCGAGACCCGCGGCAGTGACCTGCAATGGATCGCCCGGCCGCAGACCCCCCTGCGGGGGCGCGTGGTCGCGGTGGTGGATGACATCCTCGACGAAGGACACACCCTGGCCGCCATCCTCGACTATTGCCGCGAACAGGGCGCGGCCGCCGTGTACAGCGTGGTGCTGGTGGACAAGCACCATGACCGGCGCGTGTCGGGATTGAAGGCCGATTTCCACGGCCTGGTGGTGGAGGACCGTTATGTCTTCGGCCAGGGCATGGACTACAAGGGTTATCATCGCAACCTGCCCGGCATCTATGCCGTGCGCGGCCACTGAAACCACAGGAAACGCTTCATGTCCGATCTTGCAATCATCGGCGGCACCGGCCTGACCACGCTCAATGGCCTCAACATCGCCCGCCGCGAGGTGCGCCGCACCCCCTATGGCGAACCTTCCGGTCCCTTCGTGCACGGGGATTTCTGCGGTACCGAGGTGGTGTTCCTTGCGCGCCATGGTTCCGGTCACACCATCCCGCCGCACCGGGTGAACTACCAGGCCAATCTCTGGGCACTGCAGGACATGGGTGTGCGCCGGGTGATCGCCGTGGCCGCCGTGGGCGGCATCCGTCCGGACATGAAGCCGGGACGCATCGCCTTCCCGGACCAGATCATCGACTATACCTACGGTCGTACCCATACCTTCTTCGAGGATGACCTGAACAGCGTCACCCACATCGACTTCACCGAGCCCTATTGCGGGGAGCTGCGCGGGCAGCTCATCCAGGTGGCACGGGACCTCGGCCTGGAGGCGGTGGAGGACGGCACCTACGGGGCCACCCAGGGCCCGCGCCTGGAGACCGCGGCCGAGATCGACCGCATGGAGCGAGATGGCTGCGACCTGGTGGGCATGACCGGCATGCCGGAGGCGGCCCTGGCCCGTGAACTGGAACTCTGCTACTGCTCCTGCTCGGTGGTGGCCAACTGGGCGGCCGGCCGTGGCACGGGCGTAATCAGCATGGAAGACATCGACGCCAATCTGAAGGCCGGCATGGCCAAGGTGCGCACCCTGCTGGAACATGCCCTTCCGGGGATGTGCGCGGGGGGTTAGCCCGGTTCCTCAGGGGAGCCTGACCTCGACCAGGTTGGAGATGCGGCTGAGGTTGTGGTCCTCGTCCCAGGCGGCCACGGTGAAGTAGTAGGTCCCAGCGGGCAGGTCCACCACGGTGGGATTACGCTCCAGCCCGAACCAGTTGTGCGGGCGCAGTTCCTGCACCACGAATTCCTCCCGGCTCCCGGCGGGGCCGGGTGCCGGCTCGCCGGCCACGTGTTCGGCCATCCAGAAGGCGTCCAGTTCGTGCCATTGCGGGTGCGCCAGCATGCCCACCTCCGGTTCCACTTCTGTGTCCCCCGGCTTGAACAGCCGCCCGCGCCGCGAGAGCTTGTTGGCATCTCCCTTGCGTTGCAGCATCAGCTCCTCGGCCTCGCGCGTGATGCGTTGCATGTGTTCGGCGCGGGCGGGATGGTCCGTGGGGGCGAAGTCGACGATGGGCTTGTCGCTGTACTTGACGAAATAGCGCATGGCCCGACCCGTCGGACCATCGTCCGCGGGGCTGGTCCAGCGCAGCCGTATTCCATCCCGTCCGGCCCGCACCACCTCCAGGTCGGTGATGGGCTCGGGTGGGCGGTGGGAACCCTTGGGATGCTGTTCCCGCACCCAGTGACCGGTCTGCAGGAACCAGTCCCGCACCCAGTTGTCTGCGGCCCATTGCTCGAACACCTGGTGGCGTTCGATGATCGCCGGCCAGCCGGTGTAGTGGTAGAGCAGGGGAAAGGCCTGGATATAGCGGTCGTGCTCATGGGGGGTCAGGGAGGCACCGCGCTGCTCCCCCGTGCCGAGGCGCTTGTTGGGCATGGAGGTGCGGTTGTTCAGCATGGCCAGGCGCGGAAAGAACAGCACGTGATGGGCAAAGTAGTCGGCCTGGGCCCACAGGCCATCGAGGATGCGTTCATCACCGAAGGTCTTGTAGGCCTCGTGCAGGGCCAGCACCCCCTGGGCCTCCATCCAGGTCTGGACGCGGGAAAAATGGATCGCGCGGCCCGCCGCGTCCGTTTCGTGGACGCCCTCGCGCGAGCGCCGGGTGAACTGGCCGTGGCGCTCGCGCAGCAGGGCCAGGGCGCGGCGCACCTGCCAGCGGGCGTAGAGGTCGAACACCGGGCTGCCGGTGGCGTGCAGGCCGGCCAGGTTGGTGTAGAGCATCCAGGAATATACCCGGGCGTAGTGGCCCTGGTGCAGGACCTCGGGGTGGTCGCGCAGGTAGTCCAGGTCGCTGAGTGGCCGGGTGGTGCCGCCGAACAGGTGGTGGTTCTGGAAATAGATGGCCCAGTTGACGAAGCCGTGGATGGCGTCCAGGGCGCGGGGATCACCGCTGAGGTAATAGTATTCGAACAGCCGGAACAGGGCGTAATGCTCGTGGTCCGGCAGCCATTTATAGGCGTTGAGATAGGACACGCCGCCCACCGGCCGTTCCACCGGTCCCCGCGGGGTGTTGTCGGTGTAGGTCTCGCCACTGCGCCACAGGTAGAAGTCCTTGGGGCCGAAGCCGGCCAGGCGGTGATAGTCCCGCAGCTGTTCATCAAGATGGGCGAGGGGTTCGTCGCCGCTGCCGAAGGCCAGCACATTGTCCCGGTAGGCCCAGCCGCGGTTGTGGGCGATGCTCCAGCGGCTCAGGATCAGGTTGCGTTCCCAATCGGCCAGCTTGCCGCTGCGGATGTAGCTGAGCCATCCCGAGTTGAGGCTTTCGTGATGACCGCCGGAGTTGTAGCTGCGGTTGATGCCGTGGCGGCCGAAGCCCGCCATGTCCGGGTGCCAGTGCCCGTCGTGGTCCAGATCCCGATCGCCCTTGCCGGGCTCGCGTGACAGTTCGAAGTACCAGGCGCCGGTGTCAGCGTACCAGGCCGGGGGGGCATGGGCGGCCAGGGGGAACTCGAAGGCCTCGGCCACGGCGGCGAGCTGCTCGCTGGACGGCTCGGCGCCGTGAAACTGATACAGCAGATCGCTGATGGAGCGCTCGCCGAAGTCCAGCGCATAGTCCGGGCGCTTGCCTTCCTCGTCGGGAAGGTCGGCGTGGACCCGTACCTGCAGGCGCCCGTCCTCGAAGCCCAGGACCCGTGGCCCCTCCTGCCAGAGGTGGCGCAGGCTCACGGCCATTCCCTTGCTGCCGTCGGATACCGCCAGGTAGCGCCCCCGCTGGCCGCCGGCCCGCGGGGCGTCGACGCGCCCCGGCGTTCCCTGGCCGAAGCGATAGCGGCCGGTCTCGAACCTGGGGGGGCCGCGCTCGGGACGGATCACCACCGGCGCGGACTGGAACAGCCAGGCCCCCTGGTTCGCCGCTAGCGACAGGGTGGCCCCCGTGGGCAGTTCGCTGTCGTCGTTCGCCTGCTGCCCGCCGCCGCGCACCTGCACTGACCCGTCCAGGGCCAGGCTGTGTTGCAGGCCCGCCTCCCGGAACAGGTACATCCACTGGGGCTGGCGCGGATCGCTGTTCTCGATGTCGTA
>OBJA01000091.1_pt1 | contig 90063 bp, 83 predicted proteins | sample 1519751 | NCBI WGS metagenome assembly OBJA01 (sample SAMEA3881238, study PRJEB22517) | soil metagenome | biome: lake sediment; feature: soda lake sediment; material: sediment, water from around vicinity | place: India | collected 2013-12-23 | depth 3 m | reverse complement strand
TTTTATCCGGCGTAGTGTAATTATGTATCCGAAGCAGTATGATTAGTTAATCGGTATAGTTTGATTATCTCTTCGGCAAAGTATTTTATCCGGCGTAGTGTAATTATATTTACGAAGTAGTATGATTATTTAATCGGCATAGTCTGCTAATCTATCAGGTTAATATGATTTCCTATTCGGCGTTGTATATTTGGTTTTCCGGGATAGTATGAATAAAAATTGTACTTGTCAAAACAAGTGCCTCTTATTGAGTTCCAACCAGATTTTGCCTCAAACATATAAAATATTGTATATTGTGGAATTGCAACTAAAAAAGAAAGGCGTGAGACTAATATAGAATTACTTGTTCAAGAGTCGATTAGATGCTGCTAGTAATAAGTTGTATATGGAAAATATCTCGGTAATAGATCTACCAGCTTATGCTTTAGCTGCGAACGACTTCTTAATTGCTAAAATTGTAAATAATACAGTTAGAACAAAGAACTGCATTAAACTTTTTAAACTAACACATACACTTCACGATCTTTCTTAAATTAGATTGGCTGAAATTATCCGGGATATTGCAAGAAGGGATAAAAAAAACCTCTATACAGGTATAGAGGTTTTCATAATATAGTGTGTGTGTACTAATTAAGAAGATGAACAGGTTTAATAATTTCTTTTCCTTTTTCAATTGCTCTCTCATTTTCGGGAATAAGTGAGTGATGACGTTTTGGAAGAGATTTCTCTAAACCTTTATGTATAAATTCAGGTTGAACAACTGGCTTTACCTTTAAGAATCCGCCAAGTACAACCATATTGAATACTTTTGTTAATCCAATTTTAGCAGCTTCATCAGCAGCTTCGATTGAATATATATTGATATCAGTTCTCGAAGGATGTCTTGTAATACCGTTTGGATCATAAATAAGAAGACCGCCTGGTTTAACAGAGTTTTCAAATTTATCCATCGATTGCTGATTTAAGATTATAGCTGTATCAAATAAGCTCAAAATAGGTGAGCTGATTCTCTCATCACTGATAATCACTGTAACATTTGCAGTACCACCGCGCATTTCGGGGCCATATGAAGGCATCCAGCTAACTTCTTTATCACCCATTACACCTGAATAAGCGAGGATTTTTCCCATTGAGAGAACACCTTGTCCTCCAAAGCCTGCTATTAATATTTCTTCAGTCATTGCTTTAAAGTTTTTAAATGTTAATCCTCATTTACTTTAATATCTCCGAGCGGATAAAATGGGAACATATTCTCAACCATCCACTCATTAGCCTGATTTGGTGTCATTTTCCAACCCGAATTACAATTAGAAACTATTTCAACAAATGACAAGCCTTTATTTAGTTTCTGGTTTTCGAAAGCCTTACGAACTGCTTTCTTAGCTTTTCTAACTGCTGCAGGAGTATGAACAGCCTGACGAGTAACATAAATAGTTCCGGGTAACTGAGCTATAAGTTCAGTAATTTTTAGAGGATTACCCATAGTGTTAACATCACGGCCATAAGGTGAGGTTGATGATTTCATATTTGGAAGTGTGGTAGGAGCCATTTGTCCACCGGTCATTCCATAGATACCATTATTAACGAATATGATAACAATGTTTTCACCTCTATTACAAGCATGAATTGTTTCGGCAGTACCAATAGCAGCGAGGTCGCCATCGCCCTGATAAGTGAACACGAACTTATCGGGCATTAAACGTTTAACTGCTGTAGCAACAGCAGGAGCTCTACCGTGAGCAGCCTGTTGCATGTCGATATTCAAAAACTCATAAGCTAATACTGAACAACCAACAGGTGCGATACCAATGGTTTTATCTTGAATGCCCATTTCTTCGAGCACTTCCATTATTACCCTATGAGCAGTGCCATGGCCGCAACCAGGGCAATAACTCATAACCTTATCGGTTAAAAGTTCTGTTCTTTTGTAAACTATATTTTCCGGCTTACGGATATCTTCCTTTATAATAGTATCCATGTTTTATCCTCCGATTATTTTTGATTCAAGAGCTTCGACTATTTCAGCTGGTGATGGTATAATACCGCCCATACGACCAAAATGTCTAACTTTAACTTTATCTGAAGTAGCAAGCCTGATATCTTCAATCATCTGACCGGCACTCATTTCAACACTTAAAATTCCTTTAACACGACCTGCTAGTTCGTTGATGATCTTTGATGGGAAAGGAAACAATGTAATTGGACGTAATAGTCCTAATTTAAGTCCTTTAGCTCTGGCAAGATCAACAGCTTTTTGGCATAAACGAGCGCTTGTACCATAGGCAACAAGTAGATATTCGGCGTCTTCACACTGGATGGCTTCATATCTCGTTTCGTTTTCTTCAATTAGTCTGTATTTAGCTTGAAGCTTAATATTATGCTGCTCCTGAACGTGTGAGTCGAGGTTAAGTGAAGTAATTATATTACGCTCTCTATTAGCAGTTTTACCAGTTGTTGCCCAAGGAGTTCCTGCAATGATCTCAGCTTCGGTTAAGCGAGGACGTTGCTCTTCGAGTTCAACTTTTTCCATCATTTGTCCGATTGCACCATCAGCTAGTACTAGAACTGGAGTGCGGTATTTAAAGGCTAGATCAAATGATAAGCCTGCAAAATCAGCCATTTCCTGTACTGATGCAGGAGCAAGAACGATTAAGCGATAATCGCCATGCCCACCACCTTTAACCGATTGAAAATAATCACTTTGTGAAGGTTGAATAGTTCCTAAACCTGGACCTCCACGAACAACATTCATTATAACACATGGCAATTCGGCACCGGCTATATAAGATATACCCTCTTGTTTAAGGCTTATACCGGGGCTTGAGGAAGAAGTTAAAACCTTTTTTCCGCATGAAGCACCACCGTATACCATGTTGATAGCTGCTACTTCGCTTTCAGCTTGTAAAACAACCATTCCGGTACGTTCGTGAGGCTTTTCGGCCATAAGGTATTCCATAACTTCCGATTGTGGAGTAATAGGGTATCCAAAGTAACCATCGGCACCTGCTCTGATAGCTGCTTCAGCAAAGGCTTCATTGCCTTTCATTAATCTGAGTTCTTTCATAACACTTTCAGTAATTTATTTCTTACTATATTCTTTTCCTGTAAACGGTTATAACACCATCAGGACATACTACAGCACAATTCGAGCAGCCTATGCAATCATCATTTACTGACTCAACATAGTTGTAGCCTTTTCCGTTAACGTTTTTTGATACTGCTATGACATCATTTGGACATGCCGGTATGCATACCTGACAACCCTTGCATTTTTCAATGTCAACTACGATATCACCAATTACTTTTGCCATGATATTCGGGTTTAGTTTATTAGTTTTTTCAGACCACGAAATTAACCTTTTTTTACCAATCAGAGTCTATTTGTTACTTGTAAAATGGCCTTAACAGCCTTATTTAAAACCATTTTAAACTAAATGCTGAAGCTGTTGTGGTATTTATTATAGTAAACTCAACACTTAAAGTAACAATACGAAGCTTCCGATGCGGTTTACATAATTCAAACAGCAGTCATTTAGTTAGTTAGAAGTAGCCATGTATATGAATATACTTACATCTATCGATTAGTTTCAGTCGATTTATTTTAAATTTTCATCTGCATTGTGCATCCTTAGCAATCACTAGTAACTTTAATCATAATTGTGATCTATTCGAAGCCACTTTGCCCCCTCTATGCACACATTCCGTATGCACTGTGTATTATCTATACTATATTAGCGGAGTGGGTGCTAAGTATGGGTTGAGTGGGGGTAAAGTGGCTTTGAATGTTTCCCAAATAAAATGGTTGAAGCAGTCAGATAGCTTCAACCTTTTATAGTATTTCAAAGATGAGTTATGCCAGTTTTAAGGTATTCTTTAACACTTTACTTTTTATCAGTTTTCAAATTTAATAACTTAATTATTCAGACTCAATCATTCAAATTGTTTGATTATTAACCTTTTGAGACCTTACTTATAATCAATTGCAGCAGCAGCATGCACAAGTAGATACTGAATGGTGTTCTCTAAATTTTTGTAATCTGCTCTCTAGATCAGGAAACTGAGTCTGACTTATAAGTGAAACACAAGCTCTTAGTCCTTCGGATCTGGTGCTGCCAGTAATACTTAATGAAATAGCACTTATACCATAGTAGAACAACTCCTCGATCAACTGCTCACCTGTAAATCCAGGATATGCTATAGTGAAGTAAAATCCGTCGGCTATTGGCTTATCAACGTCCTTGTCATAAACAATAGTAAAGCCATTATCCATGAAAATTTTCTTCATGGTATGAGCTTTATTTGAATAGATTTTTACCTCATCAAGGAACTTGTATGTGCCATCGTTTGCTGCTCTCAGCATCGCGGCAAGTGCATATTGGGCTGAATGTGCAGTACCTGAACTTAAGGCATATACTGTACCAAAAATCATGGCTTTGCCAAATGTATCACTGTTGTAAAACTTAGCTAAATCGGGGGCTTTTTTAGCAAATAGCTTATCGGAAATAACCATCATTCCAATACGCTGTCCTGCATAACTGAAAGCCTTTGAACTTGATATAAATAACAAGTAATTATCGGTATATTTTGCTACCGTCGGTTGAAAAGGAGGTACACCCGGTACTGAATAATCTTTCCTGATGTCCATACCAAAATATGCAAGATCCTCACAGATAACTACGTCGTATTGAGTAGCTAATTCTCCTATTATTTGTAGCTCTTCATCTGTAAAACATATCCACGATGGATTGTTAGGATTTGAATAAAGAATAGAGTGTATTCGACCTGTTTTAAGGTATGACTCAATTTTATCTCTTAATTTTTCTCCTCTATAATCATATACATCAAAGCTCTCAAATCTTTGTCCTAAAACCCTATGTTGTTGTTTATGAACAGGAAAGCCCGGATCGATGAAGAGGGTTGTATCTCGCCTTAGATCCATCCTTGCAAGCGTAAGGAATGCAGCAAAGCTTCCTTGCATGCTGCCAACTGTTGGTATGCAAGATTCACAGCTTACATCAATATCAAGAAAATTCTTGACAAATCTAGAGATTTCAGCTTTCAACTCTGCCGACCCATCTATGTCAGGATAAATTGCTGCCACACCTTTCTTAAGTGCTTCTATTTCAGCATCAGTTCCAATTGCTGGAGGAGGTAAACCCGGAATTCCCATTTCCATTCTTATGAACTTTTGTCCGCTTTCACGCTCAATCAAGTCAATAATTTTCTTAATCTCCCTAATACTTGCCTTTCCAACACACGGTAAGTTCATTTTGCCTAAAATATTCTGTACGATTTCATAGTTGATGGGAGTGTCATTCCTGAATTGTTCCTTCATTGGTGATGTAATTTGAGAAATCTTATGTTGAATTAAAAATTTGTGCAAACTTATGAATGCGCTGCAAGATAAAAAAATGTTTTAAGATAACTGATAAAATATTTTGTTTATCGCCCTTTTATCGAAGCAATTGCAAGTAATAGTCCGAGTGCAACACCAAGTAGGGCAGCAAATAGAACCTGATACTCAGCAGGCAGTAAGAAAGTTATTGTGTGTGCAGGATACCAGAAGAAAGGGATTGTTTTTCTGAATACAAAATTCCATTGCACATCCCAATTCATACTTTTTAATATTGCTGATACTTCTATTTTTCTGAATAATCCTGCTATTGTGCCACCATTATTAATAATGTGTGTATCGGTTATTTTATGAGTTGTCATCATTACAGGAGCGTAGATAGTATTAATAAAAACGCTAATACAGAATGCAATAAACAATTTTTTCATTGTAAAATCACCTTTGTAAGCAGCTAGAACTCCATCCATTCCAGCATAAGTAAGGAAATCGATTGTTCCACTTGTGAATATCACAAAGGCAATTTTAATTGTAATGCCCAAAATTCCCCATACAATTGCGCGAGGCAGAATGCCAAATCCAGGCACATTATATTTCCCTGTTTTTATCCTTAGCCCAATTACTTCACCCAAAGTGGCAAGTATAGCGAATTTAACAAAACTCATTAAGAGACCGTGATCTCTGTTATAAGTAACATACAGGTCATATAAGCTTTCGCTCACGAAAAACGGGACAAAAACTATCAGTATAAATGCTGTAAATATAAGGTCATGCCTTTTCATACAAGAAGTATTTAAAGGCTGCAAAGTTAAAAGGGTTTATTGAATCTGCTAATTGACAATTACCTTTTTTGAAGCAGGTGCACTTGGGGCTCTGTGTTTCTTATTCTTCTTCATAGCCTTAGAGCGCTCTTTCTGAGCTTTTTTCATCTCTTTGCTACGCTGCTTATTATTTTTTTGAATGGCTTTCTTTTGTTCGGGAGTAGTTGGGGTGTTTTGATCCCAGCCCTCTTTGCGACCAGTATTACCAGTACGCTCATAACCACGCTGGTTATCATTTTTCTCAACTTTACCTTCTCTACCCGGAGGAACGGGAGCATTAGGAGATTCAGGTGTATTCTTACCTGGGCTTGGTACAACAACCTTGCGTGTGGTGTTATCCTGTGAAGTGTTATTCTTTTTGTTGTTTTTATTGCTCTGGGCGAAAGAATCATTTGATACAAAGCCAATTAGTAGGAATACCACTATAAATGGGAGGAAGCCTTTGATTTTCATCTTATTAATTTTTAGATTATTGTTTTGTGATGCATACGCTTATAAACAAAATACTAACGAAACTTATGATAATTAATTATCAAAAATAATGATAAAATTACTACCTTTGTACCCCTTTTAAAAAGAGTTATGATAAATATTACATTGCCCGATAATTCAATAAAGCAGTACCCTGAAGGCACTACTTCTCTTGAGATTGCTAAGAGCATAAGCGAGGGTTTAGCCCGAAATGTTCTTTCAGCTACCGTTAACGGTGAGATTTGGGATGCAAACCGTCCTATATTTTCTGATGCAAGCTTAAAGCTGAATACATGGGATACGACGGAAGGTAAATACACAATGTGGCACTCATCTGCTCATCTTCTGGCTGAGGCAGTTGAGCAATTATACCCTGGAGTTAAATTTGGCATAGGTCCGGCTATTGAAAACGGATTTTATTATGATATAGATTTCGGCGATAAGCAAATTGTTGCTGATGATCTCAAAGCTATAGAAGACAAGATGCTTGCCCTTGCCAGGGAGAAACAGACTTATACCAGAAAAGAGGTATCGAAAGATGAAGCTCTCAATTATTTTACAACAAAGAATGACGAGTATAAGATAGAATTAATTCAGGATTTGACTGATGGAGAGATTACTTTCTACGAGTCGGGTACATTCGTTGATTTATGTCGTGGACCGCATTTGCCTGATACTTCTCCAATTAAAGCAGTTAAGCTATTGAATATTGCAGGAGCTTATTGGCGCGGTGATGAAAAGCGCAAACAGCTTACCCGCATATACGGCATAACCTTTACTAAGCAGAAAGAGCTTACAGAGTACCTCGAGTTACTTGAGGAAGCTAAAAAACGCGATCACCGCAAGCTGGGTAAAGAGCTTGAGCTTTTTACATTTTCTCAGAAAGTAGGACAGGGATTACCTTTGTGGTTACCTAAGGGTGCAATGCTTCGTGAAAGATTGGAACGGTTTTTGAAGAATGTTCAGCAAAAAGCAGGATATCAACCTGTTATTACACCACATATTGGTAATGTTGAATTGTATAAGACTTCAGGACATTTTCAGAAGTATGGTAAAGATAGTTTTCAGCCAATAGATACTCCTATTGAAGGAGAGCAGTTTATGCTAAAACCTATGAATTGTCCTCACCATTGCGAGATATTTGCATCGAAACCACGTTCATACAAAGACTTACCCATACGTTTTGCTGAATTTGGCACTGTATACAGATACGAGCAAAGTGGTGAATTACATGGTTTAACCAGAGTTAGAGGATTTACACAGGACGATGCTCACCTTTTCTGCATGCCTGAACAGATAAAAAGTGAATTCATTTCAGTTATAGATATTGTTCTTCACATATTCAGAACCTTAAAATTCGATAGTTACACTGCACAGATCTCATTAAGAGATAAAGTGAACCGCGAAAAGTATATTGGAAGTGAAGAGAACTGGGAGAAGGCTGAACAAGCTATCATTGAAGCTGTTAAAGAAGCTGGAATTGATGCTGTAATAGAATATGGTGAAGCTGCATTTTATGGTCCGAAACTTGATTTCATGGTGAAGGATGCGTTAGGCAGGAAGTGGCAGTTAGGAACGATCCAAGTTGATTATAATTTGCCCGAGCGTTTTGAACTGGAGTATATAGGAAGTGATAATCAAAAACATAGGCCCGTGATGATTCATCGTGCGCCTTTTGGTTCAATGGAGAGATTTGTAGCTGTTTTGATTGAACACACTGGAGGAAATTTCCCACTATGGCTTAATCCAGAGCAGGTGATTATACTCCCAATCAGTGAAAAATACTTAGATTATGCAAAAAAACTTTCAGATATCCTAAATATTTCCGAAATTCGCAGCCAAATTGATGAGAGAAGCGAAAAAACCGGTCGTAAGATCCGGGATGCTGAAGTTAGTAAGATACCTTTTATGCTAATAGTTGGCGAGAAAGAGGAGTCTGAAGGAACAGTATCGGTTCGCCGACACGGAGTAGGTGATCTTGGATCATTTACTATAAATGATTTTGTAGAATTAGTAAATAAAGAAGTAAAAGAGACATTACAATAATGTTTCAAGTATTAATTAACCAAAGGAGGAATAGATATAGCAACGCCGTTTAAAAATCCGAAAGGTCCACGCCCATTACACAAGAAACAGGAGGACCCACACTTTATTAATGAGAGGATCAAGGCACCCGTAGTAAGGGTAGTTGGTGATAACATAGAGCAAGGCATTTACAATATAAAAGATGCAATTGCCATGGCTCAAAAACTCGAACTTGATCTGGTTGAAATCTCTCCCACAGCTAACCCACCGGTTTGTAAAGTAACTGATTATAAGAAGTTCCTTTATGAATTGAAGAGAAAGCAGAAGGAGATAAAAGCAAAATCAGCCAAAATAGTTGTTAAGGAAATACGGCTAGGGCCTAATACTGATGAGCACGACTTCAATTTCAAACTTAAACATGCAATGAAGTTTCTTGAAGAGGGTGCCAAGGTGAAGGTAGAAGTATTATTTAGAGGTAGGAGTATCGTATACAAGGATCAAGGTGAGATCAAACTACTCCAGTTTGCATCGTTACTTGAAGATTATGGTAAAGTAGAGAAACTTCCCCTCCTTGAAGGTAAGCGAATGATAATGATCATTGCGCCTAAAAAGTAAGTTTTTAATCTCAATATAAACAATTAATAAAATCAGTAATGCCAAAAATGAAGTCTAAATCCGCTGCCAAAAAAAGGTTTGATATAACCGGCACCGGTAAACTGAAAAGAAAGCATGCTTACAAAAGTCACATTCTGACAAAAAAATCAACTAAACGTAAACGTAATTTAACTTACTCTACACTTGTTGATAAGGCAGATGAGAAGAACGTAAGAGCAATGCTTCAGTAAAATTCGTGTTAATCAATTTATTAACCCTTGCTTTCTGCTATTTAAGTGTTTAAGTGAAAATTAAACCGCGAAAGTGAAAAACAATTAAAAAAATGCCAAGATCAGTAAACGCAGTTGCCTCAAGGGCACGCAGAAAAAAACTTCTCAAAGCCGTTAAAGGCCAGTTTGGAAGAAGAAAAAATGTTTGGACGGTTGCTAAAAATGCATACGAAAAAGGCATGGTGTATGCATACCGTGACAGACGCCAGAAAAAACGTAATTTCCGTAGTTTATGGATTACCCGTATTAATGCAGGTGTACGTGAATACGATATGTCCTATTCAGTTTTCATGGGTAAACTAAAACAAAAGAATATCAGTCTTGACCGTAAGGTTCTTGCCGACCTTGCAATGAATCATCCTACTACATTTAAGGCTATTGTTGATGCCGTTAAATAGTTTGTACTGAAGATTATAAAAACGAAAAAGACCTGTTAGTTTTAACAGGTCTTTTATTTTTATTGTAAAATCTTGTATTTAGCTACCAGAAAACCAATGCTTTGTACCTAATAATGTTAGCAGGATTATCACTCCCGTGGCAACTTAAAGCCTACAGGTATTGTGAAAATCACATCAACATTTTCTCCATTCACTTTGCCGGGTGTCCATTTTGGCATATTATTTACTATTCCTAATGCAATCTTGTCGAGTTCTTCACCCATACCTCTCATGATCTTAGCGTTACTTACAGACCCGTCGGCCTTAATTACAAAAGATACATAAATTCTTCCCTCCAAACCTCTCTCTCTCGACTTCTCAAATAAATATGCATTATTTTTGAAGTACTCTTCAAATGCAGTTTGGCCTCCCGGGAACTCCGGAGCTATGTCAGGTACACTATAGATATCAGTACCTTCAATCTTTCTAGCTTCTGTTGGGAACTTTGAATATTTATCTTCAGCTGACAATTCTTTCGCAGCATTTCTTTTGTCTTTATCAGATAATGTGAATTTAATTGGCATAACCATTTCAAAAGGAACGGGCTTATTGTCTTTCATTGCAGGTGTCCACTTGGGCATTTTATCAATTAGTTGTATAGAAGCTTTGTCAAGAGAAGGAGCGACACCCCTCATAACTCGGGGATTAGTAATTTCACCAAGAGTAGTTACTGTAAATTGAACAAATACGGTACCTTCTATTCCTGCTTTTATTGCTTCTTCAGGATAAACCAGATTTGAATTTACATATTCTATTCGGGCTTTATCACCACCTGGAAATTGAGCCATAATATCTGGCTGGTCTTCATTAGCACTTGTGCTTTTTACGACTTTCTTCACAGTGTCTGGCATGCCAATTGTTAGAGGTCCATTTATTCCAACTTGGTCTTCTCCATCAAACTTAAATGGGAAAAGTAGTTTATATACAACCGGTTTGCCTTGATAATATGCAGGTTGCCAGGTTTTTATTTTACTTATTACATTTAATGAAAATTCATCAAGTATTTTACCTGCACTTTTAACTACATGAATATCAGTAGCAGAACCATCTGGATTAATCATCAGGCTAATGAGTACATCTCCTTTAAGTCCTTTAATCTTTTCATCTTCAAATGCAGCAATCCATTCAAGATTTGCTACTAGTGATGGTCGTATAGTGTCGCTTTCTATTGAGTCAGCCTTAAACATTGTATGATCAGAGAGTTCTCGGAGGTAAGAGTTTTCATAAGGAGCAATCATGGAAATAATAGAAATTGACGAAAGGAGTATCACTGTTCCAATAGCTATTTTCTTATAGCTTAATTTTATTATGCTTAAATTGTTGATCATGTTGATTCTCTTTTTTATGTGAAGACTGAAGTTATTTGATAACGTTGATAATGACCATGGTTTTAGGTAATAAGACAATATCAGATTGCTGTAACTTGAACTGCCGAAAGTTCTTACTACCTTTGCATCAGCCTGATACTCGTGTACTTCTGTAAGCAATCTGCTTGTAAGATATGATCCCGGACTGAACCAGAGTATAGATCGGAAAATTGCTGCAAGCAGTTTATCGAGACTATGTAGCTCATTTACATGGCAGAATTCATGTTTTAGTAGCATTTCTAATTCAGGATGTTCTAGGTCTTGAGGGGAAATAAAAACCCATGAAAAGAATGAGAAAGGATTTTTATTTGTATTGTCAAGTTCGACTCTTCCGAAGTTTGTAATATGCGGAGTTGATTGTATGCGCTTCTTGATAATTGCAGTAACTGAAATGATTATACCAACCAGAAACATCAGAGTAATAACGTAATATATAATACCAGGCAGGTCAATTGTGCTGATAAAGCTATCTGTTTGAGTCGGAGTGTCTACGACATATGTATCAGGAATATTGATCGGTATTACGAGGGGAGAGGTTATTGAGGGTTCATTTCCTAATTTGTTAATTGGAATAAGAGGTAGTAATAGTGGAAGAATAATCGCCATTATCAGTATGAATCGCATAAGATTAAACCAATTCGACTTTCTAAGTATAAAATAATAAAAGCCAAGGATAAATGCGTTCAAAGTGGCTGCCTTAATCAGGTAAATATAAAGCTCAGTCATTGTCCTGTTTGTTTTTGATTTTCTTTTCAATAAGTGCTTTCATTTCTTCAAGATCTTGAACTGAAAGATTGTCGTCATCAGAAAAGAATGAGACCATCTGCTTATAAGAGTTACTGAAATATCCCTTTACGAGGCGCCTTAAAGAGTGTTGAGAATAGTCGCTCTTGCTTATTGTAGGGAAATAAATGTGCGATTTGCCCGCAGTTTCGTGATCAGCAAAACCTTTCTTTTCCAGTATTCGTATAATAGTAGATACTGTGTTGTATGCAGGTTTAGGTTCAGGAAACCGCTCAAGAATATCTGTTACGATTCCTTTTTTTATTTCCCAAAGTATCTGCATTACTTGCTCTTCGGCTCTTGTTAATTCTTTCATGATAATTAGAATATAGATGTCAACTAAAAACTTAGTTTAAATGTATAGCAAAAGTAAAACTAAAAGTTTAGTTTGTCAATTATTTGTGAAAATATTTTTTTATTGCTCCCAAAGGAGATGTAGGAGATGTGAAACTGGTGCGACAAGTGGAACAGGTGGATGCATCGGAGAAAGTGAATAACTTTGAACCATAAACCCAAGAATAACGGCAGTTTTTCTTTCCGAAGGTAACATTATAAACACAGATTGGAACGATAGATATTCAGGTAAAACTCAAAAAGAAATTTACGTTGTACGGGATGATTATTCAATAATACTGAATAAATTAATAAAGGACAAGAATATCACTGATTGGACAATGAGTGCCTCAAGTGATTAAAACATACAGTGGTGATTTCCCGCAATTGGATTGCATAATTTTATTTTATCAAGCAGCAGATTCTCTTTTTTGAAAACGATAAAAAAAACTTTTAATAATTAGGATTATTGTAAAAATATCAATAATTTTACTTGTAGTTTGAGAATATCTATTACGGATAAGATTATTAAATGGTTATTCAGCCGTTATAGGTTGATAACATTGATTTTGGAAATTTATAAGCAACTAGTGTTAGTTGAACATAAACTTCTATAATCGAATAGTTAATTATAGATTTTAAATGAAATGGCTAGCTGCCATAAGCATAGAGACGGTGGAATCCATTAACGTTAACACTTAAAATAATCGAAAAATGAGACTAGCTGTAAACTTCTTAATCGGGTTGGTAATCGCAATGGTTATTTCATGCGACAAGAATCATGATGATTCAGTAACCTACAGTTTTAAAGGTAAGGCGCAAAAAGGACCTTTTGTAACCGGCACCATTATAACCTGTAATGAACTGAATAGCAAACTTGGACAGACAGGCAGTTCAATTGCAACTACAATCGCGTCTGATGATGGAAGTTTTGTTTTAAACAATATTCAGCTTAATTCAAATGTGGTGCTACTTACTGCTAATGGATTTTATTTTAGCGAGATATATGGAGAATTATCTAGCGAACCAATATTATTGCAGTCGTTATCTGATTTAAAAGATAAAGAAGCTGTAAACATAAATGTTTTAACTCATTTAACTAAAGGTCGGATTGAGAATCTTGTTAATTCCGGAAAGAGTTTTGTAGAGGCAAATGCCCAAACTAAATCAGAGGTTCTATCTTTTCTAGGTGTTACAGACGTGTTTGAAAAAGATTTTGATAATCTCGACATTTCAGCAAATGCTGATTATGATGCAGTACTGTTGTCGTTCTCAATTATCCTACAGAGATATACACTAAATTTGAATGAACGCCCTGCTCTAACTGCTGAATTAACACAGCTTCTTTCAAACTTGTCAATTGATTTTGCTCCTGATGGTATCATTTCCAACAGAATGTTGATTGATACTTTACTTTATAATATCTCGAAGTTGAATTTAATTGATATTCGCAACAACATTCAGAAAAGATACTCTGATCTTGGCCAGTCAGTTACAATTCCCGATTTTGAAAAGTACATTACAATTTTTCAGGATAAATACAGTAGTAATCTGTACACTGAAGTTACCTATCCTTTAGTTGCTTCACCAGACCCAGAGACGGCACCTGATGCAAAACTCCAAAATATTCTTGTTCCTGAAGATACTTTATATCAGTTGGGACCGTATTCAGTAGCAGCAATTGTTCCTTCAAATAAAATATTAAAGATCAAGTTTATTGGATCAAACTTCACAATTGGTAATCCCATTGCAGGTTGGAGCCTGATAAATGATTATCCTAATGGGTTTACACTAAATTCACAGAAACATAATGAATTAATGAGCATGTTGCTGCATCTTGATTCACCTGGAACCACAGTAATTGAGTATTATGAAGATAATGCATCTACGCCAACTTTTTCCAAGACAATAAGGGTGCCTTATACTGATAGTATTCCATTGAAGTATGTTGTTTGTCCCAGGGTAAGAGTAATATATCCTTTTGTAAACGATTCGATTAAGATTCGTGTTGAAGAATGGACTGAGTATAATGGTCCTAATCCATATACAGCTTCAAGAATCACGATTGAATCACACAATCCATCTAAAATTAAGGTCAGCTATGGCAAGATTCAAAACGGAGAATTGGTCGCATTAAAAAAAGAATCATTAATTGATGAATCTCTAGATTGGCATAGTTCCTATATTTCAGGTGGTTTTATTCAAGGCAGTATTGGCTTATTCTCGAAATATGTTGGTATGAAGATTATTCTGGATGATAGAACTTATTATGGTTGGATACACACTCCTACACCTGATATAATAACCGAATACGCGTTTGATACATGTACAGTAATTGACAACCGTAAAATATATGCTGGAAGATTGAAGAAATAGGTGAACGAATCTTAGTTACTTGGAGTGCTTTGAGTATTTTGCGTTCAAACAGCAGGTTGATTCGTCTATATATACTGGTAAAAATATCAGATATATGGGTATTCTCGAAAGTCTTGAAGTAAACCCGAGTTCATTAAAAACAGGGATAACCAGACTTCATATCTCTAATGCCGATATTAACATCGTAGCATCTAATTAATATTCAATAACATAATGTTTCAGTTCACTAGTTTGAGCCAAAATATTAATATCTGACTATTTCTATACTTAAAATGTCTTAGCACTAGCTTAGTTCAAATTGTAATTAAAGAAAATTATAACTTTAATTAATTACGGATTGGAAAATAACCCAAAATGAAAGAAGAAAATAACTAGACTTCAAATGCTTGGAATTATCTTTTGGATAGTAATGATATTAATTTCGTTAGTTGCTCTATTTGAATAGTAAACCGTAAGCCTTATACGTTAAAAGTTTACTCCTTAATTCCTTCTCTTTTGAATATTAAATTCTTCATCTGCTCTGATAGAATTTTCTTTGCAATGATCTTTTTCTTCTCATCAAGTAGGAACAATACCGGTGAACTATGAACATCATACAATTCTCTAAAATCGGGGGTCATACTATAGAAACCATTTACATTGATCCATTTGGTGTTATTTTGAATTATATATTTCTTCATGTCGTTCCATGAAGTATCCATGCAAACAGCATATACTTCTAGGTCTAATCGCTTTGAGTAATTTTCATACAAATCCTTGAGCAATGGAGTTTCTTTTTTGCAATGTCCGCAATCGGGGTCCCAAAAGAAAATAATAGTGTACTTCTTCTTAATTGCATGCAGTGAAATCGGTTGCTGCAATGTATCAATTAGTATCATTTCAGGAGCTATTTTGCCTAGCAAAATAGGTCTTAGTGTGTTTGCCTTCTTGATAAGATTCTGCTTAACAGTTGGGTTCATCCAAGTCATTCTTTGATCACCATACCAAGTATCAACGATATGCACAAATACAGCATCTTGTCCCATGATTTCTGATGCCTCATATTTTGTTGTAAGATACCAAATCAAATATTTGAATGTTTCCTTGTTATTACCGGTCATGCTGATCAGTTTGTCGATCGATTTGACCAGAGAATCAGGTATAGGATGTGTTAGTTTGGTAATATACTGCTCTACTTTGCTATGTAGAGTTGGGGTACGTACAAGCCTACCATCTGAAAGGTCTGTATTATCCCAATAATGGGCTTTGTAATAATTGAAAGCAAAAAGCGAATCGGGTCTTCCATTGGATAGAATAGGAGCGGGGGGGACTTCAATTTCCTGCATCGAATTTAAAAACACCGATATAAACTTCCCGTGATGAGTGTTGATGATACCATTAATGTAACGCAGAACTTCCTCATTAACCAACTGTATTCTATTTGCTATAAAAGTTAAAGTGTCGCTATTTGCTTGAAATTGAGCTTTCGATTGTTGTAGAATAGCCATTTCCTTCTGTTTGGCTGAAAGAAAGTTTATATAGTCAAAGAGTATCTTGTTTTCTTCTGAGTTTTTGGAAGTTAGACTTGCAGGAATGTTGTCTATATCACCTGTAATTGTAATAACCTGTTTGCCCGAAATTATAAAATCGAAAAGTTTCACTTTGGATAAATTGGCTATTATATACATCCCTTCAGGTAAAAGAGTATCTGCTGAAAATGTATAACCATTTGTCTTATTGCGAAATGCAGTATCAGTGATAAACTGTTTATCACCTGAATAAGTGGCCAGGATTAACAGACTATCGTTTAACCCCTGGACCTTGATATTTATATTAAATCCTTTTTGTGCCTGTACTGATAAAGAAAAAGTGAGTAACAGACAGCTAATCGTTTTCAGGAATCTCATATAATTGTACATTTAACGCAAAATTAAGTTTTTTTATAGAAAGTGTTACAAGATAAATGCTAATGATTCTTTTGGCTTGCTTGCAATAAAAATATTTATATTTGTTAAAAACAGAGGATATGAAAATTATAGGCTCACTTTTAGTTTGCTTGATGTCTTTAACATCCATAGCTGAAAATTCAGAACTCATCAAATTACTTAACGAAAGGAGTAAGCTAAAGAACGATCATCAACTTATTCTTGATTCGGTTGTCCCGAGTAAAGCGATCAAAAACATTTTATTAGTTGAAAGCCTTGAAAAGATTAGTTCAATTGACGAGAAGATCATAGAATATTCTGTTGCTGTGTATTATAAATCACTATCACAACAAGATTCAATTTCAGCATTAAATAAAAGAATTCAGAACATTGAAAACGAAAAGGATCAATTAATGATGCGCACAGGCAATGATATGCGTATGATTCTGATTTTTAAGGTTGTTATAGCAATAATGCTTCTGATAATTCTTGTACTGGTATATTTTCTCACTCAACGAAAAAAGACCAACGAGCCAGACACTTCGTTGGTTGAAATTAATGAAGCAACTTTCGATGAGTTTAAAAGCAAGAATGCAGCTTTAATTGAAGAGCTTAAAAGCGAAAATGCCAGTTTAAAGCAGGATATAGAACGCTATCAGTTGATCAATCAAACAATGAGTGCAAATATGAATCAGAGACCAACTGAATCTCAATTGAGGCATCTAACTATGGAGCTTGATGAACTAAAACTATCGACCGAAGTGCTAAAGAACCAATTGAATAGTGAGAAGCAGAAAAATGAAGCAATACTAAATAAGATCAACAAGCTTATAAATGATCTCTCAGGTGTAACAAGCTGATCTCATTACGCTTGTTTTCTTGAAATTAAGCTTCAGCACAACACTGCTTAACAATAAGCAATAATGTGCTAATATTTTGAAGCAAAGCTGTTTTTTAATGAGCAATGCCATATTAATTAAAACTTAGAGTTTTGTTCTTTAAAAAAGTAATATCAGTTAATAAATATTGAAAATGCGGTTAATTAATGCGGTTAGTTTTGTTCCGTATTAATTATAATTGTTGTTTATCCATAAGAGCAGAAATTACCTAGAAGTAACGAATTACTTGTTGACTTTAAATTTACGATACTCTTCATTGCATCTTACTGCCCGTTGATTGGCTCTTGTCGTCAATTTGTATATTACTCCTAAAGAGAGAATTGAATACCTATCATTTATTCTTGTTGATCCAATATGCGAATCTAGTAAATCGGATTTGGTAAATCGAAACCCAAGTCCAGCAGTAACAGACAGATTATCACTTAATGAGTAACTTGCACCAATACCTCCAATAAAGAAATTTGCTGATCGCACTACTCCTTTAAAATCAGGATCAGGTTCATCTTTCTCATTTACAATTACGTCATTATCTATTTGTCGTTTTATGCTTTCGAATTGCAGAAAGCCGTACCCTGGTGTCAGATAGAACATAACTGGGAAACTGAAATTATTTAGTAAAGCATTAGAAATATTGAAGTTCAGTAAAAAACTTATTTCGTTTATTGTACTGTTAAAATGATAATTCAACTGAGGATTGTTGCCCCTCATTTGGCCAGAGGTTAAAAACGCTGAAATTGAGAGCAGGTTGTGAAGTTCACGGCCAATAGTTATGCCCGCACCAAAATCACTTTCGGTCTTTGTTTTTGAGACAGGATTATAATCTTTAGTGCTCAAATCACCGAAGAAGGATATCATAGCACCATTAGCTCCTATAAACCATTTATTTGTAGCTTGCATTTGCGAGAACGCACTATTAGTCCCGATTAGGATCAGAGAGGTAATAATAATAATAGGTAAAAGTGTTTTCAACATATCCTTATGGATAATTCTTTTCACCGGCTTTAACTTTTGTATTTAAATGATTCTCACTAGGCGGAATTGGACAGCTATACTTCTTATTATAAACGCAATATGGATTGTATGCTTTGTTAAAGTCGATAACCACCATATTAGTATCGGTTAAACGTGCATCAATGTATCTTCCACCACCATAAGAAGTGTTACCTGAAGTTTCATCAGTAAATGGAACAAAAAGGTAATCTTCAAATCCGGGCTTTTGCATTAACCCAACATTCTGATAAATATTTAAAGTGTGATGCTTTCCATTCAACACAAAATGAACTCTGCCATATACAATGTATAAAGGTAACCGCTCGGTAGTTGTTTTCATTTTAATGGTGTCAGGTAATTTATACCTGATAATTTCGGCTTCAACTATATATTTAGGGTTAGGTTTGTAATACCTTAAGCCTTTAAATGTTGCAATTTTGTCTTGAGGAAGTGGTGATTCTTCTTTATTAATAAACTCAAGATCCTTTAACTTCCTCTCTTTTTGAATTGTTGAGACAAAGTCGTTCTTTTGTGCAAATGATATTTGCCAGGCAACCAAAAGAACAAATGCCACTAAGCCAGATATTTTCATACTCCCATTATTAGATGCAAAAATACAATATTGTGAAACTTAATAACATAATTAAGTGTTAAGAGGCATTAAAAATTAGAGAAATGAATTTAGCAGAGATCAGAAAGAACTATATGCTTTATCGTCTGACAAAAGAAGATACTGGAAATGACCCTATTGAGTTCTTTAAAACATGGTTACTTCAAGCAATAGATGCACAAGTGCCCGAGCCAACTGCTATGGCACTATCGACAGTTGATCTTACAAATAGACCAAAATCGCGGATTGTACTGCTTAAGGGTATAGATAACGGTAATTTCAAATTTTTTACTAATTATAATAGTCAGAAAGGCAAAGACATAGAACATAATCCATTTGGTTCTCTATTATTTTTTTGGAAAGAGCTTGAGCGGCAGGTGAGGGTAGAAGGTATGATCGAAAAGCTTTCACCGGAAGAATCTGATGAGTATTTTTATTCGCGTCCGGTTGAAAGTCAAATAGGTGCCATAGTCTCCCAACAAAGTGAGGTTATTGCGAATCGAGAATATCTTGATAAGCAAATATTAAGCGTCAGCGAACAGCTCGATTCCTATGAAAAGATCAAAAGACCTATACAGTGGGGTGGTTATGCACTAATACCTGATTCAATGGAATTCTGGCAAGGCAGGGAATCAAGATTACATGACCGAATACGGTTCAGATTGCGCGATGGCCTATGGTTTAAAGAGCGTCTTGCTCCCTAACTCTTACTGATGCTCCTTTCGGAGAAGATCATTAATAGTTTTCACTGGATTGAAGGTTGCAACAGGCACTTCGATAAATACTGTTATCCAGTCGGCCATTGCTCCATTCCATAATCCGGGGAGTTCGAGTGCTTTTATATCAACGCCGTCTTTTGATTTCTGTGAAATGAATCCTGTTGATGGGTCAATAAATTCTCTTAAATCGAATTGCTCATCATTGAAATCTCTAACATAACATACAAGATCAACAGGGTTAAAATGAGTTGACTGCTCAAATATCTTCTTCTGATCGTTGTCGGAGAAATCTATCTGTGATGATTCAACTATTTGCAATGAAATTTCTCCAGCACTATTTCTAACCCAGAATGGGCCACCACCAGGCTCTCCTTCATTTTTAACCATACCGCAAAGTCTAATTGGTCGGTTTAGTCTGGTATACAGGAAATCTACTTTCTCAATAGTTGTATAAGTCTCAAACTCTTCAGTTAATTTGATGAATAATTTATCACTGCAGAAGTTAACTATTTTCTTTAACTCGTTATTACTAATGCTTCCATCTTCCAAGGTCTCAAGGTAATCAACTATTTTCTCCCTCAACTCAATAAGGTATCCGCCAAGAGCGCGTTTATATTTGTAAGTAATATTCTTAAGTCGGTCGGGGACCACATTGTCAATATTCTTTATAAAAATGATTTCGCCTTCCCTGTCGTTAAGATTTTCTATTAGTGCACCATGCCCGCCTGGCCTGAAGATAATATTATCATTTTCATCTCTTACGGGCTTATTGTTTTTATCAACAGCAATAGTATCAGTTGAAGATTTCTGAATAGAAAATGTCAGTTCATAAACAACATCAAACAACTCCTCATACTTATCTTTAACCTTGTTTATCTCCTCAATTAAATTATCGGCATGTTCTGGTGATACAGTAAAATGCACAGCAACGCGACCTTCGTTATTTACGCCATAGTTAGCACTTTCAACCAGATGCTCTTCAAGAGCCATGCGCGAACCGTCGGGGTAGTTATGAAACTTAAGCAGTGCCTTTGGTTTATTTGCATAACCTAGGCCATGTTCATAAAGCAGAAAATCAATTACCGGTTTATAGTCCTTCTCTTTTAGTTTATTCTCCAGACTAATATGATGTTTCTCCATCACATCTTTTAAATCTTCATAGAAAGGAAACTTCCGAAGATTTGCAAAAAAGTTATAAGCTGAGTTAAAGCCTTTATCTTTCTCAAGCAACTCATCGGGTGATGATGTAATGGACAATTGATCAGCAAATTCAAAGAGTGTTTTAAACATTCTGCTGGCAGCTCCTGAAGCAGGAATGAATTTCAGAATTTCATAATCTTCGCAATTTTTGTCATAAACTTTTGCGAACTTATCAATATCTGCTTCGCTGAATACCCTGATGCCATTTTTTATAGTAGCAGGTTCAACCAGATCAATAAAGGGAAAGCCTTTCCTGAAATTATCAAGTTGCTGTTCAATTGTTTTAACATCAATACCTTTCGACTGAAAATACTTAAGATCACCTGGACTGAACATATACTTTAGATTGTTTTTCGTTTAAATGAATACACTCTCTGCACAAAGATATGCAAACCAACCATAAAATACAATTAAAGTTCAGCTTTTGAGGTTTATGGTTGACTACACGCTGTTTAAAGAGCAATCGAGAAAAAAAGATTTATGCGATGTTAGATTTTAAAAATTGTTTATATCTTTGCGCTCCATTTGCCCAGGTGGTGAAATTGGTAGACACGCCAGCTTGAGGGGCTGGTGTCCTTAAGGATGTGCAAGTTCGAGTCTTGTCCTGGGCACAAACCGAAATGTCGGTTGCAGTCATTTGACTGCATTTTTTTTATTGTAGATAATAATTGCCCGGATGGCGGAATTGGTAGACGCGCTAGTTTCAGGGACTAGTGTACTTACGTGCGTGCAGGTTCGAGTCCTGTTCCGGGCACAATTCTCAAAATAAAAAGCCTTGCTAATGCTCTAGTAGCAAGGCTTTTTATTTTTTCTTCATATAGACATGCACATAGTTATCTCTTATTCTGAGCAATTCAGGATTGTTCTTGATGTTGCTAATCTATTGTAATATGCTAATAGCTATAAAGGATACACCTTGCCTTACTGGTTATAATCTCCGCTCTTTAATGATGAAATGTGTGAAAGATCTGACTATTATCACCACAATTTCACCTATTATTTTGGTTGTGTTAATGAAGAATTATGTTACGTATCTGACTATTCTCTGTTTAGATCAGGCTGTTATATTATAGTAACTTTTCATGAATTTTATTGCTCATTCAAGATGTGCAGAATTCACTTGAGCACTTAGTAAATTTTTTTTTCGATTTATACAATACGTGTTAGGTAGTAGTATTAGTAGTGTGATAAAATTAGTCTTCTCAACCACTTAGTAAGTCTGATGTACAGTTTGCATGGTATTGTCTTTATAACAAAGCTAGTTCATCGCGAAACAATTTGTCCCGTCCTTTTAATTGAGGGTACGGCAATTGATACTAAACCAATAGATAGATTTATAACTCCACAAATTATAAAGGCATTAACCAGTCCGATTTTATCGGCTATAAATCCTGTTCCTAAGAGTCCAATCATTGATGGGAAGAGGGTTGCACTATAGTATGTAGAGAAGACTCTGCCTAACATTGCAGGATTAATTTTGATCTGTATCAGGGCTGTAAATGATGCATTATAGATTGAAGTACTTATACCTCCAATGCCTGTTAAGACAACAAACCATACAAAAGCTTCAGGAGAAAGGACTCCAGATAAGAAGAATGTAATCCCGAATACTAAGTACATATAACTTACCATCATAGCTTTATTGAAGGTGAACTTCCTGATGCCTGCAATTGCTCCGCCTATTAGCATGCCTGCACCCCAAAAAACTTCAACCACACTCATGTGCATTACTGTGCCTCTGAAGTGATCGAGTGTCATAAGTGGAAACAGAACGGCGATAGGCATTATGAAAAAAGTCGCAATTATAGAAAACACAAACATCCAGGTTAAGCCTTTCTCTTTAGTAATCTCACTTAATCCTTCTTTTAACTCATTGAAAACGTGAGGGTTTTTAATTCCATTTGCCTTAGTGGGATTTGGAATCTTAACCATTAGGAGGGTGATCACAGCAAACAATGCTCCTCCTATATCTATCAAGAGAACGTACTTCATATTAAACAGCGTGATCAATAAAGCTCCAATTGCGGGGCCTCCAATGCTGCTTATTGAGTGTATCATTTGGTTGATTCCTGCAATTCTTAATAACTGCGACTCAGGGGCAATAAGTGGTATGGATGCTTGCATAGCAGGCATGTGAAATGCAGAACCTATCGATCGTGCAGCCGCTAGTATATAAATATGCCATGGTTCAACCTTCCCAATAGAAAAAAGTATTACCAATATTAATGTAGCAAGTGCTATAAAGCAATCGGAAAGAATCATCACTAGCTTGCGATTCCACCGATCAATGTAAACGCCAGTGAAAAGTCCCAGAACCGATTGCGGAAGGAGTGCAGCAATTGCAGCTATTGCTAGTATTTCGGCCGACCTTGTTTCGATACTCAGCCAGAAAATTATGGAGTAACCTACAATTGAACTTCCTAAGATGGAAATCAACTGACCCGACCATATTATCACGAAGGTTCTCTTCCAATTATTCATTGTAACTAATTAGTTTTCAAAAGCATAAATGAGTTTGTATTCTAATAATCATAAACTTTCTGGCATTGATTTTGGAGTAAGTAGTTGAAAACTAACTAACTGCAATAGCTATGAAGAAACTTGTTTATATTATCCTAATAGCCCTGATTACTATCTCTTGTTCAGTAAACAAAAATAATAGTGTTCAAGCCGATAAATTACATAGTTCAAAACCAGACAGCTTAGAGCATGAAATTCTGATTTTAGATCCTGATTTCGAACGTTGGTACTTAATGCGATATTCAACATCACTTGACAGGAGTAACGAGTTCTACAGAACCAAAAACTATGCGGCTGTAACAAACTGGAACACTTACTTAATGCGAAACAAATATCGCCGGGTGGTTAATTCACATATTAATTACAATCCGTCAATTGACTATGGCATTGAAGTAAACCGCAAATTATATTGGTATTTCCGATATGTTGAAGAGCGTTTCAGAGTCCCATTGCTGAGATAGCATTTTAGCCATTATAGAAAGAGACCGGATACACTTCCCTGTCTGTTAGTGCTTTTATCCTGTCCATAACCATTGGCTTGTCCTCCTGATATGTTATTCCAAACCATTCACCTGAATTTGGGATTACTTTAACCCTTGCCTGCTGTGATTTAATGAGTTCATCAATTGCTTTAGGAATATAAAATTCCGATTTAGGATTAGAGATATTATCCTTGATAAATTCTCTGAACTGAGTTTCTACCTGATTAAAAAATGCAGGTTTAAAACACCAGAAATTCATTGAAACCGGATTGTATTCACTCACTAATGACTTTGTGCCATCGGCTTCAGTATTATATACTTCTGAGCCCTCTCTTGCGAGTTTTGTATTTTCAACAACACTTAATAACCACCCATCCTCATCGACTTCACATATACCCCTCGATACTGAACCAAAGTCAGAAAGTGTATTTTTAAGTTCGTAAGCTATCATTGCATAATCAGTTTCATTCTTATTTGATTGGAAGAACTCATTAGCCTTTGTGAAAGCTTCCCTGCCATAAAAATCATCAGCATTTATAACAGCAAATGGCTCGTTGATAGCCTTTGAAGCCATTAGTACAGCATGGCCTGTACCCCATGGTTTAACTCTATCTGCCGGCACATTATATCCTTCCGGAAGAATATCAATCTCCTGAAATACCCATTCAACAGGTAATATTGTAGATAATCTTTCAGCAAACACCGATTTAAAATCATCTTCAATCTGTTTACGGATAATAAAAACTACCTTTCCAAATCCTGCCTTCTTAGCGTCGAAAAGTGAATAATCGAGTATAGTTTGACCATCCGGACCAACAGGATCAATCTGTTTTAGTCCACCATATCTGCTGCCCATTCCTGCAGCCAGTACTAGCAATGTAGGTTTCATTTTAGTATATTTTTATCTGATTAAACAGCAATCCTAACCTCATGTTCTTAAAATAGTTCAGCAAGGATTTCGATAGCTACCTAAGTTTATGTCCTTTAACTGCATAAAAAAGTATATAAAAATACAGAGGTATCATTATTAAATAAGCTGTTTTATTGCCAATAGAATCGACTAATGACCCGTATAATAGTGGAATTAAGGCACCCCCGGCAATACCCATTACTAAAAGTGCTGACCCTGATTTAGTGAACCTTCCCAGATCATTAATTGCTAATGGCCAAATACAAGGCCACATCATAGCATTAGCTAGTCCGAGTAAAGCAATGAACAAAACGCTTGTAAAACCTGAGGTACTCAGCGCGGCAATAGTAAATATGACACCTAATACTGCTGAAACCATAAGCGCTTTGTCTTGTTTGATGAATCTGGGAATGGTAATAATTCCAATAATGTAACCTATCACCATCGATATTAAGGTAAGACTAGTGAAATAACGGGATTGATCGAGCGATATGCCTTGCGATGTACCATACAATGCAATTGTGTCGCCTGCAATTACCTCAACACCAACGTAAAAGAAAATTGCAACAAAGCCAAGCAATAGATGAGGGTATTGGAATAACGAGCTTTTTTTTGATGTTAAATCTTTGGTAACTTCATCTTCTTCGGGGTTTATTTCCGGCAAGTGAGCTTTCCTGATCATGAAAGCCAGAAAAAACAAAACAACCGCCATAGCAATATAAGGTGGAATCACTTTACGGGCTAAGGCATCGAGTAGTGACTGTTGTTCAACACCCGATACTGACTGAACAGTTTCCATAAGTTCATTAGCTCCGGTTAAAATTAGAGCGCCAAGTATTAGTGGGCTTAATGTTCCGGCAACTTTATTGGCAATTCCCATGATCGCAATGCGTTTAGCAGCGCTCTCTTTAGGGCCGATAATAGTTATGTAAGGATTTGAAGCTGTTTGTAGTAGAGCAAGCCCTGTTCCCTGAACAAAAAGTCCGGTAAGAAAAAGAGCAAACTCACGACTATAGGCAGCTGGAATGAATATTAAAGAACCTATAGCCATAACTGAAAGCCCTGTTGCCATTCCATTCTTGAACCCTACCTTCTTAAGAATAAAAGATGATGGAGGAGCCATCACGAAATAAGAAATATAAAAGGCAAAGGTCACAAAGTATGCCTGAAAATTATTTAGTTGGCAGGCAATCTTCAGAAATGGAATAAGTGTTCCGTTTAACCAGGTCACAAAACCAAAGATGAAAAACAGAACACCTATCGTGAAGATTGATGATATATAAGATTGACGGTTATAATTAATAGACCCAGTTTTCATTTGAAAGGTATTTCAGGTTTGGGATTTTTATCAGGAAAAAATGAGGTAAATAATTTGAACGCTAAATTATGAAAAAGCTGCAAACATCATTTCAAAAATTATCGCCACATGCAACAAATATCCTTAAGCCTGAAATGACATTATTGCGAAACTGTTAAAATAATCTGCTTAAGAATTTCATCTAACTGGTATTATTTTTGATCATACTATTTTGTTAGAGTACATTTATATTAAATAATTATAAGAACGGTAGGTTACTTTTACCCTATTTGTACATAAATAATAGAATTTAAGTGGCCCCCCGGCCTTTATTAAAGCCTGACTACCGGCATGAATATATACAGTAAATACACTGTGCAAAACCTATGTAATGAATTGGTTAATTGCTCAGTATGCCCACATACCTGCAACACCGACCGCACTAAAAGCGCCCGAGGTTTCTGCAGGGCTAATGCCGGTATTAGCATTGCATCTATTTGCATTCATAAAGGCGAAGAGCCTGTAATTAGTGGAACTCATGGTATATGTAATGTGTTTTTCAGCCATTGTAATATGCAATGTATCTACTGTCAGAATTACCAAATAAGCCATAATGGGATTAGTAGTTCCCATAATAGGACAATTGAGGATGTTACTGATGAAATAATTAAGTGTCTGGATGAAGGATGTGAATCTGTAGGATTTGTTTCGGCTTCGCACATGATTCCCCAGATGGTTATGATAATCAATTCTTTGAAGAATAAAGGCAAAAATCCAATATTTGTATACAATACAAACAGCTATGATAAAGTTGAAACACTCCGGAAACTCGAGGGTGTAATTGACGTTTATCTTGCTGATTTTAAATATGCCGCAGATGATATTGGATATGAGCTATCGGGTGTAAAAGATTATCCTTCGGTTGCTTTAAAAGCGATAAAGGAGATGTATCGACAAATGGGAAGTGTATTAATAACCAATGATAATGGAATTGCACAAAGGGGATTAATAATACGTCATCTTGTTCTGCCGGGGTATACTGAGAATAGCATTGAGGTATTAAGGCTTCTCGAAAAACACTTTTCTACAAGATTATCAATTTCTTTAATGTCGCAGTATTATCCAATTGCTAATGTTATTAATCACCATAAATTAAACAGAAAATTAACAGAACATGAGTATAATATTATAGTAAATGAGATGGAATTATTGGGTTATGAGAACGGATGGGTGCAAGACTTAGACAGCAGTACCGAATACTTACCCAATTTTAATCTCAGCCATCCATTTGAAAGTGCATAATAAAACAAATTCTTTGTATATTGAATGACTTTTTACGCATAGTGATGAATCTTAAAAAACAGCTTATTATCTTAATCTGTTTTGTGGCATTTATAGTGCCATTCAACATTTGTGCACAAAACAAAATGGATAGCCTCGTATTACAACTCGAGCTACAGCATGATTCATCATCCAAAGCATCAATACTTAAGCAATTATCCAAACAATCGATCATATCATCCGATTATCGTTCGGCGATCTTTTATCTCCAACGCGAAGTAGTTACGCACGCAGCTTCACGCGATTCGTTGTCATGGGCAAATGCACACTTCAATCTGGGTATGATATATACTATCACAATAAATTATGAGGATGCAAAAAAGCATAGTTTCCTTGCGTTAAAGTATTTCGAGAAGCACAATATGCTCATTCCCCTTGCCAATACTTGTGTGAATATTGGTTTCATTATGAATGAGGAGAAACACTATGATAAGGCTTACGCTTACTATCAAAGGGCTCTTAAGATATTTTCAGGTTATTTAGACCAACAGGAACTTGATGCTACATTTTACAATATGAGCATCTATGGCAAGAAGCTTACTGATATGGAGAAACTTGAAAAGAGTCAGAATGAAACAAGGAGTATTTCTGATCGTTTCATTAACTCTTCTCTTGCAATTGTATACAGTTCATTGGGAATTCTTGGCATACAAAGAGATAACCTCGAAGAGGCCTCTATGTATATGCAAAAATCGCTCGAAGTATCCGTTAAGAATAATGACATAAGTGCAATATCTAACAGCCAGATCAATCTTGGCAGGATTTATTTGAGAAGAGGCTTGAATGCCGAAGCCAATTCGATAATTGAGGAAGGATTAAAAAATGCAAAGACTGCAGGCAATAAAAATCTTGAAATGGAAGCTTATTCTGAGCTTGCAAAGGTGTCAATGTCACTCGGCAATGCAACGGTTGCTTATTCGTATTACGATCAATATGTTCATCTTAAAGATAGCTTATATAAAGAACAGCTTGCAGTACAGTTAACCTTAGCAAACAGGAGGTTTGAAGTGCTTGACAATACGCTCGATCCAGGGGTGTTGCTAAAGCAGAACCTCGATCAGTCATACAGTCTAAATAACAGCGATAAATTTAAAATAGCTCTGCTTGTTGCCCTTGCAGTCATTATTATACTGCTCTTTTTCTTCTTTAGGCGATATTATTTCAAAGTTAAGGTGGCTAATGAACTAAAAGAGAAGAACCTTGTAATTGAAGACCAAAAAACTAAACTCGAAGCACTTATACAAACAAAAGACAGATTTTTATCGATTATTGCTCATGACCTGAAAAACCCTTTCAACTCATTATTAGGATTTGCTGATCTGGCTTATAATGATTTTGATGAGATATCAGACGCCGACAAGAAATCTTATATTAATGTAATCAGGCAATCGGGGCAGCATATATATGCACTGCTCGATAACTTATTAAACTGGTCGAGGGCACAATCGGGAAGAATTGATTTTTATCCTGAGCCTGTCAGTCTGACTGAAACTATTGAAAGTGCTGTTGAACTGGTGCGAGGCTCGGCCGATAATAAGCAGATATCTCTATTCTCTGATTTCTCGCGAGATGTAATTGTGAAAGCCGATAAAAATATGCTCTCAACTATCCTGAGGAATTTACTTACCAATGCAATTAAGTTTACGCCTAATGGTGGATCAGTAACTGTTAGTAGCAGGGTAAACCACAAAAAGGTAACAGTTTCAGTTACTGATACAGGTATAGGAATGACAGCCGAAGAACTTGAACGGTTATTTAAGCTTGATGGGGGATTAAAGACTTCTGGTACAGCAAATGAAACAGGAACAGGCCTAGGGTTAATACTATGTCAGGAATTCCTTAACCTGCATAAGTCAAAAATTATAGCTGAAAGTACGCCTGGTAAGGGAAGTACTTTCAGCTTTGCACTCGATTTTATACAACAACTTTAAAACGGCAATCCGCTATTATCATCCTCTTCCTGAAAGCGGCTATAGCTTTCAGGATATTGATTATTATTATTTGCTTGCTGACTGCCGGCAGCAGAAATACGCCATGCTTCAAGATCCATGAAATAGCTGGTGCGGCCATCTTTCTCATACTTACGACCTTTAAGATTAAAGCTGATGGTAACTTCCTGCCCTGCACTGTAGCTATCTAACATGGTACATTTATCACCTGTAAACTGAAACTTCAGATATTGAACATACTGTCCGTTAGGATTATCTTTGTACTCAACAACAAATTCACGCTTTTTAAATTTCTCTGTAATAGTTTGTGTGGCGAAAATATCAGCTATTTTACCGGTTAATTCAAATGACATTTTAATTGATATTTAGTTAGTTAATATGGTATTTTTCTATCGGTTTTAACCCATTCCTGTAGCACTTCAACAGCTTTCTCTCTGCCAAGTTGCAAAGTTCGTATTCTTCTTTGATCTGTTGCAACATTAAGCTCTTCATAAATAAATTCATCATCAAATCCTGCAGCAGCGGCATCATTTCGATTAGCTGCATAAAAGACCCTTGCAGGTCGGGCCCAGTAAATTGCACCCAGACACATAGGACAAGGTTCACAGCTGCAGTATATATCGCAACCTGTTAACTGAAAATCATTGAGTGCTTGGCAAGCTTCCCTGATGGCAACAACTTCGGCATGAGCGGTAGGATCACTCAATACAGTAACCATATTTGAACCTCTTGCAATGATTTCACCATCTTTAACTATCACAGCTCCAAATGGCCCGCCTTTATTATCTTTCAGATTCAACTGAGCCATCTTTATGGCCTCTTCCATAAAAAGGAGGTGTTTTTCCGCTTCGTTTGATATATTCATTCCAGTTTCCTTGTAAAGTTTGGTGTTTAAGAGCCTCTTCAAGCATATCGAGATAGTTATTTCTGCTAACTATTCTTGCGCCTAACGACATGAGGTGGTTTGTTTCCATCTGAGCATCAACAAAATGAAAATCATTTGTTTTCAGGAAATCAAACAGAAACTTCATGCCAACTTTTGAAGCATCGGTTACTATATGAAACATTGATTCGCCAAAAAAGGCTTTGCCCAGCGATACTCCAAAGATTCCACCTGCAAGCACTCCCTCATGCCATACTTCAACACTGTGTGCATAACCTTCTTTGTGCAATTGAGTATATGCCTGAATTGTTTCGCTGAATATCCATGTTCCGGGTCCCTCTTTTCTGTCAATCAATGCACAATGTTGCATAATTTGTGTAAAGTGTTGATCGAAAGTAAAGGTGAATAGCTTCCTGTTGAGTTTGTTTCTTAAACTATGTGATATTTTGAGATCGTTTATTCCAAAAATGCATCTTTCAAGAGGCGAATGCCATAAAACCGGTGAGTCGTAATCATACCAAGGGAAAATACCTTTGGAGTAAGCCTCAAGAAGACGATTAATGCCTAGCTCACCACCATAAGCAATTAAACCTGAATCAATTCTATTTCTGAGGTCAGGGAACTTAACATGTGGTAGCAAGCGAATTATAGCACTATTTCTCATCGTAATTCAAAACACTCAAAGATACAACCAATCTCGCAGATGGGCTAAAAAAAAGCACTTATTTGTGTTCATTTTTCTTCAAATAGATGACTGCTGAATTCTCCACACAATGATTTTATGGTATAGTTAAATATAGACTATAAGCGTCCTTTAAGCGTCCTTTAAGCGTCTTTTAAGCGTTTTTATATCGCTTATAAAACGCTTATAAAATGTTTAAACAACGCTTAAAGATACAGTTTGACTGCATAGTATACTTTATGAATGATATACAATTGTCAAGAATTAAAAAATGAACCGGGTAATAGGGGAGAGAATTTGTCATAATATACTCCCAGCATTAATACATATTGCCATTTCGGTAAATCAATAATCGAAAATTAAGTGCTATGTGAAATGGCAAAAAAAATACAGCACCGGATTCAGGTGCTGTATAATAACTTAGTAATAAATTAAATTAAAGATATAACCCTTAATAAAACTAAATTGGTGCTAAAAATTATAAGTTCTCTTTTTCAAACTCAGCCATACAATCAACTAGAGCCTGAACACTTTCAATTGGTAATGCATTGTATGTAGATGCTCTGAATCCACCAACTGAACGATGGCCTTTAATTCCCACCATTCCTCTTTGTTTAGCAAATTCCATGAACGCATCTTCTTTGTCCTTGTATTCGTCTTTCATTACAAAGCAAATATTCATCAATGAGCGTGAATCTTTTTCGGCAGTACCAACAAACATACGACTGTTATCGATTGCGTTGTAGAGCAGATCAGCTTTCTCGATGTTCATCTTCTCAATAACTTCAACTCCGCCTAATCCTTTTATCCATTTCAATGTTTCAAGAATAGTATAGATAGGTAATACCGGAGGAGTGTTGAACATTGATCCTTCTTTAATATGAGTGCGATAATCGAGCATTGTTGGAATCTGACGCTCAACTTTACCAAGGATATCTTCGCGAACGATAACAAATGTAGCACCTGCAGGTCCTAAATTCTTCTGAGCACCACCATAGATCATTGCATATTTTGATACATCTACTTTGCGGCTCAGAATATCTGACGACATGTCTGCAACTAGATTAACCGGACTATCAATATCGGTTCTTATTTCGGTGCCGTATATTGTGTTGTTGGTTGTAATGTGGAAATAATCTGCATCGGCAGGAATATCATAACCTTTGGGGATATATGAGAAATTCTTATCGGATGAAGATGCAACTATATTTACTTCACCAAATAATTTAGCCTCTTTGTTTGCTTTTTTAGCCCAAACGCCTGTTTCGAGATAAGCGGCTTTTTTGTTGAGGAGATTAAATGGTATCATACAGAACTGCAAGCTTGCACCACCTCCAAGGAAAAGCACTTGATATCCTTCAGGAATACCCATGATTTCCTTAAATAAACTAACAGCTTCATCTATTACAGCCTGAAAGTCTTTACTTCTGTGTGAAATCTCAAGAATTGACATTCCTATACCATTGAAATCGAGAATAGCTTTTGCAGTATTTTCGATAGCTACTTTAGGTAAAATGGAAGGACCGGCATTGAAATTGTGCTTTTTCATAAACAATCGTTTTTATTGATATTGAGTAATTTATTATTGTGGATATTTTGGTTCAGTAATTGAAATACAAAGAATAAATAGTCCTGTAAATTTGAAACAAAGGTATAAAGTTTTCTTTCATTTAAAAATGAAATCGGCTTTATCGTTTTCTTTAAAAAAATAAATCCTGAAAACCTTACAGTCAGTTGAAATTATCCTAATTCTTAGCAGGGAAGAGGTCTAATTGAGGCTTCTTTTTACTTTTCTTTTTATCGCTTTTAATAGCAGGATTACGCGCATTTATTCCTTCAACAAAAGTCCAGGTATTTCTAAAGAAAACGTAACCATCATATATATTACCAACAGGCACGTATGCCCATCTTATGCCTGTAAGTCCTTCGTTTAAAGGAGCTAAACGATCGATGATAATAATACTGTCATTTACCTTTCGTTGCGAACTTCTAACACCTGATAATTCAAGTTTTTGCTTTGAGTATTGCAGTGTAAAGTTTGCTGAAGCTGAGTACTCAATAACAACACGCTGCACTTTCCCTGTTTTTGTCTTAAAGACTTTCCTTCCAAAAGATACAACCGAATCGTTAACGAATGTTAGAGCATCAATCGATTTTCGGGCAGTTTGTTTACTGAACTTATCCCAGCCAAAAAGCACATAGTAGTTCTCGGTTTTCTTACGTGGTGCTATTGCTTTATAATATAATCCACCCGGCCAATCATTATTAATGTAAACCGAATCTTCGCGCAGCACAGTTTCTGAATATTTGTCAGGCAGCATGATCACTTTGCGTGACTCAATATTATATATAATTCCATTATATAGGTTGGCTCCATCGTTTTGCTGAATATTCCAGTTATAGAAGATAAATTTCTTGTCGGAAGGAGTAGTCTTACCGATCTTAAGATTTTTTAGTGAATCGGGATTAAAGCCAGGCTGTTTAATATAGTCAGCAATTTCTGTAAAGAACTGATTATTCAGCATCAATCGTACAGAATCGTTGCGCTCCTTTCTTGTACTGTCAAGTAATTTTACAAGCCAGGTTGGATTAGTGCACCCTGATTTAAAGGAGCAGTTTAGAACTATGAGGATGATAGCGACTCTTTTTATCACTTATATAATATTATTGAAGTTTCAACTAATTAGTACTTTTGCCTTAAAATCTATTCAATGCAGCAACATACAGTAAACGAACAATTGCATCTTTTAGCATCTCTATTAAAAAAAAGCATTATCTGTTATGAAACAGAATGCAATGATTCAATACAATTTGATTACAAAGTTAAGGAGCTAATTGATAATGCAAATTTGTTTAGTCCGTGGTTTATAAGCCAACATATACTGTACTCACTTAAAAATCTTATCAAAGATATTGAATTCCTATCAGAGCAGCCCTATATAACTATCTCTGATAAAAATAATGCCCAACCGTTACTTTATATTTTAAATACCGAAGCACCACTGGAGGGGATCGCTGAACTTATATATTTGGCCGTAATTGGTATAAAATGTTACGTTCGCACATTTGATGAAAAATTACGTTTTATACAAGCTGTAGCTGATATTCTGAGCGAAATTAAAAGTATTAATGACAATGTTATTGTAACTAATCAAAGACATAAAGATGTAAAGCACTATGTCATTAATGGACATCTGAATACAACCTCGGCACAATATCTCGAAAAGTACAGCACACTAATATTGCCTCCAAAACTATCATACTATGTACTTGATAGAGAAGAAGAGGGAACTTTATTTGACCGGATAGCTGACTTTACATGCATGAATTTTGGCAGAGGAAACAACAATATAAGAGTACTCTTTGCCCCTGTTGGGTTTGATATTACGAAAGTAGAAAGTAGTTTTAACCGATATACTGAACTGTTGACTAACAACAGATACTTTAACCACTGGGAATACAGGAAATCGGTAATGATTGTAAATAAGATACCTTTTACTGAAATAAGCCCATTGCTGATAACTGCATCTGCAGATATGGCTGATAACGTAAGTACTCTGATAATGAAGGAATACGAGACATTAGATGAGGTTAATGACTTTATAAACCAATTAAGCAGCAACAGAGGTGGTAAATTGCTGAAAAAAAGTGAATTAACCACGTTGAGTGAGTTTCAGGACAACTTACCTTTGCTTCGGAAATTCATAGATGATAACTTTGTAACTACCTGAATAAAATTATTTTTCAATTTACTTTGAAATATCATCGGGAATTTCTACTTTTGCAATCCCAAAATTTGATGTGTATAAATCAGGCATACATTATTGATTAACCTCATCAGTGTTAGGTAATAAAGGGCATTCATATTAATTAACTGACCAATGAAAAAAGAAATTCATCCTAAGGAATACCGCATGGTTGTTTTCAAAGATATGTCGAACGAAGAGACATTCATCACCAAATCAACCGTTGCGACCAAAGATACCATTACCATGGAAGATGGTAAAGAATATCCGTTAGTAAAGCTTGAAATTTCAAATACATCTCATCCTTTCTATACTGGCAAGATCAAACTTATTGATACTGCAGGCCGTGTAGATAAATTTAAGACTAAATACCAGAAGCATTTCGAAAACAGGAGTAAATCCTAGTTTATATCTGCTTTCTCATTATAAAATTTATCAAAGGGACTATCTCTACGGGATAGTCCTTTTTGCGTTTATAGGTGAAACAATACAATTATGTACTGTTTAAAAGTATAATATATTAATACAAATTGATAATCGCTGACCAAAAATTATCATTGACAGAGGACAAAAAGGGGCACGAATTTGAGTCGGAAAGAGTATATAGAGCATGCACCTGTTTGTTACTCAGCGTGCAATAAAAAATAGTGTTAAGATATGTGACTTACCTACTTTTTTGTTAATTTTGGGTTTCTAAAATCTACAAAGTTTATGAATTACGTTCTTTTTGACGAATCGCGAAGGAAAAATCTATTGCCACTTACTTTTATGCGGCCAGTTGCTGACATCCGTTTTGGAATATTAACTATCAGAGAAAAGTGGGAGAGGTTCTTGAATGCCAAAACATCAACTCTTACAGATAATTATCTTGCTGAAAAATTTCCATTAATAAAGGAAGATTCAAACATAATTATAAATGGTGCAATTTGTCCAAATAAAGAATTAGTAAAGGAAATTTCACAGCTCGAAGCAGGTTATGCTCTTATAAAAGACGATACCATCATTGCGATGTGTTTAAATGAAAAGGATTTCAAGATTCAATCAAACTCTGTTCAGGAGGTTGAAACGAATGTTGATTGTCTGCAGATTTACAACACCTGGGATGTGTTTTCAAAAAACAATCTTGCAATAGCTGATGATTACAAACTAATCACAGAGGGGAGAAAATCGGCTCCAATACCAAGTCATTGTATTGCCATTGCACCTGAGAATATCTTTATTGAAGAAGGTGCACAAGTGCTTGCCTCAACTTTAAATGCAACCGACGGACCTATATATATCGGCAAGGATGCTGTAGTTATGGAAGGTTCTAATTTAAGAGGCCCACTTGCTATATGCGAACACTCAACTGTTAAGATGGGAGCTAAAATATATGGTGCTACTACAATTGGGCCACATTCAAAAGTTGGAGGAGAAATTAATAACTCTGTCATATTCGGATATTCTAATAAAGCGCATGATGGATTTCTGGGTCACTCTGTAATAGCTGAATGGTGCAATCTTGGAGCTGATACCAATACTTCGAACCTGAAGAATACATACGATACTGTAAAACTCTGGAACTATGCAGATGAAACATTTGTAGAAACCAATTTACAGTTCTGCGGACTGATCATGGGTGATCATACAAAGTGCGGAATAAATACAATGTTTAATACCGGTACTGTTGTAGGTGTAAGTTCAAATATATTTGGTAGCGGTTTTCAGCGTAACTTCATCCCATCATTCAAGTGGGGCGGTGTTGCCGGATTCCAGAATTTTAATACTGAAAAAGCTATTGAAATAGCAAAAGGTATGTACAAGCGCCGTAATCTCGACTTCAATGAAGTTGAAGCACGATTGTTGGAAAGCGTATACAACCTTACACACAACTACCGACGCATGTAAACCTTTTTTACTAACACTTGTTAAGACAAAATGCCTCTAAAGTAGGGACTATTTGGATGGCATAATATTTGACATGACTATTAATACCTGTATGAGGGAGATTAATGACACGTTATTAAAAACAGAAAGTTTCTAAGATATACTATATGAGTAATGATAAATTCGGGCTTACTGACCTGATAGAGAATGACTCAGAATTCATACCTTTACTCTCGAGTGAAGATGAGGAGCAAATGAATGCTGAGGAAATACCTGAAGTACTGCCAATTTTACCGCTCCGTAATACTGTATTATTTCCTGGAGTTGTAATACCAATTACTGTTGGAAGAGATAAGTCGATTAAGCTAATTAAAGATTACTATAAGGGTGATCGTATAATTGGTGCTGTTGCTCAAAAGGATTTTGAAGTTGAAGACCCTGAATTTAAGGATTTAAACGAAATTGGAACTATTGCGTACATCATCAAAATTCTACAAATGCCCGATGGCAGTACAACAGCTATTATTCAGGGTAAGAAAAGATTTCGCATAACAGGCATGGTTCAGGATGATCCATATTTTATTGCTAAGGTTGCCTCATTTGAAAGCGGAAAACCAATAGTTAAAGACAAGAAATTCAATGCTTTGATGGCTTCAATTAAAGATTTAGCCATTCAAATAATTAATCTTTCACCTAATCTTCCTTCTGATAGTGTTTTCGCCATAAGAAATATAGAAAGCCCGGTATTTCTTGTAAACTTTATTTCATCAAACCTTAATATTTCACTCGATGAGAAGCAACTACTACTTACAATCGATGATCTTATAGAGAGAGCAAATACAGTACTTGGCTTGCTTACCAAAGAGCTTCAAATAATTGAGCTTAAGAATCAGATACAGAACAAGGTAAAGATTGACCTCGATAAGCAACAACGTGATTATTTACTTAACCAACAGTTAAAAACTATACAGGAAGAGCTTGGCGATAATCCACACACCCAAGATATTTCTGATCTCAAGCAGCGAGCATCTCAAAAGAGATGGCCTGCAAATGTTGCTGATACTTTTGAGAAAGAACTGTCAAAATTGCAGAGAATGAATCCTGCTGCAATGGAATATTCAATGCAGCTTAATTACCTTGATGTTATTCTTGACTTACCGTGGCACGATTATACAGTTGATAATTTCGATCTGAAGAGAGCACGTAAAGTACTTGATAAAGATCATTTCGGGTTGGAATTAGTAAAAGAGAGAATCATAGAATACCTTGCTGTTCTTAAGCTGAAAGGTGATATGAAGTCACCGATTCTATGTTTGTTTGGCCCTCCTGGTGTTGGTAAAACATCGCTTGGCCGGTCAATAGCTAAAGCAGTGAACCGTAACTATATACGTATGTCACTTGGTGGTTTGAGAGATGAAGCTGAAATTAGAGGACACCGAAAAACGTATATAGGAGCAATGCCTGGACGTGTGTTACAAAGTATTCGTAAGGCAAAAGCTTCAAATCCAGTATTTGTTCTTGATGAGATAGATAAAGTGATTGGTGCAAATATTAATGGTGATCCATCAGCTGCTTTACTCGAAGTGCTTGATCCTGAACAAAACAGCACATTCTATGATAACTTCGTAGAATTGGAGTATGATCTTTCGAGGGTTATGTTTGTTGCAACTGCAAATAACCTTTCAACTGTACATCCGGCTTTGCGTGATCGTATGGAAGTAATTGAAATAAATGGTTATCTTCTCGAGGAGAAAATAGAAATAGCCAGAAGGCACTTAATCCCTAAGCAGTTATCAGAGCATGGAGTTAAGCCTGAACAGGTTGAATTCAGTAAAAAGATTATAGAAACTATCATTGACCAATATACTCGTGAATCGGGAGTAAGATCACTTGAGAAGTGTATTGCTAAAGTCATCAGACACCAGGCAAGATATATTGTTTCAGAACTACCCTACAATGCAAAAATCAAGGAAAGCGATTTAGGCAAGATATTGGGAGTTCCAAAATACAAACATGAAAGTGATGAAGATCAACATTCACCGGGTGTTGTTACAGGACTTGCATGGACTCCGGTTGGTGGAGAAATTCTCTTTGTTGAAACAAGTTTAAGCAAAGGAAGTGGCACCTTTGGTATTACTGGTAATTTGGGTGATGTAATGAAAGAATCGGCAACACTTGCCCATGAATACTTAAAATCAAAGAGTGAGTTGCTTAATATTGACCCGGAAATCTTCGAAAAGTACAATGTGCATATTCATATTCCTGAGGGCGCAACTCCAAAAGATGGTCCTTCGGCCGGTATCACTATGTTTACTGCACTTGCCTCAGCATACACCAAGCGGAGTGTTAAATCCAAGCTTGCAATGACAGGCGAGATTACACTTCGTGGAAAAGTACTTCAGGTGGGAGGAATCAAAGAAAAGATACTTGCTGCCAGAAGATCGGGAATCAAGGAGATTATTCTTCCAAAGGACAACAAGAAAGACATAGATGAGATTAATCCGGTTTATATTAAAGGACTCAAATTTCATTATGTTGAGCAAATGATCGAAGTGATAAACATTGCGTTCGACGACAAGCAGCAACAGAAACCCGGATTGAAAGCTGTATAGTGCCTAAATCTTGCTTTTTACATGTTGCTATTCCAGACAGCATAGTTAAAAAAAATGTGATATTTTTGCCATACAATTATCAGTAATGGCGAAAATATCCCATATTATCCTGTCATCTATTATTCTTTTCTTATTTCAGTGTTGCTCAAGAGATAAAGCAGGTGATAAGCAACTTACTGTTTTTAAGTATAATGAATCATCGGGAATAACATCAATTGATCCTGCGTTTGCACGTAATCAAGCTAATATTTGGGTCGTTAACCAAATTTATAATTGTTTAGTTCAGCTTGACAGCACCCTTAAAGTAGAACCCTGCATTGCATCAGACTGGGATATCAGCAATGAAGGCACTCTATATACGTTTAAGATACGCGATGATATCTATTTTCACGATTCACCTTGTTTCACTGGTGGACATGGAAGGAAGCTTACTGCCCATGATGCTGAGTATAGTTTAAAAAGACTGCAAAGTAGTAAGTTGGCTGCTCCGGGTGCATGGGTTCTTAATAGTGTATTGAAAATCAATAATGAACTACAGATAAAAGCACTTAACGATTCAATATTAACTATTTCCCTTGCCAGCCCATTTCCTCCATTTTTGGGTATGTTATCGATGCAATATTGCTCAATCATTCCTGCAGAAGCAGTTGAGTATTATGGTAATGATTTTAGAATTAACCCTGTAGGAACGGGACCATTCAGATTTAAACTATTTAAGGAGGGCGTTAAACTAGTTTTAGTTAAAAATGACAATTACTTCGAAAAAGATAAAAACGGGAAACAACTTCCATATCTTGATGCTGTATCGATCTCCTTTATAATAGATAAACAATCCGCATTTCTTGAATTTGTAAAAGGAAATTTGGACTTCATGTCGGGGCTTGATGCAAGCTACAAAGACGAAATCTTAAACCCTACCGGAACTCTCAGGAATAAATACACCGATAGAATCAACCTAATCTCTCAACCATATTTAAACACTGAATATCTTGGCTTTATGTACGATGAGTCAAATCCGGTTATGAAAAATAACCCACTCAATGATATAAGAGTACGCAAAGCAATTAATATGGGTTTTGACAAGAAGCGCATGATACGGTATTTGCGCAATGGAATAGGTACACCTGGGGAGCATGGTTTTATTCCGGCAGGCATGCCCGGTTACTCTGAGGATGCAGGTTTTGGGTATCATTATAACCCTGCAGCAGCAGCACGACTACTTACTGAAGCAGGATATCCGGGTGGAAAAGGATTGCCAGACATAACTCTCTCAACCAACGCATCATATCTCGATATAAGCCAGTTTATACAGAGCCAGTTATCGCAAATTGGCGTAAACCTGAAAATAGATGTTTCACCTCCCGGAACACTTAGAGAAAATATTGCACAAGGAAGAGTAGCCTTCTTTAGAGGATCGTGGATTGCCGATTACCCTGATGCCGAAAACTATCTATCTCTATTCTATTCTGCTAATAAGAGTCCGGTTGGTCCTAATTATACACACTATAAAAATGCAACTTATGATCGTCTGTATGAAAAAGCTTCAGGCGAAACAAATGATAGCATAAGAGCTCTAATGTATAGAAATATGGACAGCATTGTGATGTCGAATGCTCCGGTAGTAATATTATATTACGATCAGGTATTAAGATTTACCCGTAAGAATATTGTAAATTTAGGATCGAATCCTCTTAACTTACTCAATTTAAAGAATGTTATAAAAAGATGACCTATGATATCAGACCCCTCTATACTCAACCATTTTAATCTTGTTAAGCCGCATGAATTTGATGGAAATGCTGTGAAGCTAATAGGTTTCGACTGGATGTTGCTAACAGCAGGTAACCGTCAGAGTTTTAATACTATGACAGCTAGCTGGGGAAGTATTGGAATGTTATGGAACAAACCTGTTGTGTTTGTTTTTATACGCCCACAAAGGCATACATTTTCTTTCTTCGAAAACAATGAAACATTTACATGCTCTTTTTTTGATAGCAGCTATAGGAAAGAGTTAGAACTTTGCGGTAAAGTATCAGGGCGTAATCATGACAAAGTGAAAGAAACCGGACTTACTCCAATAAATGTGAATGAAACTATGGCATTTCACGAAGCTTCAATTATTTTAGAGTGTAAAAAGATATACACTCATATTGTTAATCCAATGAATTTTATAGAGCCAGACATACAAAAACATTACCCCGAAAAAGATTACCATAAAATGTATATTGGTGAGATTAAAACGGTTCTTGTTAAGTCACAACAATAAATTTAATTTTAACAAAGAGATATCATTAGATTTTATAATTTTAGTGCTCGGGGATATTGTCTTCAGAAAGCCATTTAATCAGATAAGTTTTGGGTTTATTTAATAAAATAAGAAAGTATTTTGGTATGCGCTCACTTAAAGCAGAAATGCTTAAGGTAACACGCAATAAAATACCTGTTAGCATTGATAATGCTACTTCAGTAGGCATATTATATATGCTGAAAGATGAAAGTGAGTATAATATTGTAAGCGAATTAACAAAGAAATTACAAACTCAGGGTAAGAAGGTTCAGGTTATGGGTATGTATAGCCTTAACCGTGTTCCGGTATATTATATACCGAAGCTCTCTTATGATCTAATCATGAAAAAGGATATTGACTTCTTTTTCAGACCTTCGGCTGAATTTGTTACACGCTTCATCAGAGAGAGTTTTGATTTGCTTATTGATCTAAGCAATCCGGATGAATTTACGTTGCATTACATAGCCAATTTGTCGCGTGCCAAATTTAAAATAGGAAAGAGAATTGACGATAAGCAGATGCCTTATGATCTCATGATCGATTCAGCATTAGAAATGCCAACCGATAAATACATAGATCAAGTAGTCTATTACTTATCAATACTTGATTTTCAATCACCGGGAGGTCAAGATAATAATGAATCTGAACAACCACAATAAGAAACATGAATAGTAAATTATTAGGTACTGGTGTTGCCATTGTAACCCCATTCCACAAGCAAGGAAACATTGATTTCGGTTCATTCGAAAAATTAATTGACCATACCATTAATAATGGAGATGGAGTTGATTATTTAGTTGTTCTTGGAACAACCGGCGAATCGGCTACCTTATCTAAAGATGAGAAAAAAGCACTTCTGGAATTTGCAATAGAGACAGTAAATAACAGAGTGCCTATAGTTTTAGGTGTTGGTGGCAATAATACACAGGAGGTTATAGCAAACCTTAAAACCGTAGAAGATATTAACATTAATGGCATTCTCTCAGTAACACCATATTACAATAAGCCAACACAGAGAGGATTATATCTACATTTCAGGCAAATTGCATGTGCAACACCACATCCGATTATCTTATATAATGTACCCGGCAGGACAAGTGTTAACATGAAGAACGAAACCACTATTCAACTTGCTACTGAATTCGACAATATCATAGGTATAAAAGAAGCATCAGGTAATATGATACAGATAATGGAAATCATTGCTAACAGACCTAAGGGTTTTCTTGTTATTTCTGGTGATGATGCATTAACATTCCCTTTAATTGCTTGCGGTGCTGATGGAGTGATTTCAGTTGCAGCAAATGCATATCCGGTGACATTCAGCAAGATGGTAAGACTTGCAAGAAAAGGTGATATGGAAACTGCCAAGAAGATACACTACGACCTTTTGCAATTCATTGATGCTCTGTTTGCCGATGGTAGTCCAGGAGGTATAAAAGCTGCTCTCGATTACATGAAAATTATAGTTAATAATCTACGCTTGCCAATTGTTAAAGTTAGTAAGGCAACTAATAATACTATTGTTAGTCTGATTAATGAACTTAAAGAAAAGGGCATCGAAAACTAATAACTATCTAATGAAAACTAAACTTTTACTCATACTACTACTAGCAGGTATCGCAACCTTTGCTCAGAAACCTGTTAATCAATATTCTGATAATGAACTATTCAAAAAGAATGGTGAAATCTATTTTGTTTTGAATAACGCTCGCAGTCAGGCTGATAAATTATCTCGAATAATAAGCATCGACAATATTATAGGTGACGATGTCTATGCCTATGCATCTAAAAAGGAGTTTACAAGCTTAAGAGAGAAATATGACTTTGCTATGCAAGTGCTGCCTGCACCTTCAAGTATAGAAAAGGTTGATATTACAGATTCGCCTAAGCAAGTACTTGAATGGAATTACTATCCAACTTACGGTGCGTACGTGCAGATTATGCATGACTTTGCTGCATCATACCCCGATATCTGCAAAATTGACACAATTGGTTTAAGTACCCAGGGCCGACTAATTATTGCTGCAAGGATAAGTGATAATGTTGGTGAAGAGGAAAATGAACCTGAGTTTTTATATACCGCAACTATGCACGGCGATGAAACAGCTGGTTATATACTCACTCTTCATCTTATAGATTATCTGTTAACAAATTACAATGTTGATTCACGGATCACAAATATGGTTAACAGTATGGATATCTGGATAAATCCCTTAGCAAATCCTGATGGAACCTACGCGGCAGGTAATAATACAGTATCAGGTGCCACGAGATATAATGCCAACTATGTTGACTTAAACAGAAATTTTCCCGATCCCGACGATGGTCCACATCCCGATGGTAATGTTTGGCAGCCTGAAACAGTTGCTTTTATGAATTTTGCTGAGGAAAGAAGCTTTGTACTATCGGCTAATTTTCATGGCGGGGCAGAGGTGGTTAATTATCCCTGGGATACATGGAGTAAATTAACTGCTGATGATGCATGGTGGAGAATGGTGAGTCGTAATTACGCTGATACAGCACAAATGCATTCGCCCAATGGTTATATGAATGATCTTAATAACGGGATAACTAATGGTTACGCATGGTACACAATTACTGGTGGCCGTCAGGACTATATAAACTATTTTCATCAGTGCAGGGAATTCACCCTTGAAGTGTCTAATTCTAAATTGCTTAACAGCAGTCAATTGCTTAATAACTGGAATTATAACTACCGATCAATGCTTAACTACATGGAAGAATCTCTCTATGGAATTAGAGGTATTGTTTCTGACACAGTAACTGGTCAACCTTTAAAAGCTCAGGTTTTCATTTCTGGTTTCGATAAAGATAGTAGTATGGTTTTCTCAAGTATGCCTATTGGTAATTACCATCGACTAATTAAAGCAGGAACATACAATCTTACATTTACAGCCAATGGATATATACCAAAGACCGTGAGAAACGTAGTAGTAACTGATAAAGCGGTTGTAAACCTTGATGTTAAACTGTGGAATGGATCTCCGGTACCTACATTTACTTCCTCTGATACTCTAATAGCTCCGCAAGGTACTATTCAATTTTTTGATGTTTCGGGAGGTTCTCCAACATCAAGACTTTGGACATTTGAGGGAGGAATACCGGCTACTTCAACTGAAATGAATCCTGTAATAAAATACCCCAATACAGGAAGTTATAGTGTTACGCTTAAAGTTACTAATCTTATTGGTAATAATGAGATTACAAAGAATGATTATATAAAAGTTGAAGAAGGTGTTGGAGTGGTCAATATAAATAAAGCTCCGACAAAGGTTTATCCAAACCCTGTTAATACTGGATTCATTATAGCAGAATCGGCTAACAATATTGAGTCAGTTGAAATTATTGATCAAACCGGCAAGATAAGATCAGAGATAAAAGTTAATGCAAAGCAAGCTGTTATTGATTTGTCAGGTTATACTAAAGGTGTTTATGTACTAAGGATATACTATCCCGACAGCACCGAAGCTGTTAAAGTTATAAATCAGTAATGATAAGTCATCTAATTGAGCAAGGCCATATTAAATGGCCTTTTTCTATTTTGTGAAGTACTGTAACATAACTATCGAGTTTGATTATACAGTTCCCGTAGACTATTTTTAATCAAAGAATCCAGGCAATGAGATTTGGGTTAGAAATAATTGTTAACGAAACTACACAATAATTAACATTGATAACGTCAATCAAAATTCAGAGTTTAGTGTTAATGTATAATTATTTTAAGAAAGTATTCGGGAATTTTAGATATATGAAAGGGGATGAACATGAGATTCTGCAATACACTTCTATACTTGACTCATTAAATGATGCAGTTATAGTTCAAAATTTAAGTGGCAGAATTATATATTTAAATAAAGCAGCAGCTGATCTATACAATTACCAACCTGAAGAAATATCGGGAAAAGACATAGACATGCTCTTTCATGAAAGTCGTATTCATGATGAAAAGAGGTACATTGAAAGCGTTCTATGGGGCGAAAAGGTTGAAGCATATGAAACGGAAGGAATTGATAAGCTTAATAATTTAATTTTCCTTTCGGTTAGTCTATCGCCTTTAAAAGATTTAGAGGGTAAGATAGTAGGTATAACAAGACTTATTAGAAACGTAACAGATAAAAGGAGATCAGAAGGCAAATTTCAAGCATTGCTAGAATCTGCACCTGATGCAATGGTTATTGTTAACAGGTTCGGACAAATAGTTTTTGTTAATGCCCAAACAGAAAAGCTATTTGGGTTTAAACGCAGCGAGCTAATCGGGCAAGAGGTAGAGGTTTTAATTCCTAAGAGATTCGACCATGTACATCCTGAACACCGCAAAAGTTATTTTGCTGACCCTAAAATCAGAGAGATGGGTGCAGGACTTGAGCTATATGGCTTACGAAGTGATGGAACTGAATTTCCTGTTGAAGTAAGTTTAAGTCCGCTGAAGCTTGATGAAGGGATGTTTGTATCAGCAGCAATAAGAGATATAAGTAATCAAAAGAAAGCTGCGCTAGAACTTAAAGATTATGCTGACAGGCTAGAACTATCCAATAAAGAACTTGAACAATTTGCTTATGTTGCTTCACATGACTTACAAGAACCATTAAGAAATATAACAAACTATGCTGGTCTTCTTGAGGAAACTTCTAAAGAAAAACTCTCAGACCAGGAATTATATTTTATGAATATAATTACCAGCTCAACTATCAGGATGAAGAACCTGATACGTGATTTGCTTAATTTTTCGAGAGTTGGACGCGATAGATCAATTGAGACAGTCGATTGTAAGCAGATTCTTAATGAAGTACTCAATGATTTGAACACGGTTCTCGACGACAATAAAGCGACTATAAAAGCGAGTGATCTACCTCTGATTAGAGCAAACAAGTTGGAAATTAAGCAACTATTTCAAAATTTAATCAGCAATGGTATTAAGTTTAAAAAAGCTAATGAAAACCCGATCATTGAAATAGGATATACTGAACACAATAATGAATGGGAATTTTTCTTTCGTGATAATGGAATAGGAATAAGAGAAGATCACTTGAATAAAATATTTTTAATTTTCCAACGACTTCATAATGAGGATAAATACCCTGGCACTGGAATTGGATTAGCTACATGCAAGAAAATTATTGACCTGAATGAAGGAAGAATTTGGGTCGATTCAACACCTGGATCAGGAACTACATTTTACTTCACACTTCCAAAATAAAACCCAAAATTGAAAATGAAAAAACTGAATAGCATATTACTGATTGATGATAATATCCATGACAATTACATTCACACATATACCATTAAGAAAGTTGATTCAGAAATTGAGGTTATTGCGGTGACTTCGGGTGAAGAAGCACTTGAGTATTTCATCAAGCATAAACATGAACCCGAAAAATATCCATTTCCCGATTTGGTTTTTCTTGACATCAACATGCCTGGCATGAATGGATTTGAATTTCTTCAAAAAGCTAGAGAAGACAATGTTTTTGATGAGGAGAATATTAAACTCGTTGTTATGCTTACCAGCTCACTTAATGTTAGTGATGAAGAGATGGCAAGAAACAAATTTAGCAAAGAGATACTTGACTTCAAAAATAAACCTCTAACAAAAGAAATGTTAGAGGAGTTAATTGAGAAATGTTTATAATATTATAGAGAACTGTCGGCTCCTGATACTTTGGCATCTTCCATCAGTACATTATAGCTATATCCGTATCCAAAATCTTTATTTAGAGATATTTTACCTGTAAAAGTCACTATTCTGCCTTCAGTTATTGGTTCAATGGTTGTAACAGTAAGATCGAAATTTTCGTTATGCCTTGAGCCATCCTGAATATGAGCCCAATTTTTTCCCATTATACCACTATTGGCTTTTACGATAAGGCCTCTGATTATAACTTCCTTGCCTTCGTATTTAGCCGGATTCTCATATAATTCGGCGATACTAATTCCACCTGAGGCTTTCTCAACATTGAGATCCTGCACTTGATTCGGATTAATCTTCCCTGGTGAAGTAGGTTGAGGTTTCTTCGGTATTTCTGTACTTAACTCTTGTACAAAATATATTGAACTGAAAGTACGGTTTAACTCCTTGCTCTTGAAATCTTTCATTTCAAATCCTGGACGAAAATATACAACATCACCAGCTTTTGCTTCGGTTGCAGAAGTAGCCATCCAATATTTCTGATTGTCATCAAATACTTCAAGATAGGTGTAACTTGGTGTTTGCTTCACTTCAATAACTGTTGCAGCCTGAATACCTTCGGGCAGATCTACTGCAGGAACTGATGACTTTCTGTTGCAGCTTGCTGCAATTACGGTGATGAGAACTAAAAGGGCAATCTTCAAATTGTGCATAATTACATTGTGTTTTTTAAATACTTATGTTTTAACCTTTAAAAAAGATAATAACAATATACTAAGACAAAAAGCCGTTGATTTTATTGCATATTCGCCTTTTGTTTATTAAAGAGCAAAGTAACATTAAAAAAGTTTATCTTTTTTAATTTTTAGAAATTTTGTGCAAGTTATACCCCTATAATTCTGCTTTAATTCCTGCTACTAAATCTGCTAACAACAAAAAAAGTTTATAAAATCTTAAATTGTTCAGTAATAAGTGATACTTTTGCTTCAATTTATAACGATTCTAAATTAACTATATATAGATGACTTTAGCTGATCTGGCTCCAGGAGAAAAAGGGATAATTGCAAAAGTGCGTGGGAGAGGGGCATTCAGGAAAAGAATCCTTGAAATGGGCTTCATTGCAGGTAAAGAGGTTAGTGTTATACAACGCGCACCACTTATGGATCCTGTAGAGTATAACGTAATGAGTTACAACGTTTCGTTACGTAATTCAGAAGCACGACTTATTGAAATACTCAAAGAGTATGAATTAAGCGACACTCCCGAGATTAACATCAGTTCACGTGCCGGTAATTTGTTCCACTCTTCTCTTCAACAAAAGAAAAAAACAATTAATGTTGCCTTTGTTGGAAATCCAAATTCAGGCAAAACCACAATCTTCAATTACGCTTCAGGGCTTAAAGAGCATGTCGGCAATTACTCTGGAGTTACAGTTGATGCAAAAGAAGCAAAATTCCGCAAAGGTGACTATATCTTTAATGTAACTGATCTTCCAGGCACCTATTCAATAACTGCATATACTCCTGAAGAGCTTTTTGTCCGTGACTTTATCATTGATTCGGTACCCGATATAGTAGTTAATATTCTCGATAGCTCAAACCTTGAACGCAATCTCTACCTCACAACCCAACTCATTGACATGGATATTAAAATGATTGGGGTATTGAATATGCACGATGAGCTTCTTGCTAGTGGAAATAAACTTGATCATGAGCGTTTGGGGTTGTTATTAGGTGTTCCTTTTGTTCCAACAGTGGGATCAAAAGGTAAAGGGGTAAATGAATTATTACAGAAGATTATTGATGTTTATGAAGATAGCGATTCAACTTACAGGCACATACATATAGGTTACGGTAATGTAATTGAACCATCAATTAATAAAATACAGGATCTGCTATATAAGAGCAATACTCCTCTAACAAACAGAGTTTCTTCTAGATTCCTTGCAATAAAACTTATTGAAAAGGATAGAGCTACCGAGGTCGCACTTGAAAAAACCGATACCTATCAGGAAATCATAAAGACTGTTGATAATGAAATTGAGCGGATTGAGGATACATATAAACAGGACACCGAGAGTTTAATTGCTGATGCAAAATATGGCTTTATCGCCGGAGCACTTAAGGAAACATTTACCTTGAATCCCGCTCAGAGACGTAAAAGCAGTGAGCTTATTGACAATATTGTAACGCATAAATTCTGGGGGATACCAATTTTTATCTTCCTTATTTGGTTAACCTTTTACGGCACCTTCAAGTTAGGTGAATACCCAATGTTGTGGATTGAGCGTTTGGTTGAAATTCTGTCAATTCAGGCAAACGGAATAATGCCCGATGGAATACTCAAAGATCTTGTAGTTCAAGGGATTCTTGGAGGAGTTGGAGGTGTTATAATATTTCTGCCCAATATATTGCTGTTGTACCTTTTTATCTCTCTTATGGAAGATACCGGTTACATGGCCAGAGCTGTTTTTATAATGGATAAGGTAATGCATAAAATAGGGCTTCATGGTAAATCCTTCATACCGTTAGTAATGGGTTTTGGTTGTAATGTTCCGGCTATTCTTTCAACAAGAATTATTGAAAGCAAACGCGATAGGCTAATCACAATGCTTATTAATCCGTTTATGTCATGCAGTGCACGATTACCTGTTTATATATTGTTTATCAGTGCTTTCTTTGCTAACTATCAAGGAACTATCCTGTTCTCAATGTATAGCATTGGGATATTATTAGCCATTGGCTCGTCTCTAATTTTTAAGAAAACAATCTTTAAAAAAGTTGATGTTCCTTTTGTTATGGAACTTCCTCCGTACAGAACACCTACCTTGCGCTCATTAATTAGGCACATGTGGAACAGAGCAGAACAATATCTTCGCAAGATGGGGGGAGTAATTCTCGTAGCATCAATTATTATTTGGGCATTGGGATATTTTCCAAGGCATACTACTGATGATCAAATTTACAGAGATCGCATTGCTAACATCAGATCTCAATACTCTACTATGATACTGCAAACCCAACAACCAACTCATGTAATTAATGAGTTGAAAGGTAGAGAAATTGAAGAGGTAAATGCAATAGAGATAGAGATGGAATCAAACCGTCAACTTAACTCGTATATTGGAAGGTTAGGTAAACTTATTGAGCCTGTGATGAGACCTTTGGGTTTTGATTGGAAGATGAGTGTTGCTGTACTTACAGGTGTTGCGGCAAAGGAGATTACAATAGGAACAATGGGAGTATTATATCAGGCAGATGATAGTGATGACCCTCAAAATTCGTTGATTACTAAATTACAGCAACAAACTTATAAGGAAGGACCAAAAAAAGGTCAGCCGGTTTTTACTCCTTTAGTAGCATTGAGCTTTATGTTGTTTATACTTATATACTTCCCTTGTGTGGCAGTAGTAGCAGCAATAAAACGTGAATCAGGAGCAGCCAAATGGGCTGTATTTATTGTAGCATACACTACAATACTTGCATATGTTGTATCACTTTTAACCTATCAGATAGGTAGCATCTTTTTTTAGATAGTATATTGATGTAATAAACCATATAGCAATGGAAGTTACCGCTTTTATCAATCAAAATCAAGTTCTTAGCTTCTATGTAATCCTGGTGATTTCTTTTGTCTTTAACAAGTTACCTTTTGCAGGTGTTTTCTTCCGAACTGTAAATACCTTACTTCATGAGAGTGGTCATGCAGTAGGAGCTATTGTAACCAGTGGAACTGTGGTGAAAATTGATATAAATAAGGACACTTCGGGTTTAATTAAAACTGTTAATTCAGGAAAATGGAGTGCTTTTTTAACCTCTTTTGCCGGTTATCCATTTGCTGCTTTAATAAGTAGTTTGCTTTTGGTGCTGACAATCAATGGCAACTATAAATATTCGGTGCTTATCCTACTCTCGGTTGCTATCCTTAACTTAATGCTATTTGTGCGTAATTTATTTGGAGTAATTTGGATAGTTGCTTTTATGGGATTACTTACACTCTCAACAATATATGCAAGCGATCTGCTTCAAAGTTATTTGGTACTTATGATTTGTACGATAGCCTTTACAGAAACGTTTTCATCCACATTGTACATAACCTATCTCGGGATTGCCAAACCACGGAAAGCAGGCGATTTGTATAATCTGCAAAAAAGCACAGGAGTGCCTGCTCCTCTATGGGCAGTCATAAACTTTCTGGTTGTTATAAGTATCTTATACTATACTGTAATAAATTATTTCCCGGCTATAAATGAACTGAAATTTCCTGCAACATAATATTATGATAAACATTGAAGAAATACTTGTTTTCTCAATAGTAGCCCTGGCTTTTTTAATTGCTGGACGAAAACTTTATATGACTCTTAAAGGTAAGAAGTCGGGTTGTGAGGGGTGTGCTTCTGATTGTAGTGGATGTTCGTTAGTCGACTTAAAAAAGAATATTGAGGAAGCAAAAAGTAGAAAGAAAATAAATGAAGATATAATAGATAAGAATTTCGATTAATTTCCGTTGTTAGGATTGATAACAATCAACAATATTAATAGACTTTTTGGAATGACAGATAGCTTAGTAAATAAAGAAGAGTTCCTTAATTTGTACAACTACTTCGATAAGGAGTTACTAATAGAGATTATTGATATCTTTATAAGCGAAAGTCCATTAAAAGCAGAGAAGTTGTTTGCTGATTTAACTGCAGCTAATTATGCCGATCTACGCTTTGATGCTCATAGTCTTAAAGGTGCAATAACAAACTTTTGTGCTCCTGCAGCTAAAGCGAAAGTATATGAAGTTGAAGTTATAAGCTCGAAGATGGAAAAAGAACCTGATCATAACCCTGAACCCTATGATCTTAATAGTAAACTTCAGGAAATAAGTAAGATGGTCGATCAGATGATTGTGGAGCTTAAAGAGATAAAACAGGATTTAACAGGTTAAATACACTCTATTTTTCAAGTGCATCAATCCTATTAAGTCCCTGAATCGCCTTATCATCATTAACTTTCATTCGGAGTACTTGCTGATAATCGCTTTTTGCACTTTCATATTTTCCTGCAAGTTCATTTGCAAAGCCTCTATTGTAAACAGCTTCGGAATAGTCAGGATCAATTTTAATCGCTTTACTAAAAGCCTCTATGGCATTGTCAAACTCCTTCTTGTAAACCAAATAAACATATCCAGTATTGTAGTGAGCAAGTTTAAAAGCTGAATCTATCTGAATGATCTCCTGATACACACTCAAAGCTTTGTCGGGCTCGTTGTTTTCCTGATAATACATGCCCAATACATAAAGAGGTTCAGGGGCATTTTTTCTTACTTGTGATGCGTTTCTTAGGTAGTCAATTGCAAGAGGGCTTTTTCTTATTGAAAAGAGAATTCCCAATTGTTTGAGCGCATCATAATGCTTACTGTTTCTTGCAACAGCATTCTGATAGCTATCAATTGCTTTTAATGTGTCACCGATCTCTTCATTTGCCAATCCACTTAAGAAAAAGGCTTCTGGGTTCTCAGGGTTTTTTCTTATAGCTTCGCGCAAAGCATTAAATGTTTGCTTGTAATCACTCATTGTAAGATAAACTCTTGCTATACTTACATCAACATCAGCATTTCCAGGTGCAAGTTCTTTTGCTTTTTTAAGAGCATCAAGTGATCTTTGGGTCTTTCCTGAATATAAGTAAACCTCTGAAAGAGTGATATAAACATCAGGATCTTTTGAGTTAATGGTCATGGCTGCATTAACATCGCCAAGTGCTTCATTATAATTATTATTACGCGAGTAGTATCTTGCTCTTTCAAGATATAGTTTTATATCTTTGGGATTGAGTGATATAGCTTTATTAAGTTTAGATAGCTCATCAGCAGTTGTGTCATTAACCTGAGAAATGTTTTTTGAATCAGTCTGTCGGTTACATGAGGTGTTAACAGCAAAGAGGAGAACTATTGCAGATAATAGTATGATAAGTCTGTTATTATTGTGCATTGTTATCTTAAAGTTCATATAGAATGCAAAGTTACAGTAAAAAACAAATCCCCTGTCAACTAACGTTGCAGGGGATGATTTAAAATGATTATATTGATTAAGCCTGTGTCTCTTTTAATGTTTCTCTAACGAGCGCCTCAAGCTGATCAGCAAGTTCGGGATTGTCAATAAGGAGTTTCTTTACTGCATCGCGGCCTTGGCCTAACTTTGTATCCCCAAAGCTGAACCACGATCCACTCTTCTTTATTATGTTCCTTTCAACGCCAAGATCTATTATTTCACCCAACTTAGAGATACCTTCACCATAAATTATATCGAATTCACCTTGACGGAAAGGAGGAGCTACCTTATTTTTCACAACCTTTACTTTCACTCTGTTGCCAATTACAGTTTCACTGTCTTTTATCTGGTTAATTCGGCGTATATCAAGTCGAACAGAGGCATAAAACTTAAGGGCATTTCCACCGGTTGTTGTTTCAGGGTTACCGAACATAACACCAATCTTTTCGCGGAGCTGGTTGATGAAAATGCAACAACATCCTGTTTTGCTAATAGTTGATGTAAGTTTACGTAGTGCCTGTGACATCAAGCGTGCTTGTAGTCCAACTCGTGCATCACCCATCTCACCTTCTATTTCACTTCTAGGAGTTAGAGCTGCAACTGAGTCAATTACAATAATATCAATTGCGCCTGAACGGATAAGGTTTTCAGTGATCTCTAGTGCCTGTTCGCCATTATCGGGTTGAGAAACAAGCAAGTCATCTATATTCACTCCAAGCTTTTGAGCGTAATACCTGTCGAAAGCATGTTCGGCATCGATGAAAGCTGCTATTCCACCTGCTTTCTGAGCTTCAGCAACTGCATGTAGGGCTAATGTTGTTTTACCTGATGATTCCGGCCCGTAAATCTCTATAACACGTCCTTTTGGAAAACCATTAACGCCAAGTGCTATATCGAGAGAGATAGATCCTGTAGAAATAGAAGGCATCTCTTCAACCGGTGCACCGCCAAGCTTCATGATTGTTCCTTTTCCGTATGATTTCTCGATTTTATCGAGCGTTAGTTGTAGTGCTTTTAGTTTTTCAGTATTAATTTCTTTTAAGTCTTTGCTCATTGTTTTGATAGATTAATTGGTTGGTTGACTGATTATCTAAGAGTCAATCAAAGATATGTAGTATTTTTATTTGTAAATAGAATTTTTAACTTAAAATTTGTGTGACATGATTCTTTGTGTTCACCTTATCTATTACCTCTGTTATTTTAAGGTTCTCATCAGCTACAAAGGTTGTTCTGTTTATCCCATCGTACTCCCTGCCCATAAATTTCTTTCTGCCCCAAACGCCAAACATCTTGGCTAGTGCTTTGTCGCTATCGGCTATTAAAGGGAATGGCAGACTGTATTTTTCGGCAAACTTCTTATGCGAAGCAATAGTGTCGGGGCTTATGCCAATAACATTATACCCTGCATTTAGTAAGGCATCATAATTATCTCTTATGTTACAAGCTTGAGCAGTACAACCAGGTGTCATGTCTTTAGGGTAAAAGTAAACAACAGTTTTTTTGCCTTTAAGTGTTTCATTACTTACAGTATTACCATTATGGTCTACAATATTGAATTCAGGGAGATTATCACCTATTTTTAAATTAGCCATGACTATATTAAATTATGTTACTACTTTTCTTACTGACCAATTTGCTGAAATATTTGCAATATGGTGACAATCCGCATTGTTGGCATTTTGGACTACGTGCAATGCAGATATATCGTCCATGTAAAATTAACCAATGATGTGCTATGTTCAACCTATTTTCCGGAATAAATTTCAATAATTGTTTCTCAGTATCAAGAGGGGTTTTGGCATTATAAGTTAGGCCTATTCTTGCCGAAACGCGATGAACATGAGTATCTACTGCCAGTGCAGGAATATCAAATACAACTGATGCAATGACATTTGCTGTTTTACGTCCTACTCCAGGTAGTTTCTGAAGATCATTAACATTATCAGGCACATTTCCACCATACTGATCAACTATCATCCTAGCCATGCCCAATAAATGTTTTGTTTTATTATTTGGGTATGAGCATGATTTAATTAGTTGAAAAACTGCTTCTTCAGAGGCAACAGCCAACGTTTGTGGATCGGGAAATTGCTCAAAAAATGGTGGTGTGATGATATTTACTCTTTTGTCGGTACATTGGGCTGACAATATAACTGCCACTAAAAGTTCAAACGGGTTTGTGTATGCCAGTTCTGTTTCAGCAACCGGCACGTTCTTTTCGAACCATTCAATAACAGCTTTAAAGCGTTGAGCTTTGCTCAACTTATTACCTGAACTATCAGCCATAATTCTAAAATTTATTATGAATTTTCTGAATGCAGTATATGCAATGCGTACAATGCTTTCGTAAGAGCAGGACCCCAATGATTTGTAAAATTCATGTATACCTCATGAACAGCATTCTCTCTTGCATCTTTCAGGTTTTTCTGATATAGCATAACAAAATCTTTCATGTCCTGATAACAATCTGCAATACATTCGGCAATACTCGATTTTTCAGCTTCAGTATCTTCATTGTGCGGGTCGGCGCATACCCAAAAATGGTCATTAGGGTATAATTTGTTTCTAACTATATTAAATAATGCTTCCCAATCTTCTTCGAGTACAAAGCGCTCATTGGCATCAGGATTCTCAGGAGTAACATCCTGTATCAGAGAACCTTTAAGATAAAGCAATGGAATAATACGGCGGTAGTAGGTAATTATGTCGCTCTTTGAGTACTCATCAACTTTTTGAGTGAAGAGGCAAAATTCATTAGCAACTGTCAATAGTTCTATTACCTGTTTGGAAAATACTGGATCATTCTGATTATTCACGATCATTGAGTTTAGAATGCAAATTTAACTAAAGTTATCTAAATTCAACTATCTCAGGTTTGTTTATGAGGTACTGATCGAACCTTGCAGCAGGCAGATCCGAAAAGTTGAATTCCATGAGTGATACTCCTTTCGGAGCTATTGGGTGGTATCCTATCGATATTTGAAAGGTTGAAAATGCAAGGTTTTCATTTCTAAGTCTTATTCCAACTCCTATGGCAGGATATATTGTTTGATTAATCATTTTCTGGTATTTAGGAGCAATCACAGCACTTTCTGCATACATAAACGGTGCAAATCTGAATCCTAAAATGTAGTGGTGAGTAAATATAACCGACTCTATTCTAGCTCGTATTCTCTGGTATCCGGCTATGTCATACTTTTTGAAAAGTGATGCTTCAGTTCCATCATTAACTTTAATAAATCCGGGTGTATTTCTGTCTAAACCTGTAGTATATCCAATGAATCCGAAGTTTCTGATGCTGTTTCTGCCAATTGGAACAAGTGGTGAAATAATTTTAAAAGTAGTTTTCAGCACACCTTCTTCATAAATACCATTTTTCAAATAACCGCCTAACTCAAAGTCGAGGCCTACCATTCCGGCATTTTTCACCGGCTGGACAAAGTCAAATTTTATACCATTATATATTCGTTTTTTGTACTCAGTTTGTTCCCATCCAAAAACCAATTCGGCGTGATGTCCAAAAAAAATATCCTCAGTACGGCCATACCCATAAAGCATGTTTGTTTGATAATACTCACTCCTTAGAATGTTTAACCCAAAAAGTAGCCTCGTGGTATTTAACATTGGGGGATGATTAAGTATCGAGAACTGAGGTGTTTTGAAATAGTCAAGTTGATAGAACCCGGCAGTTAATGCAATTTGTTGTCGCCGGGCTGTAATGCTCTTTAGTCTGTTTGTTACAATTGCATACCCAGCCCACACATCAAAGAACCTGTTGCTGAATCTAAAACTTTCATAATCAATATTGTCATAAAGCCAGGCTTTATTATATAATACCGAAATCCCACCAGCATATTTTATTTCGGGGGTAATAAAGGGTCTTTCAGCTTTAAAACCCAAGCGGTTATTGATAGGGTTGCCCGACCAGAAGAAACTCAGATCGGTAAATGAATTCCTGATATTCCTTATTACATAAAGACCGTCGCCTGGAAAGAAAGATGGCTTGTAGTCCCTGTGATAGCCAATAGATTGACTTAAATGATGCCCAAATCCAAGTATGTTCCGGTTATAAAAACGAGCTGAAACATTGTTTATGGAGTTTACTTTTAGGTCAGCTCCTAATGGAAACACATCTTTAATAACCAGTATAACATCAACTGTCTTCTTGTCGACAGGATCAATAATAAAACGTGCATCCTGGAAAATATCTGCATTTCTGATAATACGTTCGTTATCCGACAATGTTGTAGGGTCGAGGCTCTCACCAGGTTTAAACTTTAAGTATTTTCTAACTACAACATCCCGGGTGGTGATATGAAGATTGTTTAATGTTTTAGCTAATCCACTACTTTCAACTAATACTGTATCATAAATTGAGCTCCCGAATGCAGGCAGTTTAATCAGTTTTATACTCCTTATAGTTTTTCCTTCATGTTGCTTGAAGTTTGCATTTACAGGAATATTATTCAGGTTAAAATCCTCAGCTATCTGAGGCTTACGAAATATAAGCGGATATATTTGCTTATAGATATAGCCACTATCAGCGAATTGCTTAAGACGACTATAAAAAACGTCAGATTTATGGATTCTCTTAATTAATTTGCGGTGCTCGCTTTTGCTTAATTCACCATTTTTCCCATTGTCAAATGGTAGTAATAGAGTATCAGGCTGTTGTGAAAAAACAGATTTAAAGCTTAGGAAAATTATAAAGCAAGTGAAAGAAAATTTAAGTAAAGAGTTTGTTATCCGGTATCTCATTTAAGCCTTTAAAAAGAAGTACTAAGATAAGAAACAAAAAGTGTTCCCTTTTGTATAAAAATAACAATAAAAAGGCCCATCCCTAAAGATGGACCTTTCCCCAACACTTATGAAAACAATATTATACTCTCTTCTCCTTGATTCTGGCTTTCTTACCTTTAAGGTTGCGCAGATAAAAGATGCGAGCTCTGCGGACTACGCCATGTTTGTTAACTTCAATTTTATCAATAAAAGGTGAAGTAACCGGGAAAATTCTTTCAACACCTGTATTGCCCGATACTTTACGGACTGTGAAAGTTTGTGTTGTGCCTTCGCCTGAACGCTTTAAAACTACGCCCTGAAACTGCTGAATTCTTTCCTTATCACCTTCTTTGATCTTATAGTGAATGGTAACGGTGTCGCCTGCTTTAAAGCTGGGAAATTCCTTGGTAACCACGAAGGTTTCCTCAACATACTTCACTAATTCCTTCTTGCTCATTACTTTAGGTATTTAATTATTGGCGTTTCTGAAAATGAGTGCAAATATACGTCAAAATAAATTTAATAAACAAATAGGGGAGTAAAAATTATTCACATTTTTCAATTGGCTGTCGGCTGTCGGCTGTTCAGCAACTACTCACCACTCACTACTCAGCTTTCACCACCTTTCCCCTGATAATATTTCCAACGACTGAGACTTCAACAATATAAAGTCCGTTGGGCAGGCCGGTGATATCTATTGAGTTTACATTGGTGATAAGTTCCCTGACAGGTTGACCCAGGTGGTTGTATATTTTTATTTGGCGCTCACCAGGGCGGTTTAGATAGAGGTTTACTGTGGAGCTGACCGGGTTAGGATAGAGTACTATGTGTTGAATAACCATGTCATTGATACCTACAATGCACTCTTCGCCCCAGCGGGGTGTGAATTCCGGTAAGAGCGGTGAGTTCCAGGAAAAATTCACAGGGGTTGAAGTAATTTGTTCCACGCACTATTTTGAAATGTCATGATTAAAAAAGACTGCATTTGAGAACATCCGCGGCATTGCCAAAACATGACTTACATCCCAGTTGCCGATATTCTGGTTGAAATTGCTTTGCTGGAACATGTTACTCATGTCGGTAACACTGCTAACATTCCAGCTTCCTATATCCTGATCGAAGATTGATTCTCTGAACATTTCCGACATATCAGTTACATTGCCCACATCCCAGCTACTGATATCCCGGTTGTAGATGGTACTACGGAACATATTGTTCATATTGGTAACACTACTCACATCCCAGTTCCCGAGGGGCTGGTTAAAGTAGCTGGCCCAGCCGAACATATAGCTCATATTGGTAACATTCCCCACATCCCATTCCCCTATTTTGCTGTTGAAGATTGAAGACGTAAACATATAGCTCATATCGATTACCTCCGATACATTCCACTTACTGATATCCTGATTGAATTCACGCGCGTCCATGAACATGCCCGTCATCAGGGTTGCATTGCCCACATCCCAGTTCCCGAGGGGCTGGTTAAAGTAGCGGGCCCAGTGGAACATATAGCTCATGTTGGTAACATTGCTCACATCCCAATTGCCGATATTTTGATTGAACATTGTGTTGTCTTCAAACATATGGCTCATGTCGGTAACATTTCCCACATTCCAGTTGCCGATATTTTGATTGAAATTTGTGTTGTCTTCAAACATATGACTCATATCGGTAACATTACTCACATCCCACCCCGAAATACCCACGTTATTAAAGTTCGAATTGCTGAACATTCCGCTCATATTGGTTACACTGCTCACATCCCAACTCCCTATGTCCATGTTAAAAGGGGTCTTTTCAAACATCCTGCTCATATCGGTAACGTTGCTCACGTCCCAGCCGGCAATATCCTTGTCGAAAGGCGTATTGGAGAACATTCCGCTCATGTTGGTCACATTGCTTACATTCCAGTTGCTGATGTTCTCGTTAAAATACGAACTAGCAAACATCTCACTCATATCTGTTACGTTACTCACATCCCAATTGTTGAGATCTCCATAAAAATTGGTATTGGCGAACATCCGGCTCATATCGGTAACGTTACTCACATTCCAGTTGCTTAAATTACCGCAGAAATTAAACCTGTTATAGAAAGCCTCGCTCATATCGGTTACATTGCTCACGTCCCAGGACATCATGTTGCCGTACTCACACGAGGGACAAAAGCCGGACACCGGACTAATACTCAGGCAAGCATCAATAGCATGCCTGAAGTTTTCGTTTGTAATAGGCGTCTGCGAAAATCCTCTCAGTGAAGCAAGGAAAAATAAACTAAGGATGTATTTCATTTTTGTTAGCTTTTTATAAGCATGTAAATTTAGAAAAATAAGTCTAACAAGTAACTTTCTTCCGCCACTTTTATCAAACAGTTCGCATAAAGTGCTCATATTTTGCGACGAACGCTCTACTTGCAGTTCTGTTAAAGTGTGGCTCCAGACTTTTATCTAACATGAATTTTCAAATCTCTTTCAATGATAGCAATCATTGTATTTAATGCGCTAGCATTAATTCTCGCTCTGTCTTGTCCGTGTTTAAGAATTCTTTGACGACTCTTCTTTTATCTTCGTCCTGAATTTTGTTGTAAGTTCTTTTCATAATCCTGTTGTAAGTTTACATTTACTGTAAACTTATTTCAAAACAAGCTACTTCACTTTAGCCCTTAGCCTTTAGCCTTATTTCAGAGGCCTTCCAACAAATCCGGCCTTCTTTTACGGGTTCTTTCAAGGGCTTGTTCCAAAAGCCATTTCTTTATTTCTTTTTCATTTCCTGAGAGTAGAACCGGGGGCACTTTCATTCCATCATATTGCGCAGGCCGAGTATAAACCGGTGGACTCAATAATCCATCCTGAAATGAGTCGGATAGGGCAGAGGTTTCATCATTTAAAACGCCGGGTATTACTCTTATAATACTGTCTGTTAAAACTGCAGCAGCCAGTTCTCCTCCCGATAACACATAATCTCCTATTGAAATCTCTCTGGTAATATATTTTTCCCTTATTCTCTCGTCAATTCCTTTATAATGCCCGCAAAGGAGTATTATGTTCTGTTTAAGACTTAACTGATTGGCAATAGGTTGATTAAGTGTCTCTCCGTCAGGTGTGAGGAAAATAATTTCGTCATAACTTCGCTCGGAAGTAAGCTTCTCAATACAATCAGCTATTGGCTGTATCATCATTACCATGCCGGATGTTCCACCAAAAGGGTAATCGTCAACGTTTTTGTGTTTGCTCTTGGAGTAATCTCTGATGTTATGGATATGTATCTCAGCTAGCCCCTTATTAATTGCACGTTTAATTATCGAGTGACTGAAAGGCCCTTCGAACATGTCGGGGAATATGGTCAATATATCAATTCTCATCAGTTGGTTTTTACTTCGCAAAATTACCTCAAATGTTGTTTACTTTGTAATTGTTTTAGCAGATGGTGATATGATGCTTTCAGGTACCTGGTTATCAATCTGTAAATTGCCTGATAATTAATAATTAAACAGCTCTGTGAGAGGAATCTTAAAGATCGATTGGTTTGTTCCTGCCTTGCTACTAGCAATTTTCATTGGATGGCTATGGCCTGAAGGAGGCATAGGCACAGGGCCTTTTTCAGTAAAGTCTTTATCTGGAATAGGAGTTTCAATTATCTTCCTTTTATACGGATTTCGCCTCAATTTCAAGGTCATAATAAAAAGTATGTCGAACTGGCGCCTTCACATGCTGGTACAATCTGCTACTTTTCTGATTTTTCCTCTGCTTGCAATTGTTGCCAAATATGCATTTGGTAATGATGGTTATCTCTGGCAAGGAATTATCTTTCTGAGCATCATGCCTTCAACAGTCTCATCAGCAGCAGTTTTAGTGTCACTTGCTAATGGCAATGTGCCTGCCGCTCTTTTTAACAGCAGCCTGTCGAGTATAATCGGTATCATTCTTCCACCTGTTTATCTGAGTATTCTAACAGGCTCAACGGGTACTACATTTCATGTAGGTGATGTATTTATAAAGCTAACTTTTCAGATCCTACTACCTATAATTATTGGAGTTGTGATGAATCCGTATGTCGGTAAAACTGCTATAAAGTACAGGAACTTTACAAGGTATTTCGATCAGATGGTGATTCTTTCAATTGTTTACTATTCATTTGCAAATTCATTCTATATCAATCAGTTCAAAGGGTTAACTCTGTTTGATATATTAATGCTTATAGGTGCGCTTACCTTTATATTTGTATTGGTGAATGCAATCATTTACTTCATTGGTAAAAGACTTAAACTGAACAGTGCCGATATTACCACTGCCTTATTTTGCGGAAGTACCAAATCATTGGTACACGGCAGTACTATGGGGCGACTTATGTTTGCAGGAAACCCTGCAGTTGGTGTAATTATCCTGCCTATCCTCGTTTACCACTCATTGCAACTTATGATGTCATCATTTATGGTCAACTGGTTAAAGGTGAAAAACAATTTGACCGATTAACTGATTTTTACTACTACCTTTCCTGTTTGACTGCCTTTAAGCATTGAATCGAGTTCTTGCGGAACCTCTTCAAGACTGATTAGTCTGTATATGTTATCCAGGTTTTTTGGGAACATATCGGCAATTAGTTTCCATATTTCAAGTCGTCGGGCCATAGGTGTTTCTGCAGAAGCTATTCCTATGAGGCGTACTGCCCTGAGTATGAATGGGAACACCGAAACATTCAATTCATTCGATACTATCATCCCGCAATTGGCTACTATACCTCTCTCTTTAACAGAGCGTATAACAGTCGATAAAATGTTACCACCAACGGTGTCGAGTGCAGCAATGTACCTACCGGGCAATAGCGGTTTTCCGGATTTATCATCCACTTCTTCGCGGCCAATAACTCTCGAAGCACCAAGCGCTTCAAGCCATCTCCTCTGAGATTCTTTTCCTGTAACAGCAACAACCGGATAGCCCGCATTTGCCAACATCGCAACAGCCATCGAACCAACTGCACCTGTAGCGCCCGAAATTAATACTTCACCCATATCGGGTGTAATCCCATGCTTGATAAATTCATAAATACCACTAGCAGCAGTAAATCCGGATGTTCCGAATACCATAGAATCAAGAAGTGTTAACTCATCAGGCTTTCTCACAACCCATGAAGCAGGGACTTTTATATATTCTGCAAAACCTCCGCTGGTATTCATACCCAGATCATAACCGGTTACGATCACCTGATCATCAGCCTTAAAGCTGCCATCCGATGATTCAACAACAACACCTGCTGCATCAATACCGGGTGTATGAGGGTATTTTTTGGTAATACCTTTATTTCCCGAGGCCGATAAAGCATCCTTGTAGTTCAAGCCAGAGTATTCAACTTTTATAAGTACTTCATTATCGGGAAGATCGCTTATTAGCTTATCACGAAGTGATAATGTATACTGCCCTGTTTTATTTTCCTCTGCTACAAGTGCCTTGAAAGTACTGTTCATTTATGTTATAATTTTTAATTTTGCAGTCTCAAATGAGATTGCAAAGATCATAAAGTAAGACAATAAAAACTAATATAATGGCACTCAGGTTTATCACAGCAGAAGAAGCTGCAGAATACATTCAACACGATGAAGTATTAGGTTTCAGTGGATTTACACCGGCAGGATCGGTAAAAGCAATACCGGTAGCTATAGGCAATAAAGCTAAAAAAGAGCATGCCGAAGGCCGTCCGTTTAAAGTAGGTGTAATAACCGGTGCATCAACCGGCGATTCTTTAGATGGTTCGCTGGCAAGAGCCGAAGCAGTAAAATTCAGAACACCTTATCAGTCGAACCCTGATCTGCGTAAGCTTATCAATGCAGGTAAAGCTGATTATTTCGATTCACACCTTTCAGTTGTCGGCCAAAATATCCGTTATGGATTCTTAGGAAAGATTAATTGGGGTATCATAGAAGCTTGTGATGTAACCGAGAATGGTGAAATAGTTCTCACTACAGGTGTTGGTATATCTCCAACTATATGCCATGTTGCCGATAAGATACTTATTGAACTTAATTCATATCACCCTCAGAAATTGAAGGGTATGCATGATATTTTAATTGTTGCCGATCCTCCAAACAGAAGAGAAATCCCAATTTATAAGCCTGATGATCGAGCAGGTAAGGAGGTTATAAAGGTTGATCCATCGAAGATTGTTGGTGTTGTATTAACCAATAAAGCAGATGAGGTTGGAGGGTTTGCCGAAACCGATGCAGTAACCGAGCAAATTGGTAATAACGTTGCCGAATTCTTGTCGAGAGAGCTTAAAGCAGGCCGTATACCTTCTTCTTTTCTACCATTGCAGTCGGGTGTAGGAAATATTGCTAACGCTGTTCTGGGAGCTCTGGGAAGGCATAAAAGCATACCCGATTTCCAGATGTATACCGAAGTAATTCAGGATAGCGTTATTGATCTTATTGAAGAAGGCCGCGTTAAATTTGCATCGGGCTGTTCTTTAACTGTTTCACCCGAGAAACTAAAGAAAGTTTATGGTAATCTCGATTATTATCACAAACGCATAGTATTAAGACCACAGGAAATATCAAACAGTCCTGAAATAGCCAGGAGAATTGGTATCATATCCATCAATACAGCACTCGAGTGCGATTTATTCGGTAATGTAAACAGTACTAATGTGATGGGTAATAAGATGATGAATGGTATTGGTGGCTCGGGCGATTTTACCCGTAATGCATACATTTCAATCTTCACATGTCCGTCAACAGCCAAGGGAGGCAAGATAAGTGCTTTTGTACCAATGGTTTCACATACCGATCATAACGAACATTCAGTACAGATTTTAATTACCGAACATGGTATAGCCGATCTTCGTTCAAAATCACCTTCAGCCAAAATGGATGAAATCATAAAAAACTGTGTGCATCCTGAATACAGATCATTACTGAGTGACTATGCTAACCTTGCGGGCGATACCCATACACCTTGTACTTTATCGGCTGCATTTGGAATGCATATGGAATTTGAAAGATCGGGCGATATGAGAAATACATCATGGGGCGATTGCTTTAGAAAATAAAAACCTCTTTTTGCAGTAGTTGCCAATTTATTGTATAATATTGTAAGCCCGAAGTTTAACTCTGAGAAATGGATAACACGGATAAAATGCCGTTAACTAATTACGCACCTGCAGAATTGGCACCACTTGCCGAAGTGGAATTATCATATCATGCACTAAAGAATAATGAGCTGCTGAGGATGTTTCAGGAAGCAATGCCCGATTTGGCATTGATTGTTAACAAGAACAGGCAGCTGGTATATGCAAATAATAACCTTATAAGATTTCTGGATATTGAAGATAGTAATCGTCCCTTGGGCAAGAGGTTAGGAAATTTACTCAATTGCATACACTCTAATGAACAACCATCAGGATGCGGAACAACTGATTCGTGCAGATTTTGTGGTGTTGTAAATGCTGTAATAGAAAGTCAGAACAGTAGAAAACCGGTTGTAAAAGAGGCCAGGATTACTGCTACTAATGATAATGAAGATACTGCATATGATCTGAGGGTTAAAGCAAGTCCATTATTTTATCAGGATCAGGAATATACAATTATCTGCATTAATGACATAAGCGACCGTAAACGTAGGGCAGTACTTGAAGCTTCACTAAATAACACAGCTTCCGATCTTCACAATGTTGTTTCGTCATTCCGTAAAACCAAAGAGCTACCAGAAAGTACAGGAGTCAATACTATTAATGAGAGTGTGAATCTTGAGCATGTAAATGGACTCCTCGCACAAAAAATGCTGAAAGATGCAGAAGAAGGAAATTTAGGAAGCAACGTAACTACAATCAGTTCAGTGCAGCTACTTCGCGAAATGGAAGAATACTTCAACAACCATTCAATTGCAGAAGGAAAGCGGTTATTTATAGATCCTTTTTCACATCTTCTGAGATTTGCTACTGATGTCAATATTCTCAAACGAGTGATGATAAATATTATAACCAATGCTTTTGAAGCATCGGACGCGGGTATGACTGTGCGGATTGGCTCAAAACTCAACAACACAGAGCTGAGAATTTGGATACATAATCAGACAGAACTCACAGAAGAAGCCAAGCATCAAATGTTTCAACGATCCTTCTCAACAAAAGGAAGTAACAGAGGATTAGGTACATATTCGGCACGATTACTTGTAACCCGCTATCTCAAAGGGAAAATAAGCTTTAAATCAGATAAAACAGGAACTACTTTCTTTATAGAGGTGCCGTTGAATTTGGTGTAATATACTCTGCTTTCCGGATTATATGGTTTTCTATACTGCATCAATTCCTTGCATTCTATTATAGTGTTGAAATGCTAAAGAGCGTTGTGTTGTAATATAACCGGTGCATACTGCATACAATCCCTAAGCTTATTTAACGAATTACATGATGGGCAAATTTGAAATTGCTGATTATTCCAAGATTTACATCCGGCATAAAGAGAGTTCAAGCAGCTTCCTATTAATTAAATCTTCAACAAGTCCATTTCAGTCTTTTTAAGCTGATTTACTTTTTTAATTCTGGATATTTTTAATTGATATGCTCATTTTTTAACAATGAGTTCTTGGAGTCAAATTTTAAGTTTAAGCGTCCTTTAAGCGTCTTTTAAGCGTTTTTTTAACGCTTAAACAACGTTTGAACAACGCTTAAAATACGCTTAAAGATAAACTCAAACACAAATGAAATATTAAGTCAGGACCTTTTTATTCTAACTAATTTTTGGACCTACGGTGCATTAAATGCAAAAGCTCTGTTTGGAGATTAATTCTAACAACATCATGCACCTGCAGAGAATTGAGATATATTACGGAAAAAGTTATTCTGCCAGCAGTATTCACCTACTTCGCAATTATATTCTTTGTGATATGCTTTTCTACCATTATTATGCACCTATGGCGCATTTTTTTGGGATTATGCTTACTGGCCTAATTATCTCCCAACTATGCATTGAAAGTAAAAAGCTCCCTTAGAAGCTTAATCCTGGTAGAGGAAAATTTATCTCCAAACTATGCATTAAAACCAAAAAGCTCAGTTAGCAACTTATTCCTGGTAGAGAAAATTCTATCTTCAAACTATACATTAAAAGCAAAAAGCTCCGTCAGGAGCTTAACTTTTAAGAAATTTGAAATTCTAAGTAAAAATCTTAGGAGCTTAATATTGGTAGAGAATTATTTTAAAATCTATGTAAATGTCTGTTAGGGGCAAGATATAATATTTATAGACTATTAGCTATTAATCTATATACCTTTTGATCAATGTAAGCAGAACCTCTGCTTTAACAGGCTTGGAGATGTAATCATTACAGCCTGCTTCTTTAAATATCTGCCTGTCGCCAGGCATAGCAAATGCAGATGTTGCAATTACCGGCATATCGGGTTTAATCTTTTTAATAATTCTGGTTGCCTCAATACCATTCATTACCGGCATCTTTATGTCCATAAGAACAAGTTTGATATCGGGATTCGACTCTATTATTTCAACTGCTTCTTTACCATTAATTGCTCTGATTGATTGAATTTCCTGTTCAGAGAATATCTTATCGACCACCCTGAAGCTGGAGTCTTCATCTTCTGCAACAAGTATCCTTATGCCTTTTAAAGTTCTTACTTGTTCGTGGATGTTTATGAGGGTGTTGGCTTCTTCCATTGTTTTTATTGATTAACAGTTGTTAATGTGTAACTATATAATAACTCAATTTCTTCCTTCCATATTGTTTCATCTGGTGTTTCAAGGATAATTGGGATATTATCAATCATTGGATTGCTCATGATTCTTTTGAACACTTCCATGCCAAGATATCCCTTACCAATGCTTTCATGCCTGTCAACTCTGCTTGCCAATGGTTTTTTTGTGTCGTTAAGATGTATTGCTTTTAGGTAATTGATACCTACAATTTCATTGAACTGTCTGAAAGTTTCATTGTATCCCTCAGGTGTAACTAAATCATAGCCTGCTGAATAAGCATGGCATGTATCAATGCATATACCTACGCGACTTTTATCATTTACATTGTCGATAATAAATCTCAAATGCTCAAAGCTATACCCGAGGTTATTTCCTTGTCCTGCAGTATTTTCGATGATTGCCGATACTCCATTGGTAGATTCAAGGGCGATATTGATCGATTGAGCGATGTTCAGTAAGCATGCTTCATCATCAATAAGATTTAGTGAACTTCCGGGATGAAAGTTAAGCATCTTTATACCAAGTAGTTCACATCTTTTCATTTCGTCGATAAATGCAAGACGCGACTTTTGAAGTTCATCGCGACTTGGATGGCCAAGGTTTATAAGATAGCTATCATGGGGCAATATATAGTTATTACTAAAACCGTATCTTTCACAATTTTCTTTAAAAGCGTTAATCTTCTCTTCGCTTAATGGAGGGGCATTCCATTGCCTCTGGTTCTTGGTAAAGAACGAAAATGCTTTAGCCCCAATATTATATGCATTAACAGGTGCATTCTCTATTCCTCCTGATGTACTTACATGTGCCCCAATGTATTTCATAATTTACTGATAGTGAAGTTAAGGATTTAAAGTTATAGATAATTTCTCAACTCTACTTAGCTTTTGTTGAGAAATTATCTACACTTCATTTGCTATGTTATCTTGCTAGGAATGATGAGTACATCCATACAAGTTTTTCTTTTTCTCTGATGTAATCACTCATGAGTGAATTGGTGCCTTCATCATCTAACTCATCGCTTAACTTAAGGATTTCTCTTTCCTTAACAAGGATTGTTGAGAATGCATCTAGTATGCTTTCAACACAGGCTTTTCCATTTGATTCGTTCTCAACAGCTTTCACCTTCGAGATGTTAAGATATCCCTGAAATGTATGAATTGGTGTGCCACCAAGAGTTAATATTCTTTCTGCAATTTCATCTATCTTAAGTTGCAGATCGGTATACAATTCTTCAAATTTTACGTGCAACTCGAAGAATTTATCACCTTTAATGTTCCAGTGAAAACCTCTTGTATTCTGATAAAAGATTTGATAATTTGCAAGCAGATCGTTTAGTTTTTCAATTAATTGAACTGATAGATTGCGCTCTAATCCGATTTCTGTTAATTTTTCCATTGTCATTTTTTTTTAATAATTATACTTATGGTATTCTATTCTTTTTATTCCTGATCATTAAAATCGCCCATCAATTGTAGCTTTATCTCTTTGATAGTGAAGTTTTTAATTTTCTTTTTGTTAAAGTATTCAATCAGCAGATTATCCAACTCTTCATCGTAGTAGTCCTGCATTTTGTTAGATTGGGTTGAGTATAAATGGTGGTGATGTTCAGAAGCAGGCTCATATCGCATATAATCAGCTTCGGTTTTAACCCTGTTAACCAACCCTTTCTGCACGAATATTTCGAGAGTGTTATATATGGTTGTAGCCGATATGCCCGGTATGGTTTCAAGCACTTCTTTATGAATGGCTTCGGCTGTAGGATGATCATTTGATTTTCTGATAGTCTCTAAAACAGATATCCTCTGTGGTGTTACTTTTAGTCCGCAGGCCACAAGCTCTTTCATTATCTCGCTTCTTTCAGAATCCATTATCATGGTAAATTGTACTTAATTTTTGATTGTAATAAATACAATCTGGGAATAAAAAAGTTCAATTAGCTTCAAAATTTGTTACATTTCTTTACTTTTATTCAGTTAAAATCTCTTTGCGAAATGGTATACTGCCTTGGCGAATCGCTTTATGATATAGTATTTAAGAATTATCAACCTGCCTGGTCTGTTGCAGGCGGTGGAATGCTAAATGCCTCTGTTTCACTTGGTAGGTCGTTGGTTGATGTAAGCTTAATTACCGAATTAGGCAACGATGCAGTGGGTGATATAATATGTAGCTTCCTGAAAGAGAATAATGTATCAATTGATTATATAGTCAGATCTTCGGGCAATACAACTGTTGCTCTTGCATTCCTCGATGAATACGGGAATTCAACTTATCAGTTTTACAACGATAGGAGTGAGGCCGCACCAATATATAGCATTCCCGACTTTAAGCAGGGCGATGTCTTAATGTTTGGATCAGTTTATTCAATACTTCCACGAAACAGGAGAAATATTCTTCGCTTATCGCGTGAAGCTATTGCCAAAGGAGCAATTATTTACTATGACCCTAATTACAGAAGTGCTTATTCAGGCATTCTCAATGAGGTGCTGCCACACATAAGGGAAAATATCTCGTTGGCTAATATTGTTAGAGGTTCTGATGAAGATTTTAAGATTATTTGCGGAAGTGGTAATCATGCAGATGCATACAAGTTTGTGGCTGATGCAGGATGTGATAATCTTATAGTTACAAGAAATATGAGTGGCGCGGTTCTTTATAGTGGTAACGACATTAAGTTTTATGATGCTTTACCTGCCGAGATTGTTAGCACAATAGGTGCCGGCGATTCTTTCAACGCCGGAATGGTATTCTCTATTGATAAGCTGAAGCATATTCCTGCCCATATCCATGAATGGGACGAATGCATTAACACAGCATTAAGCTTTGCAGCCAAAGTTTGCGCCAAAAAAGAGAATTACATCTGAAAGCTCTAATTACCCGGCTCTTCAAATCAGGCAGAACATCGCACAATGCCTGCTTCAATCTATCTAAGTGGGTAAAAACTGTCAAATGAAATGAATCTATTTCAGAATCTGGTATGCAAGTCCTTTTTTATCAAGCTCATTCAGCACTGTTGGCAACTGTAATGTGTCCTGCAGATTGAATGTGATTATAATCTGAACATAGCCTATTGGAACACTTGTAGTTGTACGTTCATGATAAATGTCATGTATACTGGCCCGTACTTTATTTAATACAGCAATAATACTCATAAGCATACCTGCCTGATCGGGTACAAGCACTTGTATTCGTGCTCTTAGACCTACATCCATTACACCTTTTTCAAGTATTTGTTCCAGGATACTCATGTTAATGTTTCCACCACTAATCACAGGAACAACATTCTTTCCTATAAGGTCAGTTTTCTTGAATAATACAGCGGCCATTGCAACAACACCTGCTGGTTCGGCAAGTATCTTTGCTCTCTGCAGCAGCATATAGGCAGTTTGTGATATTTCCGAATCGTTTACTGTAACTATCTCATCAACTAGTCGGTTGGTAATATCAAAAGTAAGGTCACCGGGCGATTTAACTGCTATACCATCGGCAATGGTATTAACGGAGGTTAAGGTTTTTGCTTCACCCGATTCAATAGAAACTTTCATTGATTGGGCACCTTCTGCCTCCACACCTATAATTTTGATTGATGGATTAAGCTGTTTGAGCGCTACTGCAATACCAGCTATCAATCCACCACCTCCTATAGGAACAAGCACGGCATCAATATCTTCTAACTGTTCAAATATCTCTAAACCAACTGTTCCCTGTCCGGCAATTATATCCTTATTATTAAACGGATGCACGAAAACTGCACCATGTGTTTTACCATATTCCATAGCAGCCTTAAATGCATCATCAAAGGTTTCGCCGGTAAGTATAACTTCTGCTCCGTATGATCTGGTTGCAATTACTTTAAGTGGAGGTGCAAATACAGGCATGAAAACAGTACTCTTAACATTGAGTTGCGATGCAGCATAAGCTACACCCTGCGCATGATTACCTGCCGACGCACATAATACCCCATTGGTAAGCTGCTCTTTACCAAGCCTGCTGATCATATAGTAAGCTCCCCTTACTTTGAATGATCCGGTAGTTTGTAGATTTTCAAGCTTTAAATAGACATTAGCGCCCGACATTTGCGAAAACGACTTACTACGTTCAAGCGGTGTCTTTTTAACTACATTCTTTAATACCGAATGGGCATGGATAATATCAGATAGTTGAAGCATAGTTTCAGTGCTATAATTGGGTTCCATTGCATTTCAATTTGAATGCAAAGTTAATGGGTAAAGCGATAAAGTGAAGGAAAATTATGATAGTTTTCCTGATATCTGATTGCGCACGTGATCGGTCAAAGAATCATAAGAGTGATCGCCCGGATAAACGGGTTCAAGGAACTCAACCTGTATTTTCTTCAGTGGTCGTGGAAAGATACTGCCCGATGGCATTGCCTGAAAAGCACCTTTTATTGTAACCGGTACAATAGGTATATTGAGTTCGCGGCTTAGTATGGCAAAGGTTCTTTTAAACTGGCCTAATCCACCTGTGGTTGTTCTTGTACCTTCAGGGAAAATTATAAGGTTATGCTTCTGCCTCAGGACTTCGGCGAGCTTTTGTATTGATTCCTTTAAATCCTTGTTTACATCAACAATGATTATATTGTTCCTGTTTGCCAGGAACTTAAGCCATGCTTGTTTAAAGTGTTTTTCTTTGGCATAGAAATAGGTATTCCTGAGATGATGGCGGCGAAGGAAAGAAGCTATAAATAGTCCATCAAAAAAGCTTTGATGGTTAGGCACAAAAATTACCGGACCATCAGGAATGTTATTAGCGCCTTTGGCTCTTATGCGGAAGTAAAGGCTAAAGAATATCTTCGAAGCATATACCATCCACCTGCCTGTAAACCAGTTAGATGGAAGTTTAAGATTAACCTTTTCCTTTATTATGTCGGTCCAATCTATTTTACTCTCTTCAATTCTTGTCTTCTTTTCTGCAACAAAGTCAGCAAGCTTACTTATGCTGCTAAAGGCAACCATATCAGCGGGTTCAATATTAACACCAAATGTTTGTATAAGCCATGCCTGGAAACTTACTTTATCAAGCGAATCCATCCCAAGATCCATCTCAATGTGATGAGAAGGCAGTACCTTCTTTGATTTTTCGGCTTCCAGAAATTCAGCAATCATTGTATACTCGGCTGTCTGTGGCTTGTCGTCAATAATATCATTATCTACATCAGCCAATACAGCCAGCGAGGGTAGTTTATATCTCTGCAATTTGCCTAATCTTGTTCGAGGTAATTCGCCATCTAAAATATGCAAACCAAGAATCTTTTTGTACGATGAAACAGTTTTGTTAAATGGTTCAATAACTTCCCATTTAATGAACTCTTCGGTATTGGTTGCATGAGCATTGCTGATATTGGTAAAATCGGGGGCTATGATTACCTGCAACTGATCGTCATGATAAAACACTCCACACTCTTTAACATAAGGAGATGCACTGATCTTTTCTTCAAGCTCAACCGGGTTAACATTTTTGCCATTCGATAATATTATTATCTCCTTCTTCCTTCCGGTGATAAACAGGAATCCTTCATTGTCGAGGTATCCAAGATCACCTGTATGTAGCCAGCCATCTTTGAGTATTTCGGCTGTCTCCTCAGGTTTATTATAATAACCCTTCATAATGTTTGGGCCTGAAGCAAGAATCTCTTCATCAACAATCTTAACCTTTGTTTCGCTCATTACTTCACCCGGCGATCCAATCTTTACTCTTCCCGGCTGTGTAAATGTAATCATAGGTGCTGCTTCTGTCATACCATATCCTTCAAGCACTTCGAAACCAAGAGTTAGATAATCAGCGCAAACCTCTTTATCCAATGCAGCACCTCCCGAAACTAAGGATTCAATAGCTCCACCAAGCTTTTTATGTACTGTGCCGAATACCTTTTTCGAGAATTTGCGACTGTTAACTTTCTTTGCAAGTGAGAATAATAAACTTGCAACCGCACTCTTATTGATCTTATCCATGATACCTTTTCTGATTGCTGCATAAAGTCGGGGCACCCCGATAACAATAGTAACAGCGTTGTTTTTAAGGGTTTCCATGATATCAGTCGAGACCATCGAAGGGCTAATAGCTATAGTTGAGCCTACGTAGAGTGGAATTATTATTGTACCTACCAAGGGAAATATATGGTGTACAGGTAAAAGCATCATAACAACCGATTCGGGCTTATAGATAGGTATATGCTCTGAAACTGATATGATATTAGTTATGAGATTTTTATACGATAACATAACTCCTTTCGGACTGCCTGTTGTTCCTGAAGTATAGATAATTACAGCAGTTGAATCATGCTCTGATTTATTAATACTAAAGCCAACAGTTTCAGTAGGTGTTTCCTTATTAATTTCATGTGCACCATCAATTATAAACACCATTGTGTCGATGCCTGCAAGTTCAACAGCTTGTTTCACAGCATCAATGCGAAGTTTAGAAGTAAAAACTATTTCAGGCTTGCAGTCATTGAGTATATAGGCAGTCTCCTCGGGTGTTGCAAGATTGTCAATAGGTACAGCTATACCCTGTTTGTGCCATATAGCATAAAATGCATAGATCCATTCAGGCCTGTTTTCGGCATAAATAACTGCTCTGTCGCCATTTTGTAGTGAAAACTGCTTGCTGAAAATATCTATATTTTTAAACAGATCAGCATAAGTAATCTTCTGATCACCAAAAGAAATTGCGGTTTTAGTATTCTGATTGTTAATCATTTACAAGAAATATTTGATGTAATTGCTTCCGGCATTTTGTGATTCTATGAAAATTGGCTTTCAATGTATTGTATAGCAATCAATCACCATACAAATGTAAGCTGAAAACTTGTATTATTTTAACATACACTAAGGCTAATAGTTAAGCTCAAAAAGGGGGTAAAATTGCAACTTAATTTTTACCATTTACTAAGAACATAAAGTTGCAATTGTAGTTCAGCTTTTCTGAAATTTAATTTCTCAATATATAGTAGGGTCTCATTGTAATTGCTCGTTTCGTTAAAGTATTCCGAATAGTTAATTTGTCCGGCGTTATATGCTTTTAATAACAACTGGGGTGTGTTTAAAGTATTGTAGATTGCTGTTATGTTGTTTAGTGATTGTTGCAGTGAGTTATACTCGTTTATAAGCTCTCTTAACTGGCTTTCGAGTGATAATCTATTTGCATTTACCTCTTCAATCGAGAAAAGGTGTCTTGCTAAAGCATTGCGAACAGTATTCTTGTTTTCGAACAGTGGAATGGTAATTCCTGCATGAAATCCGTTATATGACTGTCCGGTATTTTGATCATTACGATAGCCTGCTTCAAATTTGGGTAATGATAATGCGCGTGTAAGTCGGATGTTTTCCTCGGCAATTGATACCTGCGATTCCCATTGCCTTATTGCCGGGTTTCGTGAAATTATACTGTTTAATGATGAGTCGGTATACGTTTCAAAATTCAAATCAGGATAAATAGTATCATTAACAATTAGACTTTTTCCACCATTTAACTCATTCAGTTTGATCATCAGGTTCTTCCTTTTACTACTAAGAATACTCAGTTCGCTCTCTGATCTGGCTATTTCAGACTTTGCCCTGTTTACTTCAAAAATATTAGCATCACCCGCATTAAGACGTTTCTCAATTCCATTTTGTAATTGTGTAGCCTTTTGTTGCCATAATGAGTAATAGTTGATTTGTCGATTTACATAGATAAGTTCTGTATAAGTTTTTGATGCTTCCAGTAAAATATCAAGCCTCGATTTATTATAGCTCTCGGTTGCTATTGTAGAAGATATATCGGCGATTCTACTTTTGTATTTGTATGAGGTTGGGAAATCGAACGATTGGGATATTACAAACTCAGAGTAATGGCCTGTTGTGTTGCTAAGACGATCGTATGTAACTGACGGATTCGCAAGGAATATGCCTGTTCTGGCATCTATTTTTTGCGATTGAGTAAGCTCATAAACAGCCGAGAGTCGCTTATTATTTTGGATAATACTATCCAATATTCTATCCGGCTGATTCTGTGCACATACTATTTCATTAAAAGAAATGGTTAGCAGAATAATGTTAAAAATCATTTTCATGCCTGAGAATTGATTAAGTTGTTCTTTTTATGGTTCACCAGGAAGTACACTATCGGGACTATAAAGATATTAAGTAGGGTAGAGGTTAGAAGTCCGCCCAAAATAACTTTAGCCATAGGACTTTGAATTTCGTTACCTGCAACATCTCCTGATAATGCCAATGGAATAAGAGCCAATGCAGCTGTAAGAGCTGTCATTAGAATTGGACTTAAGCGTTCGCGCGAGCCTATAATGATAGTGTCATATAATCCCAATCCTTTTTCTTCCAAAGCCTGATAATTGGAAATTAGTAGAATACCATTGCGGGTTGCAATGCCAAACAAAGTTATAAATCCTATTACTGCCGGTATGCTTATAATGTTTGAGGTAAACCACAAACTAAATACACCTCCAATAAGAGCCAGGGGAAGATTTAAAAGAATAATAGCAGCCAGGCGTGTATCTTTAAATTGCTGGTAGAGAATGATAAAAATGACGATAACTGACATTATTGAGGTAATAAGCAGCATACGAGATGCTTTTTCTGCACTTTCAAATTGTCCGCCATACTCTACTCTGTATCCTTCGGGCAGATTAACATTTTGCTCAATTGTTGCCTTAATATCATCCACAACACCTTTAAGATCTCGCTCAGCCACATTAGCCGATATTACGATCTTTCGCTCAACATTTTCGCGATTAATCGTGTTAGGTCCGCTTGAAGAGACAATGTCAGCCACGTAATAGAGGGGTATCTTTTTCCCTTCTTTCGTATCGATGAGAGAATTCCTGATGTTCTCAAATGAGCCTCTTCCCGTTGAGTCGTACCTTAATATAAGATCAAAACTACGGTTACCCTCAAATACTTCCGATACTTTTTCTCCGGCAATAGCTACATCTATAAACTGGTTAAACTGATTTAGTGTTATGCCATGTCTGGCTAACATTTCGCGCTTCGGCTTAATTTGTAATTGCAGTATATCTATCTGTTGCTCAACACTTATATCCACAAGACCATCGATATTCTCAACATTAGCTTTTATTTGATTTGCTATTGAAAATAGTTGCGACAGATCATTCCCAAAGAGCTTAATAGCAATATTTGCCCTTGTGCCTGATAGCATGTGATCGATGCGGTGACTTAATGGTTGTCCAATAGTAATATGTACTCCCGAAATACCGGAGAGTTCTTCACGCAAGTGCTCCATGAAATCTTCTTTCGATCTGTTGCTGAGCTCAAATGTTGCCTCTATCTCCGAACTATTTACTCCAAGAGCATGCTCATCAAGTTCTGCTCGTCCTTGACGTCGGGTAACCGATTTGATTTCAGGAAATGAAAGCAATGTTTTGTCAATAATTGAACCGGTTTTATTTGCCTCATCCAAAGAAATGCCCGGCAAGCTTACAGTACCAATGTTAAGCGAGCCTTCGTTAAACTCAGGTAAGAAGCTTTTACCCATCTGAATAAAAAGTAGTCCCGATATAACTATCAGTATCGCAATAGAATACAAAATAAGCTTCTTTGACTCCATTGCATGTCTTAAGGAATAATCGTAGTTTTTTCCTAGCCATTGCACTAATCGACTGTCTTTCTCACTTTTAGCTAGCATTTTACTATTAGTAAGCAAGTAAGATGAAAGCACCGGGGTTAGCGAAAGAGCAACTATCAATGAAGCAAAAAGCGAAACAATGAATGCAATACCGAGCGGTTGCAGCATCCGTCCTTCCATCCCCGAAAGGAAGAACATTGGAATAAAGGCTACTATGATTATAATGGTAGCATTCATAATAGAAGACCTGATTTCAATTGATGCCGATTGTACAACCTCTATAACAGGTTTCCTTTCGGCGACAGGCAGAGCATTGTTTTGCCGGAGTCTTTTATAAACATTTTCAACATCAATAATTGCGTCATCAACTAGTACACCTATGGCAATTGCCATTCCACCTAAACTCATTGTGTTTATGTTATAGCCAAGCCATTTAAGGGCTATGATGCTAATTATCAATGATAAAGGTATTGCTACAAGAGATATAATCGTTGTACGGAAGTTCATTAAGAATACCAGTAGTATAATTATTACAAAGAAAGAACCTTCGATTAATGCTTTTTGAACATTGTTAATTGATGCCTCTATAAAGTCACTCTGACGGAAGATTTTAGTGTTTACATGAATGTATGCAGGCAGACTTTTAGTTAATTCTGCTATGTTTTTATCGATGGTTTTGGTTAGCTCGAGTGTGTTGGTGTTGGGCTGTTTTAAGACGGTAAGAATAACAGCAGGATTGCCATTTAACGATCCGTACCCTATTCTTGGGGCAGAACCAATGGTTATTTTAGCAACATCTTCAATTTTTACTGTGTAGTTATCTCTTACCTTAACAACAGACTTGCCTAAGTCATCAATGTTGCTGGTTTTAACCATACCTCTTATAAGATATTCATTACTGAACTCATTGAGTACTCCTCCGGTTGAGTTTTCATTCATGCCAGAGCAAGTATGTACAAGTTCGCTTAGCGACACACCATAATAGTTCATTTTAGCAGGGTTTGCCAGTATCTGGTACTGCTTGTAATCGCCACCAATAATAGCAACCTGCGATACTCCGGTAGTAGCAAGTAAAGCTGGGCGTATTGACCATTCAGCAATAGTGCGCAAATCCATTTGGTTTGCTGAATCGGATGTAACACCTATTAGCAATATCTCGCCCATTATAGACGATTGCGGAGCAAGAACCGGTACTCCAACACCTGTCGGAAGGGTCTGCCCAATAGCAATAAGTTTCTCACTAACAATTTGTCTGGCTCTGAAAATATCAGTCCCCCAATTGAATTCCACCCAAACAATCGAAAACCCCGCGGAAGATGAAGATCTTACTCTTCGCACATCAGTTGCACCATTCACAGCTGTTTCAACAGGGAATGTTACTAATCTTTCAACCTCTTCGGGAGCCATACCATGAGCCTCGGTCATAACTACTACGGTAGGTGCTGTAAGGTCGGGGAATACATCAACCTCCATATTCATTGCCACATAAGCACCACCAAGAGTTATGATAACAGTACTGATTAAGATCAGTAGCCTGTTTTTTAAGGAGAAAATTATAATTCTATTTAACATGATGTGTCTGATTCTGGTAGTTTATGCATGTTGGTGGCAATCTTAATGTGCATGGCCATGATCAGGAATTGTTCCTGTTGCTGTTGCAAGTTTAATCTGGTAAGCGCCTTTTGTAACAACCCGGTCGCCCTCATTTATACCCGAAAGTATCTGTACATTAAGTCCATCGGAACCACCTGTAACAACCGCTCTTTTCTCGAAACTTTCACCACCGGTTTGCACATAAGCGTAATAATTGCCATGCTCTTCAATAAGTGAAGTTATTGGTATAACTATTGAATTTTCAGCCGACTTCAATTTAAGATAAACCTCAACCACTGTGCCCGATATAATACCTTCCTTGTTATCAAAGCTAAAGGTAACAGGTACAAACATCGTACTTTGATCATTACTCTTGCCATAAGATAATAAGTTGCCATTAAGTGATTTAAGGTCATACACCTTGTTATCATAAAGAGTTCTGAAGGTTGCCGATGCTATTGCAGGAAGTTTGGTGTAGTGCCTTTGAGAAACATCTGCTCTTAGCACAAGCTTGCGGTTTTGTGTTACAGTTGCTAACGGTTGACCTGCAGTAACATACTGACCATCTCTAACCAGAACATTCTTGATAAAGCCTGTAATTGGAGAGACTATTTTTTGTCCGCCTGCCTGATAATTGCGTGATATGTTGTTAAAGGTTGCTTTTTCCGATTCATACCGTGCCTTAATCTCCCTGAAATCCTTTTGAGAGATAATATTATCAGCAGTAAGTTCTTGTGCCTTTTCATAGTCTGCTTTTGCCTTCTCGAATGAAGAGCGTGCCTGCACAAACCGTGTTTCAGGATTACCATCAACAAAATCATTGGCAGAAATGGTAAACATAATATCACCACGGTTAAGGGAAGTGCCAGCAACACCAGCTTTATCTGATATTACAATTATACCATTAGAAGTTGCAACTACATCCATTTCGTCACCTCTAGCAGGCAGTATTTCGCCTGATGTCTTTATGACTTCATTAAATGGCCTGGCTTTCACTTCCATATTTGCGAATTCAATTTTCCAGGCCTGTTCTTTCAGGTATGTTATTTCATTGTGTGAATGCTCATTCGAAGCCTGCGAAAGTGCTGTTTTATGGTCTTGATAAACTGTTACACTATCAATAATAACTCTGTCGGTATAATCTTCATTTTTTATGTCGAAAACCATCCTGCCAATTCCTGCTACGACAGGAACAACTGCAAATCTGAATATACCGGCAGATGATGATACTGATGCTGTTTGTGATACAGAATTTTCGCCTACCTGTAAAGTCATTGTTACAGAACCCTTAGTCAATGCTGTAAAATTTTCACCTAAATAAGTGAAATGGCCTGCCAGGCTAATCGTATCACCTACAACAGGAGTTTCGAATTCAGCAAATAATTCAGTAGATCCGGAATAAACAGTATACGACAAGCCAGGTAACTCTTGTGATTGACCATCTTTTTGATCAGGGTTAGTATGACACGCTGTGATTAACAGCAATAAAACAATACTTAAAATTGTGATTTTCATAGATAACAGTATAATAGTGGGATTTAAATATGCACTTTCTGCCACTCTTCGCTTCTCATAACAAAGATACAAATTATGGCAATATGTAATATACATAATCTTATTTGTTTTTCTCAATATCTTAATTCATACTATGCAATGCAAGAATTGTACGCTAATACTTTAGCAAATTAAATGTGCTTCTGTTCCAAGAACAATGGTCTTTGTATTTATTTGGTTTACCTCCGGTAGAACCTAACTTTACACTATTTGTTTAGTTATCTTCACTTGTAGATTATGTACTTATGATACCAAAAGTCAACAAACAAGAGCAACAGGACTTGATTGAAAAGCTACGAAATCGCTTCGGGAACAATGAAACTCGCCATAAAGGTATTAAATGGGAGGATGTGCTTGAAAAAATCAATTCAAATGAAGCTAAAATATATAGCTTACTGCAGATGGAAGCAACAGGAGGTGAGCCTGACGTAATAGATTTTGATAAAGCAACAGGCGAGTATATCTTTATGGACTGCAGTGCTGAATCTCCGAAAGGCCGCAGGAGTATCTGTTATGATCAGCAAGCACTTGACTCAAGAAAAGAACATAAGCCTGTTAACAGTGCTGTTAAGATGGCCGAAGAAATGGGTATTGCCCTTCTTGATGAAGAGCAATACCGCAAGTTGCAGACAACAGGCATATATGATTCAAAAACATCAAGCTGGATAATAACACCCAATGATATCAGACAATTGGGTGGTGCACTCTTTGCCGATTACCGCTATGGCAAAGTCTTCGTATACCATAACGGCGCCGAGTCATATTACAGCTCCAGAGGGTTTAGGGGGATGTTAAGGGTGTAATATACCGCTTCATGTGTTCTGCTTCGCGTTTAATTGTGGGACTTGTGGGACTTGTGGGATAAGTGGGACAAGTGGGACAAGTTGGACACTAAATTTGAAAAGCTTCACTGAATGCTTATATGTTTGCAATTCGAACAAAAATTATCAACTTTGGGGCAAGGAGGACTAGACCGCTTAGTACATAGATACTGCCACTCAGCGTCTCCCCTCATCAAGTTGAGTTCGTGGTATAACTTGGTACCAGATACCGTATTTTATACAAAATTACGTAATTTACGTAACGTAAACTACGTAATTTTTAATAATTTTGATCCTATAAAAGAAGTCAACTATGAACAGCAAAGTCATAACAATCATATTAATAATCCTGAATTCCATTGTTCTGCTCGGACAATTATGGCCCGAGGGAGCACCTCCATTTGCAGGTGTTATAAACATTATAACTCTAATCTTTAATCTGGTATTCTTTATTGCCGCATTGGTTAAGAAATAGTTCAAAGTGGTTCAATATAGTTTCCCGTATGTGCGGGATTCAATGTTGTTAGCTAATAGCTCAGAACCCACAACCAGGAACAAAAACCAATATTTTGCGCTTAGCTCTTCGCGCTCAGTGCTCCACTCTTATCGCTTCGCCTACATGCTGACTGGTAGTAAAGTACTTTCTCTTAAAATAGAACGCTACGTTTACCAAACCAATCATCACCGGAACTTCTACAAGAGGTCCTATTACTGCAGCAAAGGCTTCACCGGAATTAATGCCAAATATTGCTATGGCAACAGCAATTGCAAGCTCGAAGTTGTTGCTTGCTGCAGTAAATGACAGGGTGGTCGATTGTTCGTATGTTGCTCCAGCTTTTCTACTCATAAAGAACGACAACACAAACATCACTATGAAATAGATGATAAGTGGTATAGCGATTCTCACAACATCTAAAGGTATTCTTACTATGTAATCGCCTTTTAATGAGAACATAACTACTATTGTAAAGAGCAGAGCAATGAGTGTAAGCGGACTAATCTTAGGAACAAACTTAGTTTCATACCATTGCTTGCTTTTTGCTCTTACCATGATAAAGCGTGTTAAAAATCCTGCAATAAAAGGTATGCCCAGATAAATGAAAACGCTCTTGGCAATTTCTCCGATAGTAATCTGCGAAACACTATCATTTACAGGTAGTCCGAACCATCCCGGTAATATGGCAATAAACACATAGGCATACACCGAGAAAAGTAGCACCTGAAACAGCGAATTAAATGCTACTAATCCTGCTGCATATTCTGTATCGCCTTTGGCAAGATCATTCCACACTATTACCATTGCAATGCATCGTGCCAAACCTATGAGTATCACACCATACATATATTCGATGTTAAATTGTAAGAATACAATTGCAAGGAAGAACATGAGCACAGGGCCAATTATCCAGTTCTGGACCATCGAAAGGCTAAGTATCCTGAAGTTTTTGAAAACATCGCCCAGTTCTTCGTATTTAACCTTTGCCAGGGGCGGGTACATCATCACTATCAGCCCTATAGCTATAGGGATGTTTGTCGTTCCCGACGACAAACTATTCCAGAAGTTAGCAACATCCGGCGAAAGCCAGCCTGCAAATACACCAATAAACATCGCCAGGAATATCCACAGTGTGAGGTATCTGTCGAGAAACTTAAGTCTTTTTTTTGATGGCATGATCTTAAGGTTTTGTGTGTTATAAATGTGGTATGAGTGTATGCTAGAACTCTCTAATGTAGAGTCTTACTTACTTTTGTGCAGAAACAGTGATGCTATAGATGCCTGTTTCTCCATCATTAAATTTCATCATTTCGGTTTCTGAAAGATAATTGCTGAGTATATCAACCGGTATCTCAATGTCTTTCTGCTTATGAACATTGATGTTCTTAAACCCTTGTTGTTCAATTATTCCAAGGTATTCCGACATTTCTAAAGCACCCGATACGCAACCTGCATACATCTCTGCATCTTTCTGAAGTTTTTCAGGTAAACTGCCTTTAATTACCACATCCGAAACACAGAAGTGTCCGCCGGGCTTTATAACTCTCATCATTTCAGCAAAAGCTTTGCTCTTATCGGGAACCAGATTCAGTACACAATTCGAAACAATTACATCATAAGTATTATCAGGCAATGGCATCTTTTCTATGTCGCCTTTTATGAACTCAACATTGGTGTACCCAAGCTTATCAGCATTTTCTCTTGCTTTTTCGAGCATGGCGTCGGTAAAATCCAGACCTGTTACTTTGCCGGTTTCCCCTACTAATGCACGGGCAACAAAACAATCATTGCCGGCACCACTGCCAAGATCAAGAACGTGGTCGCCCGGTTTTATTCCTGCATAATCTGTTGGAATGCCACAACCTAAGCCTAAATCGGCATCAGGATTATAGCCCTGCACTTCATTATAACTATCGCTGAATACAGCATATTCTACTATTGAACAACAACCTGTTGCTCCACAACACGACGACTCGTTTTGCTGTTTCGATTGATTAGCAATTATGCTATATCTTTCTTGTACTACTTTTTTTAATTCTTCTGAATTCATAACTGAGGTTTTATCTGTTCAATATATAGTTTATAAAATGCTTCTTTTATCTCGTCGCGTACCCTAATGAATTCGCTGTGAATATACTCATCGTTTCCAGTAACATGCGATGGATCATCGAACCCAATATGAAGGCGGTGTTTAACCTTCCCTATAAAGGCCGGACAAACCTCATTTGCTCCTCCGCATACGGTGATTACAAAGTCCCATTCTTCACCCAGATATTTATCGACTGAATCGGAAGTGTGATGACTAATATTTATTCCTGCCTCTTTCATTACTTCAACTGCTTTTTCATTCAGTTTGCCTGATGCTTCAGTGCCTGCAGAACAAACTGTTATATTAGAATCGAATGACTGCAGAAAGCCATGTGCCATTTGACTTCGGCAACTATTACCTGTGCATAATATCAGTACTCTCATCTTTTTGGTTTTCAATTTTAGTGTTTAATATTTTTTCAATCACCTCATCTCGTTCCTCTCCAGCTTCGATGCACTTCGTTTACTTAGCACAAGCAATGAGTGGATGCCCAACGTTTAAAATGCGTTCAATGCTTCGGGTTCAAAAATAGTTCAATGTGTTTCAGCATGAGCCAATAGCTAATAGCTTATAGCTAAAGGAATTAACTTAGCAATCCGTTTCGCATACTACTTCGGTATTACTGATCTCACCGAAGAAATCATCAAACATTGTCTTATACTTCACAATTGTCGAACTGCACAAGCAGTAGTTAACTTTAAGTCCGTCGATCTCCCCATGAATCAACCCCAACTCCTTTAACTCCTTCAGATGCTGAGCAACAGTACTGCGACTCAAAGGCAAATAATCGGAAATATCGCCCGAAATGCATGTTTTTGTCTCAGCTAAATATCTAAGTATTGTTAAACGAGCCGGATGGGCAATAGCCTTTGCAAACTTCGCCAGGTCTTGTATCTCTGCACTAAATTCTTTCACTTTCATTATCCTTATTTAATAGTTGTTCAATTCTTCACGTTCAATGCTTTGAGTCCAATTGGTGTCAATATGGTTCAATATGGTTTAATATAGTTTAATATGGTTCAATGTTGTTTCCGCATGTGCAGGATTCAATGCTTTGAGTTCAATGTTGTTCTTGATGAAATCTACATTTAAATGACTTAATCCTTGCATAAAGAAACTTCAGAATTAAGAGGTTTATAAGCCAATTAATTTATGACGTAAAATTACGACATAAAGCAATACAAAATCAATATTCCAGTATTAATTTTATGTTAATTATTGAAAATGAACTCTGCAAAGAGACAAAAACTGCACTTAAAAGATAATTTACGTTTAGTTTTCGTAATTTAGATACTTACTCCTGAAACCAATTGGGTTGTGAAACTTAATATCTCAAAATTTTATGAAAAACATTTTCTTGCCGGGAATATTAGTGATATTCTTTTTATCAGCTAACAGTCAAACCTTGGTTAGACAGGGATCAAGCACATACGGTACTATTCTTTATAATTGGGATGGTACAAATTTAAGGCAAGGTTCCAGTTCGTATGGCAATACAATCATAAACTGGGATGGTAAGAACATTCGCAAAGGCTCCGGTTCATACGGCGAAATTCTGTTTAATTGGGATGGAAGGAACCTGAGAAAAGGTTCAAGCCTTTATGGAGAAGTATTGTATAATTGGGATGGCACTAATATACGTCAGGGCTCAAGTTCTTATGGTACTGTCCTGTATAATCTCGAAGGTTCAATTATAAGAAGCGGCTCAAGCGCTTATGGAAAGGTTGTTTATAATATTGAAGGCAAACTTCCCATTGCTGTTCTTATTTACATTCTTGAATAATTCCAAATGTTATTCAAAGTGATTTACTATAGTTTAATACTCAACAGATGCAATTTCTGAAATAGCTTCGACTATTTCTTTACTAACAGGTGTATGGCCTTTTACATAACCAAGGTCGGTTATCCTCATGTACTTGTAATTGCTTATACCTGCCTTATCAAGAATCTTCTTGCCGCAATCCACAGGACAACCATCTATAAGCAACAGATTTGATTCCTTAAACATATCGATGGTTGTTTTAACATCTGCAGCAACGGCTGCCAGGCAATTCATCTTTCTTATTTTATCATCTCTGAGTTTACGGGCAACCAAATCAGAAAGTTGTCCAACATCACTTGCACCTGAGCAGGCAATAACTATGTATTCGCCACAACTACAAAGGCAACCGTTTTTCTTTTCTTCTGTTTCCATGATAGTATTATTGTTTAAGGTTGTTTCCCGAATGTAAGGGACTTCGAGTTCAATGCTTCGCGTTCAAAGTTGTTCAATGTTGATAGCTGACAGCTGCCCCTTGACTAAAGCTAGGGTATCGAATTACACAAAAAAGATCCCAATATAATATATCCCAACAATTATAAACAGAACGGCAACAACTCGTCTGAACCAGAATTCGAACTTCTTGATGCCATTATAGAATTTGCCAACATTGCCAACAGCGTAAGCAAGTAGCCAGGCAAACAGAATTACCGGCAATCCGGTTGCAATTGCAAATACTATTGGCAGGTACAATCCGCTAACGCTGCTTATAGTAATCGGAATGAGCATTGCAAAGTAGAGTACTCCGCTATACGGACAAAATGCCAGAGCAAACACCATTCCCAGGAGCAATGTGCTCCAGTAGCTTCCTTTACTGTTTTCGCCAATTCGCCCGGTTAACCCTGATAGTCCCGGGAAGTTGATCTTCACGATATCGAGCATAAACAACCCAATTAGTATCAGGATAGGACCTAACAGCTTTTCGCCCCACCCCTGGAAGAGCATAGAAATATTCATCTTGCTTACGCCCAGAAAAATTAATATTGCGAGTGCTGTATAACTAATTGCACGGCCTAAAGTATATACTAATCCATTGATAAACACCCGCTTCCTGTCATCAAGATCGCGGCTTATAAATCCAATTGCCGAAATATTTGTAGCAAGAGGGCAGGGACTAATTGCAGTCATTAACCCCAGCACCATTGCAGTAACAAATGAGTACTGACTGTTTTCAAGAACAGTTCTTAAAACTTCCATTGTTTAACCCTTTGTAGCCTCGTCAACAGCGTTTTTGATGATCTCTTTCATCTTCTCAGGATCATTTGCATACATGAACCCCTTGTCGGTGATGTCAACTTTCTTACTGCCGTAAACAACTACCAGCGTCTGTCCGTCAATACCTAGCTGTTTGCCAATTGTCTTGCCATCAGCTTCTTCAAGGTTAAAATCCTTAAACTCATACTTACCTGCCTTAACCTTATCGGCGTATAAAGTTTCAACAGCAAGTTTTGCATTGTCCTGCACCGATACACATGTGTTGCATCTGCGCGAATAGTGAAAATAATACACTTCAACCTTATCGGCTGCAGCAACTTCTTTAACAACGGCCTTCTTGTCGGACTGTGCATCGCACGAAAAGCATCCCATTAAAAGCATCAGGGCGAAACTCATTAAAAAAATCTTTTTCATAATCAGCGGGTTGATTGGTTGGTTAATACTTTTTCAGAATATCCTTTATCTCATCGGCTGAAGGAACGCGGCCTTTAATCTCAACATTTTCATTCACTACCAGTGCCGGGGTCGATAAAACGTTGTACTTCATAATCTCAATAATATCCTCAACTTTGTTAATGTTAGCTTCAATACCATTTTCCTGTACAATTTCGCGTGTAAGTTTTTCGAGGTTCTTGCACTTTGGGCATCCTGTGCCTAAAATTTTGATTTCCATATTAATTGTATTTACCGTTTAAAGAATTCAGAGAATAGCACTTTTGCCTCCCCCCAGTTTTCCTGATTTATGCAATATTTTATGTACGGCGGATTAATCTCTCCTTGTATAAGACCCGCCTTTTTAAGCTCTTTAAGATGTTCTGATAACGTTGAACGTGCTATTGGTAATTCTTCGGCCATATCGCCACTGTAACAACACTTGTCGAGATTATTTGCGAGATAGTCGAGAATGAAAACCCTTACAGGATGGGAGAGTGCCTTTGCAAACCGTGCAACCCTTTCCTGCTTGTCGGTGTAATATTTCTTTTCGTCAGACAACATTTCTTAGTATTTCGTAGAATTACGAAACAAAAGTAACATTTTTCCAAAGAAATAAGTGTTAATGTTGAAAAATTATTTATTCCTTTCGGGAGATATTAATCGTTGAGATTAAAGTTCACCAGCGAGAACCATCTTTTTTCATCAGAATAAATCTTACCGATAGTCAGTTGCATATCATCAGAAAAACGCTCTATGTCGCCGAGCGTAAACTTGTTTGAATTCTCGGTATGAATGGTCTCATCCTTACTAATTTCAACCCTTCCGGGGAAGAGATCGCTCTGTATAACCATATCGGCTGTAGCCACCAAATGCATTTCGATTCTGCTTTTATCGCGATTAAAGAATGCACGGTGATTAAACAGCGCAATGTTGAAATCAGTATGAGCATAACTGTTTAAAACGCTGAGTATATTCTTGTTAAATTCAGCAGTAATTCCCTGCTTATCATTATATGCTGCCTCAATTACAGCAATATCTTTAACCATATCAAGGCCTATCAGAAACCTATCGCCGGGTTTCATAATCGATCTTATATCTTTTAAAAAGGCAGCTCCCTGTTTACCTGTCAAATTGCCAAAAGTACTGCCAAAGAAGCATATAAGCCTGTTCCCTTCGTTAGGCAACACCGAGAGGTGCTTCATGAAATCGGCAAGCAACCCATGTATCTTTAGTCCGGGGAACTTTATATTCAGACAATCGGCGGCTTTTAAGATTGCGGCCTCACTTACATCAACCGGAATGTACCTGATTCTGCTTAACTGTGTTTTATCAACATGCTCAAGAAATATCGATATTTTCGAGCAATCACCGCTGCCAAGCTCAATTATATCGAGCTGATCATGATTGTCGATAAGCTCCTTACCTGCCCGAGCGAGTATGGATTTCTCGGTTCTTGTTGGATAATACTCAGGCAAACGGGTTATCTTTTCAAAGAGCAAAGACCCTTTACAATCGTAGAAAAACCTGCTCGAAACGTACTTCTGTGGAGCTGATAATCCTGCGAAAATTTCATCAATAACCTCATTTTTATTCTCTTCCTTGAGGAAGTTGCTGATAGCGAAATCGTTCTTCCTGATAACCGCCGGAACATTCAAGAAATTCATAATTTTAAGGTTATTAAGTGTTCTGCTGATTTACTTTAAGTCTTTCGGGTACACCTGTTTCAAAAGGATTTGTGGCATCGGCACTCCATTCGAACCAACCACCATCATACACCGACACATTAGGCCAACCCATGAGCCAGGCATTAAACCATGCTTCACTGCCTCGCCAGCCTGTACCACAATAAAAGGCCAGATGTTTACCGGGAGTTATGCCGTTGCTTATCCATATATCAGCTATCTCATTGAACTCGCGGGTAGTATGATCCACATTCCTATAGTTCTCCATGTGGTAAGCATCACTTCCGCAATCAGCAAATACTGCTCCCGGAATTCTACCTTTAGCTTCAATATAATTATAACCGCTCACCTCGCCAATGAATTCAGGATAACTTCTAACGCAAACAAGTTCAGCATTGGGAGATGCAAGCATAACTTTTGCTTCAGGAGTATCAACTGCAAGCTCAGGGTGAACCGGAATAGTTGCACCAAAATCGGTAGCCGGTACTTTAGTCTCATCGGTGAAAGAAACATCATAACCTTCATCAACCCACGACTGAAATCCTCCATTAATGATCCGTACATCCTTAACACCGGCATACATCATAATGAATGCATTACGAATAGCGCCAATATCGCCTGCAGCACTTCCGGGGAACTCATCATCGTTATCCGGGAACATGAATTTACCGTACAAAATAACTGTAGTATCGGCAGTAATGCCATGCTTTTCAAGAGCATCCTTAAGCTCAGCCGGCGACCTTCGATTCCATGTTTCAGGGGCTTCAAGCGCTAGCGTGTCCATATCGATAGCTCCGGGAATATGTCCGCTCAGATAAGCATCGCGATTGCGATAATGAGCATGAACAACAACGAACTT